>ENA-ORCZ01000110-ORCZ01000110.1-marine-metagenome-genome-assembly--contig:-NODE-110-length-88182-cov-10.609682_pt1 | contig 88182 bp, 83 predicted proteins | sample MGYA00237785_ERZ508519 | MGnify/ENA primary metagenome ERZ508519 (study PRJEB26189, sample SAMN06268790) | marine metagenome | isolation source: Bioluminescent Bay, La Paraguera, Puerto Rico | place...
CCGATGACCCTGGAGGATCTCTCCGGTGAATTCGGCGTCAGCCGCGAGCGCGTGCGCCAGATCGAGGTCCGCGCCTTTGAAAAGGTCCAGAAGGCCGTGCGCAACAGCGCGCGCAACATGGACCAGCCCGCAGCCTGATTTCCCCTGACAGGCTGCCTGAAAACGCCGGAGCCAGTCTCCGGCGTTTTTCGTTTGAGTGCTTTCCGTCGCCAATCCAGAAAAACCGGTGAGATCCAAACACCTGCATCCTCATCCTGAGGAAGCGCGGAGCGCTGTCTCGAAGGATGGGCTGCAAACTCCCGAGCAAGACGCCCATCCTTCGAGACGCCGCTTGCGCGGCTCCTCAGGATGAAGCGGACGAGTTGGGATTTCTTCGTAAAAGCGCCGCCTCGGCGCCATCCCACCCTAGCGGATCTCGGCCGCGTAATCCGCCACCGGCACCACCTTGCCGATCAGACCGGCCTCTTCCATGAACTCTGCGAACCGCTGGTAGCGGCCGGTGTCGAGCGCACCGGGGCGCTTGGCGAAACGCGGCAGCGTGTCGAACCAGGCGCGCCTGTTGAGCTCGTCGTTGAGGTTCGGATAGGCTTCGATAAAGGCGTTCCAGGCTTCTTCCGGGTGATTGGTCAGATAGATGGTCGCCGCTTCGACCGCGGCGAGAAATTTCGCGTAGCGCGGATCGCCGGTCTTGTCCTTGTTCACCACATAGATGAGCTCGTCGAAGGCCGGCACGCCGTTTTCCTCCGGAAAGAAAGCCTTGCCTTCCTTGCCCTCGATTTCAATCTGCGTCAGCTCGAAATTCCGGTAACCGCCGATCACCGCATCGACCTGGCCCGACATCAGCGCCGGAGACAGGGAGAAATTGACGTTGATCAGCTCGACGTCGTCGATCGTCAGGCCGGCAGAGCGCAGCATCTGCCCGAGCATGGCGTCCTCGAACCCCGAGACCGAAAAGCCGATGGATTTGCCCTTCAGGTCCGTCAGCTCCTTGATCGGCCCGTCCTTGAGCACGATCAGGCAATTGAGTGGCGTTTCGACCAGCGTGCCGATCCACGCCAGGGGCAGGCCTTCCTCGATATGGGCGTGGAGCGTCGGCTGATAGGAGACCGCGATATCGCCCTGCCCCGCGGCCACCAGTTTCGGCGGCATGGCGGGATCTGCCGGTTCCACCAGTTCCACATCCAGGCCTTCCGCCGCGAAGAAGCCCTTGGTCTGCGCGGTTATGACCGGCGCGTGATCGGGATTGGTGAACCAGTCCAGGAGCACGGTCAGCTTCTCTGCGGCCTGAACCGGCGCGCTGGCAATCACTCCGGCGGCGAGGGCCAGAGCAAGGGTGAGCGAATGGAGCGTCTTTTTCATTCAATCCTCCGGGATAGGGCGGTCAGTCTTCGACCTGCCAGGGAACGAGAATTCGGGTGAGATGCTCGACGGCGTAGCGCATCGCCAGCACCATCAGGGCAAGCAGGATGACGGCGGCAAAGAGCACATCCGTGTTTCCGCGCGCATTCGCCTGCAGCATGATGAAGGCAAGGCCGCCCTTGGCACCCGCCCATTCACCGACGACGGCGCCCATCGGGGCAAAGACGGCGGCGACACGAACGCCGGACGCGAAGGCGGGTAAAGCCGCCGGCAGCCGGAAGACCCAGAGCTCCTTGTATCGGGGCACCCGGTAGAGCCGGGCCAGATCCGCAAGGCCGGTGTCGAGCCGCCTCAGGCCGTCATAGACCGTGGAGGTGACCGTGAAGAAGATCACCAGAATGGCCATCACGATTTTCGAGGAGATGCCGAAGCCGAGCCAGAGCACCAGCACCGGCGCAATCGCAAAGACCGGCAGGGCCTGCGTGATCAGCACGGGCGGCATGATCACCCGGCCCGCCAGCGGAAACTGCCAGACGGAGACCGCCAGCATAGCTCCCGACAGGACACCGAGCACGAAGCCGAGCACCGTCTCATAAGCGGTGATGCCCGCATGGTGGAGCAGGAAGCCGGCGTGTACGGGAAAGGCGCGCAGAACTTCGAGTGGGCCGGGCAGCATGAAGGAGGGCGGCTTTACGACGGCGACGAGCAACGCCCAGGCACCGAACACCGCGACAACACCGGCCGCGAATTTCAGCAACACGGTCAAAAGCGCCTTCATGACGCCTCCCGACCCGGATTGGTTTTCGCCATCGAGCGGATCGAAACAAACGCAAAGCCCCCCAGCTTCGCCAACAACTCTGTTTGGCCGGATCTCATGGAAAACATCACCGATAGCTGTCCCGGACTTGATCCGGGACCTGTCACGCTCTTGGGATGAAGTCCCGGATCGAGTCCGGGACGGCAGGGAGAAAATGGCTTGCCGCTGCCCCACCAACCTGAGCCGTCCCGGATGGGATAAACCGGACAAAAGGATGCTGGAACTTCAAAATCGGCAAACGGTCTCTGAACATCGAGACGCCGCCGCGATGGCTGGCACGAACGCATAGGATCTCCCGTCTTCGGCAAGGGCCGAAAATGACATTGGAGATCCGGGAATAGGCTAAGGATTCCGTCCCTTCGCCGGCATGACCCGGATCAGGTTCTAAGGGTTCGGCTCAACGCCATCTCAGCTCCGGTCACCGGAGCACCCCTCGGACCAAGACGGACCATGCCCCGGCTCGCTCAAAAAGGCAAGCCGTTGAATGGCCCGTTTGTTCAGACGCGGAAAATCTTAGCCGGCTTGCCAGGCGGAGATCGCCTTTTCGACGGCCTCGTCCCCGGCGGAGCCTTTTTCGAGCGTCAGGATACCGCGCTTGCCGTTTTCATAGAGCATGGGAATGTCGATCCAGCCCCGCTCGCGCAGAAGCGCCAGGTTACGCTGCTGTTCGTTCGGCAGGCTGGAAAGCGCGATCCAGAAATATCCCGGAGACACTTTCACCGACGCGCCGATCAGGGCATCGCCGCGCGCTTCTTCCGTCGGCTTCATGACCAGGCCCGGAACGTTGACCACGTCACCGGCCGCGAAGCTGTCCGGAAACTCGTACTTGATCTCGACGAGATGGCTGGCCGGCAGGGACGTGTCGTCATTCGGCTTGATCCGGATGTCGACCTTCACGTCCCGCTCGGGGATCTCCACCGTCGCGCTCAGAACCGCCTGAGCCTTGCCGTCGAGATCGGTTTCTTCCTCGACGGTCCAGGCCACCGCGCCTTGCGCCGCCGTGCCCGCACCGCCGGTTTCCTCGCCCTCTTCGTAGAGTATGGAACGTTGAACGCCGTCTTCCGTGCCCGCCGAAGGTTCGGAGGGGGAGGTTTCTTCCGGAGCGATGGCCGCCAGATTGTCTTCCGGAACCGCGGCCGGCTCTTCGACGATCGCAGGCGTGTCGGTCACGCCGGCGGCAAGTGTCTCGGGAGCCGGTGCGGCTTCCGGAGCAGCCGGTTCTTCGGGAGCGCTCTCCACATTGGTAACGGTCGAAGGCGCGGGGGAGGCCGGTGCGGAAGGTTCCTGCGGCGTGATGGTGGTGGTGGTCACGGTCCTGGCATCCGGCGCGACCACTTCCGTCTCACCGTCATTCAGCAACCGGTCGGTGTTCTTGGACGGTTCGTTCTCCCCGGAAGCCTCTGTTTGGGCCGTGGCCGGCGTTTCCTCGGCGGGCTGGGGCGTCGTCTCTGTCTGAGCCGTGCCGGACTGCGAGCCGGAGGTCCTGCCTGCAAACTGGTCTTCGGAGGACAGGAAGAAATACCCGCCGGCAGCGACGAGCAGCAGCACCACAACGCCGATGACCGCGAACATGACGACGCGGCCGCTCGGCCCTTCGCGCAACGCATCCGAGGCGCTCGGGCGGTCGCGCCGGGTCCGGCCGCTTTTCCGCGACTTGCCTTGGGAGACAGCAGGTTCCGCCGCACCGCCGGAATAGGGCGCTTCGGTCTGGCTGCCGTCATCCGCGTCCGGTTCGAAAATACCTTCATCCGGCTGAGACCGGTTCTCAAACGACGGCTCCTGTCGCTGAGAGGCCGCCTGGGGAGCCTGCTCGACCGACGGTTCGACCGCGCCCTTCGCGTTCTGCACCGCCTGGTTGGCCGCGGTACCGAGGGACTGCGCCTCCGACAGGGTGTCCTTCAGCGGAGAGGGAATGTCCTCCTCCCGATCGCCCGGTGCAGGGGCCGCCTCCGCGGAGGCAGGCGCAGCGGACGGTTCCACGTCAGCCGGTTCCTCATCGGCCTCCGGCGCCGGCGGCGGAGCGGACGGCTGTGGAGCGGGGGTTTCCACCTTGGGCGCGACGGGACCAAGTCCGAGGCTCTCCCGGGCGGCTTCCGCTTCGACCTTGCGGATCGCTTCTTCCAGGCGGAGCTGTTCGGCCGTGATCTCAGAAGGAGACAGCGGCGGTTCGTAGGCCTTGAGCTGATTGACAATGGCGTTGCGCGCACGGCTGTAGACGCTTCTGCGGGCTGCACCATTGCTTTCCGGCAAAGACGCGATCGTTTTCTTCAGAATTGAATAGTAATCAGCCATCTTCCTGCCTACCGGCCAACTGCGGGGATCTGATCTGCGGGCCTGAAATTCCGGATCTTTGTCAGGCTTATAGCAAGTTTTTGAAGACCGGTGCTATTTCTTCAAATATCCCGCTCAAACAGGGATCCCAACAGTACTCATTTCCTATCGTGTTATTATTGTCTCAACGCGCAGAAGCACGTCAGAGAATACTTGGCGAAGCACGCTGTGATTCGCAATGCGCGAACGCTCCGCCAATATTGTGCGTTTACCGGCTCCGATCTCAATCCTGGAACGGATTCTGCACAAGAATTGTGTCATCCCGCTCCGGACTGGTCGAGAGAATCGCCACCGGCGCGCCGATCAGTTCTTCCACGTGGCGGACATATTTGATCGCCTGCGCCGGCAGATCCGCCCAGGTCCGGGCGCCTTCCGTCGATTCCTTCCAGCCCGGCAGGCTTTCGTAGACCGGAACCACCCGCTCCTGCGCCCCTTGCGAGGCGGGCAGATAGTCGATCCGTTCTCCATCCAGCTCGTAGCCGATGCAGATCTTGATTTCGTCCAGTCCGTCGAGAACGTCCAGCTTGGTCAGCGCGATGCCGTTGATGCCGGAGGTGCACACGGTCTGGCGGACCAGAACCGCATCGAACCAGCCGCAACGGCGGCGGCGTCCCGTTACCGTGCCAAACTCATGGCCCCTGCTGCCCAGAAACTCGCCGATTTCATTTTGCTGCTCGGTCGGGAACGGACCTTCGCCGACACGCGTGGTATAGGCCTTGGTGATGCCGAGCACATAACCGACCGAACCCGGGCCAAGCCCGCAGCCGGTGGCCGCCTGGCCCGCGACCGTGTTGGACGAGGTAACGAACGGATAGGTGCCGTGGTCGATGTCCAGAAGCGCGCCCTGGGCGCCTTCGAACAGAATGCGTTTCCCCTCGCGGCGCAGAGCGTCCAGCAGATACCAGACCTTGTCCATGTAGGGCAGCACCTTGTCGGCGACGCTGGCGAGTTCGTCGTAGATCGCCTGGGCGGAGATCTCGTCCTGGCCGAGACCGCGGCGCAAGGCGTTGTGGTGGGTCAGCAGGCGGTCGATTTTCGCCGGCAGGGTCGTCAGGTTCTTCAGGTCCATCAGCCGGATCGCACGGCGGCCGACCTTGTCTTCATAGGCCGGGCCGATGCCGCGCTTGGTGGTGCCGATGCGGGTGCCGGTATTGGAGTTTTCGCGCAGCGCGTCCAGCTCCCGGTGCAGCGACAGGATCAGCGTGGCATTCTCGGCGACGCGCAGGTTCTCGGGTGTCACGACAACGCCCTGCTGGCCGAGGCGCTCAACCTCTTCGGCAAGAGCGTGCGGATCGAGGACGACGCCGTTGCCGATCACCGACAACTTGCCCTCACGTGCGACACCGGACGGCAGGAGAGAAAGCTTGTAGCTGACACCGTCGATCACCAGCGTGTGCCCGGCGTTGTGCCCGCCCTGGAACCTGACGATGACATCGGCCTGTTCCGACAGCCAGTCGACAATCTTGCCTTTCCCTTCGTCTCCCCACTGCGAACCGACAACAACCACATTCGCCATCTAGTCTTCGCTCTCCTGAAGCAGCTTTTTCACACCCCGGGGCGCAACCCGGAGTGTCAACACGACAAGCCCCGGCGACCTGACCGGGGCAAACGGCGCGGACTATAGACAGGTTTCTTGGCTCTTGCGAGTCTCGGAAAGGAAATTATGATCCTGTCCCTTCACTTTTTCAGGCCTGCTTTTTAGAGCCCTCTTGTGCAGAATTTGGGGCGGTATTTAGGCATTCGCCGAATTCCCGTCCGCATGCTGCCCGATGCAACCAAAGAGACGCGGGAAACGCCGGTCAATCGGTTTTCGGGTGGGCTGCTATCCAGCCGCATGGTAGTTCAGTCGCTCCACTCACCCGCTGCGAGTCGTTCCGATGCCTCTTCGAAACTGGATCCTGCTGATCGTCTTAGGCGCAATCTGGGGCGGCTCCTTCCTGTTTGCCAAGGTTGCCGTGGCCGAGATCCCGCCCTTTGTCCTGGTGTTCTTCAGGGTATCGATCGCCTGCGCGACCCTGCTGCTGATCCTCTGGCACCGACGCCTTCTGGGCAGGCTGGAACTACGTCTGGCGGTGCCGTTTCTGGTCATGGGATTGTTGAACAACGCCGTGCCGTTTTCGCTCCTGTTTCTCGGGCAGACCGTCATCGGCGCCGGACTGGCATCGATCCTCAACGCGACCACACCGGTCTTCACCGTGCTCGTCGCCGATGTCCTGGCCAAACAGGAAACTCTTCAGGCGCACCGGATCGCCGGCGTAGTGCTTGGCGTGGCGGGGGTCGCAATCATGCTGTCGAGCAGCTTGTCGGGACTTGCGACGGATCCGGTCTGGGCGCAGCTCTGCTGCCTTGGAGCGGCGTTTTCCTATGCCTGCGCGGCGACCTTTGCCCGGCGTTTCAGGTCCCTGCCGCCCCAGGTCTCCGCCACCGGGCAGCTCATGGGATCGAGCGCGATCATGCTGCCCGTCGCCCTGCTGACAAGTTCCGGCTGGTCCTTCGCCGATCCCGGCATGACCACCTGGCTGAACGTCCTCGCCCTCGGCATTCTCGCCACCGCGCTCGCTTACCTCATCTATTTCCAGCTGCTCGCCGAGGCCGGCGCCACCAATGCCTCCCTGGTCACGCTGCTCGTGCCGGCCAGCGCGCTGCTCTTCGGCTGGCTGCTGCTCGGCGAAAGGCTCGGCCCCCTGCAGCTCGGCGGCTTTGCGGTGCTGCTGATCGGGCTGGTGGTCCTGGACGGCCGTATCCTGCGGCGAAAGGGCACGCGGGCAGCGTGAGGAAACCTCTTTACTCACTTGGTTCCGGACACTTCTGTTTTCCCCGGAAGATCCGTCAAGCTCGGCCTCGTCCCCTTCCCCCTTGTGGGGAAGGGCAGGGCTGTCGCATTTGACCGAAAATTTCCGTGATTGGCCCACTGTAACCTCTCCCATGGGGAGAGGTCGGAGCGCAGCTCCGGGTGAGGGGTTACGCGTCTCCGACATTTTTCGGCGTTTGAGCCCCTCACCCCAACCCTCTCCCGATGGGAGAGGGAGTCACGCTTGGCCAAGTGCGATAGCCCTCCCCCACAAGAGGGAGGGGGACTGGCACTGCGGTTTCGAACGAAAGCTCTACCGGAAAGCTCTGGACTTCCCGCCTTAGAACCTCAGTGACTTCACCTGCTTGACGTGGGACACCGCCTCGAGCCGGGCCATAACGTCGGCCGGCACCTCGACATCCACCTCGACGAGGCAGATCGCGTCTTCGCCCGGCGCAATCCGGCCGAGGTTGAACGTGGCGATGTTGACACCGTTGTCACCGAGTTCCATGCCCAGATGGCCGATGAAGCCGGGTTTGTCCTCGTTGGTGATGTAGAGCATGTGAGGTCCGAGCTCGGCCTCCATATTGATGCCCTTCACCTGGATGATCCGCGGCTTGCCGTCTGCAAAGACGGTCCCCGCAACGGAGCGTTCCTGGCGCTCGGTGATGACGGTGAGACGGATATAGGTCTCGTATGCCCCCTGCTGTTCCCGGCGGATTTCCTCGACCTTGATGCCGCGTTCCTTCGCCAGGATCGGCGCCGACACCATGTTGACGGTCTGCAGGAGCGGCGTCAGCAGCCCGGTGATCGCCGCCGCCGTCAGGGCCTGGACGTTCATCTTGGCGACCGCGCCTTCATATTCCAGCCGGACCCCTTCGATGCCGGTCTCGGTAAGCTGGCCGGCGAACGACCCGAGCTGCTCGGCAAGGCGGACGAAGGGGGCGAGCTTCGGCGCTTCCTCCGCCGAAATCGAGGGCATGTTGAGGGCGTTGCGGACAGCACCGTCGACCAGATAATCACACATCTGCTCGGCGACCTGCAGCGCGACGTTTTCCTGGGCTTCCGAGGTCGACGCCCCGAGATGCGGGGTCGAAACGAAGTTTTCGGCGCCAAAAAGCACGTTGTCCTTGGCCGGTTCCTCGACAAACACATCGAACGCCGCCCCGGCAAGCTTGCCTTCGTCGAGCGCCGCCCTGACGGCCGCCTCGTCCGCCAGGCCGCCGCGGGCGCAGTTGACCAGATAAGACCCCTTTTTCATCTTGGCGATTGCCGCCGCATCGATGATGTTGCGGGTCTTGTCCGTCAGCGGCGTATGCAGCGTGATCACGTCGGAGCGATGGAGCAGCTCTTCAAGCTCCACCTTTTCGACCCCGAGCGCGACGGCCCGTTCCGGCGTCAGGAAGGGATCGAAGGCGATCACTTTCATCTTGAGGCCGATGGCACGGTCCGCGACGATGGAACCGATGTTGCCGCAGCCGATGAGCCCCAGCGTCTTGCCTGTGATCTCCCGGCCCATGAAACGGGATTTCTCCCACTTTCCGGCTTGCGTGGAAGCATCGGCCGCCGGGATCTGCCGGGCAAGGGACATCATCATGGAAATCGCGTGTTCCGCCGTGGTGATGGCGTTGCCGAACGGCGTGTTCATCACGATGATGCCGCGTGCCGTTGCCTGGGGGATGTCGACATTGTCGACACCGATCCCGGCCCGGCCGATCACCTTCAGTCGGTCGGCGGCCGCGATGATCTTTTCCGTCACCTTGGTGGCCGAACGGATGGCGAGACCGTCATACCGGCCGATGATTTCCTTGAGCTTTTCCTTGTCCTTGCCCACATCGGGAAGGAAATCCGCCTCCACGCCGCGATCCTTGAAGATCTGCACCGCAGCCGGCGACAATTTGTCTGAGATCAGTACCTTGGGAGCCATTTGAGCATCTCCTTGAATAGGCAGAACGGTCCGGGCAGTGACCCGCCCGGGATGTCGTCATGAAGAAAGGAAATGCTCAGGCAGCCTGAGCCAGTTTCGATTTCGCCGATTGGAAGGCCCAGTCGAGCCAAAGGGTCAGCGCCTCGAGATCGCGTGCCTCGACGGTCGCACCGGCCCAGATGCGCAGGCCCGAAGGCGCGTCGCGATAGGCGCCGATGTCATAGGCGACGCCTTCCGCATCCAGCGCGCTGACGATGGATTTGGCGAAGGCGGCCTGATCGTCCGCGCCAAGCGCCACGACTCCCGGGTCCGTTACCTTCAGGCAGACAGAGGTGTTGGACCGGGTCGCCGGATCGACGGCCAGGAAATCCACCCAGCCGGTTTTCTCCACCCAGTCGGCAAGCACCTTCAGGTTGGCGTCCGCCCGGGCCCGCAGCCCGGACAACCCGCCGAGACCGTCGGCCCATTTCAGGGCATCGAGATAGTCCTCGACGCAAAGCATGGAGGGCGTGTTGATCGTTTCGCCCTTGAAGATGCCTTCGATCAGCTTGCCGCCCTTGGTCATGCGGAAGATCTTCGGCAGCGGCCAGGCCGGGCTATGGTTTTCCAGCCGTTCGACGGCGCGCGGGCCGAGGATCAACACGCCATGCGCGGCTTCACCGCCCAGGACCTTCTGCCAGGAGAAGGTGACGACATCGAGCTTGTCGAACGCCAGATCCTGCGCGAAGGCGGCCGAAGTCGCGTCGCAGATCGTCAGCCCCTCGCGATCCGCCGGGATCCAGTCCCCGTCCGGCACGCGCACGCCCGAGGTGGTGCCGTTCCAGGTAAAGACGACGTCATTGGTGAAATCGACCTGAGACAGGTCCGGCAGTTCGCCGTAAGGGGCTTCCAGGACCCGGGCATTGTCGAGCTTGAGCTGCTTGATCACGTCTGTGACCCAGCCGGAGCCGAAGCTTTCCCAGGCCAGCATGTCGACGCCGCGCGCGCCGAGCAGCGACCAGAGCGCCATTTCGACCGCGCCGGTATCGGAGGCCGGAACGATGCCGATCCGATAGTCGGCAGGCACCTGAAGAACCTTGCGGGTGAGTTCGATCGCCTCGGCAAGCTTGGCCTTGCCGGGTTTCGCCCGGTGGGACCGTCCCAGCGGAGCATCGCCGAGATTGTCCAGCGCCCAACCGGGACGCTTGGCGCAGGGACCTGAAGAAAAATTGGGATTGGCCGGACGCACGTCCGGCTTTGCGGTGAGATCTGTCATGTCGTCTACCCTCACAGATAGTTGCCCCTCGTTGGGGAGGGGTGGCCCACCTATTGGGATAGGACGATCCCGGCCGACCGTCAATTCAAATCGGCGGCAAACGCAAAAAGGCCGGTCTCGGACCGGCCTTTCGAGGACTGCTGATCGGGAGGATCAGAAGTTGCTGGTGATCGGGCCTTGCGGCTCGTAATAGACCGGGCCTGCCGGAGCCGTGCCGCTATTGAAGTTATAGCGAACGCCCAGACGGAATTCGTGGGCGGTCAGATCCTCCCACTTGACTCTCGCGTTACCCGCATCGGTCAGTCTGACGGTCTTAGCTTCACCGAGGTTTTTGTAGCGGTATCCGGCATCAAGGCTCCAGTTGGGCGTGAAGGCGTATTCAGCACCAGCCATGAGAGCCCAAGCGAAATTCCACTGCCCGTTCGTTCCGTTGTAGTCGGTCCGCCCAAGGCCCGGATTGATGGAATAGGTGTTTTCAGTCCGGACGTAGGCTGCACCAATACCGGCGCCGACGTAGGGCGTGAACCTGTTCCAGGTACCGACGTCCACATAAGCGTTCCACATCACCGTCCACACGTCGATGTCGGTACCTTCTTCAGACTCTGAACATCCATTACAGGGTGCATACCCTGTAGCAGTCGCAGCGGTCTCGTAGTCGAGCGTTACGTCAGTCCGGAAATAGTCATTGAACTGATACCCAGCACCGATGCCGAACATCCAGGAATTGTCCATGCTTTCCCGGTCGAACCGGAGGTCCCCGGTCTGAGCGCTGTTATAGCTTCCGGTCGGATCTTCATAGATCTTGTAACCGATATCACCCCGGAGATAAAAACCGCCGACGGCCGGGATTTCCGGGATGTGTTCGATGACCGGTGTCGGCAGATCTGCGGCATAGCCCGCAGTGGAAAGCACAACAGCAAAGCCGGTCAAAGACAAACGCTTGAAGAAATTATTCATGTCCTCGTCCTCTTCCAGTGAGCGCCCGCTTCAACCAATGCCGGACACATCAAACTTGGAAGCATACTGAGAGGAATTCATTAATGCTGACTTAACCGTAATCTTTAACCGCGTTTTTTTACCTTAAAAAAGTCTTAACGAGAGAATTTTTATTTACGGTTCATTAAAAAACCGCCCCTTCCGGGGCGGCTTTCGTCCAAAACAGGGTTTTCAGGCCGCCGCGGAGGCAACCACACCGGCGATATCGTTAACGACCTGGTTGACCATCTCCGCATCGTCGCCTTCCGCCATCACCCGGATCAGCGGCTCCGTGCCGGAGGCACGAATCACGAGACGCCCGGATTTGCCGAGACGCGCCTCGCCGTCCTCGATGGCCGAGATCACCTGCGCCTTGTCGAGCGGCGTTCCGCCGCTGTAGCGCACGTTCTTCAGGATCTGGGGCACCGGCTCGAACCGGCGGCAGACTTCGGAGACCGGTTTGTTCTGGTCCTTCACGCAGGCCAGAACCTGAAGCGCGGCGATCAGGCCGTCTCCCGTGGTGGCGAAATCGGACAGCACGATGTGCCCCGACTGCTCGCCGCCGACATTGTAGCCGTTGGCCCGCATGTGCTCGACCACGTAGCGGTCGCCCACCCTGGTGCGCGCCAGACCGAGCCCGAGGCTCTCCAGATAACGTTCCAGCCCAAGGTTCGACATCACCGTCGCGACGATGCCGGGGGCAGACAGGCGGTTGCTGGCCTGCCAGGACTGCGCCACGACGGCCATGAGCTGGTCGCCATCGACGATGTCGCCGTTCTCGTCGACAATGATGACCCGGTCCGCATCTCCGTCGAGGGCGATGCCGATATCGGCGCGCACTTCATGCACCTTGCGGGACAGCGCGTCGGTCGAGGTCGAACCGCATTCCTTGTTGATGTTGAAGCCGTCCGGGGAGACGCCCATGGAAATCACGTCCGCGCCGAGTTCCCACAGAGCCTCCGGGGCCACCTTGTAGGCCGCGCCGTTGGCGCAGTCGATCACCACGCGCAGCCCTTCCAGGCTCATTTCGCGCGGCAAGGTGCGCTTGGCGAACTCGATATAGCGCTGCTGGGCGCCGTCGATCCGTTTGGCCCGGCCGAGCTCGCTCGCCCCGGGCAGCCGGGAACTCAGGTCGGTCTCGATCAGGCCCTCGATGGTCTTTTCGATCTGGTCGCTGAGCTTGAAGCCGTCGGGCCCGAAGAACTTGATGCCGTTGTCCTCGAAAGGATTGTGTGAAGCGGAGATCATAACGCCCAGATCAGTCCTGAGCGACCGGGTCAGCATGGCAACCGCCGGCGTCGGCATCGGACCGAGCAGGAAGACATCGATACCGACGGAGGTAAACCCGGCGACAAGCGCGTTTTCCAGCATGTAGCCGGACAGGCGCGTGTCCTTGCCGATCACGACCCGATGGCGGTGTCCGCCGTTCTTGAAGACCAGACCGGCCGCCATTCCGACCTTCAGGGCCATCTCCGCCGTCATGGGAAATGTATTGGCATGACCTCGAATACCGTCGGTGCCGAAAAACTTGCGCATCACTTTTGTCCGATGATTTTTGTCTTGCGCACTTTTAGCGCAGTTCCTGTTCGCTGCTCTTCAAAATATGTGAGCAAATATTACTATTCACTGACGATCCACCGGAAACCTTGTTTCCTTTCCAAATGAAAGAGGCCCGGCGATTGCCGGGCCTTTCTCGTTCCTGTCGGAAATCTCCCGGCAGCAATCAGGACGGCTGCGGCTCCATGCCGCCGCTGGCCTCGTCGCCGCCGCGCTTGGCGCCCGCGGACGGCACCGCGGAGGACCGGCCGACCGGCTGGTCGTCGTCCGTGTCGCGCACCGGCGGCTTGCCTTTCAGGAGGTCCCGGATCTCGTCGCCCGAAAGGGTTTCGTATTCCAGAAGACCCTTGGCGATCGTGTGGAGCTGATCCTCATGGTCGCCCAGGATCTTCTTCGCGGTCTCGTAGCCCTGATTGACGAAGGACTTGATTTCCGCGTCGACGATCTTCTGGGTCTCGTCGGAGACATGCTGGTTCTTGGCGACCGAATGGCCCAGGAACACCTCTTCCTGGTTCTCGCCGTAGAGCAGCGGGCCCAGCCTGTCGGACATGCCGAACTGGGTCGCCATCGCCCGCGCCAGCTTGGTGGCCATCTGGATGTCGCCGGACGCGCCGGACGTGACCTTCTCATAGCCGAAGATCATTTCCTCGGCGACACGGCCGCCCATGGCGACCGCAAGGTCGGCCTTGCACTTGGCCCGGGTGAGCGACACCTGGTCCTTCTCCGGCAGGCGCATCACCATGCCGAGCGCGCGGCCGCGCGGGATGATGGTGGCCTTGTGGATCGGATCGGACGCATCCTGATGCAGAGCGACCAGCGCGTGACCGGCTTCGTGATAGGCGGTCAGCTTCTTTTCTTCCTCGGTCATGACCAGCGTGCGGCGTTCCGCGCCCATCATGACCTTGTCCTTGGCGTCCTCGAACTCGGCCATGGTGACCAGCCGCTTGGAACGGCGGGCGGCCAGCAGCGCGGCTTCGTTGACGAGGTTCATCAGGTCGGCGCCGGAGAAACCCGGCGTGCCGCGGGCAAGCGTCTTGACATCGACATCCGGCGCCAGCGGAACCTTGCGCATATGAACTTTCAGGATCTTCTCGCGGCCGGTGATGTCCGGATTCGGCACGACGATCTGGCGGTCGAAACGGCCCGGGCGCAGCAGCGCGGGATCGAGCACGTCCGGACGGTTGGTCGCAGCGATGATGATGATGCCTTCGTTCGGCTCGAAGCCGTCCATCTCGACGAGGAGCTGGTTCAGCGTCTGTTCGCGCTCGTCGTTGCCGCCGCCGAGACCGGCGCCGCGGTGACGGCCGACCGCGTCGATTTCGTCGATGAAGATGATGCAGGGCGCGTTCTTCTTGGCCTGCTCGAACATGTCGCGGACGCGGGAGGCGCCCACGCCGACGAACATTTCAACGAAATCCGAACCGGAAATGGTGAAGAACGGCACATTCGCCTCGCCGGCGACGGCGCGCGCCGTCAGCGTCTTACCGGTGCCCGGAGGGCCGACCAGCAGAACGCCCCGCGGGATACGGCCGCCGAGACGCTGGAACTTCTGCGGGTCGCGCAGGAATTCCACGATCTCCTGAAGGTCTTCCTTGGCTTCGTCGATGCCGGCAACGTCTTCGAACGTGACCCGGCCATGCGCCTCGGTCAGAAGCTTCGCCTTGGACTTGCCGAAACCCATCGCCTTGCCGCCGGATCCCTGCATCTGGCGCATTACGAAGATCCAGATGCCGAGAATGATCAGCATCGGCAGCCAGGAGAACAGGGCGCCGAGCAGCGGGGAACTTTCCGCAGGCGGACGGGCATTGATCAGAACGCCCTTGCCGCGCAGTTCGTTGACATACTGGGCCCCGTCGGGCGCATAGGTCTGGAAGGCACCGCCGCTGTTATAGCTGCCGGTGATCTTTTGTTCCTGGATGGTAACGGATCTGACTTCGCCATTGTCGACCTGCTTCATGAAGTCCGAATAAGCGATATCATTCGTCGCGCCGTGTTGCGCGGGACTCTGAAACAGCTGGAACAATGCGATCAGAAGCAGGGCGATGATCACCCAAAGGGCAAAGTTGCGAAAATGTGCGTTCATTTTGTTCCCTTAACCGCCCAACGCGACTTAACTCACGCGGTTAGTTTCCTTTAAGCGAAGATAGGTCGCTCAAAGCCCGCTGCCAAGGCGGTGCGCCATAGTTGCGCAGATGCACTGACTAATTTGTTAAGCCCGGACCTCTAACAGAAGTTGGATGCTAGGAAAACTCTAGATTTCCTCTTCTGTGTCCCCATCATCCAAATAATTGGCTTCCAATTTACCTTGGATCGGCATTCGCTCCAAATCCAAAGCGACCACCTTGTCAGAATTGCCTATCTGGAACTCTGCCGAAACGGAAACCGGAAATATATCTCCCTCCGCTGTCCAGATCGCCGGCGAGCAGTCGAAAGCCTCTTTCGGCCAGCCGTCCGGCCAGGTGATTTCCTTCGCCTGAACAGGTGCGCGGCAAAGCGGACCGATGAGCAGTCTGCCCGCGAATTCTGTTAACAATGCGTCCGAAGGCAGCGAATAGCGGTACCGGTTGTCCCAGATACCCGCTGTCTCCGTGACCGGCTGCGTTTCGGGAGGAACCCGCCCCGGCTCCTTCCAGATCCCGATCGTGTCGCCGTCTGCCTGGAAGAGCGCGCCTGAAAGCGTCTGCCGGCACCCCTCTTCCGCCAGCAAAGCCGCGTCCAGGGCCTGCAGCTTTCGCAGCCTGATCCGAGGCCGCTCTCCGGTCACCCGGCCGACGGTGTGGCTCAGGAGACGCAGCCGCAGGTCCTCCTCGGTTTCGCGGTAGCCATCCCGGCGCATTTTCAGCGGTCCGGCAGGGTGCTCGGTAACAAGCCTTGCGGCGAGGTCCCGGACCGTTTTCTCCAGCGCATGGCGCGCGCGCCGCAGGTTCCCGGCCGTCTGCGCGATCCGATCAGCGGTAAGTCCCTCCTCCGCCAGCAAGGTCATGATCCGGCGCAACCGGCTGCGCTTGTATTTCGGGTCGCGGTTGGACGGATCCGTACACCAGGTCAGCCCGCGTTCCAGCAGGCTCGCCTCCAGACGCGCCTTCGGCACACTCAAAAAAGGGCGCAGCAGGCGCAGACCATGCGGGCCGTCCGCCTCGTCCGCCGCCATGGCGCTCAGGCCCGAAAGACCGCTGCCGCGCGTCAGCCGGTCGAGAAAGGTCTCGGCCTGGTCGTCCAGATGGTGGCCGAGCAACAGCGCTTCGGCGCCCGTCCGGCTCATGTGGCCGGCGATCAGCAGGTATCGGGCCCGGCGGGCCTCTTGCTGGAGATTGCCGGCCGGCTTTGCAGCGTCCCAGCTCAGAATATGCCCGGCCAAACCGCATTCGGCGGCCTTCCTGGCGACAAATGCCGCCTCGTCGGCGCTTTCCGCACGCAGCCGGTGATCGACGCAGACAACGTCCGCGGTTCCTTGCCAGGCGGCGCGTCGCGACCATTCGCTGAAAAGAACGAGAAGGCTAAGGGAATCCGCTCCGCCCGAGACGGCGAGCGTGAGTCTTGAAAAGGATTTCAGTCCGGAAAAGAGAAAATCGACGTCTTCAGCCGGGAGCCCGTCCAACTGGAGTTCAAGCTGGGGCTCGACCGGCTCGTCAGGAACATTGCGCACGGCGGCGTTCATCCCGTGCCTGCGACAGAACGGCGGGAGCAGCGTTCGGGTATTTGTTCAGAAGTTCGGAGAACGTTGCGCAGGCAGCATCGCCTTCGCCCAGTCCGCGCAGCGAAACGCCGAGCTTCAAGAGGCTGTCGGGGCTTTTGGCATTGCCGGGATGGTCCGTGTAGGTCTTCAGGAACGCATCGGCCGCCTCGCGGTAGTTCTGCTGCGCCAGCAGGCTTTCTCCCAACCAGTACTGGGCATTGGCGGCAAGCGCATCGTCCGGGTAGTTCTCCAGGAACGTCCGGAAACCGTTTTCGGCTGCGGCGTAGTCGCCGTTGACGGCAAGCGAATAGGCCTGGTCGTAATCGGAACGCGGATCGCCGCTGCCGATGACGTTGGCGATCTGGTCGTCATCCGTCGCCAGACCGGGGTCGGGCGTGATCCCGTCGCCACTTCCGGGCAGGTTCTCCAGCCCCTTCGCCAGGGCGGAGAGATCGATCGGCCCGTCGGACGGCAGTCCGTTGTCGTTTTCGTACCCGCCGGTATCGGACCAGTCGCCGTCGCCGGACCCGTTGGCGGGAAGCGTCGCCAAGCCGCCGCCGGGCGCGACCAGGGTTCCCGATTGCGGGGAGCCGTCCGGGGCGAGCCCCGGCGCGGTGCTTCCCGGAACGGCTTCGGAGCGTTTGCCCGGCGTGCCGCCCTCAAGCTGCTGGAAACGGTATTCGTTGTCCTCCTGCATGCGGCGCATCTGGTCCTGCAGTTCGCGCATTTGATAGGACAATTGCTCGATCTGTCCGGTCAGCGCCCGGATCCGTTCTTCCAGCTGGCCGATGCGCACCGATGAATCGTCGTTCTTGCGCCCGAAAAGCTGAGCTTCGGACGGTGTGGCAGCGGCGATGAAGACCAACGCCATGACGAGACCTGCCAGTCCCTTTAAATTCCGCATTCGCTCCTCCGGTCTGGGATTTGCCTGAAATCGGGTTTGGCCGCGGACCGGACAAAACGCCGTTACTCAAGCAGATCCACGCGCATGGTTGTCGTAATACCAATGATCTTTGGTATTACCATGCCCGGCTTGGTTCTCAAGTGCACAGAGCGCCCGGACTTCGGCTAAATTTTGACGATTGTCCCGGTTGAAAGCTGCGAACCCGCCCGTTTTTTCGTCAAAACACAAAAGGCCGGGCTTGAGGCCCGGCCTTTCGATCGGTTTTAGGCGGGATCAGTTGGTCGCGTTGTTCAGCACCGTCACCGCGCGCCGGTTCTGGGACCAGCAGCTGTTGTCGTTGCACACAGCGACCGGCCGTTCCTTGCCGTAGGAGATCGTCCTGATCCGGGTGGCGTTCACGCCCTGCGCGACGAGATAGTCGCGGGCGGCCTGCGCCCTGCGCGAGCCGAGGGCAAGGTTGTACTCGCGCGTACCGCGCTCGTCCGCATGGCCTTCCACGGTGATCGTGTACTGGGAATAGCGGTTCAGCCATTTCGCCTGATTGGCCAGCGTCGCCTGGCCCTGCGAATTCAGGACCGACTGATCTTCCTCGAAGAACACGCGGTCGCCGACATTGACGACGAAGTCCTGGCCGGTGCCAGGCTTGACATTGCTTGCAAGCCCGTCCGGTTTTGTCTGGGCACACGCTGCCGCCAAAAGTACAGCGAAACAGACCGCAATCCATCGCGCGCCCCGAACGGCATTTACTCGATCATACATTCCCGTCTCCTAATCCCCAGCCCAACCTGACACATGGCCAAACCCACTCATGGATCGTCCGGTTCTTGGTAAACGCTTTCTAGCCAAACCTGGTTAAAGGCGTCTTTGCAAACATGGTTAGCGAAAGCTTAACACGGCCTGCCTGTACCGGCAGGCCGAATTGCCGATTTGTCGCCCCGCGATCCTCATGAACGCGGGGTCGGTCCTCAATCGATGAGCGGCGACCATGACGGGTCCGACGCGAAGGCCGGGGTTTCCACCCGCTGCTCGTTGTACCCGGTCAGGTCGACCGTCCAGACCTGCGGTCCGCCATTGGCGCCCGGCGTATCGCGGAAGAACACCAGAACCCGCCCGTTCGGCGCCCAGGCGGGCCCCTCGTTGTGGTAGCCTTCCGTCAGGATGCGCTCGCCCTTGCCGTCCGGACGCATGACGCCGATCATGAACCGGCCCTGATGCTGTTTGGTAAAGGCGATCAGGTCTCCGCGCGGCGACCAGACCGGCGTCGAATACCGCCCCGGACCGAAGGAAATGCGCTGCGCATTGCCGCCGCCCGCGCTCATGACATAGAGCTGCTGCGAGCCGCCCCGGTCGGATTCGAAGACGATCTGCCGGCCGTCCGGCGAAAAGGACGGACTGGTATCGATGGCCGCGTCGTTGGTCAGCCGCGTGGTCCGCCGGGATCGCAGATCCATCATGTAGATATTCGCGTTACCGCCCTGCTGCAGGCTCATGACGACGCTCTGGCCGTCGGGCGAAAACCGCGGGGCGAAGGTCATGCCCGGAAAGTTTCCGACAATCTCGCGCTGACCGGTCTCGATGTTGAGCAGATAGACGCTCGGATCCGTGCCCGCATAGGACATGTAGGTGATTTCCTGGCTGGTCGGCGAGAAACGCGGCGTCAGCACCAGATCGTCGCCCCGGGTCAGATAGCGCACGTTGGCACCGTCCTGGTCCATGATCGCCAGGCGCTTGACCCGCTTGTCCTTGGGGCCGGTTTCGTCGACGAAGACGATGCGCGTGTCGAAATATCCCTTTTCCCCGGTCAGCCGCTCATAAATCGCGTCCGAGATGATATGCGCCAGGCGGCGCCAGTTGTCGGGCGTCGTATAGAACTGCTGGCCGAGCATCTGCTCCTGGGCGAACACGTCCCAGAGGCGGAATTCCGCACGCAGGCGGCCGTCGGGCTGCTTGATGACCGTACCCGTAACCAGCGCCTGGGCGCTGATCTGGCGCCAATCGCCGAAACGCGGCGTGGAATTCACGCTCATGTTCTTCTGGATGAAACTTGCCGGATCGAGCGGGTTGAACAGGCCCGACCGCTTGAGGTCCGCCGCGATCACCGATGTCATGTCGGCGGCCACCTTGCTGTCGCCGCCTTCCGCCGAGAAGGGCGGCAGAGCAATCGGCAAGGGTTCGATATTGCCCTGGGTGATGTCGATTTCAACGAGCGCCGACGCCGGGTGCGGCGCAAACACGGTCGCCAGGACCATCAGGACGGCAAGCCCCCAGGCCTTCCGGTCAGAGAGAACAGAAAGTTTTTTCAAAACCTCACGCATGAGCACAACAGCTCCCTTATCGACTCAATCCGGTCCGGTTACACCGGACTATCCCCCAAGCATCTCTCTCGGGTCAAAATTTATGATGACTTCCTGCCACGCTTCGTACTTGGCACTGGGCAGCGAATACGGCTGGCAGCGCATGATTGCGCGCACGGCGCTGCTGGCGGCGGCCCGGAAGGCCGGGTTTCCATTCGAATTCAGAACCTCCGGACTGCTGGAGACTTCACCGTTCTGGGACAGGTTGAACCGAACCCGGACCTTGAGCTCTTCCGCGCCCACGGCTCCGACCGGCGGGCTCCAGCATTGCGCCACCTGGCCCCTGAGCGCATCCAGCTCCGACTGGCTCATACGGACATCCTGCTGCCCTTTCCGGGACCCGAGAGACGCCGGCTGCTCGGAGGCGTTGCCCGATTGTTTCGCCGGTTCCACCTTGTTGAGCAATGCCGCGATCTGCGTGCTGTCGAAATTGTCCTTCGGCGGCTCCGGCGTCCGCTTGGGCGGCGTCGGCTTCGACCGCGGCGCCACGCTTGTCACGATCGGCTGCGGCGCCGGCGCGGCCTCCTGCTGTGGCTCCGGCTCGGGAGCGGGTTCAGGCTCGGCAGCAGGGGCGGGTTCCGGCTCCGGGGCCGGCGCGGGCTCCTGTTCCGGGGCAGGTGCGGGTTCGGGTTCCGCGACCGGCTCCGGCTGAGGTGCCGGCGTCGGCGCGGGTGTCGGGGTCGGCGGCGTCGGCTGCTGGACGTTGCTCTCCCCCGGTTTGTCGGCGGGTTCCGGCGGCTCTTCGGCCTGTGTCTCGCTCGGTTTCACAGCCGCGACCTCCCGGACCTCGGCCGTCTTCTCGCCGATCCGGAGCTTGGTGATCTCTTCGATCGGCACCAGCTCGACAGGCAGCGAATCCACCGGGGGAACCGTAAAACTCTCCGCGTCCGGAAAGGCGATCAAGCCCCAGAGCAGGATAGCCGAGTGACCGGCCAAAGACGCGATGAGACCTGCGCGCATGACGCGTTACGAGTCCCGTTCTTCCAGAGTGACCAGACCGAGGCGTTTGAACCCGGCCGCGTTAATCCGCCCCATCAGCTTCATCATGGTGCCGTAGTCGGCATCCTGATCGCCCCGCACATAGATGCGCTCGTCATAGCCGTTGGCCGCGATGGCCTCGAGCTTCGGCACGACTTCGTCCAGGGCGATCGGCGTGTCCTGAATGAAGATTTCCCCGGCGGCGTTCACCGAGATCGTGATCGGTTCCGTATCCCCTTCAAGCGCCTTGGCCCGGGTTTCGGGAAGGTCGATCGGCACGCCGACCGTCAGCAGCGGCGCGGCCACCATGAAGATGATAAGAAGTACCAGCATGACGTCCACCATGGGCGTCACGTTGATTTCGCTCATCGGCGCGTTGCGCCTCCGGCGCCGTCCGCGTCGTCCGCCGCCCGCCCCGCCGGAACCGACCTGCATGGCCATGCGTCAGCCCCTCTCGTCGATCTGGCGGGACAGGATCGCTGAAAACTCGTCGGCAAAGCCTTCCATGCGGGATACAGCCTTGCCGACATCGGACGCGAACTTGTTGTAGGCGATCACCGCCGGGATCGCCGCCAGCAGACCGAGCGCGGTCGCAAACAGCGCCTCCGCGATGCCGGGCGCGACAACCGCCAGGTTGGTGCTTTCCGAGGCCGCGATCGCCTGGAAGGCGGTCATGATGCCCCAGACCGTGCCGAACAGGCCGATGAACGGCGCGGCCGAGCCGACGGTCGCCAGGATCAGCAGGCGGCTTTCCAGCCGTTCCGCCTCGCGCTGGATCGTCACGTCCATCACCCTGTCGATGCGTTGCTGCAGGCTGGCGATGGCCGGACGCGCGCCCTCGTGGCTGCGTTTCCATTCGCGCATGGCCGCGACGAACAGGGCCGCCATCGAGTGATTCACACGATTGTGAAGCGTGCCATAGAGCTCTTCGAGCGACTGCCCCGACCAGAACACGGTCTCGAACCGGGTCATCTGCCGCCTTGTGCGGCCGATCAGCATGATCTTGTCGACGATGATGGCCCAGCACCAAACGGAGGCCCCCAGGAGGCCGAGCATCACGATCTTGACGACGATATGCGCCTGCCAGAACAGCGAAAAAAACGAGATGCCGCCTTCAGGCGATGCCAATGTCGATTGGACAAGTGTTTCCATAAGCTCAATGACCTCTGGGCCGTTTTACGCTGTTATGCATTCATGTCTCCGGCAGCTACAGAAATGAACCGGAAAAGCGGGCCGGCTCCTATCGATCTGCCGCCTCTCTGACGTTTGATTTTGTCAAAACTGGGACTTCGCGGATCGGAGCAAACCGATCTCTAAAGGAATCAATTAAGGTTACCGCAAGCTTAACGTGGAATTTTGTTTTGAAAGTATTTTGTGAAAACCAAACACAAGCGAGTTCCGCTCCTCTGCTCAAGGTCTTCATTCGATGGACGTTTCGCTCGGTACGTGACGCAGAAGTTTTTCCGCAAGAATATGCGGCAGTCGGGTCGGACGGCCTTCGGAACCGATGACCGCGACGGTCACTGCCGCCGACACCAGCAACTCCTCTTCCCTGTAGATAAGCTGATCGAGCTTTATCCGCGCACCCCTGTAATCGGACAGGCTGGTGTGAACCGCCAGCACATCGTCGATCCGCGCGGGCTTTTGGAAATCTATTGTCATGGTGCGCACGGCGAAAGCGAGAGCCGCGCCATGGGTGCCCTCCGCCAGTTCCGAATGATGAATGCCGATCAGCCGCAGGAAATCCGTACGCGCGCGCTCGAAGAACCGCACATACGCCCCGTGATAGACAATGCCGGTGAAGTCGGTGTCCTCGTAATAGACCCGCACGGGCAGAACGTGGCCGCCTGCTTCGAGGCGCCCAGCCAAATCCGGCCAATCCGTCACGGCATCATACTCCCGGTTCCAAAAGTGGAAGGGCCTCCCGGTCAGGCGACCGGGAGGCCCGCAATACCCAGAGACTTACCTAGGTGAGGATCTAGGCCGCCGCAACCTCGGAAAGGAACTTCTCGACGGACGCACGAAGCTGTTCCGCCTGCTGTTTCATTTCGAGGGTCGCCGTCAGCATGTCGCCGACCGCTTCGGAGTTCTCCGCAACGTCCTCGTTGAGCGAAGCGACCGAGCTTGCCACGCTGCGCGTGCCATCCGCCGCTTCCGCCACGTTGCGGGAAATCTCGCCCGTCGCGGCCCCTTGCTGCTGAACCGCATCGGAGATCGTAACCGTGTAGGAGTTGACCTCCTCGACGGACTGGGACACGCGGGCGATTTCCTCCACCGCTTCCGTGGTGGACGCCTGAATGGCCGCGATCTGCGCGGAAATCTCCTCGGTCGCCTTCGCGGTCTGCCCCGCAAGCGATTTCACTTCCGATGCGACGACCGCAAAGCCCTTGCCGGCATCGCCGGCCCGAGCGGCCTCGATGGTCGCGTTGAGCGCCAGAAGGTTGGTCTGTTCCGCGATTTCGGAGATCAGGGAGACGACATCGCCGATCTTGTTGGCCGCCTCGGCAAGCCCGGAGATCTTGGAATTGGAACTCTGCGCGGCCGTCGTCGTCTGCGCCACGATGGTGGCGGTCGTCTCGACCTGGCGGGAAATTTCAGCGATGGACGCGTTGAGCTCCTCGGTCGCCGAAGCCACGGCCTGAACGTTCGAGGAGGCGTTCTCCGAGGTGGACACCGCCGTCTGCCCCTGTTCGGACGCCGACGACGAGCGCTGGCTGAGGGCTGAGGAGACACCCTCGACGCGGGCGATGTTGGTCTCGACCAGCTCCAGGACGGTCTGCGATTCGGCCCGGAAAGCCGCGATGAGCGAATCGATCAGCTTTTCGCGTTTCTCCCGCGCGATATGGCCGACCTTGCGCTCGTCCGCCAGCCGCTCCCGTTCGAGGGAGTTTTCCTTGAACACCTCGATGCAGCGCGCCATGCGGCCGATCTCGTCCTGGCGTTCCGTCGCCTCGACCATGACTTCCAGATCGCCGTCGGCGATCTTGCGGGCTGCGGCCGACAGGCGCTCCATCGGTGCGAACATGCGCCGCGTGATCCACCAGATCAGGCCGACCACCGGAACGAGGCACAGGAAGCCTGACAGGATCGCGCCATAGGTGATGCGGTCCGCGGCAGCCGACAATTCGGTCTGGCGGACGGCTTCGACCACGCCGTAAGGCGTGTTTTCGAATGTGTTCTTCGCTTCGGCGAAACGGAAATCCTCACCGTTCAGCCGGATCAGGCGGTCCCCTTCCGTGATATCGGCCAGGGTGTAAACCGCCTCTGCCCGGCCCGTTGCACCGAACTGGACCAGCTTGTCATTGGCGTCGACTAGGAACACCTGCTCGCTCTTGCCCAGCCCCGTCTGCTCGTTGAGAAGACCCGCCAGACGGTTCATGTCGGCCGAGAACGCGATGGCTCCGAAGAAACGGTCCAGATAGAAGACCGGGGCGGCAAGCACCAGGGAAACCGTGCCGTCGTCGCCGGCGACGAATCCGGAAGAATAGATCTGCCCCGCCGCCAGGGTCTCGTTCTTGGCGGCGGCAAAGAGCGCGCCGAATGCGATCTGGACCGGATTGCCCTTGATATCCGCCGCATCCACATGAAAGGCGAATTCAGGCCCCTTCCGGTAGGTATAGGTGATGAATCCCTCCGGGTTCGCCAGCGCGGCGTCGGAAAACAGTCCCTGGCCGATGACATCCTGATAGACCGGATGCACGACCTTGTGGTTGTTCACGTAGTAGTTGGTTTCTTCCGGTTCGGTGAGCAGATGGCGCTCGTCCGCCGGATTTGGATTGTCGGTCACGAAGATCCGGCGCAGGGTCTCGTTCTGCCCTTCCTTCAGGTTCTTCCAGCCGACCAGTGTCTTCATCAGGCTGTCCTTGGCCTCATCGAGAGACACGAAGAACTTGGCGCTGTAGATGACCTGGTCGAGTGCGAGTTCGAGAACCTTTTGCTTCGCCTTTGTCGCGCTCTGCAGGCCGCTGTCCGCCTGCCCGTTGGCGACGTCGCGCGAGATAATCGACGTGACGGTCACGATCGCCACGCACATGACCAGCGCGCCGGCCAGAAACATGAGAGCCAGTTTAGATGAAAGCCGCTTCCGCATTATTTCCCCCGAATAGTTGCGCTGACGATACGGTGGGATTAGCGAATAAATGCTTAACCACGATCAGCGCGAAACGGCAGAAACAGAGCGCTCCGGCTACTCCGGATCGGCGAAGAGCCCCATCTGCGGACCTTCCGGACGGGCAGGTGCCGCCAGGCCCAGATGTTCGAAGGCGACAGGGGTCAGGAGGCGGCCGCGCGGCGTTCTCTGCAGGAAACCGTTCTGGATAAGATAGGGCTCGACGATTTCCTCGATCGCGTCCCTCGGTTCCGACAACGCGGCCGCGATGGTTTCGATGCCGACCGGCCCTCCGCCGAAATTGACGGCGATCTGGTTGAGGTAGCGCCTGTCGAGACTGTCGAGCCCCGCCGCGTCGACCTCAAGCTGGAGAAGCGCCTTGTCGGCAAGCGCACGGTCCACGCGCTCGACACCCGCGACGATGGCGAAGTCCCGGACCCGCCGCAACAGACGGCCCGCGATGCGGGGCGTGCCGCGCGACCGCTTGGCAATCTCGCGGGCACCGTCTTCCGCCATGCCGATCCCCAGGATCGCCGCGCCCCGTTTGACGATGTGTTCCAGTTCCTCGACGGTGTAGAACTGCAGGCGGACCGGAATGCCGAACCGGTCCCGGAGCGGTGTCGTCAGCAGGCCGAGCCGGGTGGTCGCCGCCACAAGGGTGAACTTCGCCAGATCGATCTTCACCGACCGGGCCGCCGGGCCTTCGCCGATGATCAGGTCGAGCTGGTAATCCTCCATGGCCGGATAGAGCACTTCCTCGACCGCCGGATTGAGCCGGTGGATCTCGTCGATGAACAGAACGTCGCGCTCTTCCAGATTGGTCAGGAGGGCGGCGAGATCTCCCGCCTTGGCGATCACCGGGCCGGAGGTGGCGCGGAAATTCACTCCGAGTTCGCGCGCCATGATCTGCGCGAGCGTGGTCTTGCCCAGGCCGGGTGGCCCGACGAACAGGACATGGTCCAGCGCCTCTCCCCGCGCCTTGGCCGCGCCGATGAAGATCTTCAGGTTCGCACGCGCCTGCGCCTGGCCGACGAAGTCGTCCAGCACCTGCGGCCGCATGGTGCTGTCGATCTCATCGCCGCGAATTTCCGGCGTTACGATACGTGTGTCATCCGACATGGCTTACGACCAGAAACAGCAGCGCCAAAAGCAGGACCGAATAGGCCACCCTGAGCGCATGGAACTTCCTGAACTGACGGCGCACATAAGGATCGTCGGTTTCGATGCGCCGCCCGTTCATGGCAAAGGGCCTGTCGCCGACCGACAGGGAAAACCGGTGATCGAGATACATGATACCGCCAATGCCGAGAACAACGAAGACAACGCCGATGACGGCATAGGTCACGACGATCATCCGGCCAGTTCCTTCAGGCCGAGCCGGATCAGGGTTTCCGTGGTGGCATCCTCGCCGGCGGACTGCACCGCCTTGGCGACGGCGGCGCTGGCCTGCGGCTGGCCGTATCCGAGATTGGTGAGCGCGGACACCGCTTCTGCGACCGGGCGCGCCGCGACATTGTCGGCAACCGTCTGCGAAACGGAGATCGTCGCCTGATCGACGCTGGCAAAGCCCGGCGCCTTGTCCTTCAGCTCCGAGAGGATGCGCTCCGCCACCCGCTTGCCGACACCCGGCGCGCGCGAGATCGTCGCCTTGTCGCCGAGCGCGATGGCGTTGGCCACTTCGCTCGCCTTCAGAATGCCCAGGATACCGAGCGCCACCTTGGCGCCGACGCCCTGCACGGTCATCAGGATCCGGAACCATTCCCGCTCCGCCTCGGCCCCGAAACCATAAAGCCGGATCATGTCTTCGCGGACGATGGTCTCGATGAACAGGACCGCCGCCTCACCCACGCGCGGCAGGCCCTGCAGAATGCGCGACGGGCAGTGGACCTGATAGCCGACGCCGTGCACGTCCAGGATCACGTGATCCTCGCCGTAACTGTCGATGACGCCCTTGAGCTTTCCGATCATGCAGCCCCCATCGCGGCAAGGCGCGCCGCGCCGCTGGCCCGGTGCTGCGCGTGGCAGATGGCGATCGCCAAGGCATCGGCCGCATCGTCGGAATTGAAGGTTGCCCGCGGCATCAGGATCTTAACCATCGCGCGGATCTGTTCCTTTTCGGCGTGCCCGGTTCCGACCACGGTCTTCTTCACCAGGTTGGGAGCATATTCGGCGACCGGCAGGCCTGCGAGCGACGGCACCAGAAGAGCAATACCGCGCGCCTGACCCAGCTTGAGCGTCGCACCCGCGTCCTTGTTGACGAAGGTGTGCTCGACCGCGGCTTCCGCCGGACCGTGGCTGCGCACGACCTCGCTGAGGCCGTCATGCAGCTCGACCAGCCGCTCGGCAAGGCTCTTCCTGTTGTCGGAGGTCACCGTACCGGACGCAATGAAGGACAGCCGGTTTCCGGCCGCTTCAATCAGGCCCCAGCCGGTGCGCCTGAGCCCCGGGTCGATGCCCAGCAAACGAATCGCGTGTGTCATGGAACAAATCGGTAACAAAACTTCTGCGTTGACGCCAGCCAAAGCGCAGCTTACCACCGGAAAGCCTGTCAGCTTTAAGTGCGTTCGCGCTCCGTGTGCGCAGGCCAAAGCATGACCGTTCCATTCCATTCCGCCGCAGTTTTCCGCCGGTGTCCTTTCCGCCCCGAATCCCGCCGACGCTCACCACCATGTGTTTCGATGCTTGAAATTTTCGATTCCTTTCCGCCGAACCTGTTGTTGTTCCTCGCCGCTGTGCTGTTCATCGCCGGCTGCGTGCGCGGCTTTGCAGGTTTCGGCGCGGGCATGATCTTCATGCCCGTGGCGACCAGCGTCATGCTGCCCTCGACCGCGGCGGCGTCGTTTTTGTTCATCGACGGGATCGTCGCCCTGCCTCTGGTGATCCGTGCGCTCAGGCTGTGCGACTGGCCGACCGTTCTGCCGGCGGTCGCAGGCGCGGTGATTTCCGTCCACTTCGGCGCCTGGCTTCTGGCCAACACCGATGTGCTCGTGCTGCGCTGGATGATTTTCGGGATCGTCACCGGGCTGCTGCTCCTGCTGATTTCCGGCTGGCGCTATCACAAGAAACCGACGATGCCGGTTTCCTTCGGCGTCGGCATCGTCGCCGGCGTGCTCGGCGGCATCTCCCAGGTTTCCGGGCCGCCCGTGGTCGCCTTCTGGCTGTCCAGCGCCAGGGAACCGGCGATTGTCCGAGCGAACCTGATCGTCTTCTTCGCGCTCGCGAGTATCGGAACCTTCGCCGCCTATATCCTCAACGGCTTCTTCACTGTGGAGGTTTTCCACCTGCTCCTGATGGCGATCCCGGTCTATGCACTGGCAATCTTTGCCGGATCCAAGGGCTTCAGCATGGCCAATCCAAGCCTTTACCGGAAACTCGCCTATGTCCTGATCGCGCTCGCCGCGCTCACCAGCATGCCCGCGGTCGATCCCCTATTCCGCTAGCTTTTCGCGCCATTTGGCGCATTTTTCCGCCATCAGCCGGTTCAGTTCCGCCTCAAACTCCTCTTTGCCGGAAGAAGCCTGCGCCAGGACGCTGAGCGCGACGATCGCCGCATCGACCGCTTCCTCGCGCACATCCGCGAGCGAATGGTTCTTGTAGGCGCTGCCCGGCGCCTTCGTGACCGACAGAACCGCCTGCGCCAGCTCCCCGGCCTCCTCGGCCAGCTTCAAAGCCCGCTCCTGCAGGCTCTTCGGATCCTGCTGCGTGAGTTCGAAGATGTTGAACATGAAATCTCTTTCTCCAGAACGATGGAACCCCCACCCCTAACCCCTCCCCACAAGGGGGAGGGGAACTGCTCCGAGTCAGTCGAAATGCTTTCCGCAATCAGGACATTCGTTAAGCCTGTGGCCGATCCCAAAACGAGGCGGAAATCCCCCTCCCCCTTGTGGGGAGGGGTTAGGGGTGGGGTTTCCCTTGGTCAAAAAACAAAACCCCGGCAAAGCCGGGGTTTCCAATTCAGCAAGCAATGGCCGCTCAGGAGGCGAGCGCCGCCATGGTCTCTTCGTCGACGTCGAAATTCGAGTAGACGTTCTGCACGTCGTCGTCGTCCTCCAGCATGTCGATCAGCTTCATCAGCGTCTGGGCCTTGTCCGCATCGACCGGTGTCAGGTTCTGCGGTTTCCAGATGATCTTGGTCGAGTCCGCTTCGCCGAGCGCGTCTTCCAGCGCCTTGGCGACGTCGTTCAGGTCTTCGAAGGCTGTGTAGATCGTGTGGCCGCTCTCATCGGACTGGACGTCCTCGGCGCCCGCCTCGATCGCCGCTTCGAGGACGGCATCCGCCTCACCGGCTTCCGGCTTGTAGATGATTTCGCCGACCCGGTCGAACATGAAGGAGACCGATCCGGTTTCCCCCAGCGACCCGCCGCATTTGGTGAAATAGGAGCGGATGTTGGAGGCGGAGCGGTTGCGGTTGTCGGTCAGCGCTTCGACGACGACGGCGACGCCGGCCGGTCCATAGCCCTCGTAGCGGATTTCCTCGTAGTTCTCGCTGTCCCCGGTCTGCGACTTGTTGATCGCGCGCTGGATGTTGTCCTTCGGCATGGACTGCGCCTTGGCGTTCTGCACAGCCAGGCGCAGGCGCGGGTTCGAATCCGGGTCCGGATCGCCCATCTTCGCGGCGACGGTGATTTCCTTGGACAGCTTGGAGAACATCTTCGACCGGACCGCGTCCTGGCGTCCCTTGCGATGCATGATGTTCTTGAATTTTGAATGGCCTGCCATGGCTCTTCTCGGTTCTCTGCGGATGATTTCGATGAAAAACTGCGCCGCTTATAGGCAAACTGGCAGCGAAAATCCAGATCGGAGACGATCCAGTGACGGCGGTCAGTCCGCCGAAGGCCAGAATGACGGCACCACCGGCTCCAGGCGTCCGCCGATCCGCACCGGCGCGATCCGTTCCGCCAGGCCCGTCCGGTCGTCGGTCTCGATGGCGACGCCGCAAATCGTCGGATCGCCCGAAGCGGGCGAGAAGCGGGATCCGGGGATCTTGCGCTGGAAGCGGTTGACCGGCTCCTCCTTGTCCATGCCCAGCACGCTGTCATAGGCGCCGCACATGCCGGCATCTGACAGATAGGCCGTGCCGTTTTCCAGGATCTGATGGTCGGCGGTCGGAACGTGGGTGTGCGTTCCAACGACGAGGCTCACCCTTCCGTCGAGAAAATGGCCCATCGCCTGTTTCTCGCTGGTCGCCTCGGCATGCATGTCGACGATGATCGCGTCGGCGACCTCACCGAGCGGACAGTTGGTCACAACCTTATCGATGACGGAAAACGGATCGTCGAGAGCGTCCATATAGACCCGCCCCATGACGTTGGCGACCATCACCTGGGCCCCGTTGCGGGCGGTAAAGAGATTCGCGCCACGGCCCGGCGTGCCGGCAGGGTAGTTGACCGGCCTCAACAGCCGGTCCTGACGTTCTATATAGACGAGCGTGTCGCGCTGGTCCCAGACATGGTTGCCCGTCGTCACCACATCGGCGCCCGCATCCAGAACGTCCTGGAGAATAGTCTCGGTGATGCCGAAACCCGAGGCGGCATTCTCTCCGTTGACGATCACGAAATCGAGCTGATTGGCCTCCACGAGGTCCGGCAATTTCTCGATTACGGCGGTCCGGCCCACGCGGCCGACAAGATCGCCCAGAAACAGAATGCGCATCAGATCCTCGCGAGTGTTACGTCAGGCCGCTCAGCCGAACGCCCGGTAGCCCTGTTCGGTCAGAATTCCATCCAACGGCTTGTCATGCGCTTCGGCGGGCACGCGGTCAACCTCCTGAATGGCAAAGGCCAGACCGATGCACAGGAGCGGGCCCTGCTGTTCCAGCGCGGTGATCGCCGTGTCGTAGTGACCCTTGCCATAGCCGATCCGGTTGCCCGCCCGGTCGAAACCGGCCAGCGGCATCAAAAGTACCTCGGGGCGCACAAGTGCGGCATCCGGTCCCGGGCCCATGGTGCCGAAGCCTGCTGCAACGAGTTCTCCGCCGCGCTCCAGCGTTCTGAACACGAGATGAGGATCCGCGACGACCGGCAGGCAGAGCGGATGTCCCTTCTGCCGCAGGCGGTCCATCAGCGGTCTCGGATCGATTTCGTCGCGAATGGGCCAGAACCCGGCAACAACGGCGCCTTCGGGAAGCGGCAGGCTGTCGGCGTGATCGGCCAGTGACAGACCTTTTTCGATCCGCTCGATCCCGCTCAGCGCCGCGCGGCGGGCAAGCGCCTCCTTGCGGAGAAGATCTTTTTCTTGAGCGAGTGGGGAAAGAACTTTCATGGGCCCTCTTGATCTCTACCTTCATGGCCCTTTCCGCCCTGGGAGGAGCGAAACGTGCAGCCGTCCGACCGTTGGAAATGCAATCCCGGGAAACCTACAACGTAGGTGGGCGCCGTATGCAACGGACCACGGCCCAGAGCAGGGACAGCTCCCTAGGGAATGCGTAAGGCCCCGGGGATAAAGTTCCTGACGTATCGGCCAGCCGCAATTACCGCATATAGACCCCTGCCCCGGCAATTACCAGAGCGGCATGAATTTCATCGCAAACGAAAAGTATGAATGTCCGGGGACGGCTTTCCGGAACCGGCGGACCGTCAGGAGGCATCCGCCGGGCGCAGGCTCTTCGTCAGGCCTTCCGCCAGGCTCTCGATCCGCGCGGCCGCCGTGTTGATCGCTCTGGAAAGCTCCTGCTCGTTCTGGCTCATGTTGTCCAGGGCGTCGACCTGCTGGCGCTTCGCCTCGGCGAGTTCGTCTTCCAGGCCGGCAATTCTGCGCTCGAGTTCCGACAACTGATCGGTCGCCATGATCCCCGCCATGACCGTGAGCCGCTGGTCGCCGATCTCGCCGAAAGCGCCCCGCAATTCGTTGATCCAGCCGTTGAAGCGGCTGGCAAGGCCCATCAGGCGCTCTTCCTCGCCGTCGTCGCAGGCCATGCGGAAGGATTTGCCGTTGATCGTGACCGTAATCTGCGCCATGCGAGCCTATCCCCCGTGAGCGTCGAGTACGCTGCGGATGGTTTCCATGGCCGAAACCAGCCGCCGGGAAACATCCTTGTTGGCTTCTTCGAGCCGGGAGGCGCGGGCCTCGCTCTCGTCCAGGGAGGCGGCAAGCTGGGAGCGGTCTTCGCCGAGACGTTGCAAATCGTCCTGCAAGGCATTTAAAGACCTGTCCGCATCCATACGGCGTTGAACCGCCGTTTCCAGATGGCTAACGGCCTTTTCAAGGCGTTTTACCGCATCGCCAAGGCTGGTCTTTTCCATGCAGTCGGTTTCCGACATGTATTATGTTGCCCCAATGCTTTTCTGTGGCCGGCTCGCCCGTTCCTTCCCGCCCGTCATTCTGGAGATTTGGCGCATTCGCCGGTTCGTCTGCCGCCTGCGGCGAAAGACCCTGAGCCGGACTGTCGAACAGCAGGCCCGATGGCGAAAAAGCAAATCTTTATTAGGGCGTCGAGCTTAGGCATCGCAGCTTCTCTCAGTCAATGCCGCCATCCGCAGAATCCTCAACTCTATAACCCTTGGGGTGCAAAAATTCTTCGGCGGACCTGCCGGTGCGGCATTAAAATCAGTTTAACGGACATTAAAACCAGCTTTATTGACTCGCCGCAGGTTCCTGATATTTGTCTGGCGCCTGATTGAAAGTGACGATAGTCGACTTTTGAGCAACGTACCTCAATCATGCCTTGCCGGGCGGTCCGCTCTGGTAGATGGGGCTCCATAGCAAGCAACGGGAAGACGATGACCGATCTTGACAAACACCAGCGCATGGCAAATGCGATCCGCTTTCTTGCCATCGACGCCGTGGAAAAGGCAAATTCCGGTCACCCCGGACTGCCCATGGGCGCTGCGGACATTGCGACGGTTCTGTTCACCCAGTTTCTGAAATTCGACCCGACCGCGCCGAACTGGGCCGACCGCGACCGCTTCGTGCTGTCTGCCGGCCACGGCTCCATGCTGCTCTACGGCCTGCTCTATCTGCTCGGCTATGAGGATTTCTCCCTCGAGGAGATCAAGAACTTCCGCCAGCTCGGCTCCCGCACCGCCGGGCACCCGGAATACGGACACGGCGCCGGCATCGAGACGACCACCGGCCCGCTCGGCCAGGGCCTCGGCAACGCCGTCGGCATGGCGATCGCCGAACGCCTGCAGGCCACCCGCTTCGGCGCCGACCTCGTCGATCACTATACCTATGTTCTGGCGGGCGACGGCTGCCTCATGGAAGGCATCAGCCAGGAAGCCCTGTCGCTTGCCGGTCATCTGAAGCTGAACAAGCTGATCGTCATCTGGGACAACAACGGCATTTCCATCGACGGCAAGGTGGAAATCACCGATTCCACCGATCAGCAGGCCCGTTTCGCCGCTTCCGGCTGGAACACGCTCAGCGTCGACGGGCACGATCCGGAGGCGATCGCCGCCGTGATTCGCCAGGCCCAGGCCAGCGACCGGCCGACCCTGATCGCCGCCAAGACCACCATCGGCTTCGGTGCGCCGACCAAGGCCGGAACCGCCAAGGTACACGGTTCGGCGCTGGGGTCTGAGGAAATCGCGGCCACTCGCGCGGCCCTGAACTGGCCGTATCAGCCCTTCGAGGTTCCCAGCGAGATTCTCGATGCCTGGCGCATCTCCGGCCTCCGCTCCGCCCAGGCCCACAAGGACTGGCAGAAACGCTTCGCCGACGCGGATGCCGAGACTCGCGCCGAATTCGAGCGCCGCAACCGGGGCGATCTGCCCGCCGGTCTCGCCAAGGCCATCGAGGACTACAAGAAGAAGCTCGCCGAGGACCAGCCGACCATGGCGACGCGCAAGGCTTCGGAGGCCGTGCTCACCGTCATCAACGAAGTCGTGCCGGAAACCATCGGCGGCTCCGCGGACCTCACCGGCTCCAACAACACCAAGACACCCCAGACCCTGCCCATCACGCCGGCCGATTTCTCCGGCCGCTATATCCATTACGGCATTCGCGAGCACGGCATGGCCGCAGCCATGAACGGCATGGCGCTGCATGGCGGCCTGATCCCCTATTCCGGCGGCTTCCTGATCTTCTCCGACTACTGCCGCCCGTCGATCCGCCTCGCGGCCCTGATGGGGCAGCGCGTCATCCACGTGATGACCCACGATTCCATCGGCCTCGGCGAGGACGGCCCGACCCACCAGCCGGTGGAACATTTCGCCGCACTGCGGGCGATCCCGAACCTCACTTTCTTCCGGCCGGCGGACATCACCGAAACGCTCGAGTGCTGGCAGCTTTCCCTGGACAACAGAAAGGGCCCGTCGATCCTGGCCCTGACGCGCCAGAACCTGCCTTCGGTGCGCAAGACCTTCGAAGAAGACAACCTGTGCGCCAAGGGCGCCTACGTGCTGATCGAGAGCGAGGACCAGGCCGCGGTGACGATCTTCGCCTCCGGCTCGGAAGTCGAAATCGCCGTGGCCGCTCACAAGGATCTGAGCGAAGCCGGCATTGCGGCCCGGGTGGTCTCCGTCCCGTCCTTCGAACTGTTCGAAGCCCAGTCCGACGACTACAAGGCCGCCGTCATCGGCACCAGCCCGGTGAAGATCGCGGTCGAAGCCGGCATTCGCATGGGCTGGGACCGCTTCATCGGCAATGACGGGGCGTTCATCGGCATGACCGGTTTCGGGGCAAGCGGCCCCTACAAGGAACTCTACGAGCATTTCGGCATCACCAGGGACGCCGTCGTCGCCGCAGCCAAGGCAAGGCTCGGCGCGTAACCTGGATCAAATCGCGGCGGCATGACTTCCTCCTGTGCCGCCGGAATCGGAGCACAAGGCGTGCTCCACATCGTGGCCACATTTTGTGGGTTTCCAAATTGGCGTTCAGCCTTGCATTGAACGCCGAAGATTGCGGGAGTGGAATATGGTTACCAAGGTAGCAATCAACGGTTTTGGCCGCATCGGCCGGAATGTCTTGCGCGCGATCGTCGAATCCGGACGCACCGACATCGAAGTCGTTGCCATCAACGACCTGGGTCCGGTTGAAACCAACGCGCACCTCTTGCGCTACGATTCCGTTCATGGCCGGTTTCCCGCGGAAGTCGCCATCAACGGCGACACCATCTCCGTCGGCGGCGGCACGCCGATAAAGGTGACCGCGATCCGCGATCCGAAGGAACTGCCCTGGGGCGAACTCGGCATCGACGTCGCCATGGAATGCACCGGCATCTTCACCGCCAAGGAAAAGGCCGCAATGCACCTGGACGCCGGCGCGAAGCGCGTGCTGGTCTCCGCACCGGCCGCCGGCGCCGACAAGACCATCGTTTTCGGCGTCAACCACGACGCCCTGACGGCAGACGACCTGGTGGTCTCCAACGCATCCTGCACCACCAACTGCCTGTCGCCGGTCGCCTATGTGCTGAATGAAACCGTGGGCATCGAAAAGGGCTTCATGACCACGATCCACTCCTACACGGGCGACCAGCCGACCCTGGACACCCTGCACAAGGATCTGTACCGCGGCCGTGCAGCGGCCATGTCGATGATCCCGACCTCGACCGGCGCAGCGAAGGCCGTCGGTCTGGTTCTGCCGGAACTGAACGGCAAGATGGACGGTGTCGCGATCCGCGTCCCGACCCCGAACGTCTCGGTGGTCGACCTCAACTTCATCGCCAAGCGCGAAACCAGCGTCGACGAGATCAACGCCGCGATCCGCGAAGCCGCCGACGGCAAGCTGAAGGGCATTCTCGGCTACACGGACGAGAAGCTGGTATCCATGGACTTCAACCACGACAGCCACTCCTCGGTCTTCCACTGCGACCAGACCAAGGTCATGGACGGCACCTTCGTGCGCATCCTGTCCTGGTACGACAACGAATGGGGTTTCTCCAACCGCATGGCCGACACCGCCGTCGCCATGGCCAAGCTCATCTGACCCGATGGGCCAGGTTAAGAAACATCCTTCGTGACCTTTCGGGCGGATGCGGGCAACTGCATCCGCCTTTTCTTTGCGCTTCCGGCATCCCGCCGGCCCTGTTCGGCATCGGTATCGCCGTTGCCACCAATTTCACCCGTCCCTGACAACAGGTGTTTCCATGGCTTTCAAAACTCTCGACGACCTGACTGACATCGCCGGCAAACGCGTTCTGGTCCGCGTGGACCTGAACGTTCCGATGGACGGCGACAAGGTCACCGACACGACGCGCATCGAGCGCGTGCTGCCGACCATCAAGGAACTTTCCGACAAAAAGGCGAAGGTCATCCTGCTTGCCCATTTCGGCCGCCCCAAGGGCGAACGCGTGCCGGACATGTCGCTCGCCCCGGTCGCGCCGGCCGTAGCCGCCCTGCTCGGCAAGCCCGTCGCCTTCGCCGATGACTGCATCGGAGAGGTCGCGGCCGACGCCGTCGCGGCCATGGCCGACGGCGACGTACTGCTTCTGGAAAACACCCGCTACCACAAGGGCGAGGAAAAGAACGATCCGGATTTCGCCAAGGCGCTGGCTGCAAACGGCGACATCTACGTCAACGACGCGTTTTCCGCCGCCCACCGCGCGCACGGCTCCACCGAAGGTATCGCGAAGCTTCTGCCGGCCTATGCGGGCCGCACCATGCAGGCCGAGCTCGAAGCGCTCGGATCCGCGCTCGGCGAGCCGGTCCGTCCGGTTCTCGCCGTGGTCGGCGGGGCCAAGGTGTCCTCCAAGATCGATCTTCTGGAAAACCTCGTCTCCAAAGTCGACATGCTGGTGATCGGCGGCGGCATGGCCAACACCTTCCTCGCCGCGAAAGGCGTCGATGTCGGCAAGTCGCTGTGCGAACACGATCTGGCCGATACGGCGAAGAAGATCATGGCCGCCGCGGAAACCGCCGGATGCGAAATCGTCCTGCCCGACGACGCCGTTGTCGCCACGGAATTCAAGGCCGGCGCCGCCAATGAGACCGTCGCGCTCGACTCCATTCCGGCGGACGGCATGATCCTGGATGTCGGCGCGGCTTCGATTGCAACGGTCACCGCCAAGATCGACGCCGCCAAGACGCTGGTCTGGAACGGCCCGCTCGGCGCCTTCGAAATCGAGCCGTTCGACAAGGCGACTGTGGCGGCCGCCAAGCACGCGGCGGAAAACACCGAGGCCGGCAGGCTGAACTCGGTCGCAGGCGGTGGCGATACCGTGGCCGCGCTCAACCATGCGGGCGCCGCCGACAGCTTCTCCTATGTGTCCACCGCCGGCGGCGCCTTCCTGGAATGGCTGGAAGGCAAGGAGCTTCCCGGCGTGAAGGCCCTGGAGGCATAATTAAGTCCAGGGGCCGGGAGGGAACGGCTGTCATGCAGCGCTGTTTCACTAACATTCTCACGGAGGAGGTCGCGGCGACCGCGGCCTTCTATCAGGAGCTTCTCGGCCTGAAGCCGGGCTTTGCCTCCGACTGGTTCGTCAACCTGAGCGATCCGGAAAACCCGGGCCTCGAACTCGGCATTCTCAAGCAGACGAGCGACATCGTCCCTGTCCGGGCCCAGCGGGCCCCGGCCGGCGTGATCCTGACCTTCGTCGTCGCCGATTGCGATGCCGTCTACGAACGGGCGCAAGCGATAAACGCGAACATCGTCGAGGCCCCGCGCGAAATGCCCTACGGCCAACGGCGCATGATCCTGCGCGATCCGGCCGGAACCTTTGTCGATATCAGCGCACCGGTTTGACCGGCAGGCGCCGCGATACGCTTGGATTTCAGCACGTTACAGGTCTGGGAAGGACCGGGTCGGGGGAACTCCGGTTTGTGCTCCAAATTTTTTCCCCGCAGACGGTTTCATGACATGCCTTTGTATTTAAATTGATTTAGGCGCTTTACCCCTCTTTCAACCTGGGAAAATCTTGTTAGAACCACTCTGGAATGGATGCACCGCAACACCGGTGACGCGCGCCGTCATTGGTTTTAGGATGGTTCCACGGATCCGGACCCTTGGGGAGATAATTGATGGCACGTATTACCCTTCGCCAACTTCTTGATCACGCCGCCGAGCACGATTACGGCGTTCCGGCTTTCAACATCAACAACATGGAACAGGCCCTGGCGATCATGGCCGCCGCGGATCAGACCGACTCCCCGGTCATCATCCAGGCCTCGCGCGGCGCGCGCGCCTATGCCCATGACGTGATGCTGAAGCACATGATGGATGCGGTCGTCGAGATCTATCCGCACATTCCGGTCTGCGTGCATCTGGACCACGGCAACGCGCCGCAGACCTGCATGACCGCCATCCAGGCCGGCTTCACCTCGGTGATGATGGACGGGTCGCTGGAAGCCGACGGCAAGACCCCCGCCGACTGGAACTACAATGTCGGCGTCACCAAGACCGTGACCGACATGGCCCATCTCGGCGGCATCTCCGTCGAGGGCGAACTCGGTGTGCTCGGGTCTCTGGAAACCGGCATGGGCGACAAGGAAGACGGTCACGGCGCGGAAGGCAAGCTGAGCCACGACCAACTCCTGACCAACCCCGAAGAAGCGGTCAAGTTCGTCCGCGAGACCAAGGTCGACGCGCTCGCCATCGCCATGGGCACCAGCCACGGCGCCTACAAGTTCACCCGCAAGCCGGATGGCGACATTCTGGCGATGAACGTCATCGAGGAAATCCACCGCCGCCTGCCGGACACCCATCTGGTGATGCATGGCTCGTCCTCCGTGCCGCAGGACCTGCAGGACATCATCAACCAGTTTGGCGGGGAAATGCCTCAAACCTGGGGCGTTCCGGTCGAGGAAATCCAGCGCGGCATCAAGAACGGCGTGCGCAAGGTCAATATCGACACGGACAACCGCATGGCTATGACCGGGCAGATCCGCAAGATCCTGACCGAAAACCCGGCCGAGTTCGATCCGCGCAAATATCTGAAACCTGCCCGGGACGCGATGCAGAAACTCTGCATCCTGCGTCTGGAAGCCTTCAACACCGCCGGACAGGCTTCGAAGATCAAGAAGATCATCACCACCGCGGAAATGGCCGCCCGCTATCAGTCGGGCGACCTGGATCCGAAAATCGCCTGACCGCCCCTTTCGGGCGGACACGTTCGTTCACTTTCCTGAAAGAGGGGCCTTGCGTCCCTCTTTCGCCGTCTTTAGGGACAAAACAACTCAGGATCATTCAGGACCGCACACGTGAACCGCCCGCGCCTCTTTCTCGTCACACCGCCGGTATTCGATGCCGATGACATGGCCGCAAGGCTGAAGCAGGCTTTTGCAGGCGGCGACGTCGCCTGCGTGCTGATCTACATGCCCGGTGCAGCCACCAAGGACATTCAGGCAGCGGCGCAAAAACTCGTGCCGGTCATCCAGGAGGGCGGCGCTGCGGCGATCGTCTACCGGGACACCCAGGCCGCGGGCCGCAGCGGCGCGGACGGGGTTCATGTCGACACCTCGCTCGACGACGTGAAACTGGCGGTGGAAAGCTTCCAGCCCGAGCGGATCGTTGGAACAGGCGGCACGAAACTCAAGCACGACGCCATGGAATGGGCGGAAACCGGCGTAGACTACATCCTTTTCGGCAAGCTCGACCTCGCCGAAAAGGAGAACGCTCATTCGAAAACGCTCTCGGCAGCGGCTTGGTGGGCGGAACTCTTCGAAACGCCTTGCGTCGCCCTTGCCGGAAACACGATCGGCACCCTTGAGGAAGTGGCGGCCACCGGAGCCGATTTTGTTGCGCTCAAGGATGCGGTTTGGCAGTCTGACGGCGATATCGCCACGCTGATTTCGAAAGCCAATCAGATCCTGGAAGCCCATCCGTTTCCGGATGTCGAATAGAATGAGGCCAGAGCGGGATTGATGCCGAAGCAAAAGACCAGTTTCACCTGCAAACCCGGGATTGCGCTGATCCTGGCGGGCCTTCTGACCGTCCTGCCCGCGCCTCTTCTCCTTGCACAGGAGAGCGACGGAGAAAAAACCGCCGCAGAAGAAACCTCGGTGGAAGCCGACGGCAAAAAGCTTCCGCTGCTGATCGACGTCACGACGGCCGACAAGACCCTGATGAGCATCGTCGACGCGGGCCCGCCCAAACTGCAGGAAGGCGAGAAGGCAACCGCCGAGACGGCCTATTCCGCCTTCCAGCGCGGTTGGTTCCTGACCGCCCTCGGCCTGGCCACCCCGCTGGCGGAGAACGGCGACAAGGCTGCCCAGGCCCTGCTCGGCGTCCTGCACGAAGCCGGGCTGGGGATCCAGCAGGACAAGGCAAAGGCCGCCGACTGGTACAGTCTGGCCGCTGAAAAGGGCGATGCCGGTTCGGCCATGCAGCTTGCCCAGTTCTATCTGCTCGGCACAGGCGTGGAGACGGACAAGAAGAAGGCCGCCGACCTTTTCGAACAGGCCGCCGGCGCGGGAAATGCCTCAGCGCTCTATAATCTCGCCCTGCTCTACGAAGAGGGAGAGGGCCGGCCGTTCAACGAACAAAAGGCGCGCGAGCTTCTGGAAGAGGCCGCCCAGCTCAACGATCCGGAAGCCCAGTATGCGCTCGGCCTCTCTTATCTGGAATCAAAGGACGGTCTGAACGACCCCGGCCAGGGGGCCTTCTGGCTCGGCCGCGCGGCACGCCGCGGCCACACTTCCGCGCAGGTTTATTACGGCATTCTCCGCTTCCAGGGGAAAGGCGTAGATCCGAACGAGGCGGAGGCCGCCGACTGGTTCGAGCGCGCCGCCACGGCCGGAAACCCTGTCGCCATGAACCGGCTGGCACGGGTCTATGCCTATGGCCGGGGCCGCGAGCAGGATTACGCCGCCGCCGCCGGCTGGCACCTGATCGCCCGCACGCTCGGCGTTTCGGACCTGAACCTCGACCAGATCGTCGACAGTCTCGACGAGGAAACGCTGGCGGAAGCCCGCAAACTTGCCGAGCAATATTCGGCCACCCTGATGGCACCGACGCAGGATCCGGCGAAGGAATCTCCGTAAACTTTCCGATTGCCGCCGCTTTCGCGGTTCCGGAGCGCTTTTTTCCTTGAAACCGCCCCGCTTTTGTGGTGGACAGGCGCGAGCAAAATTCAAGCGTGCCGGCCAACGCCGGTCACCGCTCTGCTGCAGATCCATACAAATTAAAAAAGTCGGTCGTTCCATGAAAATCAACGGAAACGAAATCAAGCCCGGTAACGTGCTTCAGCACCAGGACACGCTTTGGGCCGTCGTGAAAGTCCAGCACGTCAAACCCGGTAAGGGCGGCGCCTTCGCCCAGGTCGAAATGAAGAACCTGATCGACGGCCGCAAACTCAACGAGCGTTTCCGCTCCGAAGACAAGGTCGAGCGCGTCCGCCTGGAACAGAAGGACTTCCAGTACCTCTACACCCAGGAAGACATGCTGATCTTCATGGACACCGAAACCTACGAACAGCTCGAACTGCAGGCCGACTTCGTCGGCGACCGCGCCGCCTTCCTGCAGGACGGCATGATGGTGACGGTGGAACTGCATGAAGAGCGTCCGATCGGCATCACCCTGCCCCAGCACGTGACGCTGGAAATCAGCGAAGCCGACGCGGTGGTCAAGGGCCAGACCCAGTCCTCCTCCTACAAACCGGCTCTCATGGAAAACGGCGTGCGCGTGATGGTCCCGCCGTTCATCACCGCCGGCGAGAAAATCATCGTGGACACCGGCACGCTGGAATATGTCCGCCGCGCGGACTGACCCGTCCCGAAGACGCTGCCAATCTGGTGCGCCCGGACCATTCCGGGCGGCGCCCAACAACAAGTGACAATCAATGGCCCGCACAGCTCTCCTCAACGTCATGGTTCAAGCCGCCATCAAGGCCGGGCGTTCCCTGGTCCGCGATTTCGGCGAAGTGGAAAATCTCCAGGTATCCCGCAAGGGTCCCGGCGATTTCGTATCGGCCGCCGACCGGCGCGCCGAGGAGATTGTGCGCGGCGAGCTGACAAGGGCCCGGCCGACCTACGGTCTGGTGATGGAGGAAAGCGGCGAGGTCGAGGGCACCGACGGCCAGCACCGCTGGCACATCGACCCGCTCGACGGCACCACCAATTTCCTGCACGGCATTCCGATCTTCTCGACCTCCATCGCCCTGGAACGGGCCGGCGAGATCGTCGCCGGTGTTGTCTATAACCCCGTGATGGACGAACTCTACACCGCCGAGCGCGGCCGGGGCGCCTTCCTGAACGACCGCCGCCTCCGCGTCGCCGGCCGCACGGAGCCGACGGAAATGGTCTTCGGCACCGGCCTGCCCTTCATCGGCGTCGGCGATCACGGCCGCACCCTGCGCGAGCTGCGCTATGTGATGCCGGAAGTCGCCGGTGTCCGTCGCATGGGCGCCGCCTCGCTCGATCTTGCCTGGACCGCTTCCGGCCGGCTGGACGGCTACTGGGAGCGCAGTCTGCATTCCTGGGATATCGCTGCAGGCATCCTGCTGGTACGCGAGGCCGGGGGATTCGTCAGCGACTTCAGCGGCAAGAACAAGATGCTCGACAGCGGCGACGTGATCGTCGGCAATGAAGATGCCCACAAGCATCTTCTGCGTCTGCTGAAACAGGCCGAAGCTCCCGCAAACGGCTAACCCCCCTTACAAACTGGCTTTTCGCAGACGGCGTGTCGCCCCGGCGTGCCGGCTGACGGGCTTTGCGGACCAAATTGCCGCCCTCGGCAAAATTCAAGGTTTCCAAGCCCTTAAAAATCACGCTATCAATCAGTTAGCTCTGCAACAGGTGACTGATAGCGCGAAATGGCCCGAGAATTTGACCCCTACAGCCTGTCCAGCCCGAGGGCGTATCTGACCTTCATGATCATCTTTCTGGTGATCGTCGCTTTCATTGCCTTCATCCTGTTCCCGCAGATCTCGACCGCTTTCATGAGCAACCCGGGCCTCAACGGCCTCATCGTCCTGGTGGGCGCTTTCGGAGTGCTGTTGCTGTTCGGCCGGGTGATCCGGCTTTTTCCGGAAATCACCTGGGTCAACAGTTTCCGGATCGGCGACCCGGCGCTCGATACGCGCTCGCCCGTGCTGCTCGCCCCGATGGCCGCCCTTCTCGGCAACAAGGCCGGAGACATGGCGCTGACCCCGACGACCGCCCGCTCCATCCTCGATTCCATCGGCATGCGCCTGGAGGAATCGCGGGAAATGTCGCGCTACCTGACGGGCCTTCTGGTCTTCCTCGGTCTGCTCGGCACCTTCTGGGGCCTCCTGCAGACCGTCAGCTCGGTGGGCGCCACCATCCAGTCGCTCGATGTCGGCTCCGGCGATGCCAACGTCATCTTCGAGGATCTCAAGGCCGGCCTCGAAGCACCGCTTTCCGGCATGGGCACGGCGTTTTCCTCCTCGCTGTTCGGCCTGACCGGCTCGCTCGTTCTCGGCTTCCTCGACCTTCAGGCGGGCCAGGCGCAGAACCGTTTCTACAACGAGTTGGAAGACTGGCTCTCCACCGTCACCGACATCGATCCGGAAGACAGCCTGTTCAGCGCGTCGGACTCGCCCGGCGTCGAACAGATCCAGGCCTCGATCTCGGCCTTGCAGAAAAGCATGGAGGAAACCGGCGGCGGCGGCCGGAACGCCACCCAGGCGATGGCCAACCTCGCCGAAGGCATCCAAGGCCTCGTCAAGCATGTGCGCTCCGAGCAGCAGATGATGCGCGACTGGGCCGAGTCCCAGGGCGAACAGCAGAAACGCATCGAAGGACTGCTGTCCTCGATCGCCGCGGCCTTCGACCGCGCGAAGGAGTGAGTTAGATGGCTGGTGGACTTCGCGCCCGCCGCCGCGGCCAGTCTACGGACTACTGGCCCGGTTTCGTCGACGCCATGGCGACGCTGCTGCTCGTCATCATCTTCCTCTTGTCGATCTTCATGATCGCCCAGTTCTTCCTGTCGCAGCAGCTCTCCGGCCGCGACACGGTGCTGAACCGGCTGAATGCCCAGATCAGCGAACTGACCGAACTGCTTGCGCTGGAGCGGGCCAATTCAGGCGAACTGGAAGACACGATCCTGGGTCTTCAGGCCAGCCTGAGCGACGCCGAAGCCGAACAGACGCGCCTGCAGGGCCTGCTCGACAGCAGCTCCGGCGCGGCCGATGCCGCCGGCGGCCGTGCGGCCACGCTTGAAAACCTGCTCGACGACGAGCGCCAGATCAGCCAGGAAGCGCTGGCCCAGGTGGAACTGCTCAACCAGCAGATCGCCGCCCTGAGGCGCCAGATCGCCGCCGCCAATGCCGCACTTGAGGCGGCCGAGGCCAAGGAATCGGAAAGCCAGGCCAAGATCGCCAGCCTCGGGCGCCGCCTCAATGCCGCCCTCGTCCAGCGCGTTCAGGAACTTTCCCGCTACCGCTCCGACTTCTTCGGCCGCCTGCGCGAGATCCTGTCCCAGCGCTCCGACATTTCCGTGGTCGGCGACCGCTTCGTGTTCCAGTCCGAAGTGCTGTTCGATTCCGGTTCGGAGGACATCAACCCGGACGGCCGGCAGGAGCTCGACAAGCTCGCCGAAGCGATCCAGGAGCTCAGCCTGCAGATCCCGGATGAAATCAACTGGGTGCTGCGCGTCGACGGCCACACCGACGCCCGTCCACTGTCGGGCGCCGGCCGCCTGCGCAACAACTGGGAGCTCTCCGCCGCCCGCGCGATTTCCGTGGTCCGCTACCTGATCGAAAAGGGCGTCGACCCCAAACGCCTGGTCGCCGCCGGCTTCGGCGAGTTCCAGCCGCTTGAGGAAGGCGACAGTCCCGAGGTGCTGGCGAAGAACCGGCGCATCGAGCTGAAGCTGACCGAGCGCTAAGGCCCATCCGGGTCAATAGGGCGGCTCGATCGACAAGGCCTCGCGGAGCCGTTTCCACATCGCAGCCTCGAACCGCTCCGGCCAAGCGACGTTCCACTGTTTCGCCAGTTTGCGGGCCCGTGGCAGATAGGCTGCGGCATAGGCCAGATTGGTGGCAATCATCGCGTCCCGTTCGGCAACAGGCGGCGGCAGCGAGGTCAGGATCTCTTTCTGCTCATCGGTGATCAGCCTGTTCAGATGAAGCGCTCCGCCTCTGTACGGCGCTCCTGTTTCCTCGATAAACAGGTCGACCAGCAGATTGCGCAGATGGAAGATCTCGAGCACGCCGTTGATATATTCCTTCCGGCCGACGCCAAGCGGGAGAAGCCCGAGGATCCGAATGAATTCCTCGAACTGGTACTGGAGGCGCGCCGGGTCCGGAGGGAGAATTTCGGACCGGTCGGGCAACCGGTCGAACAGCCCGTCATGGTCGAAGAGCACCTTCAGCTTGTCTTTCGCCTGCCCGCGTAGCTGATCCGGTTTCAGGACCACGACGTCCGTCCGCAGCCAGTCTTCCGTGATGGCATTGATGAGGGCGGGCCTGACCTGGGTGTGCCACCACAACACGATTTCGCCCGTTGCGCCGACAGCCCGACGCCACAATGCGGCGATTTCCTCCGTGGCACCCTCCGGCGCCACCAGAAGGAAATCGATATCGCTGTATTCATCGGCAAGCCCGTTTCCGTAGCTGCCACTCAAAAACAGTGCCCGCACGCGCGGGTCATTCCGCAGTGCGTTTGCGATCGTTTCAATTGCCGCAAGTGGTTCCATGCCCGACCGATGCGCTTCATCTGCCTGCGCAACAACCTATTGGAGCATGGCGGTCTTGTCAGCAGGGAGTTCAGGACAATTGCAGGCCTTGCGCATCTTTGGCGTCGCGGACTTCGACGCCCCAGGCGACATCGTCGCAGAAGAGAATCCCGAGATCTCCCTTGCGGATGACCTCGACGACCTTTTCGAGCTCTTCCCGCCCGCGGTCGCCCGCCTCCCGATAATAATCGCGGCTTCGCAACAGGTGCGACGGCGTTATACCCGCTGCCCACAACCCATGGGCGGCCTGCAGCGAGGAGATCGGATAGTCGAGCGTTATCCCCGAGAAGCCTGCATCCCTCGCCATGGCGGCCGGATCGAGCAGATGCGCGTGGACGATGCCGAAGGTTCGCACCTGGTCGTCGAGACGTCTGAGCCTGACCAGGAGTTCGTGGTCGAACGAGCTGATCGTCACGCTGTTCAGCATGTTTCTGTCCTGCAGCAGGGAAATGAACTGCCGGAGCTCGGGGTCGTCAAATCTGTCCTTGAGCTCGATCACAAGGTTCATGCCCAGCGAGCGGGCATGATCGAGGATTTCCTCGAGCCGGCTCAACGGCGCACCTTCCTCCGTCGAACCGCGCAGCCGGTGGCGGATCCTGGACAGGCTTGCCCAATCGTGATCGGCGACGCCGCCTTCTCCCGTCGAGGTCGTGTTCAGGGCCAGGTCGTGGAACACCACCATGACCCCGTCGGCACTGCGCCGGATATCGATCTCGCAGACCTCGGCACCATATCTCGCGGCCAGATCGAGGGCATGGATGCTGTTCTCGTGGCCGTCGATGCTGTGCCCGCGGTGCCCGCAGACGAGCGTGTGCGACCGGGCGTCCAGAAAATGGCTCATTGTTATCAGTCCTTTCGAGAGAGAATATCGGCCCGGTCGCGCGCCCGGTCGCCCAGGAGACTGACCGACAGCGTCGTCAGGAAAATCGCGGCGCCGGGGAAGGCGATCAGCCAGATCGCCTGGAAGATGTAGGGCCGGCCCTCCGAGACGAGCAGGCCGAGACTGGTGAAAGGTGGCTGGATGCCGATCCCGAGGAAGCTCAGCCCGGTCTCGAGCAGGATCGTCTCCGGAAAGTTGATCGTCATCTGGACCGAGACCGCTCCGAAGATATTCGGCAGGATGTGCAGCAGGTAGATCCGCACGGGATGCGCCCCGAGGCTGTTCAGGGCGTCGGCATAGCCGTCGTTCTGGGCCTGCAGGACCAGCGCGCGTACAAGCCGCGCATAGCGTTCCCAGCCGGCAATGCCGAGGATCAGGAGGAAGGTCACGAAGCCGGCTTCGAACACCGCAAGCGCTGCGATCGCGAAGATGATGAACGGCAGCGCCGCCTGGAAATCGACCAGCGCCATGATCACGTCCTCGATCCAGCCGCGGAAATACGCCGCGGTCATGCCAAGCGCGGTTCCGATGATCATGCCGATCACCGTTCCCATCAGCGCCAGCAGCAGCGAAATCCGGATTGCGCCGATAAGCCGGGAGAGAAGATCGCGGCCGATCTGGTCGGTGCCGAGCGGATGCGCCCAGTCACCGCCGGCAAGAACGGGCGGGGCGAAACGTGCCGTGAAATCCTGTTCGTTGAGTCCGTAGGGCGCCAGGTACGGACCGATCAGCGCGACGATGACGACCAGAACCAGCCAGCCGACCGCCAGTCGCAGCGACAGGGGTGGCCGCACCCGCGCGCCGTGAAGCACCGCCTCAGCCATGGGCGCCTCCGGCGGTCCGGATCCGCGGGTCGAGAACCCCGTAGAGAATGTCGACGATGAGATTGGCGCCGATCATGAAGGCCGCGAAGATCATCACCATGACCTGGACGACCGCGAGGTCCCGGTTGGCGACCGCCGAAATGAGCGCCTGGCCGAGGCCCGGCCAGGCAAACACGGTCTCGACGATGACGGCATGTCCGACCAGTTGGCCCGCGCTGAAACCGAGCATCGTGACGACCGGGATCGCGGCGTTGGGAGCGGCGTGTTCCAGCACGACCGCGTTGGCGGGTGCGCCGCTGGCGCGCGCCGCGGCGATATAGGGCTTTCCGAGCACCTCCAGCATCGCCGCACGGGTATAGCGAGCGATCTGCGCCGCGCCGGTAAAGCCGTAGGTCGCCGCGGGCAGCACCAGATGGGCCCAGGTCGTGCTTCCGGTACTCGGAAGAAGCTGCAGGAAGACCGCAAAGACATACATCAGCGTCAGCCCGAGCACGAAGCTCGGCAGGCTGTAGCCCGCCGCCGCAAGCCCCATGATCGTCCGGTCCATGGCTGTCCCGTTCCTGATGGCCGCCATCAGCCCCGCGGGCACGCCGATGAGGATCATCAGCGTGAAGCCCGCCAGGGAAAGCTCCAGCGTCTTCGGCAGGCGCTCGGAGACCCATTCCGAAGCCGGCCGCCCGTCGCGGAACGAGTAGCCGAAATCCCCCTGAAGCGCTCCGGAGAGCCAGATCAGGTATTGATCGGGCAGCGACCTGTCGAACCCCCAGCGTTCGTTGAAGGCCTCGATCGCCTCTTGGGACGCGGTCAGGTCGAGCGCCATGACGCCGATATCGACATCGATCCTGAACAGGATGAAGAAGAATGTCACCGCGACCCAAAGCGTGAGAAACGCGCGCAGCGTGCGGCGAAGCAGGTAGGCGGTCATACGGCAACCTTCGGCTTTGAGACGGAAAAACAGGCCACCCGGTGTTCCCGGTCAGACAAGGTCATCGCAGGGAATTGGGAGCGGCAGAGCGCGTGGACCTTCTCGCAGCGCGGCGCGAAGGCGCATCCCTTGTCGGGCAGGTCCGCGGGCGGCCTGATCTCCGCCTTGATGCGCCTGCCCGGGACCAGCGAAGGCACCGCACCGCGCAGGAGACGGGTATAGGGATGTTGCGGATTATCCAGAACCGCCGCGGTGGTGCCTTCCTCCACGATCCGGCCCCGGTACATGACGGCCACCCGGTCGGCGAGCTGCCGGACCACGCGCAGGTCATGGGAAATGAACACGAGCCCTGCGCCGCTTTCGGCCTTGAGTGTCTGCAACAGGCTCAGGATCTGGGCTTGAACGGAGACGTCGAGCGCGGAAACCGGCTCGTCCAGCACCAGCAGCTTAGGCCGGGTAATGAGCGCCCGTGCGAGCGCGACGCGCTGGCGCTGCCCGCCCGACAGGCGATGCGGGTAGCGTTCCGCCAGGGCCGGGTCGAGCGCGACCGAGCGCAGGACCTCCTCGAGCCGGAGAGCCCGGTCCGCGCGCGCCGAAAGCCCCAGATGCCGGTGGATCAACAGGGGTTCGGCGATCTGCTCGCCGACCGGCCGCCGCGGATCCAACGCGCCGAGTGGATTCTGATGGACGAGCGCCATTTCGGACCGGAGCCGCCGCAATCCGGAGAGCGGCAGCAGGTTCAGTTGTTGGTCCAGGCACCTGACCGTTCCGCTGTCCGGCCGGAGCAGCCCGAGAAGCAGGCGGCCGAGTGTCGATTTTCCGCAGCCGGATTCCCCCACAATGCCGAGGCATTCGCCGGCTTCGACCGCCAGGTCGACGCCGCGCACCGCCGGTGTCACTTCCTCGGGCGACAGGAACCTGTGCCGCCGGAAGCTTCGAAACAGCCCGTCGGCTTTAAGAACCAAACTCATGCGGGCACCTGCACCGCGAAACAGGCCACCTGACCCTGACCGAGTTGGTTCAACTCGGGCCGTTCCTCCCAGCAGGCGGGCAAGGCACGCTTGCAGCGCGGGTGAAAGGCGCAGCCTGCGGGCAACGCACCTGGCGGCGGCACCGCTCCGGGCAGCGGCGCCACATGCGAGCGCCGGTCGAGCTCCGGGATAGAGGCCAGCAGGCCCGCCGAATAGGGATGGCGGGGCTGCCTGAAGAAATCCGCGACGGGGGCTGCCTCGACGATCCGGCCGCAATACATGACGGCCACACGATCCGCGATCTGGGCGACAACGCCGAGATCGTGGGTGACGAACAGAAGCGCCAGGCCGCCCGATTGCGCCAGGCCGGTGAGCAATTCGAGGATCTGCGCCTGCATGGTCACATCGAGCGCCGTCGTGGGCTCGTCCGCGATCAGGACATCCGGTTGCCCCGTGAGCGCGCGCGCGATCGCCACGCGCTGGTTCATCCCGCCGGACAATTGGTGCGGATAGGCGCTGAGCCATTTTTCCGGCGGCGTGAGGCCAACTTGCTCAAGCAGGTCCAACGCGCCCTGCGCTGCCTGGCGGGACGCCAGACCGCGATGACGGCGCAAGCCTTCCCTGAGATGCCAGCCGACGGTTCTCGTCGGATTGAGGCTCGCGGTGGCGTCCTGCGGGATCAGCGCGATGCGCCGGCCTCGTACCCCGGCAAGGGCGGTCTCGTCCAGATCCGTGATCCTGCCGCCGCAGATCGTTACCTCGCCGGAATGCAATCGCAGGCCGGGCGGCAGCATACCCATGGCGGTAGCACCGGTGATGCTCTTGCCGCAACCGGATTCGCCGACCAGCCCGAGCACCTCGCCGGGTGCCACGCACAGGCTTACCCCGTGCAGGATCGCCATGCCGTCCGCATTGGCGACGCGAAGGTCATCGAGTTCAAGCGCTGGAACCGGCATGCTTACTCCGATGGATAGCCAAAGCTGTCGTGTTTGGCGGAGCACAGCGCCCGCTTCCGGGCTGCTCCACGAAAGACGAGAGTTTCGTCATCAATTCTGTTTGCTCGCCGCGGAAGGTATCTACACTCCGCCGCCCGGAACCTGATCCGGGGCCTTCTTGTACCGGTCCCGGATCAAGTCCGGGACAGCGCGGAATGCGTGGTTCGGCGCTGCTCCGGCAATCTATGTCCAAGATCTCCGCACCCACCGCCAAACACATGCGGATAGACTTGATGAGAGGCGGCCAAGCCGCCCCTCCTGAAGGGCGTCAGGCGAAGCTGAGATTGTAGGGCCTCAGGTCCATCATCTCGAAGCTGACCGGCTTCCAGCCGATATCGCTGCGCGCCGCGTAGACGTCGAACGGCCGGTAGAGAATGATGGCCGGCATTTCCTCTTCGAAAATGTCGCGCATGCGGTTGAACTTGCCCAGCCGTTCCGCGCCGTCGGGCATCGCGGAAACTTCGCCGGCAAGCGTTGCGTATTCTTCCGGAACATCCCAGCCGAAACGCGACTGCACGCTGCGGCCCGGGCCGAATTCCGTCACCATCGTGGCCATGGCATCGGGGATCTGCATACCGTTCGACCAGTTGAAGATGTCCACCTTGCCAAAGTTGTCGCCGTTGCCCTCGAGCCGCGGTTTGATGTTGAGGCCCGCGTCGTTCCACATCTCCAGCATCATCATCAGCGCGTTGGCGTGGTTGGCGTAGTAGTGGGTGAAGGCGAGATATTCGATCTCCTCGCCGTTGTAGCCGACGTCGTCGAGCAGGGCGCGCGCCTTGTCCGGATTGTGCTGGAACGGCTTCCGGTTCGGGTCGTAGGTTGCGCCGTAGAAGTCGAAATTGAAGCCGTTCGGCACGTCGGCCTTACCCTGCCACAGCACCTCGTTGAGGACAGGCCGGTTGACGCAAAGCCCGATCGCCTGGCGCAGACGGGCATCCTTCAGCGCCGGATTGAGGTTCTGCTGGAAGCAGCTCATGTGGAAGTTTTCCACGACGATGCCGCGCGCATCGAAATCCCTGCGGCTGTCGATCAGCGGCATGTCGTCGGGCGTCAGCGTGGTGATGATGTCGTATTCGCCGGACAAAAGCCCCGCCACGCGCGCCGTGCCCTCCGGCACGCTGATGAACTGCAGTTCTCCCGACGCCGGGCGGCCGCCCCAGTAATCGTCGAACGGCTCGAGCACGACCCGGTTGTCCGCCTGCAACTCGACGAACTTGTAGGGACCCGTGCCGACCGGAGCCAGACCGAACTTTTCCGCGCCGAGGCCGGAATAATAATCCGCCGGCACGACCCAGGCGATCCAGGACGCGGCGAATTTCTCGATCTGGTAGGACGGCGTCTTGGTCTTCAGCCGGACCTGGTATTTCGACACGACCTCCGGCTCGTCCCAGTCGGGCGAGAAGTTGCGGCCGTTCGGAATGGACTTGATCGCCTCGTCGCCCCACAGGCGCGCTTCCGAAAAGGTATAGGCAACGTCCTCGGCGGTCATTTCCTGACCGTTGTGGAACTTGACGCCCTGGCGCAGGGTCACCAGCACCGACCGGTCGTTCTCCCGTTCCCAGCTTTCGGCAAGACCGGACACCAGCGCGGTGCCGTTGCCGGACGCGCCGCCGGCGAAGAAGTCGCGCTTGATCAGCGTGTCGAACAGCGCGTTGGAAACGCGGACGCCCACATTCGAAATCGCGTTGATCGGCTCCAGCGTGTTGCGGATCCCGTTGGCGCCGACGCGCAGGGACGGACGGGACTGCGCGATGGCGGGAAACGGAAGGGCCGCGGCGCCCATCACGGTTGCGGCGCCGGCCAACACCGAACGGCGCGTCAGATGAAAGGTCATGGCAGGATTCCTTTATGTAAAAAATTCATGACAGCGGACACGTCTACGCGGCTCTCCGGGAGCGCGATTTGCGTAGGATGATCAAGGCTTGGACGTTTGTATTTGCGGGTGTAGGCTACGTCGGCGCACCCGGGAAATCCAATTCATAGCTATCTGAGAATTATGCATAATGGCTATAAATGTCACGCATTTGAGATCGTTCTTTCACGTCGCCTCCGCGCGAAGCTTCACCAGGGCGGCCCAGACGGCACGCGTTTCGCAGCCGACGCTGACACGGCAGATCATGACGCTCGAAAAGGCCTATGGCATTCCACTGCTGGACCGCACCACCAGCCGGGTGGACCTGACACAGGAAGGCCATCAGCTTCTCGACCTTTGCCTGCCCGTCTTTCGCGGCTTGGAGGAAATCGAAACCTTCCTGAAGAGCCAGCACACGCGCAGCATCCGCATCGATGCGGTGCTTTGCGAGGTCATGTCGGACATTCTGCTGCTGGCCCATCACGGCTTTCCGCAGATGCGCTTCGATTTACGCACGCTCCCGTCAACGGAAATCCTCGACACGCTGCTGGACCGGACAGCGGATTTCGGCCTGCTGACCCTTCCCCCCTCCCCGCCGCCCGAACTGGAGCATTTCCTGGTCTATCGCGGCCGGCTGGTTGCGCTCGTCAACAAGTCCCACCCCTGGGCGGGGCGCGGCGTGATCTCGTTCCGCGAACTGCAGGGGCAAAAGATCATTCTCGGCAGCCGCGCCGGAGAATCCCGCCGGCTGATCGACAGGAATTTCGAGCTTCTGGGGGTTGAGGCGCAGATCGTCCAGGTGGTCGACTCGTCGGAACTGATGATCGATCTGGTCGAACGCGGCGTCGGCATCGGCGTCACCGGCGGCACGGGACTGCTGGCGGAACAGCTCGGCATGAGCCTTGCGTTCGAGGAGGAGGAAACCTCGATCGACGTTCACTTCGCCTGCAGGGCGGAACGTCTGATGACCCAGCCCTTCCGGGCCTTCTTCGGCGTGGTGAAGGGCAGCATCGATCCGATGAAGCCTCCCCATCCCCGGATGCCCCAAAAACCGCCGGCACCCCAGGGCATGTGATACACTCCCCGCACTCAAAGGGAGGCGCCATCATGCCGAGACTTGCCGCCGCGCTGTTTACGATCTGCCTTGGCCTGCAACCGGCATCCGCCGAGGCTGTCTTCTTTCATCAGCAAGGAAACTGGACCGTTGCCAGCGGGCAGAACGCCTGCCTGGCGAGCAACCGGCCGTCGGTGGAAATGAACATTTCCCCGGTCGCGGCCGTCCACTTCACCCAGACGATCGAGAGCCCTGCCCTCGTGCTCGATGCCTTTTTCTGGCCGGGAGCCTTCACCAAGGGACAGAAGACGACGCTGACGCTGGTCAAGACCGGCGATGCCGAGGTCACCCTGCCGGCAACCCCCGTGTCGGACTACCAAGTGACAGCGGACAGGCCATTTTCGCGCCAAGAAGTCCGTGTCCTGCGCGAGCAGTCCCTGTTTGCGGTCAAATCGCCGGATGTCCAGTTCGCGCTCGGTGTCGATGCCTCCGGGTTCGAGCAGGCGGTCATCCTGCTCGGCCTCTGCACCTCGATGCTCAAGCGCGCGCAATAAAAAACCGCCGGCTGCAAGCAACCGGCGGCTTTGCGTTTTTCGGATACGACCGGTCTTACTTGTCGTCCTCGCCTTCGTCTTCGTCGCTGCTCTCGCTCTTCAGCGAGTTCAGTTTGGCGAAAACGGCGTCGGCATCGATTTCCTCTTCCTCTTCGCGCTTGACCGGCTTGGTCGGGTCGAGCGCGAAGGCGGCCGCGATGGCGTCGTCGCTGGTGGAGTCCTCCACCGGCATCAGCGTTTCGACGGGCTCGCCGGCCACCGGCTGAGGCAGGTTCTTGGCGGCCTTTTCGACTTCCATGTCCAGCTCGAGCTGGCTGCACAGCCCGAGAGTGACCGGATCGGACGGCGTCAGGTTGGCCGAATTCCAATGGGTGCGGTCGCGGATCGCGGCGATCGTCGGCTTGGTGGTGCCGACCAGGCGCATGATCTGCGCATCCTTCAGTTCAGGATGGTTGCGCACCAGCCACAGGATGGCGTTCGGCCGGTCCTGGCGGCGGGACACCGGCGTATAGCGCGGTCCCTTGCGCTTGGATTCCGGCACGACCACTTTCGAACCCTGCAGCTTGAGCTGGTAGTTCGGATCGTTCTGCGCCTTCTCGACCTCTTCACGAGTGAGCTGGCCCGTCAGGATCGGGTCGAGGCCCTTGATCCCCTGAGCGGCCTCGCCGTCGGCGATCGCCTTCACTTCGAGGGGGTGAAGTTTGCAGAACGTGGCGATCTGAGTGAAGCTCAGCGCGGTGTTGTCCACGAGCCAGACGGCGGTTGCCTTCGGCATAAGCGGCGTGTTCGCCATCGGATAAATTCCTCTCGTCTGCTCCCCCGCCCGGCGGGGCGAAAAAGCGGTATTCCATTTCAGTTTCATGGGAAGTGGCCGGAATATATGAGAAACGCGGGGGAAACGCAAATGGACTTGCGTTTTTTCCACCCATCGGAACATGCAGGATTCGGCCGAACCCGGACAATTTGCTCTAACGCTTTGCGATCGGACCGCTTTTCCGCCTTCCTGAACGCTCGCATGCAAACAGGCTGGTCGGGATTACATATCCACGGTCAGCACGATCTTGCCGATATGGCCGGAGCTTTCCATCCGCCGGTGTGCCTCGGCGGCTTCTGCTAAAGGAAAGGTCGAATCCATCACCGGCCTGATCCTGCCCGCCTCGATCAGCGGCCAGACCCTGGCCTTCAGAGCTTCCGCAATCGCCGTCTTGAAGGCATCGTCGCGCGGCCGGAGCGTGCTCCCCGTATGGGTCAGCCGCTTCATCATCAGGCGGGAGAAATTGACCTTTTCCGAAACGCCGTTGAGCGTCGCGATCTGGCAGATCCGGCCTTCCACGGCCGCCGCCTTCCAGTTCCGCTCGACATAGTCCCCGCCGACCATGTCCAGGATCACGTCGACACCCGCACCGTCCGTGAGTTCCAGAATTGCCTTTTCGAAGGCTTCTTCCCGATAGTTGATCGCATGGTCCGCACCGAGCTTGCGCGTCGCCTCCGCCTTTTCGGCAGATCCCACGGTGGTAAAGACTTCCGCACCGAAGGCCTTGGCGAGCTGGATCGCCGTCGTCCCGATGCCGGACGTTCCGCCGTGGACCAGGAACCGCTCGCCGCTCTTCAGGCCGCACCGGTCGAACACGTTCGTCCAGACCGTGAAGAAGGTCTCCGGCAGCACCGCCGCCTCTGTCATGGAAAGACCCGCGGGGATCGGCAGCGCATGTCCCTCCGGCAACTTGCAGTAGGACGCGTAGCCACCTCCAGGGCAGAGCGCCGTGACCTTGTCGCCGACATTGTGGAGGTTCGCCCCTTCCCCGAGGGCCACCACCTCGCCGGAAACCTCCAGCCCAGGAAGGTCCGACGCGCCCTTGGGCGGCGGATAGGCACCCATGCGCTGCAGGACGTCCGGCCGGTTCACGCCCGCAGCGGCGACCCGGATCAGGATCTCGCCCCGGGCAGGTTCCGGCAGGGGACGCTCTTCCAGCACCAGCACGTCCGGACCGCCCGGTTCGGAAATTGCGACGGCTGACATGCTTTGGGGCAGATTCTGCATGGGAGGCGTTCCTCTGTGGTTCATTTTGGGACTGGCCAGACAATCTGTGCCTATTCAGTAAGCCCGAGAGCTGGCTTATGGTAAAACCGGTGCAAACCTATTTGAAGCAAAACGGACAAGACAAGCGGGCCAATCGCGCGGTCCGCGCCAGGGAGAAGACCATGGGCCTGTTTGATGAAGATGTCCCCAAAAAATCTGCCTCCGGCGCAATTACCGTTGGGGAAGATCTGTCCAGCCTTTCGGAAACCGATCTCGCTGAACGGATTGAGGCCCTGACGGAGGAAATTAACCGTACCCGGCAAGAGCTTGAACAACGGGGGAATATTCGGGATGCCGCCAACTCGTTTTTCCAGAAATAACCCTGTCAATTATTACAAAATTTAAAATAAATCCAATTCGTTAGCCTCATTTAAGGTAAACGGAACAGGTAAAATTTAACTTATTTACCTCTTGTTAATCTTTCCAAACTATAAATTTATGCATCCAGTCATCTGGATGTGAGTGGCTCCTGTCCACTCTGTTTGACGCCTCCCTGTTAAAGACTCAGAGCCGCAACCGTGCGGCTCTTTTTTTTGGCACCGCCTCATAGTACATTGGCACTGTTCTGGTTAAGTGCTGTTTGCTTTCGTAAATGGCACACGGATTGCTCAGTAATTGGCATGGAGACCTGCATCGTTCCAAAAAGGAACACATTGTCCGGGTTGTTTAATCCTGGGACAATTGAAGAAAAGGTGCACGGGTAGACCGGAAGAGCAATTGAGGCGTAGTAATCCAATGACGGAAGACATGAAACAAGCCGATGGTTCCGTAGGCGCGGTGCATATAGCGCATCACCTTGCCAGTTCGGACAATTTTCAGAACCTGTTCCAGGAAGGCATGTCGCTGGTGGAAGAGACCGCCATGTATCTGGATGGAGCAGGCCGCGAGGAAGCCAAACAGCTTCCGCGTCCCGCATCGCTTGCCTATGCCACCGAATCCATGCGCCTGACCACCCGGCTGATGCAGCTTGCCTCCTGGCTGTTGCTGCAGCGGGCGGTGAACGAAGGCGAAATGTCGCGCGAACAAGCCGGCAGCGACAAGAACAAGGTCCGCCTCGACAAGCTGAGCAGCGCGACCGGCGGCCCGTCCTGGGAAGATCTTCCCGAAACGCTGCGCGCCCTGATCGACCGCTCCACCCGCCTTCAGGAACGCGTCGTGCATCTCGACAAGATGCTCTACCGCAAGGACGGGGAAGAAGAGCCGGCCGAAGAAGCCAACAACGACAATCCGGTGGCGTCCCAGATCAGCCAGCTCCACGCAGCCTTCGGCAAACTCGGCTGAGCCCGCCACATCGAGACAGTTCCGAAAGCCGCCTCCGGGCGGCTTTTTATTGGCCGGCAGAAGCATCCCCTGCGGCCGCCGTCCCGGACTTCGAAAAACAGGGATGACGACGGCATGGGTGTTTGACGTCGATCCGAGCCGTCCTCCACTTGCGCGTCCGATATCGTCGCGGAGCGTCAGGCGATAAATTCCAACAAAACAAAAAAACCCGGCCAGAGGCCGGGTTTTCGGAAAAAGAAGCTGTCGCTGCAGGCGGGGCTCAGGAGCCCAGGAAGCCGGCGAACTTGTTCTTGAAGCGGGACACGCGGCCGCCGCGGTCCATCAGCTGACGGTCACCACCGGTCCAGGCCGGGTGAGACGTCGGGTCGATGTCGAGCTGCAGGGTGTCGCCTTCCGCGCCATAGGTGGAGCGGGTGGTGAATTCGGTGCCATCGGTCATGACGACCTTGATGGTGTGGTAGTCGGGATGGATATCCGCTTTCATGGCCGGTCCTTTCAGGCGCCTCGCAGCGTCTTTGCGGGAAAGACACGACGTCAGCGCTAAACAAGTAAAGGGCCGCCGATCCGGTTGCGGACGCCGCCCTCAGAAACATGAGGCGGGGATATACCCCAAGGCGCCGGGCAAAACAAGGGGCAAAATCCCGCAATTTCTTCCTATCTTCAGGAAAGGAAAACCGCTCGCGAACACGACCAGCACCATTGAGCCCTGGACGGAACGTGCTAAAGACGTTCCCAGAGGACGAGGAGAATTCCGTGGCCGACGCCCAAGCATCAGACGCACCTTCCGGAACAGGATCATCGCGGAAATCGCTTCGGCCGCTGACACGCCTGCTGCCCTACCTCTTCAAACATAAAGGCATGGTTTCGGCCGCCGTCGTCGCGCTGTTTTCCGCGGCCGTAATCACCCTGGTGCTGCCGGCCGCCGTCCGCCGGATGATCGATTTCGGCTTCGGAGCCGACGATCCGGCCCTGGTGAATTCCTATTTCGCCGTGCTCATCGGTGTGGTTCTCGCTCTCGCGACAGCCAGCTCCGTCCGCTATTTCCTGGTCATGTGGATCGGCGAGCGGGTGGTGACGGAAGTCCGCGCGGATGTCTTTGCCCATCTCACCCGCCTGAGCCCCGCTTTCTACGACAGCGCTAAATCCGGCGAGATCCTTTCCCGTCTGACCGCCGACACGACGCAGATCAAGGCCGCCTTCGGTGCAAGCGCCTCGCTTGCCATGCGCAACCTGATCATGTTCCTCGGCGCATCGGTGATGATGGTGGTCACCAGCCCGCGCCTCTCCGTCATCGTGCTGGCGGCGATCCCGATTATCCTCATTCCCATCCTCGGTTTCGGCCGCCAGGTGCGCAAACGCTCGCGCTTCGCCCAGGACACGCTCGCCGACGCCTCCGCCTTTGCCGGCGAGATGCTCGGTTCGATCCGCACGCTTCAGGCCTTCACCCACGAAGAGCGCAGCGCGGATCGCTACAGATCCGCCGTCGAGGCCGCCTTCCAGGCCGCGCGCCAGGCCATCCTCGCCCGCGCCGCCCTGACCGGCTTTGCGATCTTCGTCATCGGCGCCAGCATCGTCGCGGTGCTGTGGATCGGTGCGAGCGACGTTTTCGCCGGACGGATCACCGGCGGCGAACTGAGCCAGTTCCTGCTCTATTCCATTCTCGCGGCCGGGTCGCTCGCAGCACTCTCCGAGGTCTGGGGCGAGCTCTCCCAGGCGGCCGGCGCCGCCGAGCGGCTCTCCGAGCTTCTGGAAATCCAGCCGGAAATCAGCGCCCCCGCCGATCCGGCCCGCCTTCCGGAAACGCCGCGGGGCGAAATCGCCTTCGACCGTGTCTCCTTCGCCTATCGCAACAGCACCACCATGCCGGTCCTGAGGGATCTGAACCTCACCGTGTCGCCCGGCGAGACGGTCGCGGTCGTCGGTCCCTCGGGGGCGGGAAAATCAACGCTCTTCAGCCTGCTGATGCGCTACTACGATCCGACAGAGGGCGCGATCTGGCTGAACGGCCTGGACATCAGGGAACTCGATCCGGAAGACCTGCGCAGGCACATCGCCCTCGTGCCGCAGGATACGGCGATTTTCGGCGCGAGCATTGCCGAGAACATCGCCTACGGCCGGCCCAGTGCATCACGCGCGGAGATCGCAGAAGCCGCCGAAGCCGCCCTCGCCGCCCCTTTCATCGAAACCATGACGGACGGCTACGATACTCTGGTGGGCGAGCGCGGCATAACGCTCTCCGGCGGCCAGCGGCAGCGCATCGCCATTGCCCGCGCCGTGCTCAAGAGCGCGCCCGTGCTGCTGCTGGACGAGGCCACCAGCGCGCTCGACGCGGAAAGCGAAAATCTCGTCCAGCAGGCCCTCGACCGTCTGATGGAAGGCCGCACCACCCTGGTGATCGCCCACAGGCTCGCAACGGTCCTGAAAGCGGACCGGATCGTCGTCATGGAGGACGGAAGGATCGTCGAAACCGGCACCCACGCCGAACTCAGCGCGGCCGGCGGCCTCTACGCCAAACTCGCCCGGCTGCAATTCGGCGCGGAAAAGGAAACGGCGTGACCGGGGTGGATCAGATGAGATGACCTGTTCCTCATCGGGTGTCATCCCGGCCAAGCGCAGCGCGAGCCGGGACCCAGGACTCCCCGGTCGGTGACTTCCCGGCACCCGCAACCCACGAAGTCTCCTGGATCCCCGCTTCCGCGGGGACGACACCGGTGGCTAGAGCGTCGTGCGATAACACGTTCCAGGCTGTCCGGGACTTGATCCGGGATCGTTGCCCTCTTCGGAGCAACCCCGGCTCAGGGCCGGAGCAGCGCTTCGATTAGGAAAACCGGATGCTCAATCTTCCTCGGGCACCGCGACCGTGTAGTTCAGCGGCATGCGGCCGCCGTCGGCGAAGATGGTCTGGCCGGTCACATAGCCGGCGTCTTCCGACGCAAGGAACGCGGCGACGCCGGCGATCTCGGACTGCTCTCCGATCCGCAGCATGGGCGTGCGGGACATGATGCGGTTGCGGGCTGCCGGGTCGCTGTTCACCGACGCCAGCATCTCGGTCATGATCGAGCCCGGGCCGATAGCGTTCACCCGGATACCGTATTCGGCGAGCGACAGCGCGGTTGCCTTGGTGAGCTGGGACAGGCCGCCCTTGGAAACGCAGTAGGGGATCTGGTTCGGAATCGCGAGCACCGCGTTGATCGACGACATGTTGATGATCGCGCCCGGCTCGCCGCCATTCTGCACCTTCTCCACCATGTGGCGTGCGACCGCCTGGGAGCACAGGAACGCCCCCTTCAGGTTGATGGACAGAACCCGTTCGAAATCCTCTTCTTCCAGATCGAGGAAGTCGGCGCCGACCACGATCCCCGCATTGTTGACCAGAACGTCGACATCGCCATAGGCGTTCAGGGTCTCGGCGACCATGTTGCGGACATCCAGACGCTCGGCAACATTGCAGTGGATATACATCGCCTCGCCCAGGGTCTGCAGATCCCCGGCGGCGGCTTCGCCCGCATCGTCGTCCACATCGGCAATCACGACCTTGGCGCCATCCATGACAAAACGCTTGGCGATGGCGAACCCGATTCCACGGGCTGCGCCGGTGATGATGGCGACCTTATTTTCCAAAGACACGGAAACCTCACGGCTGCTTGAGTAAACTTGTCACCGCAATAAAAAAGCGGGCCGCGTCGCGGCGGCCCGACATTAAGTCGCAAAACCGGCTCTGTCGATGGCCGTTCTGCGCGGCGCTCACTCATCAACAGCTGACGTCCAGCTGCGTCATCCGCACATTTCACACCGAAATGCCGTGCTCTTTCAAAGCCTCGGAAATCTCGTCCAGGATCGCCGGATCGTCGATCGTGGCCGGCATCTTGTAGGTCTCGCCATCGGCGATCTGCCGCATGGTGCCGCGCAGGATCTTGCCCGAACGGGTCTTCGGCAACCGGTCGACGGTGATCGCGATCTTGAAGGCCGCCACGGGGCCGATCCTGTCGCGCACCAGCTTGACGAGTTCCTTTTCGATCTCGTCGTGAGACCGCTCGACACCGGCCTTGAGCACGACGAAGCCGCAGGGAAGCTGGCCCTTGAGCTTGTCGGCAATGCCGATCACCGCGCATTCGGCAACGTCCGGATGGGTCGCCAGCACTTCCTCCATGCCGCCGGTGGACAGCCTGTGGCCGGCCACGTTGATGATGTCGTCCGTCCGCGCCATGATCGACAGGTAACCGTCATCGTCGATCACGCCCGCATCCGCGGTTTTGTAATAGCCGGGAAACTCCGCCAGATAGGAGTCGAAGAAGCGCTTGTCCGCGTTCCACAGCGTCGGCAGGGCGCCCGGCGGCAGAGGCAGTTTGACGACGATGTTGCCGAGCGTGTTGGCGCCGAGCGGATGGCCCGCATCGTCCAGCACCTGCACGTCGTAACCGGGCATCGGGACCGTAGGCGAACCGGGCTTGACCGGCAGTTGCCCGAGGCCGAGCGGATTGCCGACGATGCACCAGCCGGTTTCCGTCTGCCACCAGTGGTCGATCACCGGCACCTGAAGCTGGTCGATGGCCCAGTTGACCGTTTCAGGATCCGCCCGTTCGCCCGCCAGGAACAGGGACCGGTACCGGGAAAGATCGTATTTGCCGATCAACTCGCCGTTCGGGTCTTCCTTGCGGATCGCCCGGAAGGCGGTCGGCGCGGTGAACAGCGACACCACGTCATGGTCCGAGATCACCCGCCAGAAGACGCCGGCATCGGGCGTGCCGACCGGCTTGCCTTCGAAGACGATGGTTGTGCAGCCATGCAGCAGCGGCGCGTAGCAGATATAGGAATGGCCGACCACCCAGCCCACGTCGGACGCCGCCCAGAAGACCTCCCCGGGCTGGACGTCGTAAAGATTGCTCATCGACCATTTGAGCGCGACCATGTGGCCGCCATTGTCGCGCACCACGCCTTTCGGCTGACCGGTCGTGCCGGACGTGTAGAGGATGTAGAGCGGATCGGTTGCCTTGACCGGCACGGGCGCAATCCTGCGGCCGGAAGACTTCGCTTCGCCCTGGAGCGCGCCAAGATCGAAATCCCGTCCCTCCACAAGGTCTGCCGCAAGCTCGTCGCGCTGGAACACCAGGCAGCAATCCGGCTTGTGCGCCGACTGCTCGATCGCCGCATCGATCAGCGGCTTGTAGGCGATCACCCGGCCCGGTTCGATGCCGCAGGAGGCGGCGATGATGGCTTTCGGCTCTGCGTCGTCGATGCGCGTCGCCAGTTCGTGTGCTGCGAACCCGCCGAAGACCACGGAGTGGATCACACCGAGGCGCGCGCAGGCGAGCATCGCCATGACCGCCTGCGGGATCATCGGCATGTAGATGATCGCCCGGTCGCCCTTCTGCAGTCCCCTGTCGGCGAGAACGCAGGCCATCGCCTCGACCTCGGCGAGCAGCTCGGCATAGGTATAGGTGGCGGTCTTCCCGGTAATCGGGCTGTCATAGATCAGCGCCGGCTGACCCGGCCGGCCGCGCTCCACATGGCGGTCGAGGCAATTGTAGCAGGTGTTGCACTCCCAGTCCGGGAACCAGCGGCCGTATTGCCCCTGATCCGGATCGAAGACCTTGTCGGATGCCGAGATCCAGTCGATTTCGGAAGCCGCCGCCTTCCAGAACCCCAGCGGATCGTGCTTCCAGCCCTGATAGACTTCATGATACCGGCTTGCCATGACTTCACCTCCCGAACAGACGCCCGGACCGGCATTCGCGTTTTCATGCGGACACGACAGGTTCCGGGCTTTTGCCGCTAGAGTGCTGTAAGGGAATACGGCTTTGCAAGCCCTTCCTGCCTTAGCAATTCGGCCTTCGGGACTTTACGTAATCACTCTGGCGTGCTTGTTTGCTCTACCTCCCGGTTCTATCCTCTCATCTTTCGCGCTGATGTCCCCTATCTCTGATCCCTGGTTCTATGCCGCCGCAATTCCGGCCGTGTTTCTGGTCGGCCTGTCGAAAGGCGGCTTCGGCGGCACCATCGCCATGCTCGGCGTGCCGCTCATGACCCTGGTCATTTCGCCGCTGCAGGCGGCCGGCATCATGCTGCCGATCCTGATTATCATGGATGCGGTCGCGCTGATCGCCTACAAGGGACGCGCGGACTGGAAAAGCCTGAGCATCCTGCTGCCGGCCGCAGTGCTCGGTATCGGTATCGGCTGGGCCGCCGCCGCCTATGTGAGCGACGCCTTCGTCACCCTGCTGGTCGGCCTTATCTCCATCTCCTTTGTCGCAGACTATGTCTTCAAGCAGCGCAAGGTAACCGGTGCGGCGCGTCACAACCTGCCCAAGGGCACGTTCTGGGGGACGATCGCGGGCTTCACCAGCTTCATCAGTCACACGGGCGGTCCGCCTTTCCAGATGTACATGCTGCCGCTCCGTCTTGCTCCCCTGCTCTTTGCCGGGACCGCCGTGATTTTTTTCGCGACCGTGAACGCGATCAAACTGGTGCCCTATTTCCTGCTCGGCCAGTTCGATACCACCAACCTCTCGACATCGGTCACCCTGTTTCCGGTCGCCCTGATCGCCACCCTGACAGGCGTGCGTCTGGTGCGCATCGTCAAGGCGGAGACCTTTTACGGCATCATCTACGTCGTCATGGCCGTGATCGGCGTCAAGCTGACCTATGACGGGATCTCCGCATTCCTGTTCTGACCGGACCGTTTCCCGGTCCCCCTCACCAAAGAGTGGATTGCGCGCCTGCCGGTTTCCGGTTTTGATGCCTGAAAAAGGATCCGGAACAGCTTCGGCCCGGCGGGGCGACGGCTGTTCCAGGGAGGGAAATCATGGATGCCAGCGTCAGCCCGTTCACCCGGGGCCTCGACAAGACCACCGCCAACTACGCCGCGCTGAGCCCGCTGAGCTTTCTGGCACGCGCGGCGGATGTCTTCCCGGACACGACCGCGATCGTTCACGGCAGGCAGCGCACCGACTACCGCAGCTTTTACGACCGCGCACGCCGGCTCGCCTCGGCGCTGAGCCGCCTCGGCATCGGCAAGAACGACACCGTGAGCGTAATGCTCTCCAATGTACCGCCGATGCTGGAAGCCCATTACGGCGTGCCGATGACAAAAGCGGTCCTGCATTCGATGAACACGCGGCTCGATGCCGCGATCATCGCCTTCCAGCTCGATCACGCCGATTGCCGGGTTCTGATCACCGACCGGGAATACGCCCCGGTCGTCAAGGAGGCGCTGTCGATCGCCACCGTCAAGCCGACCGTGATCGACTATTCCGACCCGGAGTTTCCCCAGGACGGCGAAAGGCTGGGAAGCCTCGATTACGAGGACTTCCTGCAGTCCGGCGATCCGGAGTTCCGCTGGTCCCTGCCCGACGACGAATGGGACGCCATCACGCTCAATTACACCTCGGGCACCACCGGCAATCCCAAGGGCGTGGTCTATCATCACCGCGGCGCCTATCTGCTTGCCCAGGCCAATGTGATCACCGCCTCCATGGCCAAGCATCCGGTCTATCTCTGGACCCTGCCGATGTTCCACTGCAACGGCTGGTGCTTCCCCTGGTCGCTGTCTGTGGTCGCCGGCACCCATGTCTGCCTGCGCTGGGTGCGGCCGAAACCGATGTGGGATCTGATCGCCGATGAAGGCGTCACCCATCTGTGCGGCGCGCCGATCATCATGTCGACGCTCCTGAACGCGGCCCCTGAGGACAAGCGCGCGCTCGACCGCGAGGTCGAATTCTTCACCGCGGCCGCACCGCCGCCGGAAAGCGTGCTGGCAGCCATGAAGACCGCCGGCTTCAACGTCACGCATCTTTACGGCCTGACCGAAGTCTACGGCCCCGCGGTCGTCAACGACTGGAAGACGGAATGGGATGCGCTGCCGCTGGACCGGCAGGCTCAGAAGAAGGCCCGCCAGGGAGTGCGCTACGTGGCTCTCGAAGGCCTCACCGTACTCAACCCGGAAACGCTCGACCCCGTACCCGCCGACGGCCAGACGCTCGGCGAGGTCATGTTCCGGGGCAACGTGGTGATGAAAGGCTATCTGAAGAACCCGGAAGCCACGGAAAAGGCCTTTGAAGGTGGTTGGTTCCATTCGGGCGATCTCGGCGTGATGCACCCGGACGGCTATATCCAGCTCAAGGACCGCTCCAAGGACATCATCATTTCCGGCGGCGAAAACATTTCCTCCATCGAGGTGGAAGAAGTGCTCTACAAGCATCCGGACGTGCAGGCCGCCGCCGTGGTGGCCCGGCCGGATGAGAAATGGGGCGAAACGCCCTGCGCCTTCGTCGAGCTGAAGGAAGGCGCCGCCACCGGCGAGGCGGACCTGATCGCCTTCTGCCGCGAGCATCTGGCGAATTTCAAGGCGCCCAGGACGGTGGTGTTCTGCGAGCTTCCGAAGACCTCCACCGGCAAGATCCAGAAATTCGCTCTGCGCGAACAGGCGAAGGCTTTGTAAGTCACGTCTCATTCAGCAGACTGCGCGTTTGAAGACGGAATGCCAAACTACACGACCTCATGCTGAGGAAGCGCTTTAGCACTGTCTCGAAGCATGAGGGAGTTGTGGTGGTAAGGAAGAATTGTCTCGGCGCCTGCCGACGGCTCCCCCGCCTCAAATAGCTCCGAATAATAAAAAAACGCCGCGGAGATCCACGGCGTTTCAGAAGCTTATGGCAAGTGCGCCTAGTGGAAGGTCACATCGTGCCGTATTCGCTCGATCTCATCCTTGATCTTCAGCTTTTGCCTCTTCATGTCAGCCAATTCCAGGGAGTCTGTACTCGGGTGCAACTGAGCGTCTTCAATCCTGCGTTCCATTTCGGCGTGACGGCGCTCAAGTTCTGCGAGATGTGACTGCATTGACATGGATAACCTCCTGTCTGTTGGCTCAACAGGGTCATCGTGCCATAGGAAATCCGGCCTTGTCGATTGCAGATTCCGCATATCTGCGGCGTTTCGCCGTCAAATTATGCATTCTGGCTGCTATCCTTAGAAAACTCTAAAAAACCACCTCCAAATAACCGCCTCAAAACTCACGAATTTTCCCTTTGAGAATTTTGCCGGTTCACAAGTTTTCCAAGGGCGAAAATTCGTGCAGTTTATAGTCACGACCACCTGCGGCATGATTTTCGAAATCCGGCCACATGCCCCGCAAAGATGCTATCTTGCCCGGCGGTGGCAAAATGGACTAGATCAACCTGGCTTCATGTGGACTCACTTGAAAGCGAAAATGTCGGTCGGTTGAAAGGTGCTGGAGCATCTTGTCTGCATTCTGAAGCAACGCAGACAAGATGCTCCAGAGCTGTTTCCCAGTCTCGGGGGATACATATGGCGCAAATGGATGGTGATGCTTTGCGTGTGGAGCTGGCACAGCTTCGTCAGGAACACCGCGATCTTGACGTGGCCGTGGAAGCGCTGGCGGCAACGGCTAACCATGACGCCCTTCAGCTTCAGCGGCTGAAAAAGAAGAAACTGATGATCAAGGACCGGATCAGCGTGCTGGAAGATCAGCTTTTCCCGGATATCATCGCCTGACGCGCCTTTCGGGCGGTTGGCCCCGCAGAACGCACCATCCCGCAGATAGCGGTCTTTTTCCGCGAATTCCGGCTTGCGATGCGCGTCGCGCCGCCTATACTCCGCGGCTCTTCGGGATCAACGGACCTCCCAGGCTTGATCGTTTCAGACATGGCGGAGCAGCTTGTCTGCGCCCGGCAGGTCGCAGACCGCTTCAGGGCCGGTACTCAGTAATAGGATTGAAATGTCAAAAGCGGATGTCGCAATCATCATGGGCAGCCAGTCTGACTGGCCGACAATGAAACACGCGGCCGATACGCTCGACCAGCTCGGTGTGACCTATGAGGCGCGCATCGTCTCCGCCCACCGCACGCCGGACCGCATGTACGACTTTGCAAAGGGAGCGAAGGCGGAAGGCTTCAAGCTGATCATTGCCGGTGCCGGCGGTGCGGCACACCTTCCCGGCATGGTGGCGTCCCTGACGCCGCTGCCGGTTTTCGGCGTCCCGGTGGAAAGCAGGGCCCTTTCGGGAGAAGACAGCCTTCTGTCGATCGTGCAGATGCCGGCCGGCGTCCCGGTCGGCACGCTCGCCATCGGCAAGGCGGGCGCGACCAACGCCGCGCTGCTCGCAGCCGCCGTGCTCGCGTTGAACGACCCCGCGATCGAGACCGCGCTGACCGCCTTCCGCGCGAACCGCACCGCGGCCGTCGCCGAATTCCCCTCCGACGAAACGCCTTGAAGGAACAGGATCTCGGACCATGAGCGCAAAGATCCGGCTGAGCCCAGGCGATACGATCGGTATTCTCGGCGGCGGGCAGCTCGGACGGATGCTGGCGCAATCCGCCGCCAGCCACGGCCTGAAGACCCATATCTTCTGCCCGGATCCGAACAGCCCTGCCTTCGACGTCAGCGCCACTTACACGGTCGCCCCTTATGAAGATATCGACGCACTGGACCGGTTTGCCGCCTCCGTGTCCGTCGTCACCTATGAGTTCGAAAATGTCCCCGGCCCGACAGCTGCGCATCTGAATGCAAAGGTACCCGTCCGGCCCGGTGTCCGCGCCCTGGAAACCTCTCAGGACCGGCTGTTCGAAAAACAGTTCCTGTCCGGTGCCGGAGTCGCGATCGCCGATTTCAGGGAGATCAATTCCGAGGCCGACCTGGACAGCGCCCTGGAAGCCTTCGGCGGCAAGGGCGTCCTGAAGACCCGCCGCTTCGGCTATGACGGCAAGGGGCAGGTGATGATCCGCTCCCCGCAGGACGCGGAAGGCGCTTATCGCAAGATCGGCTCGGTTCCGGCCGTGCTGGAAGATCTCATCCCGTTCGAGTGCGAAGTCTCGGTGATCGTCGCCAGGGACCTGGACGGCACCTGCGCCAGCTATGACATCGCCCGCAACCATCACGAAAACCACATCCTGAAGACCTCGACGGTCCCAGCCGGCGTGTCGGGCGCAACGGCGGACACCGCCCGGGCGATGGCCGAGCGTGTCGTGACCGGCCTCGACTATGCCGGTGTCATGGGCGTCGAAATGTTCCTGATCCGCGACGGCAAAGGCGAGAAGCTGCTGGTCAACGAGATTGCCCCGCGGGTGCACAATTCCGGCCACTGGACCCAGGATGCCTGCCTGACCTCCCAGTTCGACCAGCATATCCGCGCGGTCGCCGGCTGGCCTCTGGGATCGGCCGGACGCCACTCGGACGCCGTGATGGAAAACCTGATCGGCTTCGATGCAGACGGTTGGGAGGCCGTGCTCAGGGAGCCGTCCGCGAAGCTTCATCTCTACGGCAAGGCGGAAACCCGCGAAGGCCGCAAGATGGGCCACGTGAACCGGATTTCCGACAAGACAGGCTGATCCTGGAGCGAACGCACACTCACACCGTCCCGGACGGAGTGAAACGGGGATCGGGCAGCGCGAGCCAATAGTCCACATCAGCCTGTCACCAGCCCAAGTTTCTCCCGCCGTGCAAAACGCCGGTTGGCCAGGACCGCGACCGAGGCGAGCCCGCCAGCCAGTCCGCACCAGACGCCGACACCGCCCCAGCCGAGCGCAAATCCGAGACCGAGCGACAGGCTGATACCCACGATCCAGTAGCCGAACAGCGCGTAGAAGAGCGGTATGGTGGTGTCGCCCAGGCCGCGCAGATTGTTCACGCCGATGATCTGGCCGCCGTCGGCGAGCTGGAACAGGGCGGCGACCAGCAGGAACGAGACGCCATAGGCGAGAACGTCCCGGGCCTCGGGACGGCCGAGGTCGAGATAGAAACCGACCAGCGTTTCCGGCACGCTCCAGAACAGCACCGCGAAGCATCCCATGAACACCATGGTCACGCCGAGAGACGTCCATCCTGCCCGGCCGACCGCCGCATGATCGCCGCGCCCCGCCGCGAGACTGACACGCGTCATGGCGGCCACAGACAGTCCGACCGGCACCATGAAGGTGATCGACGCGATCTGTAGCGCGATGCCGTGGCCGGCCAGCGGCAGGGTTCCGAGCCAGCCGATCATGATCGAGGAGGCGGTGAAGAGCGCCCCTTCCGCGATGATCGTCAGGGCGATCGGCGTGCCCAGCCGCACGATCTGGAAGAACACCGGCCAGTCCGACCGCCAGATCCGGCCGAGGATGGAATAGCGCCGCAGTCTCGGATGCCTGACCGCGTAGAACACCAGAAACAGGAACGTTGTCGTCGCACTGAAAACGGAGGCGATTCCGGCCCCCACGAGTTCCAGGCGCGGAAGCCCGAATTCCCCGAAGATCAGCAGGTAGTCCAGGACGGCGTTGACGATCGCCCCCGCGATCGTTGCCCAAAGCACCACCTGGGTCCGCTCCATGACCGTGAGAAAACCGCGCACCGCCATGATCAGCAGTGCCGGCAGCATGGTCCATTGCAGGTAGCGCATGTAGAGGCCCGCAGTCGCGGCAAGATCCGCATCCTGTCCGAGAGCCAGCAGGATGGTTTCGGTGAAGAACAGGACGCACCAGACGGGAATGCTGAAGAGAACGGAGACCCAGAAGCCCATGCGCACGGCCCGGCGCAGGTCGCGCAGCTTGCGCTGGCCGCGCGCGCGGGCGGCAAGCGGGATCACCGCCTGAATGACCCCCATCCCGAAGAACCACATCAGCATGTAGAAATTGAACGCCAGCACGGAGGCCGCCAGTTCCTCGGCACCCAGACGGCCGATCATCAGCACGTCCGTGGTATTGATCGCCATCTGCGCGAGCTGCGCGCCGGCGAGCGGCAGTCCCAACGCCAGCGTCGGCAGGATATCGCTCCGCCACAGAGAGGTGCCCGGTTCCGAATCGGGCCCACTTGACGCGGGCAGCGCCATTGTTTCCTCCAATAAATCAGGGTGAGGGCATCATGCGCGGATCAAAGCGGACAGGATGCTCAATCACGTTAAGACCGGCCGTCTTTGCGGAGATCGGACCCTGTCCGGTTGCCCGTCCGCCGATCTTGTCAAAAAGGGGTTCCACCTCTAATCCGCATGAGAGGCGGTGTCTACCGGTCTTCGCCGCTTCGGACCGCGACCTATCCGTTTGCTCCGGCGTCCTTAAGGGGACGCATCTTTCTCTTGGGATGCCCGTTTCTTTTCGAATGGCTGTGGACACGACCGGTCCGCTCTGGTATTAAGCCCGCCAAAGTGAGCGACGCGTCAGCGGCGATCAGGCTCCTGTACACTCGTGAAAGTCCGGTACCTTTGAGGTTGAAATGGGCGTTGAGTGTGGTTTCGGGGCAGTCGCAGGGACTGTTGGCATGACCTCGCTTCAATCATTGTCCAATACTGGCAATATCCAATTCTGGCTGCGGATCGGCCGCAGCGCATCGAAAACGGGAAAAAACGCGTGCAGGTTCTGGTCCGCGACAACAATGTCGATCAAGCGCTGAAGGCGCTTAAGAAAAAGATGCAGCGCGAAGGCATCTTCCGGGAAATGAAACTTCGCGGTCACTTCGAAAAGCCGTCTGAAAAGAAGGCGCGTGAAAAGGCTGAAGCCATTCGCCGCGCACGCAAGCTGGCTCGCAAGCGGGCACAGCGTGAAGGTCTGCTTCCGGGCAAATCCGCTCGCCGCTAAGCGGCTTGAGCACGCCCGGCGGCACAGATCGCCCAATTCGTTCAAAACTGCCGTGAGGCCGGCCGAAGCTACGGTCGGCTTTTTGGCGTTTGGCGGAGAATGCTTTGGACATCGGCAAGCTTGCAGAACGCAGCCACATTCCCGCCCAATTGGAGGCAGAAGAACGGCATGTCTAATCGCTCGACTGGAAGAGATCATATGCGCCGCATGCGCAGACTGCTGCCTTATGCCGCCCTTTTCAGCCTGGCCACGCTGCTGGCCGCCTGCAACACCAGCGGCCTTTACAACGACGTGCCCGTCAACACGTCCGCCGGCTCCTCCACCAACATCGCTTCCCTGACGGCCGTCATCGAGGCCAACCCCTCCGACGCGACTGCTTACAGCACCCGCGGCATTGCCTACGGCCAGGCGGGCAAGCTCGACCAGGCCGTGGAAGACTTCAACCGGGCGCTTCAGCTCGATCCCCAGTCCTATCAGACCTACGCCAACCGGGCACTGGTCTACCGGCGCCAGGGACGGAACGACCTGGCGGTTGCCGACTATACCCGCGCGATCAACATCAAGCCGGATTACGACGTCGCCTATGTGGGCCGGGGGAACATCTACCGCCAGGAAGGCAACTACAGCGCGGCTCTGGCGGATTTCAATTCCGTCATTTCCCGCGACAGCAGCGATGCCCGCGCGTTCTATAACCGCGGCCTGATCTACCAGGCACAGAACCAGCACAACCGTGCGATCGAGGATTTCGCGACCGCCATCGGCCTGAACCCGAAGGCGGCGGCCCCCTATACCGCTCGCGGCATTTCCTATCTCGCCGTCAACGATCCGAACGCCGCTTTCGCGGATCTTTCCATGGCCGTCAATCTGGACCGGGATTCGGCGATCGCGTGGGCCAATCGCGGCCTTGCCCTTGAAATGCAGGGGAACGTGAAAGACGCTCGCCGCAACTACTCCAAGGCTATCACGCTCGACAACTCGAACAAGCTCGCCCGCGAAGGCATCGGCCGGGTCGGCCAGGGGTAAATCCGTTGCGGCACAAATGCCGAAACAAGAAAGGAACAGGCTGGGTTCCTGAGTACCAGCTCCCCCGTTTTCGACCGGCTTCCCCGGGTGTGCTAGCCTGAAAAGGTACTGATTCTGTCCTAGAGTCCTGACGCCCTCAAGCAAAGGCGATGCCTCCCATATGCCTCCCGGACCTATCCTCGTTACCTCGCCGACCACCCGGTCCGGCACCACGCTCCTTCAACGTCTGATCACCAGCTCGGACAACGGCATCTGCTACGGCGAGAACACCGGGCGCCGTCTCGTCGAGCTGTGCGAATTCGCCCACAGAGAGCTCCTGGATCTTCAGGCCAACGAGGAACGGCACAAATACGAATGGGAAAACGTCCTGGGCGGAAATGTCGACTACTGGATGGTCGGCCTGGAACTTCCAGGGGAATTCAGCAAGCATGCACTCGCTGGCGCCGTCCAGTTTTTCCGGCAACACTACGACGAAGCAACCAAGACGATTGGCAAGGAAATCTGGGGCGCGAAAGTCCCGAAGCTCGAGTTCACTCAAGTCGTGAAAATGGCCGACCTGCTTTCGGACCTGAAATGCATTTACATCTACCGGAACGTTTTCGACGTCATCAAATCCCAGAAATCGAAGAATTGGATAACCGACAAGCAGACACTCATCGACGTTTGCAGGGAATGGGTGGCGAATACCCAGGTCATTTCCGTTCTGAAGAAGAATGAGTTTCAAAATCAACCGGCGATGCTTCATATCGTTCAGTACGAAGAACTCATACAGAACCTCGATGAGCACATTGGAAAAATCGAAGCTTTTTCCGGACTGCGTGGGATCAGGTCGGAAGTCGCGGACAAAAAGGTCAACACGTGGCTGCCGACATCGTCGGAAAATTTCGAGCCTGCCGTGTCTTATGAAGAACCGGGCGAGCTGACTGACGGTGAGGTCGGCATCATCAATGAAATCTGCGCGACCCGGATGCAGGAGCTCTATCCGGGGCTGTAGGCGCCGATTGCGGAATTCAGAAGGGGCATTCGGCCTCGAATGCGACCCGTTCACCGCTGGCCGGGTGATGCAGTTCCAGGCTTTCCGCGTGAAGCGCCAGCCGGCCGGAAGCAGAAAGCGCTTCACCTTCCGCATAGAACCGGTCGCCGATGATCGGATGTCCCAGAGCGAGCATGTGCACGCGCAGCTGGTGGGACCGGCCGGTATGTGGAAACAACCGGACGCGCGTCGTCTTTTCCATCCGTTCCAGCACCTGCCAGCGGGTCAGGGCCGGCCGGCCGTGCTCGAAACTGACCATCTGCTTCGGCCGGTTCGGCCAGTCGCAGATCAGCGGCAGGTCGACCTCGCCCTCGTCTGCCGCCATCTGGCCCCAGACCTCAGCGATATAGGTTTTCCGGGTTTTCCGCCTTTCGAACTGCAGCCCCAGATGCCGGTGGGCCGCTGCGTTCATGGCCAGAACCATGACACCGGACGTATCCATATCCAGCCTGTGCACGATGCGTGCTTCCGGAAAGCTTTCCCGCGCGCGCGCCTCCAGACAGTCGGAATGTTCGGCGGCCTTGCCCGGCACGCTCAGGAGCCCGCTCGGTTTGTCCACCACAAGCAGATCGCCGTCCCGGTGGAGGACGGTCAGATAAGGCTCGACCGGCGGGTCGTAGACAAAGGCAGCGGGTGCGGACTGGGTCATGCGACAGGCTTATAGCGCGTCCATAACAAAACAAAAGGCGCGGACCGGTCCGCGCCTTGTTTCTGGTTGGCACAAGGATCTTCGCGACCTTCCCCCGCCGGATGGCGCACCGGAAAAGGCCGGACTGTTTCAGACCGTGAGGATCGCCAGGATGCCGGTCAGGACGAAAACGATCGCCGGCGGGATCCAGCCGGACGCGCCGATGGCAAGGCCGATTGCGGAGGCAACGGTCATGGCGATCAGCATCAGCCAGCCAAACACGGTCGCGGCCGTGCCGCCGAACGCGAACATGATCAGGCACACAACGATGGTCAGGACCGCGATGGTGCCAACCTTGGAGAAGTTGATGAAGCTCTCATAGGTCTTCTCGTGAGCGTCGTAGTCCATGGTCGGCGCGATATCGTCAGACATGAAGTCCCCCAGAAAATTCGAATTCGGCTGTCTTCATACAATAAAGTTTTCCGGTTGGGCAATGCGCAGGCATGCAGATTTGCACCCGGCAGACGCGACTTTTTGACAGGCGGAACGGTTCTGCACCTCGGGACAGTCCCTAAAGTCCCGCACCTGCCAGCACCTTGTCCTGGCGCTTGCGCACCTTCACCGCGTCGAATCCGTCGATCTGTTCGTTGAAGAGGCGGAAGAAATTCACCTCCGCCTTGAGGTGCAGAAAGACGCCGCCAAGCCCGATGGCCGCCCGGTCCATGAACACGAATTCCTGGGGAACGGTGACGGGACCAAGCTCCTTCAGGGCCGTATGCACCCTGAACGCTTCCTTGCGGCCGTATTCCGCAGCCGAAACGCCGTCGGCGAGCGAGCGGACACGGTCGGTCAGAAGCGGCCCGTAGATGAACCGTGCCCAGATGTTGAGGACCTCGATGACTTCCTTCTTCAGGTTGGTGAAGCCCCAGCGCTCATAGGCCGAGACGACGCGGTCGTTGTCCTCTTCCAGAAGCCCGCGATAGAGATCCACGACACCCTCCACGAAGCTTTCGGGGAATATCCGGATGCAGCCGTAGTCGAGCAGGTTCATTCCGGCCGGAGCGCCGTCTTGCTCGAACACCGTGTAGTTGCCGAGATGCGGGTCACCGTGAATCACGCCGAAATGGCTGAAAGGATGCCACCAGGCATGAAACATGGTCCGGGCCAGAAGGTTCCGCTCCTCCTGGCTGTGTTCCTTGAACTCCAGCAGCGGCCTGCCGGTCAGCCAGCCCATGGTCAGGAGACGCTTTGTCGAGAGCTCCCCGACGACCTTGGGCACGCGGATTTCCTCGCTGTCGCCGAGGATTTCCCGGTACATCGCGATATGCGCCGCCTCCCGGACATAGTCGAGCTCTTCCCGGACCCGGGCGCTGATTTCCTTGGCGATTTCTCTCGTGTCGATCGCAGGGCTCATCCGCCGGTGCAGGGAAAACAGCATCTGCAGCTGACGGAGATCCGCTTCCACCGCAGAGGCCATGTCCGGATATTGCAGCTTGCAGGCCAGGACCCTGCCGTCATGAGCGGTTGCCCGGTGAACCTGGCCGAGAGAGGCTGCAGCGGCCGGTTCCCGGCCGAAATCGGCGAACCGGCTCTGCCAGTCGGGGCCGAGCTCCGCGCGCATCCGGCGCTTGACAAAAGCCCAGCCCATCGGCGGTGCGCTGGCCTGCAATTTGGCAAGCTCGGTGGTATATTCGGGCGGCAGGACATCGGGAATGGTCGACAGGAGTTGCGCGACCTTCATCAGCGGCCCCTTGAGCCCGCCCAGCGCGGCGGCGAGTTCCGCTGCGTTCTTGGCATTGTCCAGCTCCATGCCGAACAGCCGCGCGCCCGCGACCTTGGCGGCGATGCCGCCCATGTTGGTGCCGACCTTTGCATAGCGCCCCATGCGGGCGCTGAACCGGTTGCCTTCAGTGTCTTTGGGCTGAGCCATCTGGCGACGTTCTTTCCGGACGTTTGCGGCGCTGTCTCATCGCCTGGGGTCCTGACCCTAAATATGCATTACGAAAACGAGTTCCAGCTCCTCAAGCGGCTATTCCGCCGCAGCCGCCAGCCTTTCCAGCGCGACCGCCAGATGATCGCGCAACAGGGTCACCCCCTTGTAGGCCATCTGGTCGGTGTCCAGCGCCAGAAGCTGCTGCCGCAGCCCGCTTGCAAGCCGGGCCCGGTCTTCGTGCTTTTCCAGTTCGGCGATCGGATCGTGATGAACCTTGATCGTGAACAGGATATCTCCCGAGCCGGGAAGACGGCGCAGGGTCTGGCGTTCCACCCGGATGAAAACCTGCGCCAGGCCACCCAGATTTATCTCCGCGCGAATCCGCTTCGGACGCGGATGATGCAGATCCGGATCGTCGTAAAGCGACCAGTTGTAGCGGCACAGAAGCTGATCGGGCTTCAGGTTCTCGAACAGCCGAGCCACCATGTTGCCCATGCGGGCACCGTTGAAACCGGGAACGTTCTCGTGAATTCCCGTCATCGATTGGCCGAACTTCTCCTCCAGCGACCATGAGGACGGAAAACAGAGCGACGCCGCGACAAGCCGGTAGCCGTCCGGCCCCGGCCGCATGAGGACGAGATCCTCCTGCACGAGCCTGGAGGCGGCCAGGAGCGGCGGTTCGCCCTCGAGGGAAATGTCAAGGCCGGCTTCGGGAATCCCGACGCTGTCCGGGCCGATGCGATGCGTGTCCCGGTGGTAGAGGCTCAGGTTGCCCAGAATGGTTTTCAGCACCTCTGCCTGCGCCGCCTCCGTTTCCGGCTCCGCCCTGAAAACCGTTTCCCGGTTTTCCGCAAGCAGCCGCGCCTTCTCGTGGAGATAGGGATCCAGGTAACGGTCCGGTTCCAGGAAGGTCTCTTCGGTGATGGGCTTCAGCCCGACCGTGAAAGGCTGGCTGGTACCGTCATAAGGCGTATGCACGAAGGGTGGAGACGGCCTCGTATCCATGCAGTCGCGTCCCCTTCGTCTCAGGCCCGGTCGAGCTCTTCGAGTTCATCGATGATGCGCTCGATCACCGACAGGCCCTTTTTCCAGAAGTCCGGATCGGTCGCGTCGAGGCCGAAGGGAGCGAGAAGTTCCGAATGGTGTTTGGTGCCGCCCGCTTTCAGAAGCTCGAAATACTTGTCCTGAAAGCCCGCCTCGGCCTCCTCGTAGACCGCATAAAGCGAATTCACCAGGCAATCGCCGAACGCATAGGCATAGACATAGAACGGCGAATGGATGAAGTGCGGGATATAGGTCCAGAAGGTCTCGTAGCCTTCGCCCAGCTTGATCGCCGGACCGAGGCTCTCGCCCTGGACGGAGAGCCACAGCTCGCCGATCTTATCCGACGTCAGCTCGCCGTTGCGCCGTTCCGTGTGGACCTTGCGCTCGAACGTATAGAAGGCGATCTGCCGGACCACGGTGTTGATCATGTCCTCTGCCTTGGAGGCCAGCATGATCTTGCGGGTCTGCGGATTGTCCGCCTTGGCGAGCAGAGACTTGAAGGTGAGCATCTCGCCGAAGACGCTGGCGGTTTCGGCAAGCGTCAGCGGTGTCGGCGCCATCAGCGGGCCGTTGGGACCGGCAAGCACCTGATGGACCCCGTGCCCCAGCTCATGGGCGAGCGTCATGACATCGCGGATCTTGCCCTGATAGTTGACCAGCACGTATGGGTGCGCGCTCGGCACCGTCGGATGGGCGAAGGCTCCTGGCGCCTTGCCGGACCTGGCCGGCGCGTCGATCCAGCCCTTGTCGAAGAACCGGCCGGCAATCTCCGCCATGTCGGGGGAAAAGGCGCTATAGGCCGAAAGCACCGTGGTCTTCGCCTCGTCCCAGGAAATGACGCGCGTATCGGCATCTGGCAGCGGCGCGTTGCGGTCCCAGGTGTTGAGCTGATCCATGCCCAGCCATTTGGCCTTCAGCTTGTAATAGCGGTGCGACAGGCGCGGATAGGCGTCGCGAACGGCTGCGACCATGGCATCGACCACTTCCCGCTCCACCCGGTTCGACAGGTGTCGGCTGTCGGCGATATCGGAGAAATTCCGCCAGCGGTCGGAAATCTCCTTGTCCTTCGCCAGCGTGTTGGTGATGAGCGTGAAGGTCCTGAGGTTTTCCTTGAAGGTGGCCGCCAGTGCCTCCGAAGCGAGACGGCGCTTTTCCGGGGCGGAATCGACGAGCAGATTGAGCGCCTGTTCGATGGAAAGCGCCTCGCCCTCGACGCTGAATTTCAGCGACGCCATGGTTTCGTCGAAGAGGCGGTTCCAGGCGCCCGCCCCGGTGACGGACTTTTCATGGAAAAGCTGCTCCACCCGGTCTTCCAGCTGATAGGGCTTGCCCTTGCGCAGATCCTCGATCCAGGGGCGGTAATGGGCGAGATGCGGATCCAGCAAGGCCGTATCCATCACCGTGTCGTCGATCTTGTTCAGTTCCAGCGTGAAGAACAGCAGATGCGAGCTGGCGGTGGTGATCTGCTCCTGCACGTCGCCGTAGAATTTCTGCGAAACCGGATCGATGGTATTTTCGGAATAGATCAGTCCGGCAAACGAGATCAGCCGGCCCATCAAATCCTCCAGATCCTCATAGGCCCTGATTGCGGTGACCAGAGCGGCGACATTGTTCTTCGCGAGCTCCTCGAGGCGCCCCTTGTAGGAGGTCTCGAAGGTTTTCGACCGCTCCAGGCTCTCCTTCAGGTCGGCGGCGACCTCCGGCGCGTCGACGGCCGGATAAAGATCCGACAGATCCCAGACCGGCAATTGCCCGAGATCGGCGGACGCGGATGACTGGGGCGCAAAAACGGGATGCGGCATCGTCGGCATTTCTTACTCCGGTATGCGGTCGCCTTGCGAAGGGTAAGGTCCTGCGAGCGGCCCCACCCTCAAGGCTTCGGTCTTTCTGATCTTGAATTAGTAGGCTGGGCAGGCTCTGCCCCGCAATTGCAAAGCTCGGATTTTTTTGTCTTTGCTTGGACGATTTGTTTACCCAATTGCGACCAGAATGGCTCGAAACGAGACAAAACCGGACGGGCTGGCCAGCAAATGCAAGCAATCAGTGGCAAAATCCTCATTGTAGATGACGACCCGATCCAAAGGAGATTGCTTCAGGAAGCCGTCAAGAAATTTGGCTACCGGTCCAAGACCGCGGAGAACGGTGCGGAAGCGGTCCGCATCATGACGGGGCCGGAAGCGAGCGAAATCGACCTGATCATCCTGGACATGGTCATGCCGGAGCTGGACGGTCTCGGCGTTCTGCAGAGGCTGCGCGGCGACAGGATCGCAACCCCTGTCATCGTCCAGACCGCCCATGGCGGCATCGACACCGTCGTCAACGTGATGAATGCGGGTGCCCAGGATTTCGTGGTCAAGCCGGTTGCCCCCGAGCGGCTCAACGTCTCGATCCGCAACCTTCTCAAGACTTCAGCGCTGGAAGACGAGATCACGCGGTTCCGCAAGCAGGCCTCCGGGACGCTGACCTTTGCCGACATCATCACCCATTCCGCGGCCATGGAGCGCGTCATCAATCTCGGCAAGCGCGCCGCCGCATCGAACATTCCCATCCTGATCGAGGGCGAAAGCGGCGTCGGCAAGGAGATGATCGCCAGCGCCATCCAGGGCTCCAGCGACCGCAAGTCCAAACCGCTCGTCACGGTCAATTGCGGCGCGATCCCGGATAACCTCGTCGAATCGATTCTCTTCGGCCACGAAAAGGGCGCCTTTACCGGCGCCGTCGACAAGCATGTCGGAAAGTTCCAGGAGGCCCATGGCGGCACGCTTTTCCTCGACGAGGTCGGCGAACTGCCGCAGGACGTCCAGGTCAAACTGCTGCGGGCCCTTCAGGAGAACGAGATCGATCCGATCGGTGCTCGCCGCCCGGTCAAGGTGGATTTCCGGCTGATTTCCGCCACCAACCGCCGCCTGATCGATCAAGTGAAGGAAGGCGCTTTCCGGGAAGATCTCTACTATCGGCTCAACGTCTTTCCGATCTGGATTCCGCCCCTGCGCGACCGGCGCGAGGACATTCCGGCCCTGACGCGCCACTTCCTCGCCAGGTTCGCTGCCGAGGAAGGCAAGCCCCAGGTCGCCAGCGTGACACCGGACACGCTCGCCATGCTGCAGGATTACCATTGGCCCGGCAACATCCGGCAGCTGGAAAACGCCGTCTTTCGTGCCGTCGTCCTGTGCGACGGTGCGCAACTGACGGCCCACGACTTTCCGCAGATCGCCGCGGCCACCGATCTGCCGGCGGTCCCTGCAGCGCCTCCCCCCGCGGCGACCGAAGAACCGGCACCGCCGGCTCATGCCACGACCCGGCCTCAGGAGCCGGCCGCCCAGACACCCACCCGGACGGGCTTCGAGCAATCGGCTCCGTTCGGCTTCATGCGCAACCTCGATCGGGACGGACATGTCCGCAAACTGGCCGACATCGAGGAAGAACTGATTCGCGCCGCCATCAACCATTATTCGGGCCGCATGACGGAAGTGGCGAAACGGCTCGGCATCGGCCGGTCCACGCTTTACCGCAAGCTCAAGGAATACGGGCTTGAAGAAAACGGCAATGACGCCGCAGCCTGAAGGTCCGGAATATCCACGCTGCACCCGCCTCTGCGAATAATCGCACGTCGATGCCGCAGGTATGGAAATTGGACGATTTTTTGACGCATTCTCCCGGTATGGACCTCACCTGGCGGGATTTACCGAGATTCCAGTTGCGCCGTTGCAGTTATGCAACGATTATCGCGCAAATGAAATTAGGGTAAAAACTTCTTAACTTGCTGCGGCTAGTATTATCTCCTGCTGGGGAGCACGGGATGGGTGAAGCCATCACAAACGGCGAGATAGATTTTGCGTAAACGGGTGTTTGATTTCGACGCCGTCGGTTGGCTGAAGAGCGTTGTCAAAGCAGTCGGCGCGCTCGCGATTGCGTGCGTCTGCGTGGCGGGTGCTGCGCAGGCTGAAACGCGCACGCTCAAGCTCTACAACACGCATACCAAAGAGCGTGTGTCGATCACCTTCAAGAAAAACGGCCGTTACCTGCCCGAGGGCCTGCGCGAAGCCAACCGCTTCCTGCGCGACTGGCGGCGTAACGAGATCATCAAGATGGACCCTGAGCTCCTGGACCTTGTCTGGGAAGTCTATCAGAAGGTAGGCGCGCGCGAACCCATCAACGTTGTATCCAGCTACCGGTCTCCGGCGACCAACAACATGCTGCGCAAGCGGTCATCGGGTGTTGCCAAGAACAGCCAGCACACGCTCGGCAAGGCGATGGATTTCTACATTCCCGGCGTAAAGCTCTCCAAGCTGCGCGAAACCGGCCTGCGCAAAGAGGTCGGCGGCGTCGGCTACTATCCGACCTCCGGGTCGCCCTTCGTCCATATGGACACGGGCAACGTCCGGCACTGGCCGCGCATGAGCCGCTCGCAGCTCGCCAGGGTTTTCCCCGACGGCAAGACGCTGCACATCCCCTCTGACGGCAAGCCGCTGAGCGGTTACAAGCTCGCCCTCGCCGAATCCAGATCCGGCCGAAGCAGTTCCTCGCGTCCGACCATCGTCGCCTCCAGCAGCCGCCCGGCCAGCACGCGGGACCAGAGCCTGACCAAACCCGGGTCGCCGATCCCCGTCGCAACTGCAACGAACGACAGATCGTCTGAAACCAAGCCGTCCGGTGGCGGCAATCTGTTCGCGAGCCTGTTCGGCGGTGGCAACAGCCGCAGCGAACAGGCCAAGCGCCCGGGCGCCGTCGGCAACAAGCCGCCCGCCGCTTTGACCGCGGAAGCCTCGCCGGTTCTCAAAAACCCGCCGGTTCCGACCCGCAAGACCATCGAAACCGAACCTGAAGATCAGGAACAGGCGGACGCGCCGATCGCCGTTGCCAGCGCCGCGCCGGTGCTGAAGCCGCAATTCGAGACCCCGGCTCCCGCAGCCGTCGCTCCGGCTCCTGTTGCACCCGCGCCGAACACACTGGATGCACAGCGTTTCGCGCTTGAATCCGGCGAGCCCGCACCGGCGGCGAACCAGGTCATCGATTCACGCTTCCTGATCGCCCGCGCACCGGTCCACAAACCCAATATTGGCACCAATACCGGCCTGAGCGATGCCGCCAGGTCCGCCGCCGGGATTCTCGCCACCGGCGTCCCGGTTCCCGCATCCGCTCCGGCGGACGATCCGGTGGCGGCGATTGCCGCGGCAACCGGATCCGTCCCGTCTCCCGCGCCTGCGCCGCGTCCCGAAACCACCCTTGCCTATGCATCCGCGAACACGGCTCCCCAGAGCCTGAGCCGCACGCTGCGCCCGTCCGCGCCGCTGCAACAGCAAAAGTCGGAAAGCCGTGCGGGTCCGGACGCGCCGGCCGCCCGGACGCAGACATCCGTTTCCGGACGCATTCCGCGGAACCAGATCGTCGATCCGCTTGCCGGTTTCGCCAGCCTGCCGGACAAGTCCGCTCCGACGCTTCTGTCGGGCGCCGGCACCACGCGCCATCAGGCCTTCGCCCTGCTGAGCCATCCCAATCAGCGGCAGCTCAAGAACGTCATGATGCCCGGCAACCGGTTCGTTGCCTCGAGCTTCGAGCACGATCCCTATGGCGGTCTGCGCACCGACCGCTTCGACGGTCCGGCGGTGGTGATCCTGCCCGTCCGGTTCGCACGGTAGTCCGGCCCGATCCACCCCAAAAAAAGAGCGGCTCTTCGGCCGCTCTTTTCGTTTCTGCCGTCAGGCTGCCCGTCAGCCTTCGGCCGGGCCCGGACCGGCCATGCCGAGCGCGTGCAGGTAGAGGTCCAGCACCGCTTCCTCTTCCTCGCGCTCGTGCGGCTGCTTCTTCCGCAGCGAAACGACCTTGCGCAGGATCTTCACGTCGTAGCCGTTGCCCTTTGCCTCGGCGTAGACGTCCTTGATGTCATCGGCGATGACCTTCTTTTCTTCTTCCAGACGCTCGATACGTTCCACGAATGCCCGCAGCTGATCGGCTGCCACTCCACCCGGATCGGACATAAACAGAGTTCTCCTTTTATCTTCTTCTTCAGCTGTTGAAACATGCGGCCGCCCTGCGATTCTGCGGCCGCTTCCTAAAATTTGACCGTGCCGTGCCAGACTTGCGGAAAGCCGTCAAGCATCTCCCGCCGAAATCCGCAGATGTTCAGTGCTGCGGCCTGTTTTTCTCGAATGCGGCCAGCTTGTCCCCGGAAGCCTCCGTCTGATACTTCGCCTTCCATTCCTCGTAGGGCATGCCGTAGACGACTTCGCGGGCCTCGGACTTCTCCAGCTTCAGGCCTTTTTCGGCGGCCGCATCCTGATACCAGTTGGACAGGCAATTCCGGCAGAACCCGGCCAGGTTCATCATGTCGATATTCTGCACATCGGTGCGGCCGCGCAGGTGTTCCACCAGGCGCCTAAAGACCGCGGCTTCCAATTCCAGTCTGGTCTGATCGTCCATGCCGGTGAACTCCTTATCCAATGGTGACCTTTTAACACTCAATCGGTGTCGCAGCGTGATTTGAAATGGCGGATCTGCCGGCAATCCGGCAGCCGGGCGATATCCCTCAGGACGGGTTCCAGACGGCCCGCCCATTCCAGCGCGCCGGCCTCGTCGGCAATCAGGTCCTGGCGCAGCTCCAGGAGCGCCTGCGCCAGACCGCGGCGCGTTGCGTGCTGGTACATTGTGTCGTTTTTGAGCGCGCCGTCATAAGGTTCGTTGTCGCCGACGATCAGCCCGTCCTGGGCCCGCAGCCCCTGCAGCAAGGGCTGGACGGCTCTCGGATCGCTGTCCCACAGGACCGTGACGTGCCAGGGCCGCGGAATCCCGCGCCAGACCGGGGTGAAACTGTGGATCGAAAAGACGACCGGCGGCGGAGAGCCGGCCGTCATGACGTCGAGCGTCCGGTCGATCAGCTCGTGATAGGGCCGGTGAAATCTCGCGATCCGGGATGCCCGCTCGGCCGCATCGACCGCCGCGTTGCCGGGCACCACCGCCCCGTCCGACAGGCGCATGATCAGGGTCGGGTCGTCGTCTCCCCGGTTCGGATCGATCAGCAAACGGGAAAAGGTCGACAGGCAGGCAGGCGCGTTGAGCCGCCGCGCCAGTTCGACGGTGACCGCGCGTGCGCCGATGTCGTAGCCGATATGGCGCTCGAACTGTTCCGGGGGAACCCCCAGATCGCCATAGGCGGGCGGAACCGCGTTCGAGGCATGGTCGCACAGAAGCAGGATGCCGGATGTGAGATCGCCCTCGATATATTCGGCCGGCTGGAAGACCTCACCGGCTGCAGGTGCTGTTGTTATCATTTCTCGCATCATGGACGGCTGGATCACGATCTCGTTTCAGATGGGACGGGAGGCACAGGGAAGATCGACCTCTCTTCCCGCCGCGCGTCGTAGAATATGCTCCGCATGTCCTTCCTCCGCGCTCCTCACAAGGCCGTATCTCCATCGCACAGCCAACCGTTCTTTGTCACCGGGGCCTGTTGCACAGGCCGACAGGTTTACGGCAAACCGCTTCAGGAACCAAGCCGGAATAAGCAGAATTGATGCGTCGAATCGAGCCGCCCGAATAAGACGCCGGCAACGTAATTTACGTCGAGATACCAGTTATTTTGCCGAGGCCAGCGTGCCTTTATATACCGTTTATTGACGGCGAAGCCGTATCACCGGAGATCCGGCCATGTTCCCGCCCCATTTCTGACCTCATAGGAGGTAAGCTGTTCCCACAGGCGGAAACGAGGGGGCGGTTTCCGGCGTCAAGGTTGGGCGAAAGCCCTTCTGATCCCGTTAACGACGTTGACAAGAGGGGCTTGTCAACGCAAAAAGCGAATGTCTGTAAAGCAGCAAAGTGAACGACTGCATATGTTTAAGGTTGGGGAACGGAACCAGGGTAGGTCTCGGGCACGTGTCGGCGTGCCCACGAAAATAGCCTATTCCGCTCTCCTGGCCCTGCTGCTTTTTCCGGTTATCAGCAACGACGCGAAGGCCGACCTGAGGCTCTGCAACAAGACGGACAGCCAGGTGGGCGTGGCTATCGGCTACAAGGACAAGACCGACTGGGTCACCGAAGGCTGGTGGAACCTTTCCTCCAATTCGTGCGAAACGCTGGTACCGGGTGCCCTGGTGTCACGATACTATTACATCTACGCAGTTGATTATGACCAATTTGGCGAATGGGGTGGCCGCGCGTTCATGTGCACCCGGGAAAAGGAATTCACCATTCGCGGAATTGAGGACTGTGTTGCCCGGGGCTACGAGCGGACAGGCTTTTTTGAAATCGACACGGGCGAGCAGAGTAGCTGGACGGTCCAACTGACCGAACCCGTGCAACAAGGGACAGGTGGGCGATGAGGCGTAACCGGCGAGTGAAGATACTGGCAACTCTCGGACCCTCCTCCTCAGAACAAGACATCATCGAAAAACTGTACCGCGCCGGCGCTGATGTGTTCCGCATCAACATGAGCCATACAGATCATGATCGTCTGAAGATGCTCGTCGAGCGCATCCGTTCTGTTGAGGGGAAAGTGGGGCGGCCGATCGGCGTACTGGCCGACCTCCAGGGGCCGAAGCTGCGTGTGGGAACCTTTACCGGCGGCCCCGTCATGCTGGAAAACGGCGCCACCTTCACATTGGACGCCGACACCTCCGGCGGTGACGTCCACCGGGTTCACCTTCCCCATCCTGAAATTCTCGAAGCGCTGGAGCCCGGCCACCGGCTTCTGCTGGACGATGGCAAGATCCAGCTCAAGGTCGTCGAAGCCAGCCCCGCCAAGGCCGTGACGGAAGTGATCGTCGGCGGCAAGCTCTCCGACCGCAAGGGTGTCAGCGTTCCCGATTCCGAAATCGCCACCGGCGCGATGACCGACAAGGACCACCGGGACCTCATCGCCGCGCTCGACCAGAATGTCGACTGGATCGCGCTCTCCTTCGTGCAGCGCCCGGACGATCTCGCCGAAGTGCGCAAGATCACCCGCGGCCGGGCGGGCGTTCTCGCCAAGATCGAGAAGCCGCAGGCCATTGGCCGCCTGGACGAGATCATCGAGCTTTCCGACGCCATCATGGTGGCCCGTGGCGACCTCGGCGTGGAAATGCCTCTGGAACAGGTTCCCGGCCTGCAGAAACGCATCACCCGCGCCTGCCGCCGCGCCGGCAAGCCGGTTGTCGTGGCAACGCAGATGCTGGAATCGATGATTTCCTCGCCGGTGCCCACGCGCGCGGAAGTCTCCGACGTTGCGACCGCCGTGTTCGAAGGCGCAGATGCGGTCATGCTGTCGGCCGAATCCGCCGCCGGCAACTTTCCCATCGAGGCCGTCGCCACGATGGACAAGATCGCTCACCAGGTCGAGCAGGATTCGAACTACCGCAACATCATCTATGCGCAGCGCGCCGAGCCCGAGGCGACCGGCGCCGATGCGATTTCCGCAGCCGCCCGGCAGATCGCCGAAACGCTCAACCTGGCCGCCGTCGTCTGCTACACGACATCGGGCGCCACCGGCCTGCGCGCTTCGCGCGAGCGGCCGTCCTGCCCCGTCATCGTGCTCTCTCCCGTTCTGGCAACGGCCCGCCGCCTGGCGCTCGGTTGGGGCCTGCACTGCGTCGTCAGCGAAGACGCCGCCAACGAAGAGGACATGATCGACCGCGCCTGCCGCATCTCCTATTCGGAAGACTTCGCCAAGCCGGGTCAGCGCATCATTGTCACAGCGGGCGTTCCCTTCGGCACGCCGGGATCCACCAACCTGTTGCGGATTGCCTTTGTCGGCAATGACGGTCAGGGCGGCATTTGACGATCTAATCGTTTGAATTATCGGCGTTTCCCGGATCGGCTGAGCGGCAGCCAGCTCCGGGGCCGGCTTTTTCATGCCGGCACGGATTTCCGCTCCGGTGTTGCGGACAGCGCGTCATCGCCTGCGGCACCTACCACCCTGCACACCAGCCTTTCAAGGGCGGTCGCAATCTCTTCAGTGTGCGTATGGTGCGGCATGTGTCCGGCGCCGTTCAGGACCAGCAGCTCCGCGTTCGGCAGGTCCTTCAGAAGCCCCTCGCAGTGAATCGACGGCCAGACGACCGTGTCGTCCGTCCCGGTGACGATCAGGGCCGGCTGCTTCAGCGACGGGTATTGTTTCGACTGAACCGCCACGGCCCGTCTCAGCGTGGCGATATCGCGCGCATTGGCCCCGAACACGTCCGGCCGGAAGAGCCGCGGCAGCTTGATCGCCTCCGCATAGCCCTCGGGTGGCCGGTCCGGATGAAAGACGTTGGCGATGGCGGCAGGCGCAAGGCGCTCGGCAATCGGTAGCGTCAGAGTCCAGCAGAACAGCTTGCCGATCACCGGCAGGGCCGCGACGGTATAATACCAGCTCACGCCGCCCGGCCACGGATGGCTGACAGGCGCAAGGAACGCCAGTCCCTTAACCCGGTCCCGCGCGGCCAGCCCCAGGGCCGCGGCCACCGCCCCACCGTAGGAATGGCCGATTACCATGGCGGACCGGATTTCGAGCACGGCAAGCAATCCAGCGATCAGCCGCGCCTGGCCCTCCGGCGTGTCCTGACCCGAGCCGCTTCGTTCGGAAAAACCAAGTCCCGGCCGGTCGACGAAGAGAAGAGGATACTGCCCCCTGAACCGCTCCAGGAAAGCCAGCATGGCATCGCAGGCATTGCCGCTGGCGCCGTGGAGAAACACCAGAACGGGTTTCTCGGGCCGCCCCTCCCCGGCCGCGAAAAAATGATAATGCAGCCTGACGCCGTCAACGGTGACTAGGGACCCGTCCGGCTTGAAAAGCCGCGAGGTCTGCCGGGCGCGCCACATCGTATAGGCTACGGCCGCGCAAAGCGGCGCCACGAGAAGAAGAAGCAGATAAATCATGTTACGGGATCAGGCCGCTTCGCCTTCAGCCTCTTTTTCCAGGTCGCTGATCGCCTTGGTGGCGTTTTCCAGGCCCGGATTGATCTCCAGCGCCTTCTTGAAGGTCTTCAGCGCTTCATCCTTGAAACCGAGGCGGCGCTGAATGATGGCGAGGCCGGACAGGGCGCCCCAATGCCGCGGCTCAAGCGCGAGGGTGCGCTCGATATCGACCAGCGACTTGCCGAAATCCTCGCGCATGTAATGCACGGTTGCCCGGCGGTTCCAGCCTTCCGCATAGGACGGCTTCAGAACCACGACGGCATCCAGGAGATCGAGGGCGAGGCCGGACTCCTCCGCCTGAATGGCTTTGCCGGCCTGGGACATCAGCACATCGACGGTGTCGCTGCCGGATTCCATCCAGAGCATCTGGATTTCCCGTGCAACCCGCTCGGCCGACTTCGGGGTGTCCGCCTCGGCCAGTTCGGAATAGAGCTGGTCCAGACGGGACTTTTCCTCGTCCGGGTCCGTTTCCTCCACAACCACCTTGCCGCCCTCGTCGGGCAGATCTTCCGGCAGCGGGCTGAAGTCCTCGGCGGACGGCGGTTCGGCTTCCGGGCCGAGATCGGGAACCGGTTGCGCGCCCGCAAGCGGGGCGCTCAGGACATAGAGAAGGGCAAACACAAAAATCCGCATCCAACGATTATGGGTCGTTGAACGCGGCGGTCAATCCGGGAATTTGACACATCTTCGTGCACGGCTTGCGCTGCCGCCTTCACAGCTCCCGGATCGGCATTCTAACCGCTTCACCCGGAAGGCGTTTTCGGCGTTTTACAGCGCGCCGCGCAACAGCAAGATCAGCCCTGGCGTGCCTTGAAACGCGGGTTTTTCTTGTTGATGATGTAGACACGGCCTTTGCGGCGAACCATGCGGTTGTCGCGGTGGCGGGCCATCAGCGCTTTGAGCGAGTTCTTGATCTTCATGTCACTGTCCCCCGTAAGGGTCCTGCTTCCTTAAACCAAATGAGCGCCTGAGGCGCTCACATTCGATGCGGTTGTTCTTGAAGCAGCAGCAGGACTTGCGCCTGTCTTCAGATCAACCTGCGCCTCTCGAAACTTCAATCAGCGCAATAATGGTGGGCGTGACAGGGATTGAACCTGTGACCCCTTCGATGTCAACGAAGTGCTCTCCCGCTGAGCTACA
>ENA-ORCZ01000112-ORCZ01000112.1-marine-metagenome-genome-assembly--contig:-NODE-112-length-85947-cov-58.575440_pt1 | contig 85947 bp, 78 predicted proteins | sample MGYA00237785_ERZ508519 | MGnify/ENA primary metagenome ERZ508519 (study PRJEB26189, sample SAMN06268790) | marine metagenome | isolation source: Bioluminescent Bay, La Paraguera, Puerto Rico | place...
TGGTCGGCCGCGCTCGGCGCCCTGACGGGCAACCAGGCCGTGCAGCAGGTGCGCGCCGGCCTCAAGGCCATCTACCTCTCAGGCTGGCAGGTGGCCGCCGACGCGAACCTGTCGGGCCAGACCTACCCCGACCAGTCGCTCTACCCCGCGAACTCGGTCCCGGCCGTCGTGCGCCGCATCAACAACGCGCTGCTCCGCGCCGGCCAGGTCGAGCAGGGCACCGACGACCGCGACTGGATGGCGCCGATCGTCGCCGACGCCGAGGCCGGCTTCGGCGGGCCGCTGAACGCCTACGAGCTCATGCACCAGATGATCGAGGCGGGCGCCGCGGGCGTGCACTGGGAGGACCAGCTCGCCTCGGAGAAGAAGTGCGGCCACATGGGCGGCAAGGTGCTGGTCCCGACCGGGCAGCACATCCGCACCATCAACGCGGCCCGCATGGCGGCGGATGTCGCGGGCGTGCCCTCGATCATCATCGCGCGCACCGACGCGCTCGCCGCGACCCTGCTGACCAGCGACCACGACGAGCGCGACCAGCCGTTCGTCACGGGCGAGCGCACCGCCGAGGGCTTCTACCACGTGCAGAACGGCATCGAGCCGGTCATCGCCCGCGGGCTCGCGTACGCCGAGTACGCCGACATGCTGTGGGTCGAGTCGGCCGAGCCCGACCTCGAGCTCGCCCGCCGCTTCGCCGAGGCCGTGCACGCGAAGTTCCCCGGCAAGCGCCTCAGCTACAACTGCTCGCCGTCGTTCAACTGGAAGCGCCACCTCGACGACGACCAGATCGCGAAGTTCCAGCGCGAGCTCGCGTCGATGGGCTACGCGTTCCAGTTCATCACCCTGGCGGGCTTCCACTCCCTGAACCACGGCATGTTCACGCTCGCCAAGGACTACAACGAGCGCCACATGTCCGCGTACGTCGAGCTGCAGGAGGCCGAGTTCGCCTCCGAGGCCGACGGCTACACCGCCACGCGCCACCAGCGCGAGGTCGGCACCGGCTACTTCGACCAGATCGCCACGGCGCTGAACCCGAACAGCGCGACCCTCGCCCTCGTCGGATCGACCGAGGAAGAGCAGTTCCAGCACTGATCGATGGGCATCGCGCCCGCGAAGGAGACGAGACCATGACCACCATCACCATCGAGCGACCGGATGTCGCGGCATCCGCTCGCCCGCAGACCACACCCGAGCCGAAGCCGGCGACCGGCAGCTTCCGGACCGTGCAACCGCACCTCGAGGTCACCGCGCCGCTCGGCGAGCGTTACGACGAGATCCTCACGCCCGAGGCGCTGGCGTTCCTCGCCAAGCTGCACGACCGGTTCGCGCACACGCGGCACGAGCTGCTCGCCGTCCGCCTGCAGACCCGCGTGGACGCGGCGAACGGCCGCGACCCGAAGTTCCTCCCCGAGACCGAGTGGATCCGGAACGACCGCACGTGGCGCGTCGCCGGCGCCGGCCCCGGGCTCGAGGACCGCCGGGTCGAGATCACCGGTCCGACCGACCGGAAGATGGCGATCAACGCGCTGAACTCCGGCGCGAAGGTGTGGCTGGCCGACCACGAGGACGCCACGAGCCCGACCTGGGCGAACGTCGTCGAGGGCCAGCTGTCGCTCTTCGACTTCCTGCGCGGCGAGCTGGAGTACACGAGCCCCGAGGGCAAGGAGTACCGCGTCACCGCCACCGAGACACCGACCATCGTGTTCCGGCCGCGCGGCTGGCACCTGGTGGAGAAGCACCTGAAGTTCCACGACCGCGCCGGGCGCGCGATGCACGCCTCGGGCTCGTTGGTGGACTTCGGGCTCTACTTCTTCCACAACGCGAAGGCCCTCATCGAGGGCGGGCGCGGCCCGTACTTCTACCTGCCGAAGCTCGAGTCGCACCGCGAGGCCAAGCTCTGGAACGACATCTTCACCTTCGCCGAGCAGGAGATCGGCATCCCGCACGGCACGATCCGTGCGACCGTGCTCATCGAGACCATCCAGGCCGCGTTCCAGATGGACGAGATCCTCTACGAGCTGCGCGACCACTGCGCGGGCCTCAACGCCGGCCGGTGGGACTACATCTTCTCGATCGTGAAGACGTTCCGCTCGCGCGGCCGCCGCTGGGTCATGCCCGACCGCAGGTCGATCACCATGACCGTGCCGTTCATGCGGGCGTACACCGAGCTGCTCGTGTCGACCTGCCACCAGCGCGGCGCGCACGCCATCGGCGGCATGAGCGCGTTCATCCCGAACCGCCGCGACCCCGAGGTCACCGAGCGCGCGCTCGCCGCGGTCTCGGCCGACAAGCGCCGCGAGGCGGGCGACGGGTTCGACGGCACGTGGGTCGCGCACCCCGACCTGATCCCGACGGCGCGCGCCGAGTTCGACGCGGTCCTCGGCGACCGGCCGAACCAGGTCGACCGCCTGCGCGACGACGTCGAGGTGACGGCGGCGCAGCTGCTCGACATCCCGTCGGGCGGCGGCGAGGTCACCGAGGCCGGCGTGTACGACAACATCTCGATCTGCATCCGGTACATCGAGTCGTGGCTCCGAGGGACCGGCGCCGCGGCGATCGACAACCTGATGGAGGACGCCGCGACCGCGGAGATCTCGCGCTCGCAGGTGTGGCAGTGGCTGCACGACAACACGGTCACCGCCGAGGGCACGCGCATCGACCAGACGTCGATCGTGCGGATCATGGCGGCCGCCGTGGCCGACCTGCCCCGCTTCGAGGGCGACCGGTTCGACGACGCCATCTCGGTGTTCCGGTCGGTCGCGCTCGAGCCCGAGTTCCCGACGTTCCTCACCGTCGGGGCGTACGCCCGCTTCCTCTAGGAACGGACGGCGCGCAAGCGCACCAGGAGCGGATGCCGCGGGATGGGAAGCCCGCGGCATCCGCTTCGCCGTGTCAGCGGAGGGGGACGGGCACGTCGACGCCGCCCTCCGGCGTGACGCGCGCGTTCATCTTCAGCAGGGTGGGCGCCGGCACGAACCCGCCGGCGAAGAGCGCCTCGCCCTGGCGGAACCACGGGGAGCGGGCGATGAGGCCGGTCGGGGCGTAGCCGAAGTAGGTCGCCAGCCCCTCGAGGTCGATGGGCGAGCTCATCTTCATGAGCGCGAGGTTGTCGCACTGCGAGATGATCCCCGGATGCACCTTCGAGGGGCGCTGGGTCGAGAGCAGCAGCCACAGGCCGAACTTCCGTCCCTCCGCGGCGATCTGCACGAGCCGCTCCCGCACGGCGATCGCGACGGGGGAGTCGAGCTGCGGCGAGCAGAGGTTGTGCGCCTCGTCGATCACGAGCAGCACGGGGCGGCGCTCCTCGCGCCGCTCCCAGAGCTCGTCGAGCACCGCGAGCGCGACGACGAGCTGCTGTTCGGGCGTGGAGAAGCCGCCGAGGTCGAGCACCGTGGCATCCGGTCGCTCGGCGATGACCTCGGTCGCCGCACGATCCGCGCCTGCCCACACCTCCCACTCCATGAGGCCGAGGTTCTCGATCCTGAGCGCGAGCTCGCGGTGCACGGCGTCGTCCGACGAGCGGAGCGTCGGCAGCACCGCGCCGAGATCGGTGGCGTCCAGTGCCTCGCGAAGGTGGACTAGCGCGTTGTACTCCCGCCGGTCGACGACCGGATCCAGCTGCAGCACCGCGGCCTTGGAGGCCATCGGCATCGCCACGAACCGGGCGCGCAGCGGCTCGGTCCCCGCCACGTTCGGCCGGAGCACCCGGATGTCGCGCTCCCGAAGCGCGTCGGCGGTCGGTCCGGTCGCCCCCTGAACCAGCTCGCCGAGCCGGACGAAGTCGGAATTGGGGTCGAACACGACGACCGGCAGGGCGGTGTGCGCGATGACCTGCTCGAGCACGACGCCGAGGGCGTAGGTCTTGCCCGATCCGCTCTGCCCGCACCAGAACGTGTGGCGGTTGAACCGGTGCGGCAGGAGCTTCGCCGGTCCCCCCGGCGGGGTCAGGTCGGTGCCGACCTCGAGCGCCGCGCCGGTCGCCGAGTGGAGCAGGTCGACCGATGCCGGATCGACCGCCGTCACGCTCGCCGCGACGAACGGCGAGGTCGCACGCGTGTCGAGGAGGCCGTCGGCGATGAGGCCCAGCAGCCGCCCGCGGAGGTGCCCGCGCACCTCGTCCAGCTGTTCGACCAGCCCGAGCTGGCGCCGCTCGCCGTCGTCGATCACCACGAGCGCGCCGACGACGAACCCGTCGACCGGGCCGGGGATCAGGAACGAGCGCCCGTCATCGGAGCGGGCGGACACGCGGGTCGCACTGGCATCCATGACTCCTGATCCTGCCACCCGACCGGCGCTCGGAACAGGTGCCGAGGGTAGACGCCGGAGGCGATCGCGGCCACCCGTTGGTCGTGCCGGCATCGACGCGTAGCGTCGGGCGCGGAAGGGAGCCTGTTCATGTGGTTCGACAGCTGGTCCGATCTCGCGCGCGTGGTGCTCGTCGGTGCGGCGGCCTACGTCACCCTCATCGTCGTGATCCGGATCGCCGGCAAGCGCACCCTCAGCCAGCTCAACGCGTTCGACCTCATCGTGACCGTCGCCATCGGTTCCACGCTCGCGACGATCCTGCTGAGCTCCGACGTGTCGTTCGCCGAGGGCGCGCTCGCGCTCGCACTCCTCTGCGCCCTGCAGTTGGCCGTCGCCTTCACGACGTCGCGTCGGTCGCGTGCGCGACGATTCGTCACGGCGCAGCCGACCGTGCTGCTCCGCGACGGCGCCATCGACGCGGACGCACTGCGCAGCATGCGCCTCGACGAGTCGGAGGTGCTGCAGGCCATCCGCGAGAGCGGGCTCGGCGACGTGTCGGCGGTGGCCGCGGTCGTGCTCGAGACCAACGGTCGGCTCAGCGTGATCTCCACGGCGCACCTCGGCGGGGGCACGGCGCTCGCCGGGCTCGCGCCCCCGCGGAAGGCCCCTCCGGGGTAACGTCGCCATGTGACCGTCACGATCCGGCCCGCGACGACGGGCGACGCCGAAGCCCTCGCGCGGCTGGCCGCCGTGACCTTCCCGCTCGCGTGCCCGCCCTCGACGACCGCTGATTCGATCGCCTGGTTCATCGCCGAGGAGCTGAGCGAGGTGCGGTTCGCGGAGTACCTCGTCGATCCCGACCGGGCGATCCTCGTCGCCGAGCCCGATCGCGTGAGCGGGGCCGGCATCGCGCTCGCCGAGGCCGAGGCGGTCGCCGCCACGGGCGGACTGGTCGGCTGGTCGATGCTGGTGTCCACGGAGGGCGGCGTGCCGGCCGACGAGGATGCCGCGGCCAGCGTGACCACGCGCCCGGCGATCGAGCTGAGCAAGATGTACGTGCACCCGGTCGCCCACGGCGCCGGCATCGCGGGATCGCTCATGGCCGAGACCCTCGCGGCCGCGGCCGCGAGTGGCGCCGCGGTCGTGTGGCTCGGGGTGAACCAGGAGAACGGCCGTGCCATCCGCTTCTACGAGAAGCAGGGCTTCGAGGTGGTCGGCACCAAGGGGTTCCGGCTCGGCGGCAGGATCGAGCACGATCACGTGCTCGAGCGTCGGCTGACCTAGCCCTGCTTCGACGCCTTCACGTGCTCGTACGCGGCGAGCGCCGCGGCGCGGGTCTCCTTCAGGTCGACGATCGGCTCGGGGTAGCCGTCGCCGTCGAGCTCGGGGACCCACCGCCCGACGTACCGTCCGTCGGGATCGAACTTCTCCCGCTGCAGCTCGGGGTTGAACACGCGGAAGTAGGGCGCGGCATCCGCCCCCGATCCGGCGACCCACTGCCAGCCGAACGGGTTCGACGCGTGGTCGGCGTCGACCAGGGTGTCCCAGAACCACTGCTCGCCGCGCCGCCAGTCGATGAGGAGGTTCTTCGTGAGGAACGACGCGGCGACCATGCGCGCGCGATTGTGCATCGAGCCCGTGTGCCAGAGCTCGCGCATGGCAGCGTCGACCACCGGCACGCCGGTCCGGCCGCGCTCCCACGCCGTGAGCGCCGACGGGTGCAGCCGGGGCCACGGGAACGCGTCGAACTCCTCGCGCCAGTTCTTCGTCGCGAGGTCGGGGAAGTGGAAGAGCACGTGCCAGGCGAACTCGCGCCAACCCACCTCGGCGAGGAACTTGCGCGCGCTCTCGGTCCCGGCGGCCCGCTCGCGGGTCTCGTGCCAGATGCGGTGCGGGCTGATCTCGCCCCAGCGCAGGTGCGGCGAGAGCCGGCTCGTCGACTGCCGGTCGAGCCGGTCGCGCCCGGTCGCGTAGTCGGCGAGGTCGTCGTCGAGGAAGGCACGGAGGCGTCGCGCGGCGGATCGCTCGCCCGGCTCCCACGTCTCGCGGAGCCCGCCCGCCCAGTCGGGGTGCGTCGGCAGCAGCCCCCAGGCATCGAGGTCGTCGCCGGCCGGGCCCCCGCGCCCGTCGGGTCCGCCGTATCCGTCGAGCTCGCTCGGTGCGGGAAGCGGATGCCGCGGCTCGTCGGCCGCGAGGCACGCCTTCCAGAACGGCGTGAACACCGAGAACGGGGTGTCGGATCCGGTGCGGATCGTCCAGGGCTCGAACAGCAGCGATGCGCCGAAGCTCCGCACCTCGAGCCCGGCGTCGGACAGGTCGGACTTCAGGTCGGCGTCGACCTCGCGCTCGGCGCCGCCGTACCGGCGGTTCCAGAACACGGCCCCGGCGCCCACCTCGTCGACGAGCGAGCGGATGACGCGGCCCGCCGGTCCGCGGCGGAGCACGAGGCGCACCCCGCGATCGCGCAGGTCGCCCGCGAGCGAGTCGAGCGAGTGGTGCAGCCACCACTTCGCCGCACCTCCGAGGGGGCGCACGCCCGGCGACTCCTCGTCGAGCACGTACACCGCGACGATCGGTTCGCCGCGTTCGACGGCCGCGTGGAGGGCGGGATGGTCGCCGACGCGCAGGTCGTCGCGGAACCAGACGATCGACGGCGTGGCGGTCATGGTCCGACGCTAGCCGAGGCCTCCGCGGGCGCCGCTGGGGGTTGACTGGGCATTCGCTCCGCGGCACGCGCCGCCGACCGTGCGATCGCCCACGTGCCGAGCCCCGAGGCGAGGAAGACCGCGCCGAGCACGGCCCATCCGGCCAGGCCGTGCTCGAGCGCCGTCGCGGTCACGACGAGCGGGGCGGCCATGGCACCGAGCGAGTAGCCCATGCCGAACACGCCTTGGTAGGTCCCGGCGCGCACGGGGTCGGCGAGTTCGAAGCTCAGCCCCCATCCGCCGGCCTGCGAGAGCACCTCGGCGAACGCGTGCGCGAGCGCGGCGAGGAGCACGACCGCCATGGCGCTCCACGCGGGCAGTCCGGCGGACAGCGCGTAGACGACGCTGGCGCCCGCCATCAGCCAGGCGGCGATCGCCGAGACGCGGCCGGCGACGCGCAGGTCGTGGGTGCCGCGCGAGAGCGGCAGTTGGAACAGCACGACCACCGTCGTGTTGAGGATGAGCACGGCGGACACGACGATCACGGGCGCCTCGGTGGCGTGCGCGACCCACAGCGGCACCCCGATATTCGTGACGGCGAACTGCATGCCGAACACGGCGCTGAGCAGGGTCAGCAGCAGGTAGCGGGGATCGCGCCAGGGTGAGTGCGCGCGCAGGGCGATGCGCTCGGCGCGGACGGAGGCCGCGACATCGGTCGAGCCCGTCGCGGTGGTCACCGGATCGGTCGCGCGCGGGGGCGGCGCATCGACCGATCGCGGCAGCCGGACGAGCTGCGCCACGCTGAGGAGCGCGGCGGCGCCGGCGAGCACGATGGTCGCCCGGTAGGCCTCCGGCGTCCCGAGAGCGAGCGCGAGGGCCCCGATGCCGGATCCCGCGGCGATCGAGATGTTGGTGACCGTGCGGAGCACGGCTCGCGCCCCGACCCGGGCCTCCCCGGTGAACGCGCGGGCGATGATCGCGCTGCGAGTCGAGTTCGCCGCCTGCTCGACCGCCCCGACGCCTACCGCGATGACGAGTGCGGTCGCGAAGTCGCCGGCGACGACGTACGCGATGAGGCCGACGCCGTCGGCGATCGAGAGCCCGATCAGCAGCCGTCGGGCCCGCACGCGGTCGGCGAGCCATCCGCCGGCGAAGGACGAGAGCACCCCGGCTGCGCTCGCGAGCGTCAGCAGGACCGCGACCTCGTGCGCGGACAGCCCGACGATGAACGTGAAGTAGAGCACGGTGACCGTCAGGAAGACCCCGCGCCCGACGCGACTGACGAGCGTCGCGACCACGAGCGCGCGGAGGACCGGGTCTGCGAGCGAGGCCGTGAGTCGGGTGCGGAACGACGGACGGGTGCGAGGGGTGGTCACCGAACCGTTCTCGCAGGCCCGCGCTCACGGCGGAATCGATGTAGCGTTGTGCTACATGTTGCGGTACGTGCTCGATGAGCAGGATGTCGCCGCCGTGCGTTTCGGCATCTCCCCGCTGTGCGAGCTCGGGCTGTCGCTGCGCGCCGTCCATGCGCCCGAGCGGTTCCCGCTGCAGTTGCCGTGGGTCCGGCGCACCGAGGGTTCGCGCGCGGACCTCGACCACGAGGCGCTCGACGCGCTCATCGACGACCGCATGTGGACGCCGGACTTCCTGAATCCGAGGCCGGCGTCACCGCTCACCCGACTCGACGACGAGCTCGCCGAACTGCGCGAGCTGCCCGCCGACCGGTTCCACGCGGACCTCATCGCGGTGCACGGCCGGGTGCCTGACGCGCTCGCCGGGCCGCCGCGCGCGGCGATCGACCGCATGGTCGCCGCGCTCGAGGAGCTCTGGACGGCGAGCTTCGCACCGTACTGGCCCCGCATGCGCACGGTGCTCGAGGCCGACGTCGTGCATCGCGGGCGCCAGATCGCGCAGCTCGGGCTCGGCGCGATGCTGAACGGCCTCACGGCGACCGTGGACTTCGACGGCGACGTGCTGCGGGTGCGGCTGCGCGACCCGCGCGACCGCACGCAGGCGATCGTGGGCACCGGCCTCACGCTCGTGCCGACGATGTTCACCCGGCGTGCGTCGGCCCCCGTCGGCGACGGCCCGCCCATGCTCATGTACCCGGCGCGCGGTCAGGGCGCCCTCTGGGAGGCAGAGCGCGTCGCGAACCCTGCGGCCGTCGCCGGCATCCTCGGCGAGACCCGCGCTTCGCTGCTCGTCGCCCTCGGCGACCCGGCGTCGTCGACCGAACTCGGGGTGCGCTTCGGCGTCACCGCAAGCGCCGTGAACCAGCACCTGCGCGCGCTGCGGGACGCCGGCCTGCTGGTGAGCACGCGGCACGGGCGCAGCGTGCTCTACCTCCGCAGCGAACTGGGCTCCGCGCTGCTCGAGGGGGCCGTTCCCCCCGCCTAGCCGGCGACGTCCCCGGCTCCCGCTCAGGCGGGGTCGTCGGCGACGCGCAGCACGAGCTTGCCGCGCACGTGGCCGCCGCCGAGCCGCGCGTGCGCGGCCTCGCCCTGCTCGAGCGGGAAGACCTCGTCGACGTGCACGCGCAGTGCGCCGTCGTCGACCAGGCGCGAGATCACCGACAGCGTGCGTGCGTCGGGCGAGACGACGAAGCCGGTCGAGCGGATGCCGCGCGCCGCCGCCTCCTCGGCCATCGTCGGCCACGACTTGGTGGGCACGTTCACGATGAGGCCGCCGCGACGGATCACGTCGAGCGAGCGCGTGCCGGTGTCGTCGATGACGTTGCCGATGAGGTCGATCACGACGTCCTGTTCGCCCGCGACCTCCTCGAAGCGCTCCGAAGCGTGGTCGATGACGTGCTGCGCGCCGAGCGAGCGGAGGAAGTCGGCGTTCCGGGGCGAGCCCGTAGCGGTGACCTGGGCACCGAAGTACGTGGCGAGCTGCACGGCGAAGTGTCCGACCCCGCCCGCGCCGGCGTGGATCAGCATCCGCTGGCCGTCGTGCGCGCGGGCGACGTCGACGACCGCACCCCAGGCCGTGAGGGCCGCGCAGGGGATCCCGGCCGCCTCGACGAACCCGGTCCCGACGGGCATGGGGGCGGCCGACATCGAGGGGATCGCGACGACCTCGGCGTACGTGCCCGTCATCCGCGGGACGCGGCCCATCCCGTACACGCGATCGCCGACCTTCAGCGGATGCGCCGCATACGGCACCTCCTCGACGACGCCCGCGAAGTCGAGGCCGAGGATCGCCGGGTACGACGGGATCGCGGCGGAGACGCCGCGACCGAGCTTCGTCTTCCGGTCGATGGGGTTCACGCCGGCGGCGATCACCCGCACGAGCACCTCGTCCTGCACGCGGAGCGGCTGCGGTACGTCCGCCATGCGGAACACCGCGCCCTCGCCCGTCTCGTCGACCACCAGTGCCCGCATCGATTCCCCGTCCGCTCGCCTGCCGTCCGACCATTCTGCGGCAGATTAGGCTGCGAGGACCGGCTGATTCGAGGGGGACGGATGCGCGCGCTGTTCGGGGGGTTCCGGGTGGTCGCGGCCGCGGCGGTGATCGTCGCGATCGTGGGTCAGTTCGCCGTGAGCTGGTCGATGGTCGAGGACCGCGGGGCATTCGTCGTCAACTTCTTCAGCTTCTTCACGATCCTCTCGAACGCGCTCACCGCCCTCGTCATGCTGGTCGGTGCGTGGCTCGCGTTCACCCGCCCGGCTGATCCGCCCTGGTTCGACCTCGTGCGGGCGGCCGCCACGACCTACATGGCGACGACCTTCGTGGTCTACAACCTGCTGCTGCGCGAGATCTCGCTCGACCAGGCGACGACCGTGCCCTGGTCGAACGAGATCCTGCACGTCTGGGCCCCGCTCTACGTCATCGCCGACTGGGTGCTCGCGCCCGGCCGCCACCGGATCCCCTGGCAGCGCCTCTGGACCATCGCGCTCTTCCCGCTCGTGTGGGCGGTCTACTCGCTCGTGCGAGGGGCCCTCATCGGCTGGTATCCCTACCCGTTCCTGAACCCGGCGCAGCCGGCGGGCTACGGCGGGGTGGCGGTCTACGTGATCGCGATCGCGGCGTTCATCCTGCTGGTCGGGGCGGGCGTGCTCGCCCTGAGCCGCACGCCGTGGCCGCACGCGGCGCCGATGCCGGCTGGCGCCGGTCGCGGGGCTCGGTCAGCTCGGGTGGCCGGGTCGGGCGGCGCGACGGATGCCTCGACGGCACCTGACTCCGACGCCGACCGGCTCACGACCGGCTGAGCCACCCCGCGACCGTGTCGCGCATCGCCGCGGTCTGCTCCGCCTGGCCCTCATCGCGCGCCGGAACGCGTGCCAACTCCGCACCGAGTCCGGCCGCCCAGCGCTCGGCGATCTCGAACGGGTGCACCGGGTCGCGCGGCGCGCCCACGACGAGCGAGCGGATGCCGCGGCTCGCGAGCCCGCCGAGCTCGGCGTCGGACGCGAACGCGCGGTTGCGGGGGATCTCGACGAGGCGGATGGCGCGGCGCGCGGCATCCGTCGCCTGGAACTGCGCGAGCAGGCCGCGGCCGCCGAGCGGGGAGGCCCCGGCCACCCGGAGGTAGGGCTCGGTGCGCACGAACCGATCCGCGCCGACGCGGGGTCCGTGCTCGCGCAGGAGCTCGCCGATCACGGGGAACGCCCGCAGGTTCGGCGGCAGCGAGGCATCGCCGAAGGCCGGCCGGACGAACACCGCGCGCTGGACGGGAAGCAGCCCGCGGAGGGCGATGCGCAGGGCGATCGCGGCGCCCATGGAGATGCCGACGAGCGTGACCGGGCGGCGCGCCGCGTTCCCGCCGCGTGACGCGTCGTCGCCGAGCTCGGCGGCGATGCCCGCGGCCACCTCGTCTGCCAGTCGGTCGAGCGCGAAGTCGGCGGGTCCGCCGACGAGCGGGGAGGCGCCGTGCGCGCGCACGTCGGGCGCGACGAGCTCGTCGGGGCGGACGTCGCCCCCGGCCGCGAGCACCGGCCCGAAGAGATCGAGCGGCTGGCGGCGGTCGGCGCCGAGCCCGTGCAGGAGCACGAAGCTCACGCGAGCGGCCCCGGGCGGTAGAAGGAGCGGTCGGGTCCACCGACGTGCGCGGGCTCCGACGCGCCGGGTTGCGGGCGGATCGCCTCGAGGAGCATCCCGGCCAGGCGCACGAGCTGGGCGATCTGGTCCTCGTCGCGGTCGACCCATCGGCACTGCGGGTCGCCGATCGGCACGAAGCCGTCGTGCTGCTCCCACACCACGAGCGTGCGCTCGGCACCGAGCACGTACTGCTGCCACCACACCTGGCGGAGGTAGCCGCGGGGGATGCCGCGCCACGGCTTCGACGTGGTCTTGATCTCGCACAGCTCGAGCGTGCCGTCGCCGAGCACCTTGAGCCCGTCGGGCGTCGCCAGGTGCCGTCGGTCGACCTCGGCGTGGAAGAGCAGGCTCGACGGCGAGATGCCGTGCTCGGAGCGGACCCAGCGAGCGATGACCGGTTCGCGTTCGCGACCGTGGTCGGTGTACCGGCTGCCGCCGAATCCGCGGCTGCGACCGCCGTACACCTTCTCGCTCGCCGCGGTGCGGACGGATGCCTCGGACGCGAGCTTCGCGGCATCCGTCGCCGTCACGCCCTGCGCGCGGGCCCGCAGCCACGCCACCCGGTCGCCCGAGTCGGCGACGACCCGGGTCTCGTGCGGCAACGGGGGTTGCCGCAGCGCCGACGCGACGCGCGGTGCGACCGACTCGAGGTCGAACAGCGCGAAGGGGGTGTCGGTCACCCGACCACGGTACCCCCGGCCGCCGCCTCGCGACGCGCGCCGCGGACGCGCGGCGCTACTTCACCGCGCGCAGCGAGCCGCCTGCGGACTGCGCGATCATCGCCTCGATGTTCGCGGGGGAGAGCGAGTGGTGGATGGCGAGCATGCTCGCGCCCAGCACCGCGGCATCCGCACCCGTCTGCGACAGCGTGATGTGCAGCGACTCGGTCGCGAGCGGCATGGAGCGACGGTAGACGACCTCGCGGACGCCCGCGATGAGGTGCTCGCCGGCCTCGGCCATCGACCCGCCGAGCACGATGACCGACGGGTTCATCAGGCTGAGGCACGTCGTGAGCACCTCGCCGATGTCGCGGCCGGCCTGGCGGACCGCCTGGATCGCGTTGACGTTGCCGTTCTTCACGAGGTCGACGACGTCGCGCGAGTTCGTCGCGGGGGTGCCGGCCGCGGTGAGCGCGCGTGCGATCGCGCTGCCCGAGGCGAGGGCTTCGAGGCATCCGAAGTTGCCGCAGTTGCAGGCGATCTCGGCGCCGCGGGAGACGTAGACGTGGCCGATGTCGCCCGCCGTGCCCTGCGCGCCGCGCTGGAGGAAGCCACCTGAGATGACACCCGCGCCGATGCCGGTCGCGACCTTCACGAAGAGCAGGTGATCGGTGTCGGGCCATGCCCGCTCGCGCTCGCCGAGCGCCATGATGTTCACGTCGTTGTCGACGAGCACGGGCACGTCGATCTCCTGGCGGATCCAGCCCGCGACGTCGAAGCGATCCCAGCCCGGCATGATCGGCGGGTTGATCGGGCGACCGGTGCTGAACTCGACCGGCCCCGGAACGCCGACGCCGATCGCGAGCAGGTCGCCCGTGCGCCGGCCGGAATGCTCGATCAGCTCGCGCGTGACCGAGACGACCGCGTCGAGCACGACGCGCGGGCCCTCCGAGACCGCGATCACCGAGTTCGTCTCCTCGATGATCCGGCCCGTGATGTCGGCGAGCGCGACGCGGATGTGGGACGCACCGATGTCGACCCCGACGACGAACCGCTCGCTCGCCGTGATCGCGAAGAGCGAGGACGGCCGCCCGCCGGTCGACGCGGCCTCCCCGACCGGGCCCACGAGGCCCAGGTCGGTGAGGGCGTCGATCCGCATCGCCACCGTGGTGCGCGCGAGCCCGGTGATCGAGGCGAGTTCGCTCCGCGTCCGCGGTTGACCGTCGCGCAGGATCTGGAAGAGATCGCTCATCGCGGTCGACCCCAGGGCGTTCACGTGGGGTCGCGCGTCGGCGTTCGCACTTACGTCAACCATCCGTCGATTCTCCCATACTCTCCGACGTAACTCGCATGCACATGCATCGTCCGGAATACATCCCGACGGTGCGCTGTGCGACCGCTATTGCGACTTCGATCCCTGCCCTGCGAAGCGCTGCTGGAGCAGCACTGCGACCACGATGATCACGCCCTTCGCGACCGCCTGGACGGAGGTCGAGAGGTTGTTCTGCGTGAAGACGTTGGTGAGCGTCGCGAAGATGAGGACGCCGAACACCGTGCCGGTGATGGTGCCGCGACCGCCCGCCAGGAGGGTGCCGCCGACCACGACCGCGGCGATGGCGTCGAGCTCGTACAGCGTGCCGTGCGTCGAGGTCCCGGCGGTGGTCCGGCCGAGGATCATGACGGCGGCGATCCCCGCCGTGAGCCCGGTGATCGCGTAGAGGTACATGGTGTGGCGGCGCACGGCGATGCCCGCGAGCCGCGCCGCCTCGCGGTTGCCGCCGATGGCGACCGTGCGTCGCCCGAACGTCGTGCGGTTCAGGAGGATCCATCCGGCGACCGCGACGAGGACGAAGATCCAGATCAGCATGTCGACGCCGAGCAGGTCGCTGTTCATGAAGTCGATGAACTCGGGGATGCGGACGACCTGGGTCTGGCGGTTCGCGAGGATCTCGGCGAGCCCTCGGGCGGCGACGAGCATCGCGAGGGTCGCCATGAACGCGACGACCTTCCCGTACGCGATGACGAACCCGTTGAGGAACCCGGCGGCGAGGCCGACGGCGAGGGCGGTGAACACCATGACCAGCCAGGTCGAGTTGTCCGCGGCCGCTTGGATGGCGGACAGGGTCGCGACGACCGAGGCGAGACCCATCACCGAACCGACGGACAGGTCGATGCCGCCGCCGATGATCACGAAGGTCATGCCGATCGAGATCACGCCGATGATCGAGGCGAGCCGGACGATCACGAGGATGTTGTCGATGTTGGTGAATCGGTCGCCCGCGGTGATCGCGCCGACCGCGAAGAGCGCGGCCAGGGCGAGGATCAGGCCGAGGTTGCGGCCGATGGAGCCGCTCAGCAGGCTCTTCGCCGTGAACCGGCGCCGCGGCTGGGGCTCGGGGGTCTCGGGGCCGCCCGCGGCCGGGGCGATGGTCTGGGACTGGGACTCGCTCACGCGGCGGTTCCTTTCATGACGAGGTCGAGCACCTGGTGCTCGTCGATCTGGTCTGACTTCACGGTGGTGAGGATGCGGCCGTCGCCGACGACGAGGACGGTGTCGGCGAGGCCCAGCACCTCCTCGATCTCGCTGGACACGACGACGACGGCGTCGCCGTTCGCAGCGAGTTCGCGGATGAGGGCGTAGATCTCGGCGCGCGCGCCGACGTCCACGCCGCGCGTGGGCTCATCGAGGAGGAGCACCGACGTGCGGTTCACGAGCCAGCGCGCCAGCAGGATCTTCTGCTGGTTGCCGCCCGAGAGCGTGCGGGCCGGCCGGTCGGGGTCGGCCGGACGGAGTTCGAGGGCGTCGATCTGCTCCGCGGCGATCCGACGTTCGCGGCGCTCGTCGACGAAGCCGCCGCGGGCGAACCGGGTGAACGAGGACAGGGTGACGTTGCGGAAGATCGGCTCGTCGAGCAGCAGTCCCTGGCTCTTCCGTTCCTCCGGGGACAGGCCGATGCCGGCCCGGACGGCGTCGCGCACCGAGCCCCGGCGCAGCCGCCGCCCGTTCGCCCGGACCGTGCCCGAGGAGGCGCGCCGCGCGCCGTAGATGGTCTCGAGGATCTCGGACCGGCCCGATCCCACGAGACCGGCGAGACCCACGATCTCGCCGGCGCGGACCGTGAAGTCCACGTCGTGGAAGACGCCGTCGAGCGACAGGCCCTGGACCTCGAGGGCGAGCGGCGCGTCGTCGGGGATCGGCGTTGCCGCCGGGAAGACGTTCTCGACCTCGCGACCGGTCATGCGGCGGATGAGCTCCGAGGTCGGCGTCTCGGAGACGTCGAGTCCGTTCGCGGTGCTGCTGCCGTCCTTCAGGACGGTGATGCGATCGCCGATCTCCCGGATCTCCTCGAGCCGATGCGTGATGTAGACGACCGCGATCCCGGCGGACGTCAGCTCGCGGACGACCCGGAAGAGGTTCTTCACCTCCTCGCCGTCGAGTACCGCGGAGGGCTCGTCCATGATGATGAGCCGGGTGTCGTGCGACAGCGCACGCGCCATGCTCACGATCTGCTTGTTCGCCGCGCTCAGCGAGCCGACCTCGCGCGAGGGGGCGAGGTCGCCGTGGCCGAGCCGCTCCAGGAGCCGCCTGGTGCGTTCGTTCGCTTCGCCCGTCCGGAGCACGCCGCCGAGCGAGAGTTCGTGCCCGAGGAAGATGTTCTCGGCGATGGTGAGCCCGTCGACGACGTCGAGCTCCTGGTACATCGTCGCGATGCCGAGCTCGATGGCGTCCTGGGGAGAGTGCAGGGAGACGGGCTCGCCGTTCCACTCGATCGTGCCCGAGTCGGGGAGGTGCGCCCCGGCGAGGGTCTTGATCAGCGTCGACTTGCCCGCGCCGTTCTGGCCGAGGATGCAGTGCACTTCGCCGGCGACGATCTCGAGGTCGACGTTCTTCAGGGCCTGGACGCCCGAGAAGTTCTTCGAGATGCCGGTCATGCGGAGTAATGCCGGAAGATGGTCGTCTTTGATCACTCGAAAATCATAACCAGAACCTGCGATGTCGCAAGTGCTTTTCTCGATTCTTCCTCGGCCGGCCCGTCGCGCAGCGTCCGGGCCATCGCATCAGGCCATCGCTACTTATAACGTTTGACAAACATAAGTTGCGCAGATCTGGCTACCTTCTGCTACGCTCACGAAACGTCAGCGTGGACTCCGTTGGGTGTGGTGGCACCCGGATGGAATGCGAAGTCCATCTGGCGGTGCTGCGTCACAACCAATGAGAGGACTACACGAATGAGTGTCACCCGCACCTCACGAGCCCGCATGCTGGTCATGGCGGGCGCATCCCTCGCGGTCGCCGGCCTGCTGGTCGGCTGCACCGCGGGCGGTTCCGAGTCGAACATCACGGAGAACCAGAACTCCGCCGAGGAGAACGCCGAGGCCGGCGACACGGTCGTCATCGGCTTCTCCGGCCCCGCGGCCGACCACGGCTGGCTCGGCGCCATCAACTCGGCAGCCCAGGCGGCGGCCGACAGCTACCCCGACGTCGAGCTCCGCGTCGCGGAGGGCACGAACGACGCCAACCTGCAGATCAGCCAGGTCGAGACGTTCGTCAACGACGGCGTCGACGCCATCGTGCTGCTGCCCACCGACGGCGCGGCGCTGACCGAAGCAGCGACGGCGGCGATGGAGGCCGGCATCCCGGTCATCAACGTCGACCGCGAGTTCTCCAGCCCGTTCGCGGCCCGCGCCACGATCCTGGGCGACAACTACGGCATGGGCGTCTCCGCAGGCACCTACATCTGCGAGCGGCTCGGGGGCCAGGAGGACGCGGTCGTCGCCGAGATCGCCGGCATCGACTCGCTGCCCCTCACCCAGGACCGCTCGGCGGGCTTCGCCGATGCGCTGTCCGACTGCGGACTCGAGGTCACCAACCGCGTCGCGGCGGACTTCACCATCCAGGGCGGCGAGGCGGTGACCTCGCAGCTGCTGTCGGCGGCGCCCGAGATCGACGCGATCTGGAACCACGACGACGACCAGGGCGTCGGCGTGCTGGCGGCGATCGACGCCGCGGGCCGTGACGAGTTCTTCATGGTCGGCGGTGCCGGCAGCGCGAACGCGATGCGCGCCATCCAGTCGGGCGACTCGGTGCTCGAGGCGACGGTCATCTACCCGTCGACGCAGGCGGCCGACGGCATCGCGCTGGCGCGACTGATCGCGCAGGGCAAGACGATGAGCGACCTCTACACGCCCAGCGTCCCGAACCGGATCGTGCTCGACGCGCCGGTCGTGACCGCGGACAACGTGGACGAGTACATCCAGTTCGCGTTCGAGTCCTGACCTGAACACCACGAGGCTGGGCGCCCTTCGGGGCGCCCAGCCTCCACTACCCAGAAAGGCAGCTCGATCTGCATGCGTGAACGACTCCGCGTCGCGATGGTGGGCAACGGATTCATGGGGGCCGCCCACTCGCAGGGATGGCGCGTCGCCCCGAGGTTCTTCGACCTCTCGGCCGACCCGACGATGGACGTCCTCGTCGGTCGAGATCCGGGTCGCGCCGCGGCGTCGGCGGAGAAGTGGGGCTGGCGGGAGTCCGCGTCGGACTGGCGCGAGGTCGTCGCCCGCGACGACATCGACATCGTCGACATCGTCACCCCGGGCGACAGCCACGCGGAGATCGCGATCGCCGCGCTCGAGGCGGGCAAGCACGTGCTCTGCGAGAAGCCGCTCGCCAACTCGTCGGACGAGGCGGACGCCATGACCCGGGCGGCCGAGGCCGCGGCGGCGCGTGGCATCCGCTCGATGGTGGGGTTCACGTACCGGCGCCTGCCGGCGACCGCCTTCGCGCGGCACCTCATCGCCGAGGGGCGCATCGGCGAGGTACGCCACGTGCGCGCCTCATATCTGCAGGACTGGCTGGTCGACCCGCAGTCGCCCATGACCTGGCGGTTGCAGAAGGATCGCGCGGGGTCGGGCGCGCTCGGGGACATCGGCGCACACGCGGTCGACATGGCCGAGTACCTCACCGGGCTGCGCGTCGCCGAGGTGTCGGGCCTGCTCGAGACCTTCGTCCGGCAGCGCCCGATCGTCGGGTCCTCCTCAGGGGCGATCTCGGGCGGGTCGTCCGCGCCCTCGACCGGCGTCGGCGAGGTGACGGTCGACGACGTCGCCTTCTTCCACGGGCGATTCGCGTCCGGCGCGCTGGGCTCGTTCGAGGCGTCGCGCATGGCCACCGGGCGCAAGAACGCGCTTCGGGTCGAGGTGTCGGGGACGCTCGGCGCGATCGCGTTCGACCTCGAGCACCTCAACCGCATCGAGTACTACGACGCGACGGCCCCCGCGACCGAGCAGGGGTTCACCTCGATCATCGTGACCGAGCCCGATCACCCGTGGGTGTCGGCGTGGTGGCCCGCGGGCCACCTGCTCGGCTACGAGCACGGATTCGCGAACCAGGCCCGGGACTTCGTCGAGGCGATCGCGTCGGGTGCCGATCCGAGTCCGTCGTTCGCCGACGGCCTCCACGTGCAGCGCGTGCTCGATGCCGTCGAGCAGAGCTCGGGATCGGCGGGCGCGTGGGTGGGCGTCGTCGACGGCGCCGTGGACTGACGCGGGGACGGACGATCCGCTCGGCCGGTTCCGCGAACGAAGGGGAGGTGCGGGATGTCGTCGACCGGATCCGTGCGGCTCGACGAGCGCGTCGCGAGGTCCGCCGCGTCGTCCGCAGCGGGCGCTGCGATCGGCACGGGCGACGGAGAGCCCTCCGCCGCGGGCCTCGCTGCGCGCGTCGAGGCGGCAGTCGCACGGGCGCCGGGCGCGGTCGCCGCAGCGTGGGCGGCCCTCGCCGCCGTGGCCGACGACGAGCCCGAACTGCGCGAGGTCATCGGCCGGCTCGCGGCGCAGCGCGGGGGGAAGTACCTCCGGTCGCGCCTGGCCGCGGCGGCGTACCTCGGCATGGGCGGTGCCGATGCCAAGGCCTGCGACGCGTTGTCCTCGTCGGTGCAGCTGCTCCATCTCGGGCTGTGCGTGCACGACGACCTGATCGACGGCGACGACCGCCGGCACGGCAGACCGAACCTCTTCGGCCTCACCCGGCAGAGCCTGCGATCGATCGGCACGGTCGCGACGGCCGAGCATCGGGCGGCCTCGGCCGCCGTCCTCGCCGGCGACCTCGCGCTCGGCGAGTGCGTCGCGATCCTCGCTCGTGCTCCGGTGCCGGACGCGATCCGCGTCGAGCTCGTGCTCGAGGTCGTCGCCGCCCTCGAGCGGGCGATCTCGGGCGAGCTGATGGACGTGGGCGGGGAGGACCTCCCGCCCGAGTCCGCCCGGCCTGCGCGCACGGCCGAGCTGAAGACCTCGAGCTACAGCGTCGTCCTGCCACTGCGCCTCGGCGCAATCGCGTCGGGGCGCGCGGATGCCGCCGCACTCGCCGCGCTCGGGGAGTTCGGCCGGCACCTCGGCGTCGCGTACCAGTTCATGGACGACGAGCTCGCGGTCTTCGGGGATCCGGAGCGCACGGGGAAGTCGACGAGTTCCGACATCCGCTCGGGCAAGCGCACCTTCCTGCTCCAGCTCGCGTACGCGGGATCCTCGGAGCACCAGCGGGCGAGCCTGGACCGCGACGTCGGCAGGGCCGACCTCTCGGAGGCGGGTGTCGAACGGGTCCGGGCCATCATGCGCGACAGCGGGGCGCTCGAACGGCATCGCGCCTGCATCGTCCGCCGGACGGTCGACGCGGTCTCCGCGCTCGACGCTGCCGGACTTCCGGATGAGCTGGATGCCTACCTCCGGGTGCTCGCGCGCGGCGTTCCGGGGCGCTCCGCCTGACTTTCGACTGAGCACGAGCGGGTTATCGCTCCGACACTGCAACTTCTGATTGACCGAGGGTTCAAGCTCGGCTAGCTTCGAGATCGGGCCACGGCGCCCACGGGCAACGGTGCACACGGAATGGAGTTCGACGATGAACGATGGACGGACCGGCATCTGGTTCGTGGGGGCTCGGGGGAGCGTGGCCACGACCGCGACCGTCGGCCTCGCCGCCCTCGCCGAAGGGCTCGTCGCGCCCGTCGGACTCACCACGGCCGGCCCGGAGTTCGAAGGCGTCGCCCTCCCCTCGTTCGGCGACCTCGTGGTCGGCGGTCATGACGTCGACGACACGCCGCTCGTCGAACGCGCCCGACGCCTCGCCGCCGGCGGGATGCTGCCGGCCCGGATCGTCGAGGCGGTCGCCGCGCGTCTCGACGCGGTCGACGCCGACCTCCGCCTGCTCGCGCGCACCCCGCGCGGCACCCAGCGCGAGGAGATCGAACTCCGCGCCGCCGACATCCGCGACTTCCGCGAACGGCACGGCCTCACCCGGGTCGTCGTGGTCGATGTCGCCTCGACCGAACCGCTCCCCGCCGACCGACCCGAGTTCCACGACCGCGCCGCGCTCGAGGCGGCGCTCGACGACCCCGCGTCCGAGGCGCTGCCCTCGAGCACGCTCTCGGCGATCGCCGCCGTCGCCGGAGCGGGCGCGCCCTACGCCTGCTTCACCCCCTCGCTCTCGCTCGGCATCCCCGCGCTGCAGGACCTGGCCGCGGAATCCGGCGTGCCGGTCGCCGGCCAGGACGGCAAGACCGGCGAGACCCTGCTCCGGACCGTGCTCGCGCCGATGTTCGCCTCGCGGGGCATGCGCGTGCTCTCGTGGGCGGGCGCGAACCTCCTCGGCGGCGGCGACGGCGCGACCCTCGCCGACCCGGCCGCCGTGCAGTCCAAGCTCGTCTCGAAGAACCGCGGGCTCCACGACCTGCTCGGCGACGACGTCGTGACCCCGCTCCACATCGACAACGTGCCCGACCTCGGCGACCTCAAGACGGCGTGGGACCACGTGCACGCCGAGGGCTTCCTCGACACCCGGATCACCCTCCAGACGACGTGGAGCGCGTACGACTCGACCCTCGCCGCGCCGCTCGTGCTCGACCTCGCCCGGCTGCTGTCCCTCGCCGACGGGGCCGGCGTCACGGGTCCGGTCGCCGAGCTCGGCTACTTCTTCAAGGACCCGTGGGGGAGCGACGAGCACGCGTTCGCCCGCCAGGCCGACGAGCTCGTGTCGTGGGCGCTCCGGACGGCGGTCCGGAGGTCCGCGGCGCAGGTGGCGTGACGTGGACGCACGTACCTTCGCGCAACTGGTCCGCGCTCCCGCGGGACTCACGGTGCTCGGCGACGCGACCGCGGGCATGGCCGCGGCCGGCCGGCGCGGCATCCTGCCCCGGCTCGGGCTCCCGGTCGCGTCGGTGCTCCTCTACTGGGGCGGGATGGCGCTGAACGACGCCGCCGACGCCGAGCTCGACCGGGTCGAGCGCCCGGAGCGGCCGATCCCGTCCGGCCGCGTGTCACGGCGGGCCGCCGTGGTGACGGCCGCGGGGCTCACCGTCTCGGGCATCGCGGTCGCCGGGCTCACCGGCGGCCGCTCCTCGCTCGCGGTGGCCCTCCCGCTCGCCGGCTCCATCTGGGCCTACGACCTCGCCGCCAAGCGGGGTGTGCTCGGCCCGCTCGTGATGGCCGCCTGCCGCGGGCTCGACGTGCTGCTCGGCGCGGGAGCCGACGGCGTGCGACCCGCCGCACGACCCGCACTGGTGATGGCCGGCCACACCGCGAGCGTCACCGCACTCGCCCGCGGCGAGGTGCACGGCACGCACCCCGCGGTGGCGGCGGCCTCCGCCGCGGTCACCGTGGGTTCGGCGATCGCCGCGGTGCGACCGGCAGCGGATGCCGCGGCCGTCGTGTCGTGGGCAGCCGCCGCCCGGTACGCATTCCCCGCCTTCCGCGCCCAGGCCCGTGCGGTCGGCACGCCCACCGCTCCGGTGGTGCGAGACGCGACACGCCGCGGCATCCTGGCCATGGTCCCGTTGCAGGCGGCGCTGACCGCGCGCGCCGGTCGCCCGATCGACGCGATGGTGCTGCTCGCGATCGACGTGCTCGGCGGCCTGCTGACGCGTCGCGGCGCGAGGGGGCGTGAGATCACGTGACCGCCCCGACCGCGCTCGCCCGGCCGGTGCTCGGCTACGGCACGAACGGCCTCGCCGACCACCCGCTCGATGCGGCGCTCGAGGTCGTGCAGGCGCACGGCTACGGTGCGATCGCGCTCACCCTCGGGCATCCGCACTTCGACCCGTTCGCCGACGACTGGCAGGGTCGCGCCGAGCAGCTCCGCCGCGACCTCGACGCTCGCGGCCTCCGCGTCGTGGTCGAGACAGGCGGACGTTACGTGCTCGACCCGTTCCGGAAGCACCGGCCGAACCTGCTCGACGACGACGCCGGGGCGGAGCGGCGGGTCGCGTTCCTCGTCCGCGCGATCGAGATCGCCGAGATCCTCGGTGCGGACTGCGTCTCGCTGTGGTCGGGGGTGCTGCCCGACGGCGTCGAAACGGACGAGGCCTGGCGGCGCCTGATCGAGCGGATGGCCGTGGTCGTGGCCGCGGCTCGGACGCACGGGGTGCGGCTCGGGTTCGAGCCCGAGCCGGGGATGCTCGTCGAGACGGTCGCCGATGCGGTGCGGCTTCGCGCCGGGCTCGGCGATCCGCCGGAGTTCGGGCTCACGGTCGATCTCGGGCACTGCGTGGTGGTCGAGCCCGGCGGCGTCGACGGTGCGCTGCGCGCGGCCGGCGACCTGCTCGTGAACGTGCAGGTCGACGACATGCTTCCGCATGCGCACGAGCACCTCGAGCTCGGGGCGGGCGCGCTCGACCTCGACCTCGCGTTCCGCACGCTCGCCGAGGTCGGCTACGACGGCGTCGCGGCCGTCGAACTGCCGCGGCACTCGCACGCGGCGCCGCGCCTGGTGCGGGAGAGCATCACGCGACTGGACGACATCCTGAGGAGGATCGGGTGAGCATCATGGACGAGCAGACCGCGGCGCGGGCCGCCGCACCGGCGATCGTCGTCGCCGACGAACTCGAGACGCGATACCGCAGTGGCGACACCGAGGAGCGCATCCTGGTGCTCGGCGCGCTCGACCGGATCACGGCGGAGCAGGCCGCGCCCGACCTCGTGCGCGCCGTGGGCGTCGAACTCGTCCGTGACGCGCTCCGAACGAACGACCCGCGGCTCGTCGCGGCGGCGATGGGCCCGTTCGCCGGCCGTCACCTCGGCGACCACGACTGGCGGCACGGGGTGATGAAGCTCGTGTTCATGGGGGTTCCGCTCGCGGGCGTCGCCCGCCTCGACGAGCGCGCCGACGACGAACTCGCGCGGATGGCCGCGGACCTCGCCGAGGAGCGCGAGGCGGCCGGCCGGCCTGTCCCGGAGGACCTGCTCGCGTTGCTGCCCGCGTCGCGAGCCGCTGCCGCGACCCATGAACCCGCACCGACCCGACCGGGAGGACGCTGAGCATGCGCATCTTCGACCCGCACATCCACATGACCTCGCGCACCACCGACGATTACGAGGCGATGTACGCCGCGGGGGTTCGCGCCCTGGTGGAGCCGGCGTTCTGGCTCGGCCAGCCGCGCACGGGCGTCTCGAGCTTCCTGGACTACTTCGATGCGATCACGGGGTGGGAGCGCTTCCGGGCATCGCAGTTCGGCATCCGCCACCACGCGGCGATCGCGTTGAACCCGAAGGAGGCGAACGACCCGCGCTGCCGGGAGGTGCTGCCCGAGCTGGACCGGTACCTGCGCCGCGAGTCGGTCGTGGCGGTCGGGGAGACCGGGTACGACTCGATGACGCCGGAGGAGGAGGAGGTGCTCGAGACGCACCTCGACCTGGCGCGCCGGCACGGGCTGCCGGTGATCGTGCACACGCCGCACCGGGACAAGAAGCACGGCACGCAGCGCACCCTGGACGCGATCGCGAACTCGGGCATCGCACCCGGACTGGTGGTGCTCGACCACCTGAACGAGGTCACGGTCGACCTCGTCGCCGATTCAGGGTGCTGGATGGGCTTCTCGATCTATCCGGACACGAAGATGGACCCGCAGCGGATGGTCGCGATCCTGCAGCGGCTGGGCACCGAGCGGATGCTCGTGAACTCGGCCGCCGACTGGGGGCGCTCCGACCCGCTGCTGACCTCGAAGACCGGGCGGGCCATGCTCGATGCCGGGTTCACCGACGCGGAGGTCGACGGCGTGCTGTGGGAGAACCCGGTCGCGTTCTACGGGCAGAGCGGCCGGCTCGACGTGACCCCGCTGCCCGGGTTCGAGCTCGGGGCCGAGGCCGAGCTGTTCGAGGGCAACTCGATCCTGCGCGGTGCGGCCGCCGTGCCGGCGACGGCGACGGCGACGGCGACGGCGAGCTGAGCGTGCACCTCTCGTACTGCACCAACGTGCACCCGGCGGAGGATCTGGACGGGGTGATCGCGCAGCTGCATGCAGCGGCGGGCCCGATCCGGCGCGCGGCCGGCCTCGACGTGCTGGGCGTGGGCCTCTGGCTGCCGGCGCCGCTCTCGGCGCGCCTCGCGACCGAACCCGCCGCCCTCGACCGGCTCCGCGAGGCGCTCGACGCCGAGGGCCTGGAGGTGCGCACGTTGAACGTGTTCCCGTTCGAGGCGTTCCACGCCGAGGTCGTCAAGCTCGACGTGTACCGGCCCGACTGGGCCGACCCGGCGCGGCTGGAGTACACGATCGACGCCGCCCGGGTGCTCGCCGGCCTGTTGCCGGCAGGCGGGGCGGGCAGCATCTCGACGCTGCCGCTCGGGTGGCGCGAGGGGTGGGATGCCGCGGCCGACGCCGCCGCCCTCGTCGCGCTCGGGGCGCTTACCGCAGAACTGCGCGCCATCCGTGCCGAGACCGGTCGCGTCATCCGCCTCGCCATCGAACCGGAGCCGGGCTGCGTGCTCGACGACGTCGCCGACACGGTCGCCTGGCTCGACGCGCACCGCGACCGGGTCGACCTCGAGCACGTCGGGATCTGCCTGGACACCTGCCACTTGGCCGTGTCGTTCGCCGACCCGCGGGCCGAGGTGGAGCGGATCGCGGCGGCGGGCATCCGGGTCGTGAAGGTGCAGGCGTCCGCGGCGCTGCACGTCGACCGGCCGGGCGAACCCGACTCGCGGCGTGCGGTCGCCGGCTACGCCGAGGACCGCTACCTGCACCAGGTCCGCGAGGACGCGCCGGACGGGGTGATCCGGGTCGACGACCTGCCCGAGGCGCTCGACGCGCTCCCCGCGGCGGCGCCGTGGCGGGTGCACTTCCACGTCCCGCTCCACCTGTCGCCTGAAGCGCCGCTCGCGTCGACGACCGACGTGCTCGAGGCCGCGCTCGACGCGGTCGCCGCGACCCAGCCCGTGGACGACCTGCACGTCGACGTCGAGACGTACACCTGGTCGGTGCTGCCCGGCGTCGACGCCGACCACCCCGTCGACCTCGTCGCGGGCATCGCAGGCGAGCTCCGCTGGGCCGCCGCCCGCCTGGCCGAGCGGCAGGGGCAACCCGCATGACCCGCCCGGTGCTGCTCCTCGACGTGGTCGGCCTCACCGCCGACGCGGTGCGGCACATGCCGCGGCTGTCGCGCATGGCGGCCGCGGGGTCCCGTGCCGAGCTCGGCACGGTGCTGCCTGCGGTCACGTGCTCGGTGCAGTCCACGGTGCTGACCGGCCGGATGCCGTCCGAGCACGGCATCGTGGGCAACGGATGGTACTTCCGCGAACTCGGCGACGTGCTGCTCTGGCGGCAGCACAACCGGCTCGTGCAGGGCGAGAAGCTCTGGGAGACCGCCCGGCACCGGGCCGGCGGCGCCTACACCAGCGCCAACCTCGGCTGGTGGTACGCCATGGGCGCCACCACCGACCTGACCGTCACGCCCCGCCCGATCTACCACGCCGACGGCCGCAAGTCGCCCGACTTCTACGCCCGCCCGCCCGCCCTGCACGACGAACTCCGACACGAGCTCGGCGAATTCCCCCTGTTCCAGTACTGGGGGCCCACGGTGGCCATCCGCTCCACGCAGTGGCTCGTCGATGCGACGCGCCGGGTGCTCGACCGCCCCGACGCGCCCGACCTCACCATGGCCTACCTCCCGCACCTCGACTACGACCTGCAGCGCTTCGGCCCCGATGCGCCCGAGGCCGCCCGCGCGGCCGCCGACCTCGATGCCGCCATGACGCCGCTGCTCGACCAGGCCGACGCGCAGGGCGTCACCGTCGTCGCCCTCGCCGAGTACGGCCTCGCCCGCGCCGACCACCCCGTCGACGTGAACCGGGCGCTCCGCCGCGAGGGCCTGCTCGAGGTGTACGTGCAGGACGGCCGCGAGCAACTCGACCCGTGGACCTCGCGCGCGTTCGCCGTCGCCGACCACCAGGTCGCGCACGTCTACGTCGCCGACCCGGCCGACGAGGCCCGCGTCGCTGAGATCCTCCGCGGGCTCGACGGCGTCGACGAGGTCCTCGACCGCGACGCGCAGGCCCGCTACGGCCTCGACCACCCCCGGTCCGGCGAGCTCGTCGCGGTCGCCGAACCCGGCGCATGGTTCACCTACTACTTCTGGCTCGACGACGACCGGGCGCCCGAGTACGCGCGCGGCGTCGACATCCACCGCAAGCCCGGGTACGACCCCGCCGAACTGTTCTTCGACCCCGCCGACCGGCTCGCGAAGGCCAAGGCCGCCGGCAACCTCGTCAGGAAGACCCTCGGGCTCCGCTACGCGATGAGCACCGTCCCGCTCGACCCGACCTGCGTGCGCGGCACCCACGGCCGCCTGCCCGACTCCGCGGCCGACACCCCCCTGTTGTTGAGTTCCGACCCGTCGTTCCTCGATGGCGCCGGCGACCGCGTCCCCGCGACCGCCGTGCGCGACCTCGTGCTCCGACACCAGGGCCTCGGCGAGCGGATGCCGCAGCCGCCCGTGCGCGACCGTGTCGCGCCCCGATGACCACCGAACCCCGAGAGAGGATCCCAGAATGACCGAAACGCCCGCCACCCACCCCGTCACCCTGTTCACCGGGCAGTGGGCCGACCTGCCCTTCGAGGAGGTCGCGCGCCTCGCCTCCGAGTGGGGCTACGACGGCCTCGAGATCGGCATCGGCGGCGACCACCTCGACACCAAGCTCGCCGACGAGGAGCCCGGCTACCTGAAGGAGAAGCTCGAGCTGCTGAAGCGCTACGACCTGAAGGTCTACGCGATCTCGAACCACCTCACCGGGCAGGCGGTCTGCGACGACCCGATCGACTTCCGGCACCAGGCGATCGTGCGCCCGTACACGTGGGGCGACGGCGACCCCGAGGGCGTGCGGCAGCGCGCGGCCGAGGACATGAAGCGCACGGCACGCGTCGCCCGCAAGCTCGGGGTCGACACCGTGGTCGGCTTCACCGGCTCGAAGATCTGGCAGTACGTGGCGATGTTCCCGCCCGTCCCCGCCTCCGTGATCGACGCGGGTTACGAGGACTTCGCGAACCGCTGGAACCCGATCCTCGACGTGTTCGACGACGAGGGCGTGCGCTTCGCGCACGAGGTGCACCCGTCCGAGATCGCGTACGACCACTGGACGAGCGCGCGCACGCTCGAGGCGATCGACCGCCGTCCGGCGTTCGGCTTCAACTGGGACCCGAGCCACATGATGTGGCAGGGCGTCGACCCGGTCGGCTTCATCTGGGACTTCCAGGACCGGATCTACCACGTCGACTGCAAGGACACCCGCATCCGCACCGCGAACAGCCGCTCCGGCATCCTCGGCTCGCACCTGCCGTGGGGCGACCCGCGCCGCGGCTGGGACTTCGTCTCGACCGGGCACGGCGACGTGCCGTGGGAGGACGCGTTCCGCGCGCTCGACGCGATCGGCTACACGGGTCCGATCTCGGTCGAGTGGGAGGACGCCGGCATGGACCGCCTGCACGGCGGACCGCAGGCGCTCGAGTACGTGCGATCGCTCATCTGGCCGCGTCCGACGGCGTCGTTCGACGCGGCGTTCTCGAACCAGTAGGGCGGATGGCGCGCGCCCGCGCCGCCGTACGATCGGGGTCATGCGACCCGAACCAACGACCGCGCGGCGCGGGCCGCACGCGGCATCCCGATCGGCGCGCCCGGCGCAGGCCAAGCCCGAGCGCGACCTCTCGCGACCGCTGCCCGCCTCGCTCAGCTGGGGCGTCCTCGCCGTCTTCGCCGCAGCGCTCGCGATCGGCGCGATCGTCGGAGCGGTTCCGTCGTGGCTCGCCGCCTGGTACGGCGCGGCGAGCCTGGTCGCGTTCGCGGCCTACGGCATCGACAAGGCGGCGGCGACGCGCTCGGCGCCGCGGGTCCCGGAGCAGACGCTGCACCTGATCGACCTCGCCGGCGGATGGCCCGGCGCGCTCGTCTCCCAGCAGCTGTTCCGCCACAAGACCCGCAAGCGCACCTTCCGACGGGCGTTCTGGGGCACGGTCGTGCTGAACGTGCTGCTCGTGGCGGCCCTCGTCGTGCTGCTGACGCCCGGACCGATGGCGGCGCTCCTCACCAGCTGATCCCGCCGCTCGGAGGGGACGGGCGGATGCCGCGGCCGGAGGGCAGGGCCGGCATCCGCCCGGTCGGCTACGCCCGCTCGGTCACCGTTCCGTGCTTCAGGTGCAGCCGACGTTCGGCGCGCCTCGCGACGGCCGAGTCGTGGGTCACGATCACGAGCGTGAGCCCGCGGTCGCGATGGAGGCCCTCGAGGAGGGCCATGATCTCGTCACGGGTCTGTTCGTCGAGGTTGCCCGTGGGCTCGTCCGCGAGGAGCACGTCGGGCTCCTTGACGAGCGCGCGGGCGATCGCCACGCGCTGCTGCTGCCCGCCGGAGAGTTCGCTCGGGACGTGGTGCGCACGATCGCCGAGTCCGACCGACTCGAGGGCCCCGGTCGCGCGCCGGCGGCGTTCATCGGCGGTGACGCCGAGCGGCTCGAGCGCGGTCTCGACGTTCTCCTGCGCGGTGAGCGTCGGGATGAGGTTGAAGCCCTGGAAGACGAAGCCGATCTCGGTGGCCCGGATGCCGCCGAGCTTCGCGTCGGGCATGCCCGACAGGTCGGCCTCGCCGAGCGAGATGCGGCCCGAGGTCGGGCGATCGAGGGCGCCGAGCATCTGCAGCAGCGTGGACTTGCCGCCGCCCGTCGGCCCTTGGATCGCGACGAGCTGGCCGGCCGGAATCGACAGGCTCACGTCCTTCAGCGCGTGGATCGTGCGTTCCTTCTGCCGATAGGTCTTCGTGACGTTCTCGAGGGTGTACATGTGGTGGTCCTTCCTCCGATGTCGGGTGGGGTTCGGTGGGGCGGATGCCGCGGCATCCGCCTCTGTCGTCGGGAACGTCAGGCGACGCTGCGGAGCGCCTCGGCGGGGCGGAGCCTGCTGGCGCGCCATCCGCCGATCGCCCCGGCGAGCAGGCCGCCGACGACCGCGAGGCCGACCGCGAGCGCGACGACGCCGAGCGTGACCGGGGCGCTCAGCACGACCTCGGTGGTCTCCTGCGCGGCGGCCATGGGTCCGCCGCCGAAGCCGCTGGCCATGCCGCCCTCGTCTCCCGGGCCGGCGGCCATCAGGGAGGAGGTCGTCGCGAGGCTCGGCGAGATCGCGTCGATGATCGCGATGCCGATGAAGCCGAGCGCGAGGCCCGCGGCGCCGCCGATGAGGCCCTGGGCGAGCGACTCGCCCGCGACCTGGCCGACGATGCGGCGATTCGACCAGCCGATGGCCTTCAGCGTGCCGAACTCGCGGGTGCGGCGCGTGACGCCCTGGATGGTGAAGAGGATCGCGATGAGGAACGCGGCGGCGAGCACCGCGACCGAGAGCCAGAGGCCGAGGCTTGAGATCAGCGAGGACGCGCTGCCGAGCGAGCCGGAGACGGTCGCGGCGAGGTCCTCCTGCGTGCTCACGGTCTGATCGGGCAGCGCCTCCTTGAGGGCGGCCTTCACGGCCGGGATGTCGGAGGCCGACGCGGCCTGGACCGAGATGTCGGAGACCTGGCCGTCCATGCCGGACAGCTCCTGGGCCACGTCGAGCGGGATGTACGCGTTCGACGCGGTCGCGGCATCCGCAGACGTCGAGGTCACGGTGCCGACGACCTCGAACTCGGTGCCGCCGAGGTCGATCGTGTCGCCGACCGCGATGCCCTCGGCCGTGGCGTACTCGGCATCGAGGACGACCACGTACCCGCCGGTGTCGCCGGCGTCGAGGCCGCGCCCGTCGGCGAGCTCGACCGCGCTGAGCGGGCCGATGGCCTCGGCGGCCGGGTCGACGCCGGTCACGGTCACGCTCGTGACGTCGAACGCGCCGCCGCCGAAGCCGCCCCCGCCCTCGCCGGGCGCGGGCCTCGTGCCGTCGCCCGCGGCGGCCTGGTCGCCCGCCGCCTGGTCTGTCGGCGGCTCGGGCAGCTCGCCGTCGAAGGTGACGTTGGTGAGGCTGAGGGTCGCGGATGCCGCGGCCACGCCGTCGACCCCCTCGACCGTGTCGAGCACCGACGCGTCGAACGTCGAGGTGCCGCGGTCCACCGTCAGGCGCGAGTTGCTGAGCGTGGTGCCGTCGTCGGTGGTCTCGCCGTCCTCGCTGCCGAACTCGAAGCGCACGCCGGGGCCGCCCTCGCCCTCCTCGGGCGGGCCGGAGGCCTGCGAGACGGTGAGGTCGGTGCCGACCCCGTAGACCGATTCGAGCACGGCGGCCTGCGCGTCGCGGACGCCGGCCGAGACGGAGTTGACGACCATGACGAGCGCGATCGCGAGCGCCATCCCGACCGCGACGATCGCGGTCTGCCTGCGGCGCCCGGCGAGCTCGCGCCGGAGGTAGGTGAAGAACATTCGGGGTCCTCATCGTGTCGAACACGGCCCGCGGCGGTCGCGGGCACGGCTCGGACGCTACGGACGGGGTCTGTGGTGGCGCGATGGCGCCCCTATGGATCGGGCATGAGTCCGCGTTCGGCGCGGTCTCGCGCGCCGGAGCCCACCGATCATGGCCGGGTCACAGGCCGCATCCGCCCGAGTCATAGGAGGCGCACAGGAATTCGCGCATACTCGGAAGGCATGAGCATGGAGACCGGCACCGGAACCGCGAACCGTCCGCAGATCGCGAAGGCGGACGGCAGCGCCGTGCGCGTCCTCGTGGTCGACGACGAGAATTCGCTGACCGACCTCCTCAAGATGGCCCTGCGTTACGAGGGCTGGGAGGTGCGCACCGCCTCCGACGGCCTCGGCGCGGTCCGCGTCGCACGCGAGTTCCGACCCGACGCGATCGTGCTCGACATCATGCTCCCCGACATCGACGGGCTCGAGGTGCTCCAGCGGGTCCGGGCCGACGGCACCGAGACGCCCGTGCTGTTCCTCACCGCGAAGGACTCGCTCGACGACCGCATCGCCGGCCTCACCGCGGGCGGCGACGACTACGTCACGAAGCCCTTCAGCCTCGAGGAGGTCGTCGCGCGCCTCCGCGGACTCATCCGCCGTTCGACGCTCACGCTCGCGCAGGCGAAGGACCCCGTGCTCCGCGTCGGCGACCTCTCGCTCGACGAGGACTCGTACGAGGTCGAGCGCGACGGCACGTCGATCGAGCTGACCGCGACCGAGTTCGAACTGCTCCGCTTCCTCATGCGCAACCCTCGCCGCGTGCTCTCGAAGGCGCAGATCCTCGACCGCGTCTGGAACTACGACTTCGGCGGCAAGGAGTCCGTCGTGGAGCTCTACATCTCCTACCTGCGCAAGAAGATCGACGCGGGCCGCGATCCGATGATCCACACGGTGCGCGGCGCCGGCTACATGCTGAAGGCGGCCGGATGACGCATCCGGGAGCTCCGGGGTACGCGGCCGCCGCCCGGCGAGCCGCGTCCGAGCGCGCGCAGCCGACGGATGCTCCGACCGGCGACGCCACGATGGAACCCGTCGACGCCGAGGCAACCGTCGGCTCCTCGACCGCTGCCGCGCGGAACGGCGGCGCCTCGGCGGGTGCTCCCGCGTCCGGCCCCCGCCGACGCGCACCGCGGACGCTCCGCCGAACGCTCGTGATCGTCCTCGGCGCGCTCGTCGTGCTCGCGAGCGTCATCGTCGGCGTGGTGAGCACCGCCGTGCTGCACGGCCAGCTCGTCGCGCGCGTCGACGGGCAGCTCCAGCAGGCGACCGAGCGCGCGGCGCGCGCGGTCGGCGACGATCGGGGCGGCGACCTTCCGCTCCCGCCGCAGGCGGCGGAGGAGCTGCTTCGCCTGCCAGGACAGCCCGTCGGCACGATCGTCGCCCTCGTCACGAGCGAGGAGGAGCGCGTCGTCGCGGCGACCGCCTCGATCGACGAGGACGGCGACATCGTCCAGCTCTCACCGAGCGCGCAGGCGGCGTTGGCCTCGGTGCCCGCCGACCGGGAGCCGGTCACCATCGACCTCGACGGGCTCGGCGACTACCGCGCCGTCGGCGTGCCGTTCGTCGAGGACTTCGCGTACGTCGTCGCCTTCCCGCTCACCGACGTGAACGCGACGACGACGCAGCTGGCCGTGACCATCGCCATCGTCGCGCTCGCCGCGACCGCCGCCGCGCTCGCGCTCGGTGCCGTCATCGTCGGCCGCGCGCTGCGCCCGCTCGACCGGGTCACCGAGACGGCGACGCTCGTCTCCGAGCTGCCGCTCGCGCGAGGCGACGTCGCGCTCCCCGACGAGGTCCCCGTCGACGACGAGCGCACCGAGGTCGGCCGGCTCGCGACCTCGTTCAACCGCATGCTGGGCCATGTCGCCGCGTCGCTGTCCGCACGCGAGCAGTCCGAACGCAAGGTGCGACGGTTCGTCGCGGACGCCAGCCACGAGCTCCGCACGCCGCTCGCCTCGATCCGGGGCTACGCGGAACTCACGCGCCTGCACGGCGGCGAGCTGCCGCCCGACGTCGTGCACGCCCTCGACCGCATCGAATCCGAGTCGCTGCGGATGACGGAGCTCGTCGAGGACCTGCTGCTGCTCGCCCGACTGGACGAGGGGCGCGAGCTGCGGCGCGAGCCCGTGGACCTCACTCGTCTCGTGATCGATGCCGTCGGCGACGCGCAGGTGGCGGCGCCCGACCACGAATGGCGTGTCGAGGTGCCCGACGACGAGGTGACCGTGACCGGCGACGCGAGTCGGCTGCACCAGGCCGTCGCGAACCTCCTCGCGAACGCGCGCGTGCACACGCCGGAGGGGACCGAGGTGATCGTCCGCGTGGCGCGCGTGCGCGAGGCGTCCGGGTCGACGGCCCCCGACCGCGTGCGGGTGACCGTGACCGATGACGGCCCCGGCATCGACCCCGCCGTGCGGGCGAGCCTGTTCGAGCGGTTCGCACGTGGCGACGCCTCGCGCTCGCGACGGGCGGGCAGCACGGGCCTCGGCCTCGCGATCGTGAAGGCCGTCGTGCAGGCGCACCGCGGCACCGTCGAGGTCGCGAGCGAGCCCGGCCGAACCGAGTTCGCGGTCGAGCTGCCCGCCTGACGCCCGCCGTCGCGCGTGCCGGCCGGCGGCCGCCGCCTGCGCCGGCATCCGCCGCCCGCGCCGGCCGCCGCCCTCGCCCGCCGAGATGACGCGTAGCGTCCTCGCCGGGCACCGGCACGACACTCCGGCGTCATCTCGCGATGGCGTCTCGCCGTCTCACCCCTCGGTGATGCGCCGCAGCACGTCGGCGACGACGCGGAGGTCGTCGACCGATCGATCCTCGAGTGCTGAGCGGAGCCGCTCCTGGTTCCGGCCGCGGACGGCCCGGAGTCGTTCGAGGGCGGCGGGCGTCGCCACCAGGACGCGCGCTCGCGCATCGCGCTCGTCGACGCGGCTCTCGACCAGCCCCGCCTCCTCGAGCTGCCTGACCTGCCGGCTCACCGCGCTCTTGTCCATGTCGAGCTGCTCGGCGACCACGTGCGCGTTCGTCTCGCCCGCGCGGGCGATCACGCTGAGCAGCTTGTAGCCCGCCGGCTGGAGGTCGGGATGGACCTGCTTGGCCGACTCCGCCCACACCGTGCGCGCGCGGCTGAAGAGCACGCTGAACTGGTCCTCGACGGCGGCGATGGCGGCGTCGAGTTCGGGGTCGGCGGTCATGACGGCCATGCTAGCGACGCGGCTCCGGGGCATCCGCCTCGTCGATCGACGCCACCGAGCCGGTCGCCGTCGAGACCAGCTCGCGGCGCGCCTCGGCGTCGAGCGACTCGCCCGAGGGAACAGGAGCGCCGATCTCGGCCTCGGCGAGGTCGATGATCGCATCCTCGGCCTCGTCGGCGAGCGACTCCGCCGCGGTCTTCGTCGAGAGCGCCTTGTTCGGCAGGAACGCGATCGCGAGGAGCGAGAGCACCGCGAGCGGCACGGCGATCCAGAACACGTCGGCGATGCCGTGGCCGTAGGCCGACTCGATGACGACGCGGATGGCGTCGGGCAGCTCGTGCACGTTCGGCACGGCGCCGCTCGAGAGGCCTTGGAGCGCCTCGACCTCCTCGGGCGTCGACGGCACGAAGCCCGCGAAGCCGCTCGTGATGTGGTCCTGCACCGTCGTCGCGAGGAGCGAGCCCATGATCGTCACGCCGATCGTGCCCGCGATCGAGCGGAAGAAGTTCACGTTCGACGAGGCTGCGCCGAGCTGTGTCACGGGGGTGTCGTTCTGCACGACGAGCGTGAGGTTCTGCATCACCATGCCGAGGCCCGCGCCGAGCACGACCATCGCGACGCTGACCCACACGTAGTCGGTGTCGTAGCGGAGCGTGGTCATCAGGAAGGTACCGGCGATGATGAGGAACGCGCCGAGGACCATGAAGGCCTTCCACTTGCCGAACCGGCTGATGAGCGCGCCGATGAGGATCGAGGCGCCCATCTGTCCGACGATCATCGGGATCGTCATGAGCCCGGACTCGGTCGGGGTCGCGCCACGCGCGAGCTGGAAGTACTGGGCGAGGAAGACGCTCGTCGCGAACATCGCGACGCCGATCGCGATCGACGCGACGACCGCGAGCGTGAACGTGCGGTTCGTGAAGAGGGCCATGGGCACGATCGGCTCGGCCACGAAGAACTCGACGACGACGAAGGCGATCAGGGATGCCGCGGCGATGCCGATCATGACGAGGCTCGTCACCGAGCTCCACTCGAACTCGCTGCCGCCGAGGGTGACCCAGACGAGGAGGAGGGAGACGCCGACGGCCATGAGGATCGCGCCGGCGTAGTCGATCTTCACCTTCCGCTTCGGCATCTGCGGGAGGTGCAGGGTGATCTGGATGAGGACGAGCGCGATGATCGCGAGGGGGAGCGGCAGGAAGAAGTTGGCGCGCCACCCCCACGCGTCGGTCACGACGCCGCCGAGCAGCGGTCCGCCGATGGTCGCCACGGCCATGATGCCGCCCACGACGCCCATGTACTTGCCGCGCTCGCGCGGCGAGATGATGAGCGCGACGATGATCATGACCAGCGACATGAGCCCGCCGGCGCCGAGGCCCTGGATGACGCGGACGGCGATCAGCGTCGTCGTGTCCTGCGCGAAGCCGGCGATCGCGGTGCCGACGACGAACAGCCCGATCGCGAGCTGGAGCAGCACCTTGCGGTCGACGAGGTCGGCGAGCTTGCCCCAGATGGGCGTGGAGACGGCCGTCGCGAGCAGGCTCGCGGTGATGACCCAGGTGTAGGCGGCCTGGTCGCCGCCGAGGTCGGCGATGATGCGGGGCATCGAGGTCGAGACGACCGTGCCCGAGAGCACGGCGACGAACATCGTGACGATGAGGCCCGAGAGGGCCACGAAGACCTCGCGCGGCGTGCGCGAAGGCGCCTCGACCGAGGCGGCGGGAGCTGCTGCTGACACGAGAGTGACATCCTCCGAGAAAGTTGATCGCCGTCAACCATAGTTTGATAGTTGCTTTCTGTCAACTTTGGATGTCGGTCAACTATTCTCGGGCCGGACACAAGCGGGATGCCGTCAGGGCGTCGGGGGTACGGCGGGCTGGGTCGTGAACCAGAAGACGTCGGTGTCGGCCGGCGGGGGGATCGGCGCCCCGCTCTTGTCCCGGATCACCGTGTGGACGACCTTCCACTCGGTGCGGACGGCGTCGACCGTGACGACCGTGTCGCCGGCCTCGACGCTCCGCCGCACCGTGAACTCGGCGGCATCGGGGCGGCCCGACGCCGCCTTGGCCTCCGCGATCGCGGCGGCGTCGTCGGGCGGCGCGGCCGTCGAGATCGTCGCGGGGATCACGACGGCCGAGCCGTCGTCCTGCAGCTTCTTGAAGGCGAAGTGGTACACGAAGTCCGCGCCGGTGCGCTCGCGCTTGACGAAGGCGATCGAGGTCCCGCCCTGGTCCGCGATCTGCTTCAACTGCTCGGGGAAGCCCGCCTTGAACGCTTTGTCGTTCGGCGCTGGGACCGGTCCGCGGAACGCCTCGAACGCGACCGCGTCCACGGTCCGCTTCGCCTGCGCTGCGACCCCCGACCAGAACTTCGCGTCGGAGTTCGCGACGTGCGTGCCGTACTTCGTCGCGAACTCGCCGGCGAGCGCCTTGCGCGCCAGCGTGGCCTTGCCCGGGCGTTCGACGAAGTACTCGGCGAGTCGCTCGGCCCCGCCCCCGAAGAACTGGGCGTGCGTCGTGGTGGTCAGCGCTGCCCGCCCGCCGAAGGCGGAGTGCAGGGTCGCGACCATCCGCTGGCTGCGGCCGATGTTGCACCCCTTGATCACGATCTTCGTGGCGTCGTCGATGACATCCGCGCTGACCGTGGTGAGCTTGCCCTGCTTCACCGCGGCCTGCGCAGTGTCGAACTGGGTCGGTGTCCCGCCGGACCTGGTCACCGGAAGGCCGACGTGAGGCGGGGCGTCCGGCGTCACGCCGAGGTCGAACATGAGGCGGCCGTCGGGATGTCCGTGGGACACGATGATGAGCAGTCCGACCGGATCCCCGGATGCATTGACGGTACTCAGGACCGCCTCGAGGGTCCTCGCCTGCTCCAGGTGCGAGTTCGCGACACTGCCGTGCTTGGCGCGGTAGAACGCCTCCGCCTCCGTGAAGAACCGGTTCTTCGTGCCGGGCGGGTCCGCGCCCATGATGAACACCCACGTGTGCCGCGGTTTCGGCGGAGCGGCCGGCGGCGCGGCACCGCCCTCGTCACGTTGGAGTCGCAGGCCGCCGAGCAACGACGAGACGGCCCGGTTCCCGGCGACCGCCTCCAGCGCGGCCGCGCCCGCGCCCGCCATCCGTACCGGCAGGTCGCGCGAGCGCGACGCCAGGCGGTCGGCAGGGGCGCGGGGCTCCGATCCGCGCGGCGAGGAGCGCCGAACCGTCACGGCATCGCCGCTGACGGGCTCGCGGTCGCCCGCCCTCGAGCGCATGGCCTCACCCCGCATCTCAGGATCGTCCGCTCAGGCGGCCGCGTCGAGCGCCGACCGCGCACGCTGCCCGATCGGGCAGCTTCGCCGTCGATTTGGTCGCGGCCGCGGCATCCGTTATGGTGTTCTGAGCCGAAGACCGCTGGTTGTCGTGTTCGCGTGCGAATCCGACCGAAGTCCTGTGAGAACAGGTGCCCGCGCAGGTGTGACGAAGACTTCCCGGGTTTCCCGAGCCGAGCTCCGCGCAACTGCGCCGGAGCTCTTTTTCTTTCCCACGAGTTTGCGCCAGCGCTCCGAGGCCGTGCACCGCCACCGCGGTGCACGTTGAAGACACAAGGAGTGGCCATGGCGAACAAGGAAGCCTCGGTTGCCGAACTCACGAACCTGTTCGAGAGCTCGACCGCCGTTCTGCTGACCGAATACCGCGGCCTCACTGTTGCCCAGCTCAAGACGCTGCGCAAGTCCATCAGTGAGGACGCGAGCTACGCCGTGGTGAAGAACACGCTGACGAAGATCGCGGCCAACAAGGCCGGGATCTCCGCGTTCGACGACGACCTCAAGGGCCCGTCGGCGATCGCGTTCGTGCACGGTGACCCGGTCGCCGTCGCGAAGTCGCTGCGTGACTTCGCCAAGGCGAACCCCCTCCTCGTGGTCAAGGGCGGCTACTTCGATGGCAAGCCCCTGACCGCCGAAGAGGTAGGCAAGCTCGCCGACCTCGAGTCCCGCGAAGTGCTCCTGGCGAAGCTCGCCGGCGCCTTCAAGGCCTCGCTGTTCGGAGCCGCATATCTGTTCAACGCACCGCTCTCGAAGGCCGTCCGCACGGTCGACGCGCTGCGTGAGAAGCAGGAGTCCGCTGCGTAGGCGCGAGCCTCTCAAGCGGTGAGTTACCAGGAAATCTAAGGAGAAGAATCATGGCGAAGCTGTCCACTGAGGAGCTGCTCGAGCAGTTCAAGGGCCTGACCCTCATCGAGCTCTCGGAGTTCGTCAAGGCGTTCGAGGAGACCTTCGAGGTCACCGCGGCCGCCCCCGTCGCCGTTGCCGGCCCGGCCGCCGCCGGCGGTGGCGCCGCTGCCGAGGAGGTCGAGGAGAAGGACTCGTTCGACGTCATCCTCGAGGCTGCCGGCGACAAGAAGATCCAGGTCATCAAGGTCGTCCGCGAGCTCACCTCGCTCGGCCTCGGCGAGGCGAAGGCAGTCGTCGACGGTGCTCCGAAGGCCGTGCTCGAGGGCGCGAACAAGGAGACCGCCGACAAGGCGAAGGCCTCGCTCGAGGAGGCCGGTGCAACCGTCACCCTCAAGTAATCCGGCGCGCTCGCTCGAGCGCACCCCGCTTGAGGTGACCTGCGTCACCTGAACACACGGATGCCCCGTGCCGATTCGCTCGGCACGGGGCATCCGTCGTCTCAGCCGGCCTGCCGGCCGTAGCCGCCGCGCTCAGCGCGCGACGAGGGATCTCGCCGCCGGTGCCGTCGTGCTGCTGCGCACCACGAGCCTCGTGTCGAGGGGCCGGTCGAAGTCGGGGAGGCCGTCGGGGGTCACCGGGTCGGCGTCACCCGTCGGCTCGCCGAGGAGCCGCATGACGGCGTCGACCGCGTACCGGCCCTGGACGCGCGGATACTGCTCGATCGTGGTGAGGCCGAACAGTTCGGCGTGCTCGTGGCCGTCGAAGCCCACGATCGAGAGGGCGCCCGGCATGGAGATCCCCAGTCGTTCGGCGGCCCGCATCGCGCCGAACGCGACCTCGTCGGAGGCGGCGAAGATGGCGGTCGGCCGCGTCGCGGGATGCCCGAGCAGCTGCAGCGCCGCCACGTACCCGCCGGGCAGGGTCATCTCGGCCTCGACCATCCCATCCGCCTCGCCGACCGGGTGGAGGTCGGCCTCGCGCATGGCATCCGCGAACCCCGCCCGTCGGAGCGCCTGCACGCTGCGGGCCGCGGACCCGGCGCCGGCTCCGGCCAGGTGCGCGATGCGCTCGTGGCCGAGGTCGATGAGGTGCTCGGTCGCGAGTCGAGCTGCACCGCGATCGTCGATGGCGAGCCGCGGTGCACCGGGGCCGGTGCCGCCGAGCGCGACGAGGGGCTTGCCGCGGCCCTCGATGACCTCGACCTCGCGCTCGGTGAGGTCGACGCCCACCGCGATGACCGCGTCGACGCGCTTGCGCGCCAGGAAGAAGTCGAAGACGCGATCGCGTTCGGGACCGGAGAGCGCGAGGTTGTAGAGCGTGAGGTCGTAGCCCGCGGCGAGGAGCGTGCGCTCCATGCCCTCGAGCACCTCGCCGAAGAACCAGCGGTTGACGAACGGGATGACGACGCCGACGTTCTTGGTGCGGCCCGTCACGAGGCTCGCCGCGTTCGGGGAGGCGATGTAGCCGATCTCCGCAGCGGCCTCCACGACCCGGCGACGTGTCGCCTCGGAGACGTAGCCGCGCCCTGTGAGGGCCCGGGAGGCCGTCGACTTCGAGACGCCGGCCAGGCGCGCGACATCCGAGATCGCGGTCATCACGCTCCCTCCGTCGGGCTCGTGTTCGGAGTGTACGCGAATCACCGGGAGTGTGGAACCGGTGCCACAGACGCGGCATCCGTCACTCGATCGTGACCCGACCAACCCTTGCCCGCGGCCGCTGCGGTCGCCTAGCGTGGAGGCTGGAACCGGTTCCCGGTTCCGCCCTGCACCACACTCAACGAGGAGATGACATGAGACTCACACGGCATCGCCGTTGGGCGGCCCCCGTCGCGGTGGCCGCGGCGGCCGGCCTGGCGCTCACCGCGTGCACCGGCGACATCGCGAGCGAAGACGCGGCCGACGTCGACTGTTCGGAGTACGAGGAGTACGGCACCTTCGACGGCGCCGAGGTCACGATCGGAGGCACGATCCTCGACCTCGAGGCCGACCGGCTCGTCGAATCCTGGTCCGACTTCGCCACGTGCACCGGCATTTCGATCGACTACCAGGGCTCGAGCGAGTTCGAGGCCCAGATCGCGGTGCTGGCCGAGGGCGGCAACGCGCCCGACATCGGCATCGTCCCCCAGCCCGGCCTGCTCCAGCGGCTCGCCGACGGCGGGTGGCTGATCCCGGCATCCGAGGGCGTCGAGGCGAACGTCGACGAATTCTGGTCGGAGGACTGGAAGCAGTACGGCACCGCGAACGACACCTTCTACGCCGCACCGCTCATGGCGAGCATCAAGGGCTACGTCTGGTACTCGCCGACGGAGTTCGAGGAGAACGGCTACGAGATCCCGCAGACGCTCGACGAGATGATGGAGCTCTCGCAGACCATCGCCGACGCGGGCGACCACAAGCCGTGGTGCGTGGGCCTCGAGTCCGGTGAGGCGACCGGCTGGCCCGGCACCGACTGGATCGAGGACTGGATGCTGCGACTGCACGGTCCCGACGTCTACGACCAGTGGGTGACCCACGAGATCCCGTTCAACGACCCGCAGGTCGCCGAGGCGTTCGACGCCGTCGGCGAGTACCTGAAGAACGAGGAGATGGTCAACGGCGGCATCGGAGACGTGTCGACGCAGATCACCGAGGCGTTCCAGACGGCCGGCCTGCCGATCCTCGACGGCGAGTGCTCGATGCACCACCAGGCGTCGTTCTACGAGACGTTCTGGAACCCCGAGGGCGGCGACGAGAACACCGTGGCCTCCGACGGCACCGTGTTCGCGTTCCTGACCCCGCCGGTCAACGCCGACGACCCGCTGTCGGTGACCGGCGGCGGCGAGTTCCCGGTCGCGTTCACCGACTCGGAAGAGGTCGAGACGGTGCGCACCTTCCTGTCGAGCGACACGTGGGCGAACAACCGCGTCAGCCTCGGCGGCGTCATCAGCGCCAACAAGGGCGTCGACCCCGAGAACGCGTCGAGCGAGCTGCTCGTCCAGTCGATCGAGATCCTGCAGGATCCCGAGACCACGTTCCGGTTCGACGGCTCCGACCTGATGCCCGGTGCCGTCGGCGCCGACTCCTTCTGGAAGGGCATCGTGGCGTGGGTGAGCGGCGACAGCACCGAGCAGGTGCTCGACACCATCGAGGCGAGCTGGCCCAGCAGCTGATCGCCAGCGCGCCGCGCGCGTCCCGCGGGTCGCACGCGGTATGACCGAGGGGCGGGGTGAGGAACCCCGCCCCTCGGGACCCCCAGATTCAACGACGAACCGGGAGGCATGATGACCACGGGCGACCTGCTCGGAAAGATCCTCCAGGTGGTGATGGGGCTCGCGATCTTCGCGGCGATCATCGGCCTCCTGATCTTCTTCATCGACAAGGCACCGAAACGGGGCCGTGACTACTGGCAGCTCGCGGGATTCCTCACCCCGGCGCTGCTCTTCCTCGCCGTGGGCCTCGTGTACCCGGCGATCCGCACCTCGATCCTCGCGTTCCAGGACTCCGGTGGCGCCTGGACCTTCGACAACTTCATCTGGACCTTCACGCAGCCCGCGGCGATCCGCACCCTGATCAACACGATCGTCTGGGTGCTGCTCGTGCCGACGATCTCGACCGCGATCGGGCTCGCCTACGCGATCTTCATCGACAAGTCCCGCGGCGAGAAGTACTACAAGGTGATCCTGTTCATGCCGATCGCGATCTCGTTCGTGGGGGCCGGCATCATCTGGCGCTTCGTCTACGAGTACCGCTCCGGCGAGCGCGACCAGATCGGCCTCCTCAACGCGCTCGTCGTGACCTTCGGCGGCGAACCCGTGCAGTGGCTGCAGACCGACCCGATCAACACGTTGCTGCTGATCGTCGTCATGATCTGGATCCAGACGGGCTTCGCGATGGTCCTGCTGAGCGCCGCGATCAAGGGCGTGCCGACCGAGCAGATCGAGGCGGCGCAGCTCGACGGCACCAACGCGTGGCAGCGATTCCTGAACGTCACCATCCCCGGCATCCGGGGGGCGCTGGTCGTGGTCGTCACCACGATCTCCATCGCGACGCTGAAGGTCTTCGACATCGTCCGCACGATGACGGCCGGAAACTTCAACACCAGCGTCATCGCGAACGAGATGTACACCCAGGCGTTCCGGGCGAGCGAGATCGGACGGGGCTCGGCACTGGCGCTGATCCTGTTCCTCCTCGTGCTGCCGATCGTCATCTACAACGTCAACATCCTCCGGAAGCAGAGGGAGATCCGATGAGCAGCGTCGCACCCGCCGACCTCCCAGTCAGCAAGGACAAGGGCTCGCTCGAGGCCGCCGAGGAGGCCGAGTACGGCCAGGGCCGGAAGACGGCGCGGGTAAAGAAGCGCCTGACCTCGCGCACCGCGACGATCGTCGCGCTCATCATCGCCGTCCTCTGGACGATCCCCACCTTCGGCCTCTTCATCTCGTCGTTCCGGCCCGCGGAGCTGATCCGTACGACCGGATGGTGGACGATCTTCCAGAATCCCGGGTTCACGTTCGACAACTACGCCGAGGTGCTCCTCTCGCCGTCGGCGTCGTCGCCGCAGCTCGGCGCCTACATCGTGAACTCGATCGCGATCACCCTGCTCGGCACGCTGATCCCGCTCGTGCTCGCGACGATGGCGGCGTACGCGTTCGCGTGGATCAAGTTCCGGGGCGCGAACGCGCTGTTCATCTTCGTGTTCGCCCTCCAGATCGTGCCGCTGCAGATGGCGCTCGTGCCGCTGCTCCAGATCTTCTCGACCTGGCTGCGGCCGATGCAGGCGTGGCTGCACGACGTCGTCCCGATCATCCCGGAGCAGAACTACGCGCCGGTCTGGCTCGCGCACGCGATGTTCGCGATGCCGTTGGCCATCTTCCTGCTGCACAACTTCATCTCCGAGATCCCGGGCGACGTGATCGAAGCTGCGCGCGTCGACGGCGCCACGCACGGGCAGATCTTCTTCCGGATCGTGCTGCCGCTTGCCACCCCGGCCATCGCGTCGTTCGCGATCTTCCAGTTCATCTGGGTGTGGAACGACCTGCTCGTGGCGTTGATCTTCTCCGGCGGCACACAGGACGTGGCGCCACTCACCCAGCGATTGGCGGAGTTGACCGGTACGAGAGGCCAGGCGTGGGAGCTCCTCACGGCCGGGGCGTTCATCTCGATCGTGATCCCGCTCATCGTGTTCTTCAGTCTCCAGAGGTACTTCGTGAGGGGCCTCCTGGCGGGCGCGACGAAGGGCTGAGTAACGGCTGCGGATGCTGCGGCATCCGCGGCACGGAACGAGGGGCGGATGTCGCGGCATCCGCCCCTCGTCGTGCCCCGGCCGCGGCGCGCGGCTCGGACCCGTCACGCCCTCGGCGAACGCGGGCCGGTGAGCGTTCTCCGGGCGGCCGAGCCGTCGGCGGGCGAGCCTAGGCTCGATGCATGAGCATGCACGCGAGCTCCCCGGGCGGCCAGTCGGGGCGCATGGGCAAGCCCCGCACCCGCATCAGCGCGGCCGACGAGTCGGCGCAGCGCGCCGAGAACGCGGAAGCGCCGAAGATCCCGCACCTCATGCGCCGCATCGCCGAGCTGTTCGCGCCGCACAAGGTCGCACTCACGTTCACCATCGTGCTCGTGCTCGTGAGCGCCGCGCTCAGCGTGATCCCGCCGCTCCTCACCGAGCGGGCCTTCGACGAGGGACTGTTCCCGGTCGGCCCCGACGGCCAGGTGATGAGCCCGAACCTCCCCGTGCTCACGGGGATCGTCATCGCGATGCTCGCGGTCTTCATCGTCTCCTCGCTGCTCGGCGTCTGGCAGACCTGGCTCACCGCGACCGTCGGCAACCGGGTGATGGGGGCGCTGCGCGTGCGCATGTTCACGCACCTGCAGCGCATGGAGCTCAGCTTCTTCACGCGCACGAAGACGGGCGTCATCCAGTCGCGCCTGCAGAACGACGTCGGCGGCGTGGCATCCGTGCTCACCAACACGGTCTCGAGCGTGCTCGGCAACACGGTCACCGTGCTCGCCGCGTTCGTGGCCATGCTGCTGCTCAACTGGCAGCTCACGCTCATCGCGCTGGTGCTGCTTCCGGTCATGGTGATCGCGCAGCGTCGCGTGGGCCAGGTCCGCGCCCGCATCGCGGCGAAGACGCAGGAGTCGCTCTCCGAGATGACGGCGATCACGCAGGAGACCCTGTCGGTGTCGGGGATCCTGCTCTCCAAGAGCTTCACGCGGCAGCGCACCGAGATCGCGCGCTACAGCGACGAGAACGAGAACCAGATCGCCCTGCAGGTGCGCCAGCAGATGACGGGCCAGTGGTTCTTCGCGATGGTCGGCATCTTCATGTCGGCGATCCCGGCGATCGTGTACCTCGCGTCGGGCTGGCTCATTACGGGCGGCACGACCGACATCTCGGCCGGCACGATCGTGGCGTTCACGACGGTGCAGGCCCGCCTGCTGTTCCCGCTCATGGCGCTCATGCGCGTCGCGCTCGACCTGCAGACCTCGGGCGCGCTGTTCGCGCGCATCTTCGAGTACCTCGACCTGCGGCCGGCCATCACGGATGCGCCCGACGCGCGCCCGGTGCCGACGGGGGCGGATGCCTCGGGCCGCGCCGCCCTCGGCCGCGTCGAGTTCGACCACGTGTCGTTCCGGTACCCCGACGCCGACGGCGACGGTCGCCCGACGCTCGACGACGTCTCGTTCACGATCGAGCCGGGGCAGTACGCGGCGTTCGTGGGTCCGAGCGGCGCGGGCAAGACGACGGTGTCGTACCTGGTGCCGCGGCTCTACGAGGCGTCGGGCGGGTCCGTCCGCTTCGCGGGCGTCGACGTGCGCGACCTCGAGCACGAGTCGCTCGTGTCGAACATCGGCGTCGTGAGCCAGGAGACCTACCTCTTCCACGCCTCGATCGCCGACAACCTGCGCTACGCGAAGCCGGATGCCACGGACGCCGAGCTCGAGGCCGCAGCCCGCGCGGCGAACATCCACGAGACGATCGCGTCGTTCCCCGAGGGCTACGACACGGTCGTGGGGGAGCGGGGCTATCGTCTCTCGGGCGGCGAGAAGCAGCGGATCGCGATCGCACGCGTGCTGCTCAAGGACCCGGCCGTGCTCGTGCTCGACGAGGCCACGAGCGCGCTCGACACGATCAGCGAGCGCGTCGTGCAGGCGGCGCTCGACGACGCCTCCCGCGGTCGCACGACGATCGCGATCGCGCACCGGCTGTCGACGGTGGTGTCGGCCGACGTGATCTTCGTCATCGTCGCCGGCCGCATCGCCGAGCACGGCACGCACGCCGAGCTGCTCGCGCAGGGCGGCGTGTACGCGTCGCTCTACCGGCAGCAGGCCGAGCAGCCCGAGGTGCCGACGGCCTGAGGGATGCGGGGGTCGCGCCCGTCGCGGGCGCGCTGCTCGGAGCGACGCGCTACGAGCGCTCGGCGAGCATGTCCTCCATGAGGGCGATCTCGGCCTCTTGGCTGAGGATGATGGACTCGGCGAGCGAGACCACGACGGGGTAGGTCGATCGATCGAGCACCGCCTCGGCCATGACGACCGCGCCCTCGTGGTGGGCGATCATGAGCTCGAGGAAGCGCCGCTCGGCCTCGACGCCCTCCAGCTCCCGGAGGCCGGCGACCTGCTCGGGTGTCGCGAGCCCCGGCATCGGCTCGCCCGGCACGTGCGCGGCCCGACCCGACCCGTCGTCGGCACCGTGCCCGTCGTGGGCGGTCCCGTCCGCGGCGGGCCGGGTCATCCAGGTCATCGACGGCTCGGAGCCGGCCTGCGGCAGGCCCCACTCGGCGAGCCAGCCGTACATCTGCCCGGCCTGCTGCGCCTGCGCGATCGCGATGTCGTAGCCGAGCAGCCGCACGTCCGGGTCGTCGGTGGCGTCGCGCACGATCATCGCGAGCTCGACGCCCTGCTGGTGGTGCACCTGCATGTCCCGTGCGAAGCCGGCCTCGGCGCTCGTGTTCGACGGAGTCTCCTCGCCGAGCGTCGAGAGCCGCCCGATCGCGAAGGCCGCGCCGGCGACGGCGATGACCACGACGGATGCCGCGAGCACGACGGCCCAACGGCCGATGCCCGATCGGCCCGGCCGGTCGCCCTGCTCGTCGTGCTCCGTGCTCACGCGACCTTTCCGGGGCCGTCGATCGCGCCCGTGCAGGCCGCGCCGGGCTCGGGCACGTTCTGGCTCTGCCAGTACTCCTCGAGGAACTCCTCGATGCGCGGGTCGTCGACGCCGTCGACCTGGAGCTGGGAGTTCCAGCCGCTCAGCACGACCGGCGAGGGCAGGCCCTCGAAGGGCGAGAGGATCACGTACGTGCTCGGGAGCTTCGAGCGGAGCGTGGAGATGTCGTCGTCGGAGAGGGCGTCGGCGTCGTAGGTGACCCAGATCGCGCCGTGCTCGAGCGAGTGCACCGCGTTCTCGTTCGGCACGGGCTCCTCGTAGACGCCGCAGTTCAGCCACGCGGGGTTGTGCTGGCCGCCGGCGGGCGGCGTCTGCGGGTAGTCGACCGCGCCCGGCACGTGCTCCGAGGCGTTCTCGAAGGTCTCGACGCCCTCGATCTCGGCGCCCTCGCCGCCGGCCGTGTAGTTGGCCGCCTGCGGGGTCAGCACGATCGAGGTGACGATCAGCGCGATGATCGCGACGCCGACCCCGACCGAGCTCCAGATCGCGATGAGGCGATTCCGCTTCATCCGCGCCTCGCGCTTGCGGTACTCCTCGAGCTTGCGTTCGCGCTCCGCGGCGCGCTGCTGCTTGACGGTGGGCTTCTTTCCGGGCTGGGTCGCGCTCACGCGGGGCCTTCCTCGAGCGGGGTGGGTGGCGGGATCTCGGTGCCTCCATACGAACGTATCGGGCTGGGAGAACGCCGTCACCCCGTTCGCCGCCTCGATCCGGGCCGATCGGCGCCGAGGGCCTGCCACGAGGCATCCGTCATTCGCTAGGCTGGCCGGGTGAGCCTCTCGTGCCGGTGTTGTCGTCGCTGAACGCGCGACCCCTTCCCTCGCGTCGGGCGCCGAACGGGCGCCCATCGACGCATCCGACACCAAGGAACGAACCAGCGGAATGAAGTACGCAGCCCACATCACCGACCTCGTCGGCAACACCCCGCTCGTCAAGCTCAACCACGTGACCGAGGGCGTGACGGATGCCACGGTGCTCGTCAAGCTCGAATACCTCAACCCGGGCGGCTCCTCGAAGGACCGCATCGCGCGCAACATCATCGACGCGGCCGAGCGCGAGGGCAGGCTGAAGCCGGGCGGCACCATCGTCGAGCCCACGTCGGGCAACACGGGCGTCGGCCTCGCGCTCGTCGCGCAGGAGCGCGGCTACCGGTGCGTGTTCGTGTGCCCCGACAAGGTCTCGGAGGACAAGCGGAACGTGCTGAAGGCGTACGGCGCCGAGGTGGTCGTGACGCCGACCGCCGTCGCGCCCGACAGCCCCGAGTCGTACTACGGCGTCTCCGACCGGCTCGCGCGCGAGATCCCCGGCGCGTTCAAGCCCGACCAGTACTCCAACCCCAACGGCCCGCTCTCGCACTACGAGACGACCGGGCCCGAGGTCTGGCGCGACACCGACGGGAAGGTCACGCACTTCGTCGCCGGCGTCGGCACGGGCGGCACCATCACGGGCACGGGCCGCTACCTCCGCGAGGTCTCGGGCGACACGGTGCGCATCATCGGCGCCGACCCCGAGGGCTCGGTCTACTCGGGCGGCACCGGGCGGCCGTACTTCGTCGAGGGCGTCGGCGAGGACTTCTGGCCGACCGCGTACGACCCGAGCGTGCCGCACGAGATCATCGCCGTCAGCGACGCCGAGTCGATCGACATGACGCGCCGGCTCGCGCGGGAAGAGGGGATCCTCGTCGGCGGCTCGAGCGGCATGGCCGTCGTCGCGGCACTCAAGGCCGCGGCATCCGCCGGACCCGACGACGTGTTCGTGGTGCTGCTGCCCGATTCGGGGCGCGGCTACCTCGGCAAGATCTTCAACGACAAGTGGCTGCGCGCCTACGGCTTCGGCAACGCGCCCGCCGGGCACACCATCCGCGACATCCTCGCGGCGAAGGCCGACCGCACCGCGCCGCTCGTCTACGTGCACCCGAACGACGCGGTGCGCGAGGCCATCGACCGGATGACCGAGGCCGGCGTCTCGCAGCTCGTCGTGCTCTCGGCCGAGCCGCCCGTGGTGCTCGGCGAGGTCGTCGGCGCGCTGCATGAGGACGAACTGCTCGAGCAGGTGTTCTCGGGCCGCGCGAAGCTGACCGACGAGGTGTCGGCCGTGGTCGGCGACCCGCTCCCGCTCATCGGCGTGAACGAGCCGGTCGCGACCGCGCGTCAGGCGTTCGGCGAGGCCCCGGCGATGCTCGTGACCGACGGCGGCAAGGCGCTCGGCGTGATCACGCGCACCGACCTGCTCGCGTACCTCTCCTCCTGAAAGGCCGGAAACGATGCACCACGACCGAGGCTTCGACACCCGCGCGATCCACGCGGGCCAGGAGTTCGACCCCACGACCGGCGCAGTGATCCCGCCGGTGCACGTGACCTCGACGTATGCGCAGGACGGCATCGGCGGACTCCGCGGCGGGTACGAGTACTCGCGGGGCGGCAACCCGACCCGCACCGCGCTCGAGGTCCAGCTCGCGGCCCTCGAGGGCGGCATCCGCGGCCTGTCGTTCGCGTCGGGCCTCGCCGCGGAGGATGCACTGCTCCGCACCGTGCTGCAGCCCGGCGACCACGTCGTCATCGGCAACGACGTCTACGGCGGCACGCACCGCCTCATCCGGCGCATCTTCGGCGACTGGGGCGTGCGGCACTCGACGGTCGACACCAGCGACCTCGACGCGGTGCGCGACGCGATCGAGCTGGGCACGACCAAGGTGCTCTGGGTCGAGACGCCGTCGAACCCGCTCATGAAGATCTCCGACATCGCGGCGCTCGCCGAACTGGGCGACGAGGCGGGCCTCACGGTCGTCGTCGACAACACGTTCGCGAGCCCCGCGCTGCAGCAGCCCGTGTCGCTCGGCGCCCACGTCATCGTGCACTCGACCACGAAGTACCTCGGCGGCCACTCCGACGTCGTCGGCGGCGCGCTCGTGTTCGCGCCCGGCCAGGAGGAGCTCGCCGAGCGCGTCGGCTTCACGCAGTTCGCCGCCGGCGCGGTCTCGGGTCCGTTCGACGCGTTCCTCACGACGCGCGGCATCAAGACCCTGGGCGTGCGGATGCAGCGGCACAGCCAGAACGCGCTCGCGATCGCCCGGCGGCTCGACGAGGATCCGGCGGTCGCCCGCGTGCTCTACCCGGGTCTCGAGTCGCACCCCGGCCACGCGCTCGCCGCGCGCCAGATGTCGGGCTTCGGCGGCATGGTGTCGATCGACCTCGCGGGCGGCGGCGAGGCGGCCCGCCGCTTCGCGGAGTCGACCGAGCTGTTCACCCTCGCCGAGTCGCTCGGCGGCGTCGAGTCGCTCGTCAACTACCCGTCGGAGATGACGCACGCGTCGGTGAAGGGCACCGAGGCGGAGGTGCCCGAGTCGATCGTGCGCCTGTCGGTGGGCATCGAGGACGTCGACGACCTGCTCGCCGACATCGACGGGGCGCTCGGGCGGGTGTGAGGGCCGCGCTGGCGGCGCGACCGCGCCCGAGCCGCCGACGCCAGCCTTGGCAGGATTTCAACGCACGCTGTCGTTCCTGCCAGCGCGCGCGTCGGCGGCATCCGGCACGATGATCTGGTGAGTTCGAGAACCCTGGACGTCGCGCCCCCGGTCGGCGCGTCGACCGCGCACCACGGCCGGCTGGGCCTCGTCCAGGGCACGGCCCTCTACATCGCGAGCGTGCTCGGCACGGGGATCCTGGTCCTGCCGGGCCTGGCCGCGCAGGCCGCGGGGCCGGCATCGATCGTCGCGGTCGCCGCCGTGCTGGTGCTCTCCATCCCGCTCGCCGGCACGTTCGCGGCGCTCGCGTCGCGGTTCCCCGACCCGGGCGGCGTCGCCAGCTACGTGCGCCGCGCGCTCGGGCCGACCGCCGCGCGCATGACCGGCTACTGGTTCTTCTTCGGCGTCTGCGTCGGCGCCCCCGTCGTCGCGATCCTCGGCGGCGAGTACGTCGTCGCGGTGCTCGGCGTCGACCGCGCCGCCGTCCCGATCATCGGGTTCGCGGTGTTCCTGCCGCCGTTCATCGCGAACTGGTTCGGCGTGCGCGTCGCGGGCTGGGTGCAGTTCGTGCTCACGGGCCTGCTGCTCGCGGTGGTCGTCGGCGTCGTCGCCGTCACGTTCCCGGCGGCCGACGCGGCGAACTTCACGCCGTTCCTCCCGAACGGCTGGGCCGGCGTCGGCATCGCGGTCAGCCTCTTCGTGTGGGCGTTCGCGGGGTGGGAGGTCGGCACCCACATCGCGGGCGAGTTCCGCGACCCGCGCCGCACCATCCCGCTCGCGACCGGCATCGCGATCGCCGTCGTCGGGGTCGGCTACCTCGCGCTGCAGTTCGTCACCGTCGCCGTGCTCGGCGACCGGGCGGGCGCGAGCCAGGTGCCGCTCCTCGCCCTCGTCGAGACGACCGCACCCGGCATCGGCTCGGTGCTCGTCGCGATCGTCGCCGCGATCGTCACGGTCGGCGTCGTGAACGCCTACCTGCCGGCGTTCGGCAAGCTCGGCGCCGCGCTCGGCCGCGACGGCGACCTGCCGCGCTTCTTCGCGAAGGGTGCGGAGGACGGGGCGGTGCCGCGGCGGGCGCTGGCGCTCACCGCGGCGCTCATCACGGTCTACTTCGGGCTGATGCTCTGGAACGGGCTCGACCTGTCGGGTTTCATCCTGATCCACACGAGCAACATGGTCGCGATCTACGCCGCCGGCATGCTCGCGGCGACGCTCCTGCTGCGGCGCTTCTCGATCGGCTGGTGGCTCGCCGTCGTCGCGACGGTGCTCACCGCCGGGCTGCTGGTGCTCGCCTGGCAGAACCTCGTCGTGCCGATCGTGCTCGCCGCGGCATCCGTCGTCGTCACGATCGTGCGCCGCCTCCGAGCGCGCCGGATGCCTCCCGGCGGGCCGGGCGATGCGCGATTCGCACCTGCCGCGACCGCATCCGCGACCGAGGTCGCACCGTGACCGCGCGGGGCGAGCTGGTCGACCTCAGCCATGCCATCCGCCATGGGCTCGTGACCTACCCCGGGATCCCTGCGCCGGTCATCCGACCGCACCTGACCCGCGAGGCGTCGCGCGACCATTACGCGCCCGGCGTGGAGTTCGCGATCGACGTCATCGAGCTGGCGAGCAACACGGGCACGTACCTCGACAGTCCGTACCACCGCTACGCCGACGGCGGCGACCTGGCATCGCTGCCGCTCGAGACGCTCGTCGGCCTGCCGGCGCTCGTGGTCGACGCGACGGATGCCACGACGCGCGGCATCGACGTCGATGCGTTCGCCGACCTGCCCGCCGACCTGACCGGCATGGCCGTGCTGCTCCGCACCGGCTGGAGCCGGCACTTCGGCACCCCCGCGTATGCGCACGGCTCGCCGTTCCTGACCGCGTCCGGCGCCCGGCATCTCGCCGACGCCGGCGCGGCCCTCGTCGGCATCGACGCGCTCAACATCGACGACGCCGAGTCGGGCGGCCAGCGGCCCGCGCACTCGATCCTGCTCGCGGCCGGCATCCACGTGGTGGAGCACCTCACGGCGCTCGACCGGCTGCCCGCACGCGGCGCGCGGTTCACGGCCGTGCCGCCGAAGGTGGAGGCGTTCGGGACCTTCCCGGTGCGGGCGTTCGCGGAACTGCCGACGGGCTGACGGGCTGACGGGCTCAGCGGCGACGTCCGCCGGCGTTCTGGTGCGCCGCAGCATCCGTCGACCGGCGACCCGGCAGCGGATCTCGGCTGGGAATCGCCGTGGATGCCGCAGTTCGGCTGGCATGTGCGGGTCGTCCCGGGGCAGGATGGTCCGCATGACTGCCCACGCGTACGCGCTCGCCGACGGCAACACGATCCCCGCCATCGGGCTCGGCACGTACGGGTTGAACGACCAGTCGGGCGTCGACGCGATCGTCTCGGCGATCCACGACGGCTACCGGCTGATCGACACGGCGTACAACTACGGCAACGAGGAGGTCGTTGCCGAGGCGATCCGCCGTGCCGACGTCGACCGCAGCGACCTGTTCGTGACGACGAAGCTCCCCGGCCGCCACCACGGTGTCGACGAGACCATGGCGAGCTTCGAGCAGTCGCGCAGGCGGCTCGACCTCGATTGGGTCGACCTCTACCTGATCCACTGGCCGAACCCCAAGCGCGACCGCTACGTCGACAGCTGGCGCTCGATGATCAAGCTCAAGGAACGCGGCGTGGTCCGCTCGATCGGGGTCTCGAACTTCACGCCGCCGATGCTCGATCGCCTGTTCGCCGAGACCGGCCTGATGCCCGTGGTGAACCAGGTCGAGCTCCACCCGTACTTCCCGCAGGCCGAACTGCGTGCGTATCACGCGGAGCACTCGATCCGCACCGAGAGCTGGAGCCCGCTCGCCAAGCGCACCGAGCTGCTCTCCGAGCCGGTCATCGCCGAGATCGCCGAACGCCACGGGGCGACGCCCGCGCAGGTCGTGCTCGCCTGGCACCTCGCGCTGGGCGCGGTGCCGATCCCGAAGTCGGCGGACCCCGAGCGTCGGCGCGAGAACCTCGACGTGTTCGACGTCGAGCTGGATGCCGGCGAGGTCGAGGCGATCTCCGGGCTCGAGCGCGGACGCCTGTGGGGCGCCGACCCCGACACGCACGAGGAGATGTAGCGGGACGACACGTCCGGCACCCGCGCCCCGTGCGCACGATGGCGGGGTCGCGCCGATCGACGACCGGTTCGAGCGCAGCGGATGCCGCCGGGCGGACGTAGGCTCGATCAGGTGACCGACCGCTCCGCCCCCGTTCCAACCGACGACGCCGTTCCCGCAGGGGGCGTGTTCGCGACGTCGTGGCGGTGGCTGTCGCTCGGCATGTTCGCCCTCGTCTTCCTCGCCGCGTTCGAGGTGCTCGCCGTGACCACGGCGATGCCGATCATCGCGGCCGACCTCGACGGCGAAGGCCTCTACGCCCTGGCGTTCTCGGTGCCGCTCGCGGCCGGCGTCGTCGGCATGGTCGTGGCGGGCAACTGGAGCGACCGCGCCGGCCCGCTGCCGCCGCTTCTCGCGGCGGGCGGGCTGTTCGTCGTCGGCCTCGTCATCGCCGGCCTCGCGCCGACCATGCCGGTGCTCGTGCTCGGGCGGCTGGTCCACGGCATCGGCGGGGCGGCGGTCATCGTGCCGCTCTACGTCATCGTGGCGCGCGTCTACCCCGAGTCGGTGCGGGCACGCGTGTTCGCGGGCTTCGCCGCCGCGTGGGTCATCCCGTCGATCGTGGGGCCGACGGTCGCCGGTTACGTCGCCGAGCACCTCGACTGGCGGTGGGTGTTCCTCGGCGTCATCGCACTCGTGCTGCCGGCGGCGCTGATGATGCTCGCCCCGCTGCGGCGCGTGCTCGACCGCGTGCAGGGCGACCCCAGCGTGCCGTGGAGCGGGAGCCGGGTCGGCTGGTCGATCCTCGCGGCCGGGGCCGCCCTCGGCATCAGCCTCGCCGCCGAGTTCGACGAGCCCTTGCGGTGGATCATCGCGGTGGCCTCGATCGCGCTCGCCGTGGTCGCCGTGCGGCCGCTCTTCCCGGTCGGCACGCTGCGAGCGGTCCGCGGGATCCCCGCGACCGTGCTCATGCGGGCGATCGTCGCAGGCGCGTTCTTCGGCGCCGAGATCTACCTGCCGAAGATGCTCATCGAGCGCTACGAACTGCCCGCCGGCCTCGCCGGTGCGGTGCTCACCGGCGCCGGCCTCTCGTGGGCGGCGGCATCGTGGCTGCAGGGGCGTCTCGACATGCGGCTGTCGAACACCGAGGTCGTGCGGATCGGGGCGCTCACGCTCGCGGTCGCACTCATCGGAGTGCTCGCGATCGCCCTCTTCGGGTGGCCGCCGGCGGCGGTCTTCGTCGTGTGGACGCTCGCGGGCGCCGCGATGGGCTTCATGTACCCGCGCTTCTCGGTCGCCGTGCTCGAGCAGTCTCCGCAGTCGGCGCAGGGCTTCAACAGCGCGGCGCTCACCATCGGCGAGTCGCTCGGCGGCGCGGTGGCGCTCGCGGTGACCGCGCTCGTGGCGAGCGTGGCCGCCGCCGGGGCGTTCGCACCCGAGTTCGCGGTGACGGCCGCGATCGCCGTCGTCGGCGTGCTGCTCGCATCGCGCGTGCGTCCGCCCGAGGGGGTGCGGCGGGCCGGTGCTCGCGTTGCGGCGCGGGCGAGCGGGTCGAGCTCGGCCGAAGCGGCGGGGGAGTAGCGGCGCCGAGCGGCATATGCCCCGTCACGAGCGATGACGCGGGGGCGAGTTCATGTGACCGTCACATTGTGACCGTCACATTCCGCGCGAGGATGTGCATAATGGTGTCGCCGGCATGTGTGACCGTGAACATGCCGAGATCGATCGAGGTCGCCGTGCCAGAGCCGTCGCAGGAGCCGCCGAGGGGGCGCGCCCCGAGCATCCGCGATGTCGCGCGCGTCGCGGGCGTCTCGCACCAGACCGTGTCGCGCGTGCTCAACCACCACCCGAGCATCCGGCCCGAGACCAAGCAGCGCGTGCTCGACGTCATGGCCGAGCTGCAGTACACGCCGAACCGTGCTGCCCGCGCGCTCGTGACGAGTCGGTCCCGCACCCTCGGGATCCTGTCGGCGTCGAGCACGCACTACGGCCCCGCGTCGAGCATCGCCGCGATCGAGGCGGCCGCCCGCACCGCCGGGTACTGGGTGAGCACGGCGAACATCGAGTCCTCCGACGCGGTGTCGATCGCCGACGGGCTGGCGCACCTCCGCGCCCAGGGCATCGAGGGCCTCGTCGTCATCGCCCCGCAGATGCGCGTGTTCGACACGCTCGCCCAATTGTCGATCGACGTGCCGTACGTGACGCTCCAGTCGACGGGGCGCGACCCCGCGCACACCCTCTCGGTCGACCAGATCGCGGGCGCCCGCCTGGCCACCCGGCACCTGATCGAGCGCGGGCACCGCTCGATCTACCACCTGGCGGGCCCGCAGGACTGGATCGAGGCCGAGGCGCGCATGCGCGGCTTCCTCGACGAGATGGGCGCGCGGGACGTGCCCACGACGGCGCCGATCCTCGGCGACTGGACGGCGGACTTCGGGTTCTACGCGGGCCGGGAGCTCCTGACGGTGCGGGACTTCACGGCGATCTTCGCCTCGAACGACCAGATGGCGCTCGGGGTCATGCACGCCGTGCGCGATGCGGGCCTCGAGATCCCGCGCGACGTGTCGATCGTCGGGTTCGACGACATCCCCGAAGCCGCGCACTTCTGGCCGCCGCTCACGACCGTGCGGCAGGACTTCGCCGAACTCGGCCGGCGCTGCGTCGCGCTCCTGCTCGGCGACCTCGACGCCGCCGCGCCCGAGTACCGCGGCACGATCGTCCCGGAGCTCATCGTCCGGGACTCGGTGGGTGCGCCCGCGTTCTAGGGGCCGAGCCTGCCCGCGCGAGACGGACCGCGCGGGCGTTACCGTTCCGTGACCTCGCCCAGTTGACAGACTCGCGAATCGTGTGGCTAACATGAGTCTCGCGATGTGAACGGTCACATGGAGCGTCACATCGCCGGACGTTCCACCATCGCCCCTCGGGGGCGTGCGCAGCACACGACGAAGGAGTCCCGCGTGATCGACACGACCGCCATCGGCCGGCCCACCAGCCCGGCCGTCGCCCAGCGCGGCGTCGTCTCGCACGGGACCCCGGGCGTCGGGAACGGAACGATCGCCACCCGCGCCGCGGCATCCGTCGCCCCGACCGGGTGGGCGGTCGCCGCATGACGACGTTCGGACCGCAGATCGAGGTCGCGATCGCCCGCACTCGTGCGGACGTGGCGCGCCTGCACGGCGAACTCACGCGCTACGGGCTCGTCGTCTGGACCGGCGGCAACGTGTCGGGCCGGGTGCCGGGTGCGGACCTGTTCGTGATCAAGCCGTCGGGTGTCTCCTACGACGACCTGGCGCCCGAGAACATGATTCTCTGCGACCTGGACGGCAACGTCATCCCCGGCACGCCGGGCGCCGATCGGTCGCCGTCGAGCGACACCGCGGCGCACGCGTACGTGTACCGGAACATGCCCGAGGTCGGCGGCGTCGTGCACACGCACTCGACCTACGCGGTCGCGTGGGCGGCGCGCGGTGAGGAGATCCCCTGCGTGATCACCGCGATGGCCGATGAGTTCGGCGGTCCGATCCCGATCGGGCCGTTCGCGATCATCGGCGATGACTCGATCGGTCGGGGGATCGTGGAGACGCTGCGCGGGCATCGGTCGCGGGCGGTGCTGATGCAGAATCATGGCCCGTTCACGATCGGCGCGAACGCGAAGGACGCGGTCAAGGCCGCCGTCATGGTGGAGGACGTGGCGCGCACGGTGCACCTGGCGCGTGAGGCGGGTCCCCTGATCCCGATCCCGCAGGACTCGATCGACCGGTTGTACGACCGGTACCAGAACGTCTACGGACAGACCGGCGACGCCCGGAGGGACGCCTCGAAGGGGGCGCTCCCGGCCGGCGCGGGGCGGGCGAAGGCCAAACGCAACTGAAGAGCTTGCGGCATCCGAGGTCACGACGGGTGCCGCTGGGAGCCGGTCGTCATGGACGAGGCCGGGTCCGAAACGTCACCAAGACGACGACGTCCATGACCACACAGTGAAAGGACACACCGTGAACACCACGAAGAAGGTGCTCCTCGCCACCCTGGCGGCCGGCTCGATGCTCGCGCTCGCCGCGTGCTCCGGCGGCAACGGCGGCGGCGAGGGCGGCGGCGACGGCGGCCTCATCGGCGTCGCGATGCCCACCAAGAGCTCGGAGCGCTGGATCCAGGACGGCGACGCCGTCAAGGAGCAGCTCGAGGAGCAGGGCTTCCAGGTCGACCTCCAGTACGCCGAGGACGACATCCCCACCCAGGTCTCGCAGATCGAGAACATGATCACGAAGGGCGCCGAGGCCCTGATCGTGGCCTCGATCGACGGCACCACCCTGTCGGAGGTCCTCCAGAACGCGGCCGACGCCGACATCCCCGTCATCGCGTACGACCGGCTCATCCGCGACTCGGAGAACGTCGACTACTACGCGTCGTTCGACAACTACATCGTCGGCGTCCAGCAGGCCACCTCGCTCCTCGCGGGCCTCGGCCTCACCGACCTCGAGGGCAACGAGGCCGCGGACGCGCCCGAGGGTCCGTTCAACATCGAGCTGTTCGCCGGTTCGCCCGACGACAACAACGCCACGTTCTTCTGGAACGGCGCCATCGACACGCTCCAGCCCTACATCGACGAGGGCACCCTCGTCGTGAAGTCGGGCCAGACCGAGTTCGAGCAGGCCGCCATCCTCCGCTGGGACGGCGAGGTCGCGCAGAGCCGCATGGAGGACATCCTCGTCTCGACGTACTCCGACGGCTCGCAGGTCGACGCGGTGCTCTCGCCGTACGACGGCCTCTCGCGCGGCATCATCTCGGCCCTCACCGACGCCGGCTACTCGGTCGGCGATGAGTGGCCGATCATCTCGGGCCAGGACGCCGAGCTCGACTCGGTCAAGGCGATCATCGCGGGCGAGCAGTACTCGACCATCTTCAAGGACACCCGCAACCTCGCGGCCGTGGCCGTCGACATGGCGACCGCGCTGCTGAACGGCGAGGAGCCCGAGGTCAACAACACCACCGACTACGACAACGGCGTGAAGGTCGTGCCCTCGTACCTCCTGGAGTCGGAGATCGTCGTGGACGACAACATCACCGAGGTCCTGGTCGACTCCGGCTACTGGACCGAAGAGGAGATCAACGGCTGATCCAGCCGCTGATCCCCAACGGATGATCCACCGCGTGTCGGGGCCCGAGGCGGGAGTACTCTCGCCTCAGGTCCCGGCCGCGGCATCCGCCACCCGGCCGGCCCCACACCGGCAATGGAGCAGGAGCAAGGGATGACCAACCACATTCTCGAGATGCGCGGCATCACGAAGACCTTCCCCGGCGTGAAGGCGCTCGCCAACGTCAACCTGGGCGTGGAGCGCGGCGAGGTGCACGCGATCTGCGGTGAGAACGGCGCCGGCAAGTCCACGCTGATGAAGGTGCTGTCGGGCGTCTACCCGCACGGCACCTACGACGGCGCCATCGTCTTCGAGGGCGAGGAGGTCGAGTTCAAGGACCTCACCGACTCCGAGGCCAAGGGCATCGTGATCATCCACCAGGAGCTCGCGCTCAGCCCCTACCTCTCGATCGCCGAGAACATCTTCCTCAACAACGAGCAGAAGGGCGCCGGCGGCCTCATCGACTGGAACAAGACGAACTTCGAGGCGTCGAAGCTGCTCGCCCGCGTGGGCCTCAAGGAGAACCCGACGACGAAGATCCGCGAGATCGGCGTCGGCAAGCAGCAGCTCGTCGAGATCGCGAAGGCGCTCTCCAAGCGCGTGAAGCTCCTCATCCTCGACGAGCCGACGGCCGCCCTCAACGACGAGGACTCCGACCACCTGCTCGACCTGATCCTGCACCTCAAGGGGCAGGGCATCACGTCGATCATCATCAGCCACAAGCTGAACGAGATCAAGAAGGTCGCCGACACCGTCACGGTCATCCGCGACGGCAAGACGATCGAGACGATCGCGAAGCAGGATGTCACCGAGGACCGCATCATCAAGGACATGGTGGGTCGCGACCTCGAGCACCGCTACCCCGACCACACGCCGCACCTCGGCGAGGAACTCCTCCGGGTCGAGGACTGGACGGCGCACCACCCGCAGGACACGAGCCGTGTCGTGGTCGACAACGTGAACCTCCACGTGCGGGCCGGCGAGATCGTCGGCATCGCCGGGCTCATGGGCGCCGGCCGCACCGAGTTCGCGATGAGCCTGTTCGGCCACTCCTACGGGTCGCGCATCTCGGGCAAGGTGTTCCTGCGCGGCAAGGAGATCAAGACCCGTACGGTCGCCGAGGCGATCCAGAACGGCATCGCCTACGCGACCGAGGATCGCAAGACCTACGGGCTGAACCTCATCGAGGACATCAAGCGCAACATCTCGATGGCGTCGCTGAAGAAGCTCGAGAAGTACGGCCTCGTGCACGACAACGAGGAGTACGCGGTCGCCAACGAGTACCGCAAGTCGATGAACATCAAGGCGCCCAACGTCCTGGTGAAGACGGGCAAGCTCTCGGGCGGCAACCAGCAGAAGGTCGTGCTGTCGAAGTGGATCTACTCCGACCCCGACGTGCTGATCCTCGACGAGCCGACGCGCGGCATCGACGTCGGTGCGAAGTACGAGATCTACACGATCATCAACCGCCTGGCCGCGGCCGGGAAGGGCATCATCGTGATCTCGTCCGAGCTGCCCGAACTGCTCGGCATCTGCGACCGCGTGTACGCCCTCTCGGAGGGTCGCATCACGGGTGAGCTCCCCGTCGAGGAGGCCACGCCCGAGTCGATGCTCAAGCTCATGACCATGGAAAAGCCCCGCTAGGCCGCGGCTGACGGAAACCCCAGGAGACACCATGTCGAATCCGAATCCCCCCACCGTCGAGGAGTCCCACGCGGCGGGAAGCAACATCAACCCGGTGCAGAACAAGTTCACCGACCGGCTGACCCACGTCCTCAGCGACCTCGGCCGCAACGGCATCTTCATCGCGCTCGTCGCGGTGGTCGTGCTCTTCTCCTTCCTGACCGACGGCATCCTGCTGCGTCCGCAGAACATCTCGAACCTCGTCGTGCAGAACGGGTACATCCTCGTCCTCGCGATCGGCATGGTGATGGTGATCATCGCCGGCCACATCGACCTGTCGGTCGGATCGGTCGCCGCGTTCGTCGGCGCCTGTTCGGGCGTGTTCGCCGTCCAATGGGGCCTGCCGTGGTGGCTGGCCGTGCTGCTCTCGCTCGTCATCGGCGCGCTCGTCGGCGTCTGGCAGGGCTTCTGGATCGCCTACGTCGGCATTCCGGCGTTCATCGTGACCTTGGCGGGCATGCTCATCTTCCGCGGCCTCGCGCTCGTGGTTCTGGGCAACGCGAACATCGGCTCGTTCCCGACCGAGTACCGCGCGCTCGGCAACGGCTTCCTCTCGAACGTGTTCGGCGAGTTCGAGCTCGACCCGCTGACGCTCGGCGTCGGCGCGCTCGCGATCGTGATCCTCGTGGTCCAGCAGGTGCGCACCCGCCGCGGCCGCGTGAAGTACTCGCAGGACGTGGAGCCGCTCGCCTGGTTCATCACCAAGCTCGTGCTGATCTCGGCGGCGATCGGCTTCTTCGCCTACGCGCTCGCGTCGTACAAGGGCATCCCCGTGACGCTGATCATCCTGGGCGTGCTGGTGCTCGTGTACAGCATCGTCATGAACCGCACCGTGTTCGGCCGTCACATCTACGCGATCGGCGGCAACCGCCACGCGGCCGAGCTGTCGGGCATCAAGACCCGGCGGGTCGACTTCTGGCTGTTCGTGAACATGGGCTTCCTGGCGGCGCTCGCGGGCCTCATCTTCACGGCGCGACTGAACCTCGCGGGGCCGAAGGCCGGCGACGGCTTCGAGCTCGAGGCGATCTCGGCGGCGTTCATCGGCGGCGCGGCCGTCCAGGGCGGCGTCGGCACGATCGGCGGCGCGATCATCGGTGGTCTGATCATCGGTGTCCTGAACAACGGCATGTCGATCATGGGCATCGGCATCGAGTGGCAGCAGGCCGTGAAGGGCCTCGTGCTGTTGCTCGCAGTGGCGTTCGACGTGTACAACAAGCGTCGGTCGGGCGGGCACTGACCCGCAGTTCCTCCTGAGACGGCGAGGGGCGGATGCCACGAGGCATCCGCCCCTCGTCGTGTCTCCGCTCCGGCTCGCCGGGGCCGCCCACGGGCGTCGGACGGAAGGCTTGGCTCAGGGCTTCGTTAGCGCTAACATTGTGCGTTGTTAGCGCTAACGAAGCAGACGAAGGAGTCCCGGATGCCACACGCCGCGCCCGAGCGCCACGTAACGCTCGTCGAGGCCGTCTCCGATCGGAACGGAGCATCCGCACGTCGGCATCGCAGCGCGATCCGGAGCCCGGAAGGCGCTCGCGCCTCCCGCACGGCGATGCCCGCCGCGGTGGAGGCGGCGGGCATCGACCCGGGGTCGAGCACGATCGGGGCGAGCCCGATCGGGGCGAGCGCATGAGCGGCACGGCCACCGACCTCCGGCCCGACGTCGAAGCGGCGATCGCCCACACTCGTGCGGACGTGGCGCGCCTGCACGGCGAGCTGACCCGCTACGGGCTCGTGGTGTGGACGGGTGGGAACGTGTCGGGCCGGGTGCCGGGTGCGGACCTGTTCGTGATCAAGCCGTCGGGTGTCAGCTATGACGATCTGGCGCCGGAGAACATGATCCTGTGCGACCTGGACGGCAGCGTCATCCCGGGGACGCCGGGTGCGGACCGGTCGCCGTCGTCGGATACGGCGGCGCACGCGTACGTGTACCGGAACATGCCCGAGGTCGGCGGGGTGGTGCACACGCACTCGACCTACGCGGTCGCGTGGGCGGCGCGCGGCGAGGAGATCCCGTGCGTGATCACCGCGATGGCCGACGAGTTCGGCGGCCCGATCCCGGTGGGCCCGTTCGCGATCATCGGGGACGACTCGATCGGCCGCGGCATCGTCGAGACCCTCCGCGGTCACCGGTCGCGGGCGGTGCTGATGCAGAACCACGGGCCGTTCACGATCGGCGCGAACGCGAAGGATGCGGTCAAGGCGGCGGTGATGGTCGAGGACGTGGCGCGCACCGTGCACCTCGCGCGCGAGGCCGGCCCCCTGATCCCGATCCCGCAGGACTCGATCGACCGGTTGTACGACCGGTACCAGAACGTCTACGGACAGAGTGGAGACGCACGACGATGAGCGAGACCATGACCACGGATGCCGCGCGCGCGGCCATCGTCGAGGGGCGCACGTCGCTCGGCATCGAGTTCGGGTCGACCCGCATCAAGGCGTGCCTCGTCGGCCCCGACCCCGCCGAGATGCTCGCGGTCGGCAGCCACGAGTGGGAGAACGAGTTCGTCGACCGGCGGTGGACGTACTCGCTCGACTCGGTGTGGTCGGGCGTGCAGGCCGCGTACGCCGACCTCGTCGCCGACGTGGGGCGCCGCTACGACGTCGTGCCCGAGACGTTCGGTGCCATGGGCGTCTCGGCGATGATGCACGGCTACCTGCCCTTCGACGCCGACGGCGAACTGCTCGTGCCGTTCCGCACCTGGCGCAACACCTCGACCGGGCCTGCCGCGGCCGAGCTCAGCGAGCGGTTCGGCGTGAACATCCCGCTCCGCTGGTCCATCGCGCACCTGCACCAGGCGGTCCTCGACGAGGAGCCGCACGTGCCCCGCATCGCGACCTTCACGACCCTCGCCGGCTACGTGCACTGGAAGCTCACGGGCCGCAACGTGCTCGGCGTCGGCGACGCATCGGGAATGTTCCCCATCGACTCCGCCACCGGCTCGTACGACACCCGCCTCGTCGGCGTCTACGACGAGCTCGTCGCCGCCCGCGCGCCCGAGCTGAAGGTCGCCGACCTGCTCCCCGAGGTGCTGCCGGCCGGCCGCGTCGCGGGCGAGCTCACCGAAGCGGGCGCGGCGCTCCTCGACCCGACGGGCGCGCTCCGCGCCGGCATCCCGTTCTGCCCACCCGAGGGCGATGCCGGAACGGGCATGGTGGCCACCAACGCGGTCGCCCCGCGCACCGGAAACGTGAGCGCCGGCACGAGCATCTTCGCGATGGTCGTGCTGGAGCATCCGCTCGCGAACGCGCACGACGAGCTCGACCTCGTCACGACCCCGGCGGGCGACCCCGTCGCGATGGTGCACTGCAACAACGGCGCGAGCGAGCTCGCCGCCTGGGCGGGCGTCTTCGGCCGGTTCGCCGCGGCGGCGGGTGTCGAGCTCGACGGCGACGCGGTGTTCGGAGCGCTGTTCCGTGAGGCGCTCGAGGGCGAGGCGGATGCCGGCGGCCTCATCGCGTACAACCACCTGGCGGGTGAGCCCATCGCGGGCCTCGACGAGGGGCGGCCGATGGTCGTCCGCACGCCCGACAGCCGGCTCACGCTCGCGAACCTCATGCGGGCCCACATCTACGGCGTCTACGGCACGCTCGCGCTCGGCATGCGCGTGCTGCACGGCGAGGGCGTCGGGCTCGACCGCATGACTGCCCACGGCGGCATCTTCCGCACGGCGGGCGTCGCGCAGCGCTTCCTCGCGGGCGCGCTGGACGCGCCCGTCGCCGTCGGCGAGACCGCCTCGGAGGGCGGCGCCTGGGGCATCGCGGTGCTCGCCGCCTACCTCGCGCACGCCGACGAGTCCGACCTCGGCACGTACCTCTCCGATCGGGTGTTCGCCGGTGCCGCGATCGACGTCGCCGACCCCGACCCGGCGGATGTCGCCGGCTTCGCCGCCTACCTCGACCGCTACGCCGCGGGCCTCGCCGCCGAGGTGGCCGCGGTCGCCGCCCTCTGACCCGACGGGATCCCGGGGCGCCCGCCCCGCGGCATCCGCTCACCGCACTCGACCCCAGCACCTGAAGGACACGCACATGACCCGCACCCCGCTCACCACCTCGCTCGACGGCTACGAGGTCTGGTTCCTCACCGGCAGCCAGCACCTGTACGGCCCCGAGACGCTCGCGCAGGTCGCCGAGCAGTCGCGCACGATCGCCGAGACGCTCGACGCGGCATCCGACGTGCCGGTGAAGCTCGTCTGGAAGCCCGTGCTCACCGACTCGGCCGCGATCAAGCAGGTCGCGCTCGAGGCGAACGCCGCGCCGAACGTGATCGGCGTGATCGCCTGGATGCACACCTTCAGCCCCGCGAAGATGTGGATCGCCGGTCTCGACGCCCTGCAGAAGCCGCTCGCGCACCTGCACACGCAGGCGAACGTCGAGCTGCCGTACGCCGAGATCGACTTCGACTTCATGAACCTGAACCAGGCCGCGCACGGCGACCGCGAGTTCGGGTACATCCAGACTCGGCTCGGCGTGCCGCGCAAGACGATCGTCGGGCACGCCTCCGACCCGCGCGTGCAGCGCGAGCTCGGCACCTGGCAGCGCGCGGCGGCCGGCCTCGCGGCATCCCGCAGCCTGAAGCTCGCGCGCTTCGGCGACAACATGCGCTACGTCGCCGTCACAGAGGGCGACAAGACCGAGGCCGAGCTGCGGTTCGGTGTGCAGGTCAACACGTGGGGCGTCAACGAGCTGGCCGAGGCGGTGCACGCGGCATCCGACGCCGACATCGACGCGCTCGTCGCGGTCTACGAGGAGGAGTACGACGTCGCGCCCGAGCTGCGGCGCGGCGGCGACCGGCACGCGTCGCTGCGCTACGGCGCGGCGATCGAGATCGGGCTGCGCTCGTTCCTCGAGGAGGGCGGCTTCGGCGCCTTCACGACGTCGTTCGAGGACCTGGGTGCGCTTCGCCAGCTGCCCGGGCTCGCGGTGCAGCGCCTGCAGGCCGAGGGGTACGGCTTCGGCGCCGAGGGCGATTGGAAGACCGCCATTCTCGTGCGCGTCGCGAATGTGATGGGTGCCGGGCTCCCCGGCGGCGCGACGCTCATGGAGGACTACACCTACGACCTCACGCCCGGCGACGAGCTCATCCTCGGCGCGCACATGCTCGAGGTCGCGCCGTCGATCACGACCGCGAAGCCGAGCCTCGAGATCCACCCGCTCGGCATCGGCGGCAAGGAGGACCCGGTGCGCCTGGTCTTCACGGCCGACCCGGGCCCGGCCGTCGTCGTCGCGCTCTCCGACATGCGCGACCGGTTCCGGCTCACCGCGAACGTCGTCGAGAACGTCGCGCCGCGCGAGCCGCTGCCCAAGCTCCCCGTCGGCCGTGCGATCTGGAAGCCCGCCCCCGACTTCCAGACCTCGGCCGCCGCCTGGCTCACCGCCGGCGCCGCGCACCACACCGTCATGTCGACCGCCGTCGGCGTCGACGTGTTCCGCGACTTCGCCGAGATGGCCGGCGTCGAGCTCCTCGTCATCGACGAGTCGACCGACCTGCGCGGGTTCCAGCGCGAAGTACGGTGGAACCAGGCCTACTACCGACTGGCGCAGGGCCTCTGACGGAGGGCCTCATGAGCGAAGCGGATGCCGCGGGGCGGGTCGGCGACGACCCGGCCGCGCTGTCCGCGGCGGGCGTGCCGACGATGTTCGACGTGGCGCGGCACGCCGGCGTCTCGCACCAGACCGTCTCGCGGGTACTCAACGACCTGCCGGGCGTCGCCGCCGCGACGCGCGTCCGGGTGCGCGAGTCGATCGCGGCCCTGAACTACACGCCGTCCCCGACGGCTCGCGCCATGGCGCAGCGCAGGTCGGGTTCGATCGGCCTGATCCAGGCCGGACGCCCCGACTACGGCCCCTCGAGCGCTGCGCTCGGATTCAACGAGGCCGCCCGCGAAGCGGGGTACGCGGTCAGCCAGGCGAGCATGCGCACCCTCGCTGCCGACGTGCTGACGCAGGCCGTGCACCGGCTCGTGCTGCAGCGGGTCGAGGCGATCGTCCTCATCTCGGGCGAGCGCGAGGGCATCGACGTGCTGCGCGGCATCGACGCGGGCGTGCCCGTGGTCGCCGTGGCATCCGAGCCCGAACCGGGCCTGCACCGCGTCTCGTTCGACCAGGCGGCCGGCGCGCGCCTCGCGACCGATCACCTCATCGGTCTCGGCCATCGGCGCATCGCCCACGTCGCCGGGCCCGCCGACTCGATGGATGCCGCCGAGCGCCGCCGCGGATTCGCCGCCGCCCTGGAGGCGCACGGTCTCGAGGTGCGCGAGCCGATCGCGGGCGACTGGCTCGCGGCATCCGGCCACGCGGCGGGACGCCGCCTGCTCGACGAGGGCCGGGCAACCGCCGTGTTCGTCGGCAACGACCAGATGTCGCTCGGCCTGCTGCACGCCTGCCATGAGGCCGGCGTCGCCGTGCCGGACGAGCTCAGCGTCGTCGGGTTCGACGACATCCCCGAGGCGGCCTTCTTCACCCCGCCGCTCACGACCGTGCGGCAGGACTTCGACTCGCTCGGCCGCGACATCATGGCGACGGTCGCCGACGTGCTCCGTGACGAGGCGGCGGCCCCGGACCGCACCTCTCGCGTGCCCGAGCTGGTCGTGCGCGCGAGCACGGCGGCGCCACGGGCCGCTCGCTGACGCATTCCGCATGGGAGTCCGGGCGACGAGCGCCCCGCTGGCCCGTGGTGCGGGTCTTCATGGCACGCGGATGTCGGCACGGTGCCGGGACCCGTTGGAGGCGAGAGTTGCGCGCCCGCACGAGGGAGAAAGGTATCCCGGGGATACCTTTCTCCCTCGTGCTCGAGAGAGTCGCTGCAACCATGTGCGTGTGTCGAGCGCCATGGCGGCGCGTGTGCCGGCGTCGGGTGAGGGCCGGCTCCGGCACCGCCAGCGCGGCCACGTGGCATCCGGCACTCGGAGCGAGCCGGAATGCAGGACGAGACGGGTCACGGCTGCCGTGCGGGACGCATGGGCCCTCTCGTCATGCGAACCATCGCGGCGACGCCGCCCGCCCGGGCGAGCGGATGGCGTGGCACCGGGGCCGATGGCCTCAAGCGGCCGAGTAGTCGGGCAGCTCCTGCAGCGTCCAGCGGTTGCCGTCGGGGTCGCGCAGGGTGATGAAGCGGCCCCACGCCTGCTCGTCGACGCCCTCGGCCTCGACACCCTTCGCCCTGAGTTCGGCGAGCACGGCGTCGGCGTCGGGGATCACGACCTGGATGACGTCGAGCGAGCCGGGCTCGAGCGTGTTTCCGAGGCCTTCGCCGAACGCGATCGAGCACGCCGAGCCGGGAGGGGTGAGCTGCACGAAGCGGAGGTCGTCGCTCACGCGCTGATCGTGGTCGGCGTTGAACCCGAGCTTGTCGACGTAGAACACCTTGGCGCGGTCGACGTCGGTGACGGGCACGTGGATGAGCTCGATCTTCCAGTCCATGGTGGTCCTCCTGTTCGGGCCGGCGGCGGATGCCGCGGCTGAGCGGTCGGGACCAGTGTGTCGGGTGATGCGGTCAGTTCTCGTCCGGAATGCGAAGCGGCGACCAAGTGGCCCCGGTGCGAGGATGGGTGCCATGACCACGCTCAACATCACCGGGGATGCCGCTGCCGACGACCTGCTGGGCAGCGACGCGTTCGCCCTGCTCACGGGCATGCTGCTCGACCAGCAGGTCGCGATGGAGACCGCGTTCGCGGGGCCGGCGAAGATCCGCGAGCGTGTCGGCACGATCGAACCGGCCGCGATCGCGGCGGTCGACCCCGAGCGGTTCGTCGAGGCGTTCAAGCAGCCCCCGGCCGTGCACCGCTACCCGGGCTCGATGGCCGGGCGCGTGCAGGCACTCGCCGCAGCCGTGCGCGACGACTGGGGCGGCGACGCCGCCGCCATCTGGACGCAGGGCGACCCCGACGGCCCCGAGGTGCTGAAGCGGCTCAAGGCCCTGCCCGGGTTCGGCGAGCAGAAGGCGAAGATCTTCCTGGCGCTGCTCGGCAAGCAGTGCGGGCTCGAGGCGAGCGGATGGCGCGAGGCCGCCGGGCACTACGGCGACGAGGGGTCGTACGCCTCGGTGGCCGACATCGTCGACCCGGAGTCGCTCGCGAAGGTCCGCGCCACGAAGCAGGCCGCGAAGGCGGCGGCGAAGGCCGCGAAGCAGTGAACGCCACGCAGTAGCGCGACGCGCCCGGCTCGCTGCCGGGAGGGCGGATGCCTCCTGCCGCAGCGCCGAGCAGTGGCGCGACGCATCCGGCTCGCTGCCGGGCGGACGGATGCCTCCTGCCACAGCGCCGAGCAGTGGCGCGACGCATCCGGCTCGCTGCCGCGTCGACGCCGATTCAGGTGAAATGAGCGATCACATCGCGCACCAACCGGCCCGCCGGGCGCATCGATGACGCGATGACACGAACTTGGATCTCTCTCTGATCTGGGAATACGCCGTCGCGCATGATCCCGGATCGACCCAAGATCGCCCTCCCGCGAAATGCCTCTTGTGAGCGCTCACTTGTGAGCGCTAACATTCCAACGCGGCCCGAATGAACCGGCCGCCCGGCGCACCGAGACTCCGCAGCAGCCCCAGACGCCGGCAGTGAACAAGGAGGTTCCAGCTGATGAAGAAGCTCATCGGCATCGCCGCCGCCACCGGCGCGATGCTCCTCGCCCTCACCGGATGCGCCAGCGGCGGCAATGCCGCAAGCGAGGGTCCCAAGCCGCTCGACGAGCTCGTCGTGGGCTTCGCCCAGGTCGGCGCCGAGTCGGGGTGGCGCACCGCGAACACGAAGGACATCCAGGCGTCCTTCGAGGAGGCGGGCATCGAGCTCAAGTTCTCCGACGCGCAGCAGAAGCAGGAGAACCAGATCAAGGCGATCCGCTCGTACATCCAGCAGCAGGTCGACGTCATCGCGTTCTCGCCCGTCGTCGAGACCGGCTGGGACGCCGTGCTCAACGAGGCGAAGGCCGCCGGCATCCCCGTGGTGCTCACCGACCGCGCGGTCGACTCGCAGGACGAGTCGCTCTACGTGAGCTTCCTCGGCTCCGACTTCGTCGAGGAGGGCGAGAAGGCCGGCCAGTGGGTGCTCGACGAGTACGCCGACGCGACCGAGCCGGTGAAGATCATCCAGCTCGAGGGAACGACGGGCGCCGCGCCCGCGATCGACCGTGCCGAGGGCTTCGCCGAGGTCATCGCCGCCAACCCGAACCTCGAGGTCGTCGCGAGCCAGACCGGCGACTTCACCCGCGCCGGCGGCAAGCAGGTGACCGAGGCGCTCCTGAAGTCGAACCCCGACGTCGACCTCATCTACGCGCACAACGACGACATGGGCCTCGGCGCGATCGAGGCGATCGAAGCGGCCGGCCTCGAGCCGGGCGTCGACATCAAGCTCGTCACGGTCGACGCGGTCAAGGACGGCATGCAGGCCCTCGCCGACGGCAAGATCAACTTCATCGTCGAGTGCTCGCCGCTGCTCGGCGCGCAGCTCGTCGAGATCGTGAAGCAGATCAACGACGGCGAGACGCCCGAGAAGCGCATCGTCACCGAGGAGACCACCTTCACGCAGGAAGAGGCGATCGAGGCCCTGCCCACCCGCCAGTACTGACCCGGCTCGGCGGGCGCCCCAAGCGGCGTCCGCCGGCCCGCACCGGGTGCGCGGTCGTCCATGCCGCGCACCCGGTACCCTCGTCCCACCGTCGTCCCGCGCCCGACCCGGCGCCGGGTCGGCGACGACCCCGGCGCCACAGGCGCAGGCGAGCGGATGGAGCATCCGCTCGCGGACTCGATGGAGAGCACCGTGACCCAGCAGACCGAACCCGCCGCTCCGGCACAGGGATCGCCACCGGCGGCGGCGACCGCACCGGCGCCGGTCGTCGAGATGCGCGGCATCTCGATCGGCTTCCCGGGCGTGAAGGCCCTCGACGGCGTCGACTTCCGCATGTTCCCCGGCGAGGTGCACTCGCTCATGGGTGAGAACGGCGCCGGCAAGTCGACGCTCATCAAGGCGTTGACCGGCGTCTACGGCATCGATGCCGGCACGATCACCCTCGCGGGCGAACGTGTCTCGTTCGCGGGACCCGCGCAGGCGCAGGCCGCCGGCATCTCGACGGTGTACCAGGAGGTCAACCTCCTCCCCAACCTCTCGGTGGCCGAGAACATCATGCTCGGCCGCGAGCCCCGCCGCTTCGGCGGCATCGACTGGCGCGCGATGCGCCGCCGGTCGGCCGAGCTCCTCGCCGGCCTCCACCTCGACATCGATCCGGGCTCGCTCCTCGGCGACCACTCGCTCGCCGTGCAGCAGCTCGTCGCGATCGCGCGGGCGATCGACGTGAACGCGAAGGTCCTGATCCTCGACGAGCCCACGTCGAGCCTCGACGCCGACGAGGTCGCCGAGCTCTTCCGAGTCATCCGCTCGCTGAAGGACCAGGGCGTCGCCATCCTGTTCGTCTCGCACTTCCTCGACCAGGTGTACGAGATCTGCGACCGCCTGACAGTGCTCCGCAACGGCACGCTCGTGGGGGAGTACCTCGTCGACGAGCTCCTGCGCATCGACCTCGTGCAGAAGATGATCGGCAAGGAGCTCACCGCGCTCGACGACCTCGAGCACCGCGCACACGCCGCGGTCGTCGACGAGACGGATGCCGCGACCTTCGTCTCGGCGACGAAGCTCGGTCGCCGGGGCGCGATCGAGCCGGCCGACCTGCCGATCGCGGTCGGCGAGGTCGTCGGCCTCGCGGGCCTGCTCGGCTCGGGTCGCACCGAGCTCGCGCGCCTGCTCGGCGGCATCGACCGCGCCGACACCGGCGAACTCGCGATCCACGGCGAGCACGTGCGGCTGCGCTCCCCCCGTCAGGCCATCTCGAAGCGCATCGCGTTCTCGTCGGAGAACCGCCGTGACGAGGGCATCGTCGGCGAGCTCACCGTGCGCGACAACATCGTGCTCGCACTGCAGGCCGATCGGGGCTGGTTCCGGCCGATCCCGAAGAAGAAGCAGGACGAGCTCGCGCAGTCCTACATCCAGGCCCTCAACATCCGGCCCGGCAACCCCGACGCGCTCGTGCGCAACCTGTCGGGCGGCAACCAGCAGAAGGTGCTGCTCGCACGGTGGCTCGCGATCGCGCCCCGCCTGCTGATCCTCGACGAGCCGACGCGCGGCATCGACATCGGGGCGAAGGCCGAGATCCAGAAGCTCGTCTTCAACCTCGCCGAGAACGGCATGAGCGTGCTGTTCATCTCGGCCGAGCTCGAGGAGGTGCTGCGGCTCAGCCACCGCGTCGTGGTGCTCCGCGACCGGACCGTCGTCGCCGACCTCGAGAACGACGGGCTGACGGTCGACTCGCTGCTCGCGCTGATCGCCGACGGACGCGTCGCCTCCGACGACGAGGCGCTCGACGAGCGCACGCCGGCCGTCGCGGTGGCCGCGGTCGGCGCGGGCGCCGGCCACGCGGCATCCGCCCCGCCCGGCCACGCGGCATCCGCCCCGCCCACCCCCACCGCCTCGACCACGGAAGGAGACCGCTCGTGAGCGCGCTCGCCAAGATGGCGTCGAGCCGGCTGTTCTGGCCGGTCGTCATGCTCCTCGTGCTGTTCGCGATCAACCTCGTCGCCTTCCCCGGGTTCTTCGAGATCACGGTGCGCGACGGGCAGTTGTTCGGCAGCCTCATCGACATCCTGCGCAACGGCGCGCCGACGCTGATCATCGCGGTCGGCATGACGCTCGTGATCGCCACGCGCGGCATCGACCTCTCGGTCGGCGCGGTCGCCGCGATCTCGGGTGCGGTGGCCTGCTCGATCATCCTTGGCTCGCCGGCGCCCGGCAGCCTCGCGACCGTGGCGGTCGCGATCACGGTGGCGCTGCTCATCTCGCTCGTGCTCGGGGTGTGGAACGGGTTCCTCGTCGCCGCGCTCGGCATCCAGCCGATCATCGCGACCCTCATCCTGATGACCGCGGGCCGCGGCGTGGCGATGCTCATCACCGAGGGGCAGATCCTCACGGTGAACAGCCCGCCGTTCAAGTTCCTCGGCTCGGGCTTCTGGTTCGGCATCCCGGTCGCGGTGATCATCGCCGCAGTCGTGTTCGGGCTCGCGGCTCTGGTCACGCGGCGCACCGCGCTCGGCATGTTCATCGAGTCCGTCGGCATCAACCCGGAGGCCAGCCGTCAGGCCGGCGTGCGGGCACGCGGGCTGCTGTTCGCGGTGTACACGTTCTGCGCGCTGTGCGCGGCCATCGCGGGGCTCATCCTCACCGCGAACACGGCGGCCGCCGACGCCAACAACACGGGCCTCTTCATCGAGCTCGACGCGATCCTCGCGGTCGTCATCGGCGGCACGTCGCTCGCGGGCGGCCGGTACTCGCTCGTCGGCACCCTCGTCGGCGCGCTCGTGATCCAGACCCTCGTGACCACGGTGTACACGGTCGGCATCCCGCCGATCGCGACCATGGTGTTCAAGGCCGCGGTCGTCACGATCGTGTGCCTGCTCCAGTCGCCCACGACCGCCGAGGCGCTGAGCGGGTTCCGACGACGGCTCGCCGTCCGATCCGGGAAGGGGGTCGCCGCATCATGACGAAGCTCCTCGAGGCGCCCGTCGCCGACCATCCGACTCGCACCGGCCGCGGCCCGCGCCGAGGCAGCGGCGGAGGCGCGCCCGCCGGCTCGGGCCGACGCCGCCCGCTCGCCGCGGCGCTCGGCCTGCTCACGAGCCCGAAGTACGGACCCGTCACGGTCACCGGCCTGCTGTTCGTCGCGATCTTCGTGATCGGCGGGTTCCGATACCGCGGGTTCTTCTCCGGGCAGGTGTTCCTGAACCTGTTCGTCGACAACGCGTACCTCATCGTGCTCGCGGTCGGCATGACCTTCGTGATCCTCACGGGCGGCATCGACCTGTCGGTCGGCGCGGTCGTGGCGCTCTCGGGCATGATCGCGGCGAGCCTGCTGCAGACCGGATGGTCGCCGGGGGTCGTGATCCCGCTGATCCTGGTGCTCACGAGCATCCTGGGCCTCCTCGTGGGGCTCATGATCCACGTGTTCAAGGTGCAGCCGTTCATCGCGACGCTCGCGGCGATGTTCCTCGCCCGCGGCCTCTGCTACGTGATCAGCCAGTCGTCGATCTCGATCACCGACCCGACCTTCATCCAGCTCGCGGTCTCGCGGATCCCGCTCGGTGGGGGCCTGTCGATCACGCCGAGCGTGATCATCGCGCTCGTGGTCGTGGCCCTCGCGGTCTGGGTGCTGCACGGCACGCGCTTCGGCCGCACCGTCTACGCGATCGGCGGCGGCGAGCAGTCGGGCCTCCTCATGGGTCTCCCGGTCGCCCGTACGAAGGTGCTCGTCTACGTGATCTCGGGCTTCTGCTCGGGCCTCGCGGGCGTGCTGTTCACCTTCTACACGCTCTCGGGTTACCCGCTCACGGCGATCGGCACCGAGCTCGACGCGATCGCCGCGGTCGTGATCGGCGGCACGCTGCTCACCGGCGGCTACGGGTTCGTGCTCGGCTCGGTGCTCGGCGTGCTGGTGCTCGGCGTCATCCAGACGATCATCACCTTCGAGGGCACCCTGTCGTCGTGGTGGACGAAGATCTTCATAGGCGCGCTGCTGCTCGTGTTCATCATCCTGCAGAAGGTGCTGACGGCCAGGCGACGATGAGGAACGATGCGGGCCGTACCCCGCTCGCGCGGTGCGGCCCGTCCGGTGTCGTTCGGCGGCGGATGGGATGATGGCGGTGAACGAGCGCGCCGCGGGCGCGAGGCAGGGAGCCGGTCGGGGAGTGAGCGACGACGAGAAGGCCAGGGCCGCGACGATCTTCGACGTGGCCAGGCTCGCCGGCGTGTCCCACCAGACCGTCTCGCGCGTGCTCAACGACCTGCCGAACGTGCGGCCGGCCACGCGCGCCCGGGTCGAGCAGGCGATCAAGCAGCTGCGCTACGTGCCGTCGCCGGCGGCGCGGGCGCTGGTCACGCGCCGCACCCGCACGCTCGGGCTCATCGTCACGGGCACCCCCGACTACGGCCCCTCCAGCACCGCGCTGCACTTCAACGAGGCGGCGCGCGATGCGCGCTACTCGGTCATCACGGCGAGCATGCTCGAGACGGATGCCGTGAACCTGCGCTCCACGGCCGAGCTCCTGGTGCGCCAGAACGTCGAGGCGATCGTGCTCATCGCCGCCCAGCGGGGCGCGCTCGACGCGCTCGACGGGGTGGAGCTCGGGGTGCCCGTCGTGGCCGTGGCATCCGAGGACCGGGGGGCGCTGCACCGGGTCTGGCTCGACCAGTACGCGGGCGCGCGGCTCGCGGTCGAGCATCTCATCGGGCTCGGGCATCGCGAGATCCGCCACGTCAGCGGTCCGGCGAACGCGATGGATGCCGCGGAGCGGCTCCGGGCGTGGAGCACGACGCTCGGCGAGCACGGCCTGCCGGCCCGCGAACCGCTCGTCGGCGACTGGTCGCCGGGCAGCGGCTACGTGCACGGCCGCGCGCTCGCGGAGGACCGCGAGATGACGGCGGTGTTCGTCTCCAACGACCAGATGGCGCTGGGCGTCATCCACGCGCTCGCCGAAGCCGGCCGATCGGTGCCGGGCGAGGTGAGCGTCGTCGGCTTCGACGACATCCCCGAGGCCGAGTTCTTCGCGCCGCCGCTGACGACCGTGCGACAGGACTTCGTCGAGCTGGGCCGCGACGCGATGGCGGGCGTGCTCGCCGCGCTCGGCGACGACGACCGGATGCCCGCGCCGCGCGTGCCCGACCTCATCGTGCGCGCGAGCACCGCCGCGCCGGCCGGGTCCGGCACCGCGTCGGGTGCCGCGGGGGCGCGGACGACGGTCTCGTCGTAGCCGGTCGACAGCACCGCGCGCCCGGAGCAGAATGCGAGACGTGGCGTCAACCACGCTCCGGTTCGAACTCGTCCGCGTCATCCCGGCGCCGATCGACGAGGTCTTCGCGCGCCTGATCGACTTCGCGGGCTACGCCGAGTGGATGCCCGCCACGGGTACCATCCTCCGGAGCACCAGGCAGACGTCGGTCGGCGAGCCATCCGTCGGCACCACGTTCGTCGACGACACCACGTACGGGCGGACGCCCGGCCAGATCGTCGAGTTCGACCGGCCCACGCGCGTGGTGTTCCACTGGTGGGACGAGCCCCGGCACGGCTGGATCGCGACGGAGGGCTGGCCGGGCTACGCCCTGGAGGCCGTCGACGACGCGACCACGCAGGTCCGGCACTTCGCGGCGCTGCGTGCCCACGGCATCGCTCGCGTCGGCATGCCGTTCTGGCGCCGGGTCGCGTTGCGGGAGCGTTCGACGACGATCGACGCGCTGCAGGCGTCGTTCGTGCGCGCCTGATCGGCAGGCCGGGTCAGGCCGAGACGGAGGCGGCGGCGGATGCCTCGAGCCCGGCCCGCACGCGAGCGGATGCCGCGGCGATCGCGCGCTTCTCGTCGGGCTCGAGCACGTCGAGGAAGAGCTCGCGGATGTCGCGGGCGTGGCCCCGCATCGCGCGGAGCAGCGCGCGACGACCGTCACGGGTGAGGACGATCATCGAGCCGCGCGCGTCGGTGTCGCACTCGACGCGCTCGACGAGTCCGCGGCCGACCATGCGGGTCAGCTGGTGCGAGACGCGGCTCTTCTCCCACCCGACGAGCTCGCCGAGCGCGCCCGGGCGCAGGCCCTCCTCGGGCCCGCGGAACAGTTCGAGCAGCAGGCCGAAGTCGGCCTGCGAGATGCCGGCATCGCGCTGCAGGCGGCGGTCGAGTTCGCGGCCGAGCTCTGCGTGCATGAGCACGAAGCCATCGAAGAGCGCCCATTCGGCGTCGTCGACGGCGGAGATCTCGGAGGCGGCCATCCGGTCATCATAGCGAATTGTGGTTGACGTGTCATCCAAATCTGTTATGGTGACGTGTCAACTACTTCCCCCGAGAGAGGACGACACATGTCCGTAGTCAGGATCGGCATCATCATCGGCAGCACCCGACCGGGTCGCGTCGGCGAGCAGGTCGCCCGGTGGGTGCTCGAGCAGGCCCGCTCGCGCACCGACGCCGAGTTCGAGCTCGTCGACCTCGCCGACTTCGCCCTGCCCCACCTCGACGAGGCGATGCCCGCGGCGATGGGCCAGTACGCCCACCCGCACACCAGGGCGTGGGCCGAGAAGGTCGACTCGTTCGACGGCTACATCTTCGTCACCCCCGAGTACAACCACTCGACCTCCGGCGCGCTGAAGAACGCGATCGACTTCGTCTACGCGGAGTGGAACAACAAGGCCGCCGGGCTCGTGAGCTACGGCTCGGCGGGCGGCACGCGCGCGGCCGAGCACCTGCGCCTCATCCTCGGCGAGCTGCAGGTCGCCGATGTTCGCCAGCAGGTCTCGTTCTCGCTCATGACCGACTTCGAGAACTACACGACCTTCACGCCGGCCGAGTACCACGCCGGCATGCTCGCGACCCAGCTCGACCAGGTCGTGCCGTGGGCGCTCGCCCTGCGCTCCGTGCGCGAGGCGGGCGAGCTCGCGCAGGCGGCGTAGCCGCGCGGACTGAGGGGGCGGCGCCGTGACCCGGCGCTGCCCTCAGCGCGCGACGTGCGCGTCGAGGAAGTCGGCGATTCGGGCGGCCATCGTCTCCGGCTGCCACGAGTGCTGCACCGCCGGAACCGTGCCGCGCTCGGCGTTCGGCATCGCCGCGACGATGGCATCCGCCGCCGGCGCCATCTCGGCCGGCGCCCCATCCTCGCCGACGAGCACGAGCGTCGGCGCCTGGATGGACCCGAACAGCTCGGCGTGCGGCGCGGACTGCGCCCAGGCGAGGGACTCGGCATCCGCTTCGAGGCTCGGGCCGATGCGCACCATGAGAGGCCAGGACGGGGTGCCCTTGGCCTGCTCGAGCCACTCGGGGGGCATGTCCTTCATGAAGTACTCGACGACCGCGTCGGGGTCGTCGCCTGCGACTCGCTCGCGGATGCCGGCGAGGAACTCCTCGCCCTCAGGCCCCTGTTCGGCGCCGATCGGCACCTCGAAGCCGACGATCGCGGTCACGGGCAGGCCATGCGCGGCAGCCGCGAGCGCGATCGCCCCGCCGGACGAGTTGCCGAACAGCGCGACGCCCTCGCCGAGCTGGTGCACGCGCTGGAGCTCCGCGACGATCGCGCGCAGGTCGGCGAGCGTCTCGTGCAGGCCCATCGGCACGTCGTGCGCGCTCTCGCCGCGCCCGCGCCGGTCGTAGTTGACCACCGTGTAGCCGCGTTTCGCGAGCGCCGTCGCGAGCTGCTTGGTCGCCGGGTCGAACGCGCGGAACTGGAACGCGCCGCCGACGAGCACCACGGGTGGGCCCTCGCCCTCCCGGTCGTAGGCGATCGAAGCGCCGTCGTGTGAGATCACGGTGTGGGACATGCGGTCCTCCCTGGCAGGGCTGTGCCTGCGTCGGTGCTCCTGCACCGGGTCCGGGCTGCGTCGGTCTGGTCCGCCGTCAGGCTAACCCCGGGCGGCCGGAGCGCGATAGGGGTCGCGGATGACCGGGTGCGGCGCACTTGACGCGAGCGCGGTCGGTCGGAAGGTCTAGGCTGTCACTCCTGCCCGCCCCGCAGGCGAATCCGGCGCCCCGGTCGATGGGGAGCTGAGCGTGGATCCGGTGTCATGCACGAACTGCAGAAGATCGCACGCCCGAGGCGAGGAGCACCGGTGTCCTGCCCCGGGCCTGATCAGTCTGGGCGATGCCACCGTCCGGGTGATCGACGCGTGCCTGCGCGCGGGCGGGAGACCCGTGATCGTCGGAGGATCGGTGCGCGACGCCCTCAGCGCGCCCGGAGCACGTCCCGGTGACGTGGACATCGAGGTGCACGGCGACGTCGACGGCGCCGCCCTCGAGTCGGAGCTCTCGGCCGTGGGCCGAACCGACCGGACCGGCGCCCACTTCGAGATCCTCCGGGTCGTCGTCGGCGGCGAGTCCTTCGACGTGTCGTTCACGTCACTGGCCGAGTCCGAGGCCTTCGCGCGACGGGACTTCACGATCAACGCGATGGGATGGGACCCGGTCGCCGGTGAACTGATCGACCCGTTCGGCGGCGCGGCCGATCTCCGTGACGGCATGCTGCGTCATACCTCCGACCAGTTCGCAGACGATCCGGCGCGCGTTCTGCGTGCGATGCAGCTGGCAGCGCGATTCAACCTCCGCCTGGACGCGGCGACGGCGCGGCTCGCACGAGCCATCCGGCCGTCGTTCGACTCGCTTCCCGTCGAGCGCGTCTGGCTCGAGTGGCGGAAGCTCGCGCGCTCCGGCGTGGACATCTCGGCCGGCATGCGGGTCCTCGAGGCGACTGGCTGGCTCGCGTGCTTTCCCGAGCTGGCCGACACGCGCGGGTGCGAGCAGGATCCGTCCTGGCACCCGGAGGGCGACGTGTTCACGCACCTCGGCCTCGCTGCGGACGAGTGCGCGCGTGTCGCCGTCGAGGAGGGATGGGATGAGCTGCGCCGCGAGCGGGTCGTCCTCGCGACGCTCCTGCACGATCTCGGTAAGCCGCAGACCACCGTCCGGGAGGCCGACGGGCGCATCACGAGCCGTGGGCATGCCCAGGTCGGGGCGGATGTCGCCCGCGCGTTCCTGCGCAGGATCGGCGCGCCCCATCCGCTGATCGCGGACGTCGCGACCCTCGTCGCGGAGCACATGACTGCGACCACCGTGCCCGGGCGGCCGAGTCGCCACGCGGTGCGTCGACTCGGCCGCCGGCTCGGTCGGGTGTCGATCGACGATTGGGCGGCGGTCGTCGATGCGGACTGCGCCGGCCGAGGTGCCGGGTCGCGTCCGTCACCGGCACACGAGTGGCTGAGCATATGGCGCGCGGATGATCGTGCGGGCAGCGTGCCGCTCCTCACCGGTCGCGACCTCATCGACCACGGGATGGCCCCGGGGCCCGACTTCAAGGCCGTGCTCGCCGCGGCGCTCGACGCACAGGACGCGGGGGAGTTCGTGGACCGCCACGGTGCGCTCGGCTGGCTGCGGGCGCGTCGTGGACGGTGATGGATCGCGCTGACCCGATTCGGCGCGAGACCTTCGGGGCGCCCGTGATCCGTCCCGCGGGCGCGCACATGCGAGTCAGCGCCAACCGGTGATGAGCTCCCGGATCGTTCGCTCGTAGGGTCCACGTTCGAACCGGAGCGTGAACGGAGGACGGTCGGCGGCGATCTCTCCGGTGATCCGATCCTGGTAGGCGACGTCCCGCCACTCGACGATCGACTCCTCGACGCGGACGTCCGCACTGATCGCGCCGCACCAGATGTCTCCGCAGAGCCCGCAGAACAGGATCGCGGTCCGCCCGTCCGGGAAGCGCACCCATTCCTCGTCCGGCCCGACCTCCTCGGCGAGCAGCGCCCTGAGGCTGGCGACGACGACCGCGTCGCCGGCCTCCGGCCCCCACATGAGCGGCCGGTCGTCCGCTCGTGAGTGACCTATCGAGGCACGCTCGCGCAGCGGTCGACCGTCCACCAGCCAATCCCGGAACCAGTCCACCTCGCGGGTCCTCGTGCGCCGCGGCCAGCGCCCAGTGACCGCCTCTGTGCTCGTCTCGGTCCAGGCCGAGCCCAGGACGGAGAGCGCTGGTTCGCGCGGGGCTGCGGGCATGAGGGGAGCGTACCCGGGCGTGCCATCTCGTCGGAGTAGTTATCCGATGCGGCCCCGCGCGGCAGATGCGGTCGCGCGCGGCAGCACTCGCAGCTGCGCACTCAGCCCGAAGACGACCGGGAGCGCTCGAGTTCGAGGAGCGCCTCGGTGGCAGCCGCGGTGCGCTCGGGCGACTCGCGGATGACGCGCAAGGATCCGGCCAAGCTGACGAATCCGGCGATGAGGATGATGGCGAGGACGAACTCCATGCCGTGGACGCTATCGCGCTGGGCGTTCGAGGCTGGGCGATGTTCCACAGCGGGAGTTCGCGAGGTCGGCTCGTTTGCTCCGACAGCCGGGCTCAGTCGCCGTTCTTCCGCTTGTCCCGTACCTTCAGTCCGCCCGCGGCCGCGGGCTCGACGAGGAAGAGTTCGGTCGCGCGCACCAGGTCGGAGAGCTTCGCGTAGCCCCAGTTGCGGGAGTCGAAGTCGGGCTGCTGGTTGCGAATCACGCTGCCGACCGCGGCGAGGTTCGCCCACCCGTCCTCCTGCGATGCGGTCAGGACGCTTCCCCGCAGGCCGGACACGAGCTTGGTGTCGCTTCGCAGCTTCGCCGGCGGCACGCGTGTCGGCGTCGGGGACGTGGCCTCCGCCGCCGGCTCGTCGAGCACTTCGAGGTAGGTGAATCGATCGCAGGCGTTGCGGAACGCTTCGGGCGTCTTCCGTTCTCCGAACCCGTACACGGTGACGCCCTCCTCGCGGATGCGCGACGCCAGACGCGTGAAGTCGCTGTCGGATGACACGATGCAGAACGCGTGGAACCGTCGCGTGTACAGCAGGTCCATCGCATCGATGATCAGCGCGCTGTCGGTCGCGTTCTTGCCGACCGTGTTCGCGAACTGCTGCATCGGCTGGATGACGTGTTCGCTCGCGACCGTTTTCCAGCTGCTGAGGTTCGGCCTCGTCCAGTTGCCGTACACCCGCTTCACCGATGCCGTGCCGAAGCCCGCCACCTCGGAGAGGACCGCGCCGATCTTCGACGGCGGGACGTTGTCGGCGTCGATGAGGACGGCGAGGAGTTCGTTCGGCTGCGGCATCCGCCCAGCATGGCAGCCGACCACGTCGCCGATCTTCCCCGGCACGCAGTGAGTCGCTAGCGTGGCCGCATCGTGGCACTCCCGCCACGCGACCCCGGAGGAGCGATCATGGACGCAGCGACCCACCCGACGCTGCTGGAATCCATCGCCGCCTGGGTTCTCGTCGTCTCGTTCACCCTCTCGCTGGTCTACGAGCTGTGGCGGGCGACCGCGAAGTCCGGCGTGTCGAAGTACGACTCGATGCGCTCGTTCGTCAGCGGGCTGTGGCTGTACGTGCTCGCCACCGTGGTGATCATCCTGCTGTTCCTCGGCGTCCCGTTCGCAGCGTGGGTCGGGCTCGTCTTCGCCGTCCTGGTGATCATCGCCTCGGTCTTCTACTACAACCCGACGATGATGTTCGCCCGCAAGCCGGGCCTCTTCGACTGGATCGAGGACCTCGTCTACACGGGCCTGACGTTCGTCGTGGCCGCGCTGCTGCTGCTCGAGGTCTCGGGCCTCACGCTGGCCTGAGCGGCGCGGCAGGCGCTCCCGCACACCGAGGCGGGCGACTTCTCCGAATCCGCCGCGACGCGCCGCGGCATCCGTCGCAGGAATGTCGGTGGGTGGTGGCAGCATTACCACCGGACGCCACCACATCTAGTGGTCGGTGGGCCGATGAGGGCCAGATGTCGGGTCGGGGGAGCCGGTATGTCGCGTGAAGCCGTCGATAGCGGGGGTCGCGGCACCGTCGCGAGGGCGGTGCGGATGCCCCGTGCCGGCGTGGTGCGCGGGCGACACGCCGACGACACGCCCGACATCCATTCACAGGCCGGCTCTGCACAGATGAGCAGGCCTGTGGAGAACCCGAAACCGACCCGCGGAAATCCGCCGATCAGACCAGCTTCGGCCTGTGAGTGAACGGTGGAGAACGCGGTGGAAAACTACACGGATGTAACTACATCATCTTGTGGTCGTGCATTTACCCAGACACAAGATGTAGTATCGAAGGACCGAAGCAACACCGGGGGAGCGGCTCCTGGAGGAGCCAGAGAAGAGGGGTCACAGAGATGACGGTCACGGTCTACACCAAGCCTTCCTGCGTCCAGTGCAACGCGACGTACCGGGCCCTCGACAGCAAGGGCATCGAGTACGAGATCCTCGACCTCTCGCAGGACGAGACCGCGCTCGCCGCCGTCAAGGAGCTCGGCTACCTGCAGGCCCCCGTCGTGATCACCGACGAAGACCACTGGTCGGGCTTCCGCCCCGACAAGATCGACGAGCTGGCGTCGCGGCTGGCGTAACGGCTCCCGGGCGCATCGACCGGGGGGTCGTGATGCAGCACCTGGAGCAGCCATGACGAACCTCATCTACTTCTCGAGCGTGTCGGGCAACACGGCGCGCTTCATCGACAAGCTCGGCCGGCCGGCGGCGCGCATCCCGCTCCATGCGAAGGATGCCGCGCTCGTCGCCGACGAACCGTACGTCCTCGTGGTTCCGACCTACGGGGGTGGGGACGGCAAGGGCGCCGTGCCCAAGCAGGTCATCAGGTTCCTGAACGACCCGCACAACCGCGCACTCATCCGCGGCGTCATCGCCGCCGGAAACACCAACTTCGGGGCGGCCTACGGCCTCGCGGGCGACATCGTCGCCGCGAAGTGCCATGTGCCGCACCTCTACCGCTTCGAAGTATTCGGAACACCAGACGACGTTCGCGCCGTCGACGAGGGATTGGACGCATTTTGGTCAACGCAGCAGCAGGCACCGCAGGCGACAGTGGCGTGAGCGTCATCGACGCACCGCGGTCGAGCAACTCGGGGATGGACTACCACGCCCTGAACGCGATGCTGAACCTCTACAGCGCCGACGGCAAGATCCAGTTCGAGAAGGACAAGGAGGCGGCGCGGGAGTACTTCCTCCAGCACGTCAACCAGAACACGGTCTTCTTCCACTCGCTGAAGGAGCGCCTCGACTACCTCGTCGAGAAGGAGTACTACGAGCCCGAGGTGCTCGGCATGTACTCGTTCGAGTTCATCCAGCAGCTCAACGACCTGGCCTACTCGAAGAAGTTCCGCTTCGAGACGTTCCTCGGCGCGTTCAAGTACTACACGAGCTACACGCTGAAGACCTTCGACGGCAAGCGGTACCTCGAGCGCTTCGAGGACCGCGTCGTGATGACCGCGCTCGGCCTCGCGCAGGGCGACGAGCAGCTCGCCACCGACCTCGTCGAGGAGATCATCGCCGGCCGCTTCCAGCCGGCGACCCCGACGTTCCTCAACACGGGCAAGGCGCAGCGCGGCGAGCTCGTCTCGTGCTTCCTGCTCCGCATCGAAGACAACATGGAGTCGATCTCGCGCGGCATCAACTCGTCGCTCCAGCTGTCGAAGCGCGGCGGCGGCGTGGCACTCCTGCTCTCGAACATCCGCGAGTCGGGCGCGCCGATCAAGCAGATCGAGAACCAGTCGTCGGGCATCATCCCCGTGATGAAGCTGCTCGAGGACTCGTTCAGCTACGCCAACCAGCTCGGCGCGCGTCAGGGCGCCGGCGCCGTGTACCTGTCGGCGCACCACCCCGACATCATGCGGTTCCTCGACACCAAGCGCGAGAACGCCGACGAGAAGATCCGCATCAAGACGCTCTCCCTCGGTGTCGTCGTGCCCGACATCACGTTCGAGCTCGCGAAGAACAACGAGGACATGTACCTCTTCTCGCCGTACGACGTCGAGCGCGTCTACGGCAAGCCGTTCGGCGACGTGCCGATCACCGAGAACTACCGCGCGATGGTCGACGACCCGCGCATCAAGAAGACGAAGATCAACGCGCGCGAGTTCTTCCAGACGATCGCCGAGATCCAGTTCGAGTCGGGCTACCCCTACATCGTGTTCGAGGACACGGTGAACAAGGCCAACCCGATCAAGGGCCGGATCAACATGTCGAACCTGTGCTCCGAGATCCTCCAGGTCAACACGCCGACGACCTACAACGAAGACCTCTCCTACGCCCAGATCGGCAAGGACATCTCGTGCAACCTCGGGTCGATGAACATCGCGCTGTCGATGGACTCGCCCGACCTCGGCAAGACGGTGGAGACCGCCATCCGCGGCCTCACCGCCGTCTCGAACATGTCGCACATCTCGTCGGTGCGGTCCGTCGAAGACGGCAACGACAAGTCGCACGCGATCGGCCTCGGCCAGATGAACCTGCACGGCTACCTCGCCCGCGAGCGCATCCACTACGGCAGCGAAGAGGGCATCGACTTCACGAACATCTACTTCTACACGGTGCTGTTCCACGCGCTGCGCGCGTCGAACCAGATCGCGATCGAGCGCGGCGAAGCCTTCGACGGCTTCGCCGACTCGAAGTACGCGTCGGGCGAGTTCTTCGACAAGTACACGGATGCCGCGTGGGTGCCGCAGACCGCACGGGTCATCGAGCTGTTCGCCGACGCCGGCGTGCACATCCCGACGCAGCACGACTGGCAGGAGCTGAAGGCTTCCATCCAGGAGCACGGCATCTACAACCAGAACCTGCAGGCGGTGCCGCCGACCGGCTCGATCTCGTACATCAACAACTCGACGTCGTCGATCCACCCGATCGCGTCGAAGATCGAGATCCGCAAGGAAGGCAAGCTCGGACGCGTCTACTACCCGGCGCCGTTCATGACGAACGACAACCTCGAGTACTACGAGGACGCGTACGAGATCGGCTACGAGAAGGTCATCGACACCTACGCCGCGGCGACGCAGCACGTCGACCAGGGCCTCTCGCTCACGCTGTTCTTCAAGGACACCGCGACCACCCGCGACATCAACAAGGCCCAGATCTACGCCTGGCGCAAGGGCATCAAGACGATCTACTACATCCGGCTGCGTCAGCAGGCGCTCGAAGGAACTGAGCTGGAAATGTGCGTCAGCTGCACGCTGTAGTGAGCCTTTCTCACATTACGGATGACTCGAGAAGAGGAATGAACGGATGACTCTCACCGACCCGGTGAACTCGGCCACGAACGACCCGGCCCACGGCGGCAAGGTGAAGCTCGTCAGCCACGTCAACGCGATCAACTGGAATCGCATTCAGGACGACAAGGACCTCGAGGTCTGGAACCGTCTCGTGAACAACTTCTGGCTGCCCGAGAAGGTGCCGCTGTCGAACGACGTGCAGTCGTGGAACCAGCTGACGCCCGAAGAGCAGACCACGACGATGCGGGTGTTCACGGGTCTCACGCTGCTCGACACCATCCAGGGCACGGTCGGCGCGGTCTCGCTCATCCCCGACTCGCTGACCCCGCACGAGGAGGCGGTGTACACGAACATCGCGTTCATGGAGTCGGTGCACGCGAAGAGCTACTCGTCGATCTTCTCGACGCTGTGCTCGACGAAGGACATCGACGAGGCGTTCCGCTGGTCGGTCGAGAACGAGCACCTGCAGAAGAAGGCCTCCATCGTGATGGAGTACTACCGCGGTGACGAGCCGCTGAAGCGCAAGGTCGCTTCGACGCTGCTCGAGTCGTTCCTGTTCTACTCGGGCTTCTACCTTCCGATGCACTGGTCGTCGCGGGCGAAGTTGACGAACACGGCCGACCTGATCCGCCTCATCATCCGCGACGAGGCCGTGCACGGCTACTACATCGGCTACAAGTTCCAGCGCGGACTCGAGCTCGTCGACCAGGCCAAGCGCGACGAGATCAAGGACTACACGTTCTCGCTGCTCTACGAGCTCTACGACAACGAGGTGCAGTACACGCAGAGCCTCTACGACGGCCTCGGCCTCACCGAGGACGTCAAGAAGTTCCTGCACTACAACGCCAACAAGGCCCTCATGAACCTCGGCTACGAGTCGATGTTCCCCTCCTCGGTCACCGACGTGAACCCGGCGATCCTCGCCTCGCTCTCGCCGAACGCCGACGAGAACCACGACTTCTTCTCGGGGTCGGGCTCTTCCTACGTGATCGGCAAGGCGGTCAATACGGAGGACGAGGACTGGGACTTCTAGAAGTTGGGGAGGCCGCGTTTTGTTAGTCGAACGAGCTTACCTGCCTGGCCATGATTAGAGTGGCGCATTGGTTCGTTCCACTTTCAGAACCGATTCCATTGCCGGCCGATGTTCCATTCCCGATGGGGACCTCAAGGATTTCGACCGCACAGGTGTCGACGACGCTCGAAAAGTAGGCCATAGCGACGCTTGAAAACTGGGCCACCCAGACAGATTGGATGGGTGATCT
>ENA-ORCZ01000115-ORCZ01000115.1-marine-metagenome-genome-assembly--contig:-NODE-115-length-84068-cov-4.046767_pt1 | contig 84068 bp, 75 predicted proteins | sample MGYA00237785_ERZ508519 | MGnify/ENA primary metagenome ERZ508519 (study PRJEB26189, sample SAMN06268790) | marine metagenome | isolation source: Bioluminescent Bay, La Paraguera, Puerto Rico | place...
CAAGTTCGGCCGGCCGGAGAATGTGCCGCTGAACGGCCCCGATCCGCTGCGCTGGTGGATCGATCCGGAGAAGGCCGCGACGCTGGAGCAGCGCCGCCGCTCCATCGGCGAAGATGAGGAAGGAAGCTAAAGCCTCATGCTGTCCTACATCATCCGGCGCCTGCTGCTGATCATCCCGACGCTTTTCGGCATCATGCTGATCAACTTCCTGGTCGTGCAGGTGCTGCCCGGCGGACCGGTGGAGCAGGTCATCGCCCAGGTGACGGGCCAGGGCGTGGGCGCCACCAGCCGCGTTTCTACGCAGACCGGCGACGTCGCCGGCGGCGAACAGAGCGCCAACGTGGCCTCGGAGACCAGCACCACCGGTGCCTACCGAGGCGCGCAGGGCCTCAGTCCCGAGTTCATCGCCGAGCTGGAGCGCCAGTTCGGCCTCGACAAGCCGGCGCACGAACGCTTCTTCCTGATGATGCGCAACTACATCGTCTTCGATTTCGGCGAGAGCTTCTTCCGCGGGCGCGACGTCGTCGACCTGGTGATCGAGAAGATGGACGTTTCCATCTCGCTCGGCCTCTGGACCACGCTGATCACCTACCTGGTCTGCATCCCGCTGGGTGTCGCCAAGGCGACGCGCGACGGCTCGCGCTTCGACCTCTGGACCAGCGGCGTCATCATCGTCGGCTACGCCATTCCCTCCTTCCTCTTCGCCGTGCTGCTGATCATCCTCTTCGCCAGCGGGACCTACTGGCAGATCTTCCCGCTGCGCGGCCTGACCTCCATCGGCGCCTCCGAGTGGCCCTGGTACGAGCAGGTCGCCGACTACTTCTGGCACATCACCCTGCCGGTCGCCGCCATGGTGGTGGGCGGCTTCGCAACCCTGACCATGCTGACCAAGAACTCCTTCCTGGATCAGCTCGGCCAGCAGTACGTCATCACCGCCCGTGCCAAAGGCCTGACCGAGGGCCGCGTGCTCTACGGGCACGTCTTCCGCAACGCGATGCTGATCGTCATCGCCGGCTTTCCCGGCGCCTTCGTCTCGATCCTTTTCGGCAGCTCGCTGCTGATCGAGGTGATCTTCTCCCTCGACGGCCTGGGCCTGCTGGGGTTCGAGGCGGCGCTGAACCGCGACTATCCGGTGATCTTCGGCACGCTCTACTTCTTCTCGCTGCTCGGTCTGCTGATGAACATCATCGGCGACGTCATGTACACCATCGTCGATCCGCGCATCGACTTCGAGAGCCGGGCGGTGTGACATGACCATGCCCGCGCAGCACAGCAGCGTCCTCGGCCTCAAGATCAGCCCGCTGAACCGGCGGAGGCTGCACAACTTCCGCGCCAACCGCCGCGGCTTCTGGTCGCTGTGGATCTTCATCGCGCTTTTCGTCGTCAGCCTGCTCGCCGAGGTCGTCGCCAACGACCGCCCCTTCCTGGTCTACTACGACGGCGGCATCTATTTCCCCGTGGTGAAGGATTACCCGGAAACCACCTTCGGCGGCGCCTTTCCGACGGCCACGCAGTACAAGGACCCCACGGTTCAGGAGCTGATCAGCGAAAAGGGCTGGGCGCTCTGGCCCATCATCCGCTTCAACCATCGCACCGTCTCCTGGGACCTGCCGGAGCCGGCCCCCTCGCCGCCCAGCGCGGAGCACTGGCTGGGCACCGACGACCAGGCCCGCGACGTGGTGGCGCGCCTCATCTATGGCTTCCGCATTTCCGTGGTCTTCGGCCTGGTGCTGGCCGCCTTCTCCGCCGTCATCGGTGTGGCCGCCGGCGCCGTGCAGGGCTACTTCGGCGGCTGGACCGACCTGCTGTTCCAGCGCTTCATGGAGATCTGGTCGGGCCTGCCGACGCTCTACCTGCTGATCATCCTGGCCAGCGTGGTGGTCCCCAACTTCTGGTGGCTGCTCGGCATCATGCTGCTGTTCTCCTGGATGGGCTTCGTCGGCGTGGTGCGCGCCGAATTCCTGCGCGCGCGCAACTTCGACTACGTGCGCGCCGCGCGGGCTCTGGGCGCCACCGACCCGGTGATCATGTTCCGCCACGTGCTGCCCAACGCCATGGTCGCGACCATCACTTTCCTGCCCTTCACCCTATCCGGCGCGATCACGGCGCTGACCTCGCTGGACTTCCTCGGTTTCGGCCTGCCCGCCGGCTCGGCCTCCCTGGGCGAACTGCTGAAGCAGGGCAAGGAGAACCTGGCCGCGCCCTGGCTGGGCCTGACCGGCTTCTTTTCCATCGCCATCATGCTGAGCCTGCTGGTCTTCATCGGCGAGGCGGTGCGCGACGCCTTCGACCCGCGCAAGCTGTTCACCGGTCCGGCCCAGGCCGAGACCGCGGCAACGGACGCGGCCGCCGCCCCCAGGCCCGCCGCCGGAGGAGACGACTGATGCCGGATTCCACCCAAGCGGCGCCGCTGCTTCAGATCCGTAATCTCTCGGTACGTTTCCAGATGCCCGGCGGTGCCGTCGACGCGGTGAAGAACGTCAGCTTCGACATCGCCAAAGGCGAGACCGTCGCCCTGGTCGGCGAGTCCGGTTCCGGCAAGTCGGTGACCGCCCTTTCCGTCCTGCAGTTGCTGCCCTACCCCCTGGCGCGCCATCCCGCAGGCTCCTCCATCCGCTTCAACGGGCAGGAGCTGGTCGGCGCCGGGGGCGACCTGCTGCGCGAGGTACGCGGCGACCAGGTCTCCATGATCTTCCAGGAGCCGATGACCTCGCTCAATCCGCTGCACACGGTGGAAAAGCAGATCCGCGAGACCCTGGTGCTGCACAAGGGCATGTCGAAGGATCAGGCCCGCGCCCGCACCCTGGAACTGCTGAAACTTGTCGGCATTCCCGATGCGGTGAAGCGCCTCTCGGCCTATCCGCACGAACTCTCCGGCGGGCAGCGCCAGCGCGTCATGATCGCCATGGCCCTGGCCAATGAACCGGACCTGCTGATCGCCGACGAGCCGACCACGGCGCTGGACGTCACCATCCAGGCGCAGATCCTGAAGCTTCTGAAGGAGCTGCAGCAAAAGCTCGGCATGGCCCTGCTGCTGATCACCCACGACCTGGGCATCGTGCGCAAGATGGCCGACAAGGTCTGCGTCATGACCCAGGGCGAGATCGTCGAGCAGGGCGACGAGGAGGCGATCTTCGAGCGCCCGCAGCACCCCTACACCCAGCGCCTGCTGGCCGCCGAGCCCGGCGGGCACCCCATCGCCGCCGCCGCCGACGCGCCGGTGGTGATGCAGGGCGAGGAGGTGAAGGTCTGGTTCCCGATCAAGAAAGGCGTGCTCAAACGCACCGTCGACTACGTGCGCGCGGTCGACGGCATCTCGGTCACCGTGCGCGAGGGCCACACCGTGGGTGTGGTTGGGGAGAGCGGCTCCGGCAAGACCACTCTCGGTCTCGCGCTCTTGCGCCTGCTGTCCAGCGAAGGCGCCATCCAGTTCAATGGCCAGACTATCCAGGGTCTGAGCTCCCAGGAGCTGCGGCCGTTGCGTCGCTCCATGCAGATCGTCTTCCAGGACCCTTACGGTTCGCTCAGTCCGCGCCTCTCCATCGGCCAGATCGTGGCCGAGGGCCTGAAGATCCACGGCATGGGCGGCAGGGAGGCGGAGCGCGAGGCGATGATCGTCGAGGCGTTGAGGGAGGTGGGCCTCGATCCGGAAAGCCGCCACCGCTACCCGCACGAATTCTCCGGCGGCCAGCGTCAGCGCATCGCCATCGCGCGCACCATGGTCCTGAAACCCGAACTGGTGGTCCTCGACGAGCCGACCTCTGCCCTCGACCGCACCATCCAGAAACAGGTCGTCGAACTGTTGCGCGACCTGCAGAACGCCCATGACCTGACCTATCTCTTTATCAGCCACGATCTTGCCGTCGTCCGGGCTCTCTCCGACACGGTCATGGTGATGCAGCGAGGCAAGGTGGTTGAGGCCGGCACGACCGACGCGATCTTCGAAGCGCCGAAATGCGACTACACCAAGGAGTTGATCGGCGCCGCCATGCTTACCCAGAAGCAGATGATGGAAAGCGCCTGATCGGTGCGTTTTTTCGAGGAGTGGCCGCGTCGATATCAGCCTCATCCTGAGGCGGTCCTTTGGCCCGTCTCGAAGGATGGGCAGCATACACCTGAGCAAGGGGCCTATCCTTCGAGACGCCGCTGATGCGGCTCGTCAGGATGAGGTTGCGCAGTGTGAGGTACACCGCGTCGCAGTTCTCTGATACTCAGCTGCCGGCCAGTCCGGATGTCTGTACCGGAGCCGTTTCGAACTGGTCCCGCAAGAGGGCAAGGTCCGTGCCGTAGAAATGGGGCGCCAGCAGTACCGCGCTCGACAGGATATGCGAGCGCAGCGCAGCCAGAGAACCCTCGACATTGCGCATGGCAATGGCCTCGAAAATCTCGTGGTGCGGCGTGACATTCGGACGGGTCCAAGAGACCTCGGACCGCGGGGTCGACAGCATGACCCGTTGCAGGATCATGAAGGTCCTGACGAGGACGGGCTCCAGCACGGGCATTCCGGCGATCCTGAAGAGTTTCACATGCAGCGCCCGGTCCACTTCGGCGCAACCGAAGACGTCCCGCCTGGTGCGGCATTCCTCGAACCTGTCGTTCAACTCGATGAGCTCGTCAAGTTGGGCCTGGGTGATCTGTTTGACTGCCTCGGCGAGTCCGGTCACCTCGATGTCCACACGCAACTTCAGCATGAGCCGCGCTTCAAGCGGGCTCGGTTCCGTTACGTACGTGCCCTGATAGCCGCGTCGCTCCACCAGACCGTATTCCCGCAACAGCATGAGCGCTTCGCGAATGGTGCTTTGAGCGCAGCCATAGTCCTGTGCAAGGGATTGCTCGGTGATCGGGCTTTCGGATGTCATCTCGCCGGTCAGGATCTTGCTCTTCAAGTCCTGATAAACCGCGTCGGACTTGCGCGCCCGCTTGCCTTTCGAGTTACCTTCGGCCGGCGAACGTCCCTCCGCGACACGCAAAACATCCAAGTTGCTGCCCCCCACTGGCTCCCCCCTGCGGCCATTCCTGCGTCAGACCGAGCCTGCGGTCATTTGGCAACGCAAATCGAGAACGCAGCCGGAAGCGTGCACCGGTCACGATCTGACTGTCTCCATCCGATCATCCGCGGGTGCGAAGGAACGGTCGATGGGGCGTGCCGATCACGCACAGCCGCCCTCCCGGTCTAAGCACCTCTGCCCGCCTCTTCGCGCCGCCGGACGGTCGGTGGCTTCCCGAGCGGTTCAGTTTGCATGCCGGTTTGTATTCCTGGACGGCTGCCAAAATGACAATAAATGCATTGTTTCGCCCCTGCCGCGCAAAAGCAATCGCTAAGTCGGCATCAATGGTCACAACTCTGCGAGCGGGAAACGCAAGGCCGCGATGGCGGAAAGACTCACGCTGCAGCCATTTCCAGGGCGGCGATCCAGTTTCTCCAGGCGAGTTTTTCCAGCACGTCCGAATTGAAACCCCTGGCATCCAGTTCTTCCATCAGCCGGCCGAGCCCCGTGACGTCTCCAAGGTCGCGCGGCAGGACACAGCCGTCGAAATCGGACCCGAAGGCGACGCAATCCTCGCCAATCCGATCCACCAGGTAGGTCGCGTGATCGGCGACGACCGAGAGCGCGGTATCGCGGGAATGGCCACCGTCGGGCCGCAGGAACGCCACGTGGAAGTTGATGCCGACGAGCCCGCCGCTTTCCTTGATGGCATCCAGTTGCTTGTCGGTCAGGTTGCGGCTGCTGGCGCAGATCGAATGGGCGTTGGAGTGGCTGGCAACGATCGGGCGGTCTGTGATCCGGGCAAGATCCCAGAAACCTTTCTCGTTGAGATGGGAGACGTCCAGAAGGACGCCGAGCTGGTTGCAGCCCCGCACCAGGTCCTTGCCCGGGCCGGTCAGTCCTGGGCCGGTGTCGGGAGACACGGGATAGGCCATCGGAACCCCGTGGCCGAAGGCATTTTCCCGGCTCCAGACGAGCCCGAGCGAACGCAGGCCGCGGCCATAGAGTTCCTCAAGCGCATAGAGATTGGTGTCGATGGCCTCGGCACCTTCGATATGCAGGCTGACAGCCATCCTGCCCGCTTCCACAGTTTCCCTGTTTTCCGCCGGCGTGCGGCAGATCTTCACGGCGCCATCGGAGTCCGCCTCGATCTGCTGTGCGCGCTCCATCAGCCGGTAAGTGAAATCGAGCGCCTGTTTCTGGTGCACCGGCTGGTAATTGGCAGCGTCGTTCGGGTTGAAGGGTTTGGTGAAGTCCTGGTCCGGGTTGGAGGGCACGAACATGGCAAAAAGACCGCCGGCAAAGCCGGCTTCTTCCGCCCGGACAAAGTCGACATGGCCGGTTTCCGAGCGATCGAAGAAACTGCGTTCCTTGCCCTTCATTGCGTCGATTTCGAGCTTGAGCAGCGTGTCGTTGTGACCGTCGAAGACGGGGTAGGGCGACTTGGGGGGAGAGTTATGCACGGGAAAACCTTGGAACTGGGGCAGGGAAGACACAACACGCGCTAATCTAGAGATTCTGCCTCGGAATGTAAGGCTCTTCGGTGAATGTGACTTGCAAGTGTTGAAAAGCTGGCTCAAGAAGAAGCCCGGAAAATTCTAAGGCCCCGGACCGGCGCAGGATCCGGGTGAAGACGAGGTTGTGAAGTGGCAATCCTGATGCACCGTCGCGGCTTTCTTGCCGGCGGCCTGGTTTTGAGCGCGGCGGCGCTGGCCGGATGTCAAACCGTCGGACTGGTCGGCCTGCCGGATCAGGCAGAGCTGCCTGGAGAGGAATTCGACTACGCGGCTGCCTATGCCGAGTTGCCGGACGGCGATTTCACCTGGCCGGCCGTCAACTACAAGAAATTCGACCAGAAGTACTGGCGCCAGGTCGTCGAGTACAAGACCCGTGAACGCCCCGGCACGATCATCGTCGATCCCTACAACAATTTCCTCTACTGGACCCTCGGAAACAACAAGGCGCTGCGCTATGGCATCGGTGTCGGCCAGGCCGGCTTTGCCTGGTCGGGCGAGGCGAAGATCCGCGTCAAGCGCGAGCATCCCCTGTGGCGGCCTCCGCAGGAAATGATTGCCCGTAAGCCGTCGCTGAAGCGGTATTGGGAAAAGGGCTATCCGCCGGGACTAAAAAACCCGCTCGGCGCCCGTGCCATGGATCTGTGGCAGGGGGCAACCGACACACTGTACCGCATCCACGGCACCAACCAGCCGGATTCCATCGGCAAGAGCGTTTCCTCAGGCTGCATCCGCATGTGGCAGCAGGACGTGATCGATCTCTTCGGCCGTGTGCCACTTCAGACCAAGGTGATCGTGCTCGAGAAATACCCCGGCAGCGAGACGTGATCCGACTGCCGGATTGCAGCAAAAAACAGGCAGTTCCTCCAGGGAGCTGCCTCTTTTTTTGAAGAAACCCCGCACGTCAATCCCGCATGTCGCCTTGCCACGCTGGACAAGGCGGGATGTTTGTCCTGAACGTCAGAGCGCCCTGGCCAGGGCCACGTCGTGGAAGACTGCACTGAAATGGCACACGGCCGCCGCCAGGACGAAGGCGTGCCAGATGGCGTTCTGGAAAGGAAGGCGTTTCCAGGCGTAGAAAACGGTGCCGACAGTGTAGAGCAGCCCGCCTGCCAGGATCATCCAGAAGCCGAAGGTGGAGGCCTTTTCGATCAGTGGATTGGCGGCAAAGACCACGACCCAGCCGAGCGCCAGATAGATTGAAACGGACAGCTTTTCGAGCCCGCTCAGGTGCAGGAGCTTGACGATGGCACCCGCCAGAGCCCCGGTCCACACGACGGCAAGCAGGATGCCGCCGGTCCAGCCGCCGATGATCATGGCGGCGAGCGGCGTATAGGTGCCTGCAATCATGAGGAAGATCGCTGCATGGTCCAACCGCCGCAGGATCCCCGATTTGTTCTCGCGGGCAAACATGTTGTAGAGCGCGGAGCAGATCAGCATCGCCATCAGACAGGCAGCGTAGACCATGACCGTCGCCTGGCGCGCCGGGTCGCCGGCGTTCCAGAGCGTTACCGCCAGGATCACCGTTGCCGTCAGGCCCAGGCAGATGCCGATGACATGTATCGCACCGTCGGCGATGAATTCGGCAAGCGTCTGTGGTCGGTTGGTCGGCATGTCGGCTCCTGATGTTTCTGCTCGTCTGTCCGGCGGTCACTCGTTTCAGCTCATCTTGCGGATTTTTGGGCAAAGCAAGACTGTTGCCAGCTGCAAGCATGACGTCAAAGCTTTATGAAACGATTATGTCGGCGCGTTCGTTCCCCAGGACTTGCCCAAAATCCGGAGACTTGCTTTAAAATTGGGCACTTCTGAGCATTGGGGTGGGTATTCACAATTGAAGACCGAATGGCATTGGAGATGGCAGGATGTGGTGACGGAAGATGCGCGGAGCGTGCTTTCCGCCCGCTCATGCGCATTGACGACGTTCTTCGGTTCAGACCGTAGGGGGGTTCTTCCGCGGAGATCAAGTCGCCTCCGGCCGTTTTGTCTTCATTCATGAGTGCGCGCCCTGTTCCACCGAGATTGCGGATATCATTCCATGAGCAACCACCTCTTTGACGCCCTGACGGCCTTCATACCTGATCCGGGAAAGACTTTCCTGGAACTGGCGGACGGCGCGCGGCTGACTTATGCGCAAATGCTTGCGCGTTCGGCGCAATATGCGGGCGCGCTGCGAAAGCTTGGCGTGCGGCCGGGCGACAGGGTCGCCGTCCAGGTGGAAAAGACCCCGGACGCTCTCATGCTCTATCTCGGCACGATTCGGGCGGGAGGCGTGTTCCTGCCGCTCAATACCGGCTATACGCCGGCCGAGGTTGCCTATTTCGTCGGTGACGCGGAACCGGCGGTCTTCGTCTGTGATCCGGCGAATGCGGATGCTCTGGCCGGCACCGCGCAAAAGGCCGGGGCGCGGCTGCAGACGCTCGATGCTGGAGGCGAGGGCAGCCTGCGGCAGCTCGCGGACGGAATGCCGGCGGAGTTTCAGACCGTGCCGCGGGATGAGGAAGACCTGGCCGCGATCCTCTATACATCCGGCACGACGGGCCGCTCCAAGGGCGCGATGCTCAGCCACGGCAACCTCGCGTCGAATTCGCTGACCATGGTGAACTACTGGCGTTTTACCGAGGACGACGTGCTGCTGCACGCGCTGCCGATCTTCCACACTCACGGACTGTTCGTCGCCACCAACTGCCTGATGATGGCTGGCGGTTCGATGCTGTTCCTGCCGAAATTCGATCTGGACCAGGTGCTGGCCGCGCTGCCCAAGGCGACGGCAATGATGGGCGTGCCGACTTTCTACACACGCCTCCTCGGCTCCGGGCGCTTCACCCGGGACCTGGTGCGGCACATGCGCCTTTTCATATCCGGTTCGGCGCCTCTTTCGGCAGAGGTTCATCGCGAGTTTTCGGAGCGGACCGGCCATTCCATCCTGGAACGCTACGGCATGACCGAAACCAACATGAATACCTCCAACCCCTATGACGGCGACCGCCGCCCGGGCACGGTCGGCTTTCCCCTGCCGAGCGTCGGACTGCGTGTCGTCGATCCGAGGAGTGGGCGTGAATTGCCGCGAGGAGAGGTGGGCATCATCGAGGTCAAGGGCCCGAACGTCTTCATGGGCTATTGGCGCATGCCCGAAAAGACCGCGCAGGAATTTCGTGCCGACGGCTATTTCATTACCGGGGACATGGGTCGGGTCGATGAAGACGGCTACATCTCAATCGTCGGCCGGTCCAAGGATCTGATCATTTCCGGCGGCTTCAACGTCTATCCGGCCGAGGTGGAGGCCCTGCTCGACGAATTGCCGGGTGTTGCCGAAAGCGCCGTCATCGGCGTTCCCCATCCAGATTTCGGAGAAGCCGTAGTTGCGGTTCTGGCCCCGAAACCTGGTGCCGATCTGGCCCAGGACAGCGTTCAGGCCTCGTTGAACGGCCGTCTGGCGAAGTTCAAGCAACCGAAAAAGGTGCACGTCCTGGAGAACCTGCCGCGCAACACAATGGGAAAGATCCAGAAGAACGTGCTTCGGGAGCAATACAAGGCCGATTTCGCCTGAGGGTTGCCCTTTATGCACGGTCTCCCTTCGACCACGATCAGGCCTTCGCCTTTGCCGGAGCGTCCTTGACGAACGCCGTCATGCCATAGGCGCAGCAAAGGGCGAGCAAGAGGCCCGCGACCCAGAAGATCGAGCCGAAGCCGGCGCCCGACGCGAGCAATACGCTGCCCATGGTGACGCCGAGCGTGCCGCCGATCAGCCGGGCGGTGATGATGATCCCGCTGATCTCGCCCTGCTTTTCCAGCGGCACCGCGTTGGCGGTGATACGGCCGGTCGGGATCATGGCGAAGGGCAGGGCGATGCCCCAGATCAGCAGGACCGGCGCAAGCACCCAGTAGTTTTGGAACAGCGTAAGGCCGCCCATGGCAGCATTTGCGATGGCGACAACCGCCAGCGCCAGCAAAACCGGACGGCGTGAGCCGTGCGTGTCGGCGAACCTGCCGACGGCGGCAGACAGCAACGGGAAGGGAAGAACCGCAATCACGGTCGCAAGGCCTGCGTATAGCGCCGAGAATTTCATATCCAGCTGCAGGAAATGGGGAATGTAAATTGCCACGACGATCTTGCTCATTTGGGTGAGCAGAATGACCAGCGCACTGGCGTGAAAGGCTTTGTTGTGGAAGAGGCGCACGTCGATCAGGGGCTTTTCCTGCCGGGCTTCAAAGGCGATGAAGGTAGCCAGGCCACCGATGCCCGCGGCAAGGCTGACAAGGATCGTGCCGGACAGCCAGCCGAAATCGGGACCCTCCATCAGGCCAAAGATCAGGCCCATCATGCCGATCAAGATAAGGATGAGGCCAACCCTGTCAATCACCGGGCGCGGGAGTTCCTGATCCGGTTTCTGCCACAGCAGGCAGGCCAATACGCCACCCACGGCGACGACGGGAATGTTGACCCAGAACACCCAGCGCCAGGAGAGGAACTCCGTCAGTACGCCGCCGAGCAAGGGACCTGCCGCCAGGAAAACGGTCGCCATGCCTGCAAGAATGCCGATGGCGCGGCCGCGCTCCGCCTTGTCGAAGGTGAGGGTCGCTGCGGCGAGGGTCATCGGGAAGAGGATCGCCGCACACAGACCCTGAACAACACGCATGGTGATGAGCATGGCCGCCCCGTCTGAGAACCCGGCTGCAAGGCTCGCTGCCGTGAACACAAGGCCGCTGACGATCAGGGCCGGGCGCAGGCCGAAAAGATCGATCGCCTTGCCGCCGATGGCGGCAAAACAGGTGAAGGTCAGCATGTAGGCGTTGATAATCCAATGGGTAACGGTCGGCGACAGGCCCAATTCCGAGCGGATCGCCGGCAGGGAAACGCCGAGAATGGTCTCGTCGAGCATGACCACACCGCCCAGCGTGCCCATGGCCAGCACCAAACCGCGCTTGCGTGCCTTTTCGGAAAGTGCCATGCGCCGCCCCTCCGTTCCCGGATCCCGATGCCAGCTTAGGGCAAACTTCGCGGCGTCACCTATCCATTTTTCGTATTGCGCTTTACGCGTCACTCCTTCCATCGCCGCCGAAGGCAAGCGTCGACAAGGCCCGGTCGGTCTCCCGGCTCCAGGCCGCAAGGGCAGCGGCAAGGCGCGCGGCCGGACCGTCCTCCGGGTCTGCGGCACGGCGGACACACCACCAGTCCAGGGAAACGCCGCCCTTGGCGATGGGGCGCGAGACAAGCGTGCCGTCGGCAAGCTCCGGCTCGATCGCCCATTTGGAAAAGATGGCGACACCGAAATTGGCCCGCACCAGATCGATCACGGCTTCAGGTGTCGGCATGGGCGTCATTCGGCGGAATGGCTGGGTCGGTGCGCCGAGCAGAGTGGTCCAGTCGAAGCCCGGCTCCGCCGTCAGCGGATAGACGAAGAAACGCTCGTCGCCCATGTTCTCGCTGTTGACGACCGCCTCCGCCGCCAGCGGATGCTTCCGGGCGAGAACGGCGACGATCGGATCGGTACCGAGCTTTATGGAGCGGAATTGGGAAAGGGCCGGTTCGCGGCCGAACACCAGCGAGACGTCGACCGAGCCGTCGAGCAGCGAGGCGAGGGGGTGAGCTGTCGCGCGGGAGGAGAGATCGACGCTGAGCTGCGGATCCACCGTCTCCAGATAGGCAAGAAACGCGGGAAACCAGTGATAGCGGCTGTAGGTCGCCTGGCCGAGGCGGACCAGGAGCTTGGCCCGGCGGGCGGATGCCTCCAACTCCTGCTCAAGTCGGAACAGCTCCGCCAGGAACGTTTCCCCCAGACGCCGCAGCCGTTCGCCCTCAGGTGTCAGCTCGATGCGGTTTTCCGCCCGCCGGGCAAGCGCAAGGCCCAGACGCCGCTCGGCCTCCTTCAGCCGGTGCGAGGCGGCGGACTGTGTGACGCCGAGGCGGGCGGCGGATGTCGTCATGCTGCCGGTTTCGCTCAAGGCGGAAAGCAGCGTTAGGTGATGAACGGCAAGGCGCGGAATCATGAATGTATGAAATCATTTCATGAGGGGGATGAAAACTAGGAATTTTGTTTATTTTATTCGCCGCTGTATCGACGACCCATGATGAATCCGATCCTTTCCACTTTTCGTCTCGGTCCGGCAACGGCAACCCTTGTTATCGCCGCCTCGGCAGTCTGTTTCGGTCTGGTACCCATTTTCGTCCGCGAACTGCAGGGTCTTGGAACCGGCCCGGCGACGATTGCCCTTTACCGCTATGGGTTTTCCGTCATCTTCCTGTTGCCCTTCTTGCCGCTTGAAAAGCACAAGCGAGGGGGCGCGCTGCTGATGGCCGGGGCCGGATGCGTGCTCGGCCTCAGCCTGATCGGCTATCTGGAAGCATTGGAGACTGCGCCGGTAGCGGCGGCCGGAGTGGTTTATATGTCCTACCCGGCTTTTGCCGCTCTTTTCGCGTTCCTGCTGTTGCGACAGGCGCTGACCTTGCGATCCTTTGCCGCCGCCGGGCTGGTGGTGTCGGCGGCTTTGCTTCTGCTCGATCCGGCAACGCTCTCGCCGGAAGTCTTGCGAGCCCTCTTGTGGGCGATCCCTGCGCCCGTTGCCTTCGGGTTCCTGGTCGTCGTCCTCAGCGGGCTCGTGGGCGCGCTCAGCGCGGCGGAACGTACGGTCTGCGGACTTGGCGGCTCGGTGATCGGCCTGCTGCCGCTCGCAATCCGGGAGGGGCAGGGCTCGGTGCTGCCTTCCACTGGCGCCGAATGGGGATTGGTCATGACGATGGGGCTCGCGACGGCGCTGATACCGCAGATCCTGTTCACCATCGCCTGCCAGAAGGTGGGGCCGATGCGCACGGCGTCTGCCGGAAGCTTCGAATTGCCGACGATGTTCATGGTCGGTTGGCTGGTGTTTGGCGAGGCCATCGGCCTCAGGGAAATCGTCTCTGCCGCCCTGGTCCTCTCGGCCATTCTGGTTGCTCCTGCCATCGGGGCAAATCCACGGGGTTCCGGGGGCGTCGCTTCTCTTGCATGATATCTCGATAGAAAGTATCTTGATATCAAGATAAAAACTCCCTATCTACAGCTTGCCCGGGCCGCTACAAGCCCGGACCAGAGAAAGGAGTTTCCGACGATGACTGCCCGCACGCCCGATCACCCGATCGAAGACCTGTTTGTCGACCGCTGGTCGCCGCGCGCCTTCGACCGTTCCGAAATGCCGGAGGCCGAACTGAAGACGATCCTGGAGGCTGCCCGCTGGGCGCCGTCCGCCTTCAACATCCAGCCCTGGCGCTTCGTCTATGCCCGTCGCGGCGATACGAGCTGGCAGAGCCTCGTCGACCTGCTCAACCCGTTCAATCGCGACTGGGCACAGCATGCCTCAGCACTGGTTTTCCTCTTTTCCGACAGCGAGGTCGACGGCAAGGACGGCAAACCCAACCGAGCGAACGGTTCCCACACATTCGATGCCGGATCCGCCTGGACCCATGCGGCGCTTCAGGCGACAGCTCTCGGTTATCACAGCCACGGGATGGCCGGCATACTGAAGGACGAAATCCACCAAAGGCTTGGTGTGCCCGCTCGCTATCAGCCGCATATCGCCATTGCCATCGGCCGCCGCGGCAATGCGGCATCGCTGCCGGAGAGCCTGCAGGCACGCGAAACGCCAAGCAGCCGCAAGCCGCTCGACGAAATCGCCTTCGCCGGAGCCTGGGATTGATCGGGTCCGGGATCGCATGTCCGGAGCCGGGAAAGACATAAATCTTCCCCGCGCCAACTGGGACCAAACGGACTGAAGATCCGGAGCCCGCGAGCATTGAGCTGTCGTTCAAAGTACTCTGGCGACGAAGACGTCTGGCTACCCCGCCGCAGCTCGTTGCTGCTGGCGGCGACAGTTCGGTCCCGCTTGTGGAAGATCAGCCGGCAAGATGACCCGTCTTGCGCCAGACGCGGGTGCCCTGAGGGGTGCTGATCCGTTGCCGGCTTCCGGGCGGCAGGCGCAACCAGGTGCCCTGGTCATAGCGGCCGGCTTCGTCGGAGAAGCTGCCCTCGACCACGAAATATTCCACACCGCCGGGAAACTCCTGCATGTCGAGTGCCGCGCCACGTTCCCAGTCGAGCATGACGACTTCCTCATCCGGGCTGATGAAAAGCGGCAGGATGTGCTCGCCGGTACGCCCGTTCTGCCAGCCGGCGGGGTCAAGCGTATTCACACGCACAAAGGCCGCGTCGTCGGGCTGCATCTGGCGCAGCTTCACCAGGATCACGGCACCCGGTTCGCTGGAGGGAATGTGGCTGGACCCCGGAGGATTGCGCACATACATGCCTTTCGGAAAATCGCCGCTTTCGTCGGAAAAGACGCCGTCCAGGACAAGGAATTCCTCGCCCATGTCGTGCTTGTGTGCGGAAAAGGCAGAGCCTGGCGCATACCGGACCAGGCTGGTCGCCCGAGCCACCTCGCCGCCGTCGCGCTCCAGCATGCGCCTTTCGACACCGGCCATCGGGGAGGGGACCCAGTCGAGCTTGGCGCTGTCGACGATGGCCGGCTGTGTCAGGTCTGCATGGATCTGCATCTGGTACATTCCCCTTCGGATGTCTTTTCAGTGACATGGGGCATGCGCTTCGCATTTGAAGAGGACACCGCTTGAATTCGCCGTGAAGCCTCGTGTCCGAGGCACCGGGCCTCACGAGGGGCTATCATCCGACGAGCCGTTTCCTGTCCGGTCCGGCCAGAGCAGACGCTCGAATTCGCCGCTGTCGCGCAATGCGTCAAGGCCGCGATTGAACCGGGCGCAAAGGCCCGCGCCGTCGTCGACCTTTTTCGAGACGATCACCCTGTAATCCCAATCCACGGCAACTTCCAACAGCGACCGGAACCTTTCGTCCTCGCCCTGCGGAAAGGCCTTGGAGATCGCATCGGACGCAACCTTGCCGTTGCTCATCACCAGGTCGACACGGCCGACATTGAGCATGATGAAAAGGTCCTCCATCGTCGCCTGCCGGTAGATGGTGACGCTGCCGCCGGCAACCAGCTTGTCAAGTTCCTCGCCAAGCGCAGCCCCTTCGATTACCCCGAGGCTCAGTCCGTCGAAATCACTTATGTCGCTTGCCGACACTGGTCTTGCCGCCGCATAGAAGAACCGCTCGCGCTCGGTCAAGACGGCATCGCAAAAATGGAAGAACGGCTCGCGTTCCGTCGTCCGGCCCCAGCCGGCGGAGGCGTCCCATCGGCCTTCCCTGGTTTCCAGCAATGCCCGGTTCCAGGGAAAGAAGCCGTATTCGACCTCAAGGCCCTGCAGTTCGAAGACTCTGGTGACGACCTTGGCATAAGTCCCGTAACCTTCGGCCGTTTCAGAGAAATAGGGTGGCCAATCGCCGACGGCGATGCGAACGGGATTTGCCCGGGCATGAGAAACTTGCATCAGCGGGAACGACAGAAGCAAAACCGTGAGGAGCCACTTTGCTCCTGTAAAAAAACGTCTGTAAAGAAAACCGGTCAATTGGCTGATCGTCACTGCATCTTTCCCGAAGTGTCCCGTCCGTTTCGAGCCTAACACAGGAAATCCGCTCTTGCCGAAGCGGGAGCCGAGATTAACTTAACGCAATCTTGCTGAACGTTGCCGCCAAGGCTGAACCTGCCCGACCCGGGTGAACCTGACCTTCGCGTACCCCATTGATCCTGGCCCTGAGATAGCGGTGGAATTCTGGGAAAACCCGGCTATACCGCCCGGGCGGCTTTGCAAGCCGGCCGGAATCGTGCTGACTACCGCACTGCACGAAACCTGTCGGACGGAGAAGCCGCAGCGCTGCCGAAGCTGCAAGAAAAGTGGTCGCATGACGGTACAAATCGACATCGGGGAAATGACGGGCGGGTCGCGAGCCGGGCTCGACCTTGAGGAACTGCTGGCGACCCGGCTACTGGTGCAGGGCAATTCCGGCTCTGGAAAATCGCATCTCCTGCGCCGCCTGCTGGAGCAATCGGCCGCCTGGGTGCAGCAGGCGATTATCGATCCGGAGGGCGACTTCGTCTCGCTGGCGGACAAGTTCGGCCATGTGGTGGTCGATGCTGTCGGCACGGAAAAAGACCTGCAGATGATCGCGGCGCGCGTGCGCCAGCATCGGGTATCTGTCATCCTCAATCTCGAGGGCCTCGACGCGGATCGGCAGATGAAGGCGGCCGCGACCTTCCTCGACGGCCTGTTCGAAGCGGATCGAGACCTCTGGTATCCGATGCTTGTCGTCGTGGATGAGGCACAGCTGTTTGCCCCGGCGGCAGCGGGCGAAGTCACCGAAGAGGCCCGTCGCCGTTCCCTCGGTGCCATGACCAACCTGATGTGCCGCGGCCGCAAGCGCGGACTTGCGGGCATCATTGCGACGCAGCGCCTGGCGAAGCTTGCCAAGAACGTCGCCGCCGAGGCCTCAAACTTCCTGATGGGCCGGACTTTCCTCGACATCGACATGGCCCGCGCCGCGGACCTGCTCGGCATGGAACGCCGTCAGGCGGAAAGCTTCCGCAATCTCGATCGCGGCCACTTCATTGCGCTCGGGCCCGCGATGTCGCGACGGCCCGTTCCGGTCAAGATCGGTCCGGTGGAGACCATGGGCCGCGGCGGCAGCCCGAAGCTGATGCCCCTGCCGGAACAGCCCAAGGAAGACGCCAAGGATCTGATCTTCACGCCCGGTGCCGACGAGGTCCAGCCGGTGCGCCAGCGTTTTGTCGAACCTGTGGTCTCGACCGGCGAGGTGCTCGACCGGCTCTCAAGCGCGGAGCGGGCGAACGAAGAACAGGTGCCGCAGCCTGAAAGCCTGCTCGATTTCGGCGAACGCGACGCAAGGATTACGGAAATCATCGCCGGCATTCTCGAAGACGAGGACGCCGCCTTCCAGCCGATCGCCTCACTCTACCAGGACTTCCAGGTTCGCTGCCGGATCTCCAAGTTGCCCGGCGGCGCACCGGACCTGCAGACATTCCGCGAAAAGCTCTCCGTTGCCCGGGCCGGGGTCGAGAAGGGCGAGATGGATGACGGCGCCTGGGCGCAGGCCGAACTGATCGCCTCCGAATTGCCGGAGGACATGCGCGGCGTCTATCTGCTGCTCGCCAAGGCCGCCATCGCCAAGGCACCGTGTCCCGGCAATCTCGAAATCGCAACCGCCTATGGCACCCGTTCGCCCGGCCGTGCCCGCTGGCTGCTAAGTCACATGGAAGAACGCGGCTTTCTCGTCTGCGCAACGGACCTGCGCGGCAACCGCATCGTCACCCTGACCGATCTCGGCTGGCAGACGGCCCCCGGCGACGAGGCCGCGGCGTGAGGCAATTGTTCCGGGCAGGATATTCCGAGCCAACTGTCGCAATGTTCCGTCTCGATTTTCAGGCCTTTGGTCCTCCGCAATGCGTAAGCCATGAGTTTGCCGCCCATCCTTCGAGACGGCCTGGCAGCTTCCTCAGGATGAGGTTGTGCGTGTTTGGCGCGCCCTGCTGATACTCCAACACCTCATCCTGAGGAGCCGCGTTAGCGGCGTCTCGAAGGATGGGCCGCAAATTCGGTTTCCACACGACCTGGTTCAGATTTCGTGATCGATGAAGTCGGCGTGCTGGCTGCGATGACACTCTGGTGCAAAACCAAGTTTTCGCGCATGCTTTTGCAAGGTTGAAGAAAGGCATGCCGATGACGCTGGAAGAGACCATCGACCTTTATTGCGCCGCCTGGTCGGAGCGTGACCCCGCATATCGCCGCGAGCTGCTTGACAGGGTCGCCGCCGAAGATGTCCGCTACACCGATCCCGAGACCGATATTGAAGGCAGTGCCGATCTCGTGGACCACATTTCCGGTGTGCTGGCGGGCCGGTCAGGGGCAAAGGTCGTGCGCACGAGCGCTGTCGACAGCCATCATGGCACGGCGCGTTTTGCCTGGCAGCTGGTCAAGGCCGACGGCACGGCGCTGCCCGAAGGTCTGGACATTGTCCGGATCGACGCGGAAACCGGAAAACTGAAGACGATCCTCGGTTTTTTCGGCTCGCTCGAACCTCTTTCGTGACCGGATAAACATCCGTCGAGCTCACGTTTGAAACGGGCTCAGATTGCCGGACGCATTCTGCGCGCCGCATTGCCTCTTGAAGCCGCGACCGGTTTCTGCGCCAGAAGATACTCAAGTTGCGACAATTCCAGCGTGATGCCGTCGATGGTGCGGGTCAGCACGCTTTCCAGATAACTGCCGCCGGGTGAACGCTCACGGATGGCGATCGCCCGGTCCCGGGCCTTGCGCAGATAAAGCATCATCGTGCGCACGTCGCCGGGTGTCACCTCCGTCGCCGGGACGGCCTCCAGGACAGGTGATGACGCGGAAAGCACCGCACAGGATTGCTCTAGGGAGGGATTGGCCAGCCGCATCGGTCACCTCAAATGTTCTTGATTTGTTCTAATTACCCCAACGGGCAGAATTGTTCAAGTCTTCTGTGATGAAAGATGGTCTGCCTTGATGGTTGATGAGCGAAGCGAAAAAAGAAGACCCGCGCAAGCAATCGCGCGGGTCTTCGTCGAACCGTCCGGACTGATTATGCGGCGCGGACCCGCGAGAGGAAATCGGCGATCGTCGCCTGAAGGCCCTGTGCTTGCCCGGACACGGCCTGGGACACCGCGAGAACATCGGCAGCCGAGCCGCTGGTTTCTTCCGCTGCCTGCATCACATCGCTGACGCTGCTGCTCATCTCGCTGGTGCAGCTGGCGGCTTGCTGGACATTGTGACTGATCTCGTTCGTGGCGTCGCCCTGCTGGTTGATCGCAGCGGCGATGGCTGCGGTGAACTGGTTGACCTCTTCCATCGTGCTGGCGATTTCCTGGATCGAACCGACCGCATTGCGCGTCGAGGACTGGATGCCTGTGACCTGTGCGGAAATCTCTTCGGTTGCCTTGGCCGTCTGGGTGGCGAGTTCCTTGACCTCGGCGGCAACGACGGCAAAGCCTCTGCCGGCTTCGCCTGCGCGTGCGGCCTCGATGGTGGCGTTGAGGGCCAGAAGATTGGTCTGTTCGGCAATCGCCTGGATCAGGCTGACGACCTCGCCGATCTTCTGCGCGGCGCTGTCGAGGCTGCCCACCTTGTCGTTGCTGTCGTTGGCCGCGCGGGTTGCGCTGGTGACGACTTCCTTGGTCTGTTCGATCTGCCGGCCGATTTCGGAGATCGACGCGGACAGTTCCTCGGCCGCGGATGCCACCGTCTGAACGCTGCCCTGCGCAATATCGGAAGAGCCGGCAACCGAGGAGACCTTGGCGGACGTGTCCCTGGCGATCGCGTCGAGTGAGGCAGCGGTCTGTTCCATGCGCCTGCTGTTGCCGCTGACCTGATCGAGCACGGCATTCACATCGCGTTCGAACGCTTCGATGAGTGCCTCGACGGTCTTCTGCCGTTCCATCTGGGTCTGCTGGGCCTGTTCCGTGCCGGACTGCAGGGACCGGCGCTCGTTTTCGTTGGCAACGAAAATTTCCAGGGCTCCCGCCATCTGGCCGATCTCGTCCTTGCGCTCCGTATAGGCGACAGGGGTGTCGACGTCGCCATCTGCGAGGTTCCGCATGCGCGCGGTCAGGGCCTGGACAGGGCCGGCGATGGTCGAGCCGAGCATCCACATCAGGAAGGTGCCGGCCATCAGCAGCCCGATGGCCAGGATCAGGCTCATCTGCATCGTCGAGTTGGCCGCGGCCATCAGTTCGCTTTCGTCGACTGCGACGACCACGAACCAGCGCTGGCCGGTTCCGTCGAGTTCGAATGCCTGAATGGCTTCGGCGGTCCCGTCCGAGGTCATGTAGGCTGCGTTGCCGTCCATCGCCTTGATCTTGGCGACGATTGCATCGTCGGCTTTCTTGCCGAGCAGTGTCGCGTCAGGATGTGATACCCACACGCCGGCTTCGCTGAGCAGGCCGACATAACCGCTCTCATAGGTCTGTCCGGCACTGATCGCCTTTTGCAGGCCTTCAAGGGAAACGTCGATCGTTGCGCCGCCGATCCCGCGGCCGGAGGCGTCCTTGATCGGCGAGGAGGCGGTCGCCATCAGCACATCGACGCGGTTGACGGGATAAAGGTAGGGCTCTGTCACCGTGTCGTGGCCGAGGGTCTTCGGCTTGTCGTACCAGTCCTCAGAACCGCTGTCTCCGCCAAACAGCAGGGGCTCCCAGGCCACCTCTGCACCCTTATTGAAGAAATAGGGAATGAAGCGGCCATTCTCGTCGGAGAAGTTTGCTCCGGCATTATCGGCGTCCTTGCCCGCCATGTCCGGCTCGAGAATGGCACCGCCGCCGACGAAGTGCTTGTTCTGGCTGATCTGGTGCTGCATCACCGCCGCGTAGGCATTGCGGTCGCTCACGCCCGCATGTTGCAGGCCTTCGAGCGCATCAGCGGCGGCACGGGCAGCGAGCTGCGCCTGAGCCATCGTCTTGCCGGCGTCGAGCGAAAGTGCTTCGGCGGTCTTGCGGATGAGGTCTTCGCCCGACTTTTGCGATGTTGCCTGTGTCATGAAGGTGACGGCCAGAATGAGCGCCAGAAATCCGAACAGGAACACGCCGCTCGAGGCGAAAAAGATTCGATTTCGAAGAGACATGGGAAGGCTCCGGGGGTGAGGTTTGGGAGACCTTATGAAGGGGGCGTAAAGTAAAGCTTACGGCCCGCGCGGATTTGCACCGAAAGCCCGAAAAAACAGCGTTCGTGCAAAAGGAGCTTCGACGTGACTTGATCCGGCGGAGCAAGTTGGTTACATATGTAACTAAATTCACTCCGAACCGGGAGGAAGTCATGGACCAGAGAACCGACAGCAGCCGAAATCTTTCAGGCGCCAGCCGCAACGCGGCGCTGGAGTATATGCCGGGCTTCGGCAACGATTTCGAAACCGAGACCCTGCCGGGCTCTCTGCCGCAAGGGATGAACAGCCCGCAGAAGTGTGCTTATGGCCTCTATGGCGAGCAGCTCTCGGGAACCGCCTTCACGGCGCCGAGCCACCAGAACGAGCGCACCTGGTGCTATCGCATCCGCCCGTCGGTGAAGCACACCGGCCGGTTCACCAGGATCGACCTGCCTTACTGGAAATCCGCGCCGCATGTCCGCGACGACGTCGTCTCGCTCGGCCAGTATCGCTGGGACCCGGTGCCCCATTCCGGCGAGAGCCTCTCCTGGCTGACGGGCATGCGCACGATGACGACCGCCGGTGACGTCAACACCCAGGTCGGTATGGCCAGCCACATCTACCTTGTCACTCGGTCGATGGAGGATGAATATTTCTATTCCGCCGACAGCGAGCTTCTGGTGGTGCCGCAGGAAGGCATCCTGCGGTTTTGCACCGAACTTGGCGTCATCGAGCTGGAGCCGAAGGAAATCGCCATCCTGCCGCGCGGCCTCGTCTACCGGGTCGAACTCGTCGAGGGGCCGGCGAGGGGCTTTGTCTGCGAGAACTACGGCCAGAAGTTCGAGCTGCCGGGCAGGGGGCCGATCGGCGCCAACTGCATGGCCAACCGGCGCGACTTCAAGACCCCGGTGGCCCATTATGAAGACCGCGAAGCCCCCTCTACGGTCACGGTGAAATGGTGCGGCCAGTTCCACGAGACGAAGATCGGCCATTCGCCGCTCGATGTCGTCGCCTGGCACGGCAACTACGCGCCCTGCAAGTATGACCTGCGCAACTACTGCCCCATCGGTGCGATCCTGTTCGACCATCCGGACCCGTCGATCTTCACGGTGCTGACCGCGCCTTCAGGCGTGCCCGGCACGGCGAACATTGACTTCGTTCTCTTCCGCGAGCGCTGGATGGTGGCCGAAAACACCTTCCGCCCGCCCTGGTACCACAAGAACATCATGTCCGAGCTGATGGGCAACATCTACGGCCAGTACGACGCCAAGCCGCAGGGATTCGTGCCGGGCGGCATGAGCCTTCACAACATGATGTTGCCGCACGGGCCGGACAACAACGCGTTCGAGGGGGCTTCCAACGCCGATCTCAAGGCGGAGAAGCTCGACAACACAATGTCGTTCATGTTCGAGACCAGGTTCCCGCAGCACCTGACGGAATTTGCCGCCAAGGATGCCCCGCTCCAGGACGACTACATTGACTGCTGGGACTCGCTGGGCAAAAAATTCGACGGTACGCCCGAAGGAACCTGGAACAAGTAATGAGCACATCAGCAGTTGCGGCTGGCGAAGACCGCCTGGTCATTCTCGGTTCCAAGGGCGGTCCGGCGATACGCCCCGGCGGGCCGTCGCCGACCAGTTCCCTTCTCGACATCGGCGGCCGCCGCTGCGTCGTCGATTGCGGCCTCGGCGTCACCCGTGGGCTGATTGATGCCGGGGTGGTGCTGAAAGAGCTCGACCTCATCTTCATCACCCATATGCACTCCGACCACGTCCTGGAACTCGGTCCGCTCATCCACACGGCCTGGACCACGGGCCTTTCGACGCCGGTCAAGGTCTTCGGCCCGGCCGACCTGATGGAATACTGGGACGGGTTCCTGGATTCCATGCGCTACGACATCGATCTCCGGATTGACGACGAGGGCCGTCCGGACCTGCGCGGACTGGTGGAAATTCACCTGCTGCAGGAAGGCGAGTTGCCGCTTGGCGACGAAAAGGTCACGGTCAAGGCCCTTCGGGTCGACCATCCGCCGGTCGTCGATTGCTTTGCGCTGCGCTTTGAAGTGAGCGGCTGGTCGGTCGTCTTTTCGGCGGACACGGCTTATTTCCCGCCGCTTGCGGAGTTCGCCAATGACTGCGACCTGCTTGTTCATGAGGCAATGCTCGCCCGCGGTGTCGACCGTATCGTCGAAATCACCGGCAATGGCGAGCGCCTGCGCGAGCATCTGCTGGCAAGCCACACCATGGCTCCTGACGCAGCGAAGATCGCGGCGGCGGCAAGTGCGAAGACGCTTGTGCTCAACCACCTCATCCCGGCGGACCTGCCGGGTTTCACGAAAGAAGAATGGCTGGAGGCCACAAAGGGCTTTCCGGGTGAAACCATCGTCAGTCACGACGGACTGGCGATCAATAGGAGCTGAGAACCCGATGAAACTGGCAACGCTCAAGGATGGCAGCCGCGACGGCAAACTGGTGGTGGTCAATGACCGCCTGACCTATTGCACCGACGCGAGCCACATCGCCCCGACCCTGCAAGCTGCTCTCGACGACTGGGAACATGTGGCGCCGAAGCTGGCTCTGCTTTCAGAGAGCCTTTCCCATGACGCCGTGCCGACCATCCGGTTTCACGAACACGATGCCCTGTCGCCGCTGCCGCGTGCTTACCAATGGGCGGACGGCTCGGCCTATGTCAATCACGTCGAACTGGTGCGCAAGGCGAGAGGCGCCAAGATGCCGGAAAGCTTCTGGACCGATCCGCTGATGTATCAGGGCGGCTCCGACAGCTTCCTCGCCCCGCGCGATCCGATCGCCATGAAGGAAGAAGCCTGGGGCATCGACATGGAGGGCGAGATCGCCGTCATTACCGGGGATGTGCCGATGGGCGTCAGTGCCGACGCGGCACGCGACTTCGTCCGTCTGGTTCTGCTGGTTAACGACGTTTCCCTGCGCGGTCTGATCCCGGCTGAACTCGGCAAGGGCTTCGGCTTCTTCCAGTCCAAGCCGTCCTCCGCCTTCTCGCCGGTGGCCGTCACGCCGGATGCGCTCGGCGACGCGTGGAAGGGCGGCAAGCTGCACCTGCCTCTTCATGTCGACCTCAACGGCAAGCCCTTCGGGCGGGCAAATGCCGGCGTCGACATGACCTTCGACTTCGGCCAGCTCATTTCCCATGCCGCCAAGACCCGCCCGCTCTGCGCCGGCACGATCATCGGGTCTGGTACGGTGTCCAACAAGCTCGACGGCGGTCCGGGCAAGCCGGTTGCCGAGGGCGGAGTCGGTTATTCCTGCGTTGCCGAGATCCGCATGATCGAGACCATCAACACGGGCGAGGCCAGGACGCCGTTCCTGAAATTCGGCGACACCGTCCGCATCGAGATGCTCGACACCGAAGGCCATTCGATCTTCGGCGCGATCGAGCAGACGGTCGAGAAATTCGGGGCCGCCTGACGTTTGCTGAAAGGCTGAGCCACGGTCTTCGGGGTGGGGGCAGCCGAATTGAGGCTGGAAGAGTTGCTGAGGGCACTGCTTGCAGCGGGAAAACATGTTTGAGGAGGAAGGCGTTATGCCTCATGTCGAGCCGCTCAACCGGGCGGATCTGCCCCAGTTCGAGGAAAAATTCGCACGCTATGATGCGATCCGCGGCTTTCTGCCAAACTCGATCCTGACCATGGCACGCCGGCCCAACATCGCCAGGGCTTTCATGGACCTGAACCAGGCGATCCTCTATGAGGGCACTGTGCCGGAAGACCTGAAGATGATGGTCGCGCTGATGACCTCCATGGCGACCGGCTGCCGCTATTGCCAGGGCCACATGGCAAACCTCAGTCACGTCTACGACGTTTCGGACGAAAAGATCGCAGCGGTCTGGGAATGCGAGACCTCGCCACTTTTTTCGGAAGCCGAAAAGGCCGCGCTGGTACTCGCCCGCGAGGCGGCGGGCGTTCCCAACAATGTCACGGATGCCCATTTCGCGGCTTTGCGGCCGCATTTCAACGATGCCGAGATTGTCGAGATCGTCGCCTCGATTGCGCTCTTCGGCTACCTCAATCGGTGGAACGACACCATGGCCACCACAATGGAAACCCATCCGGCCGCCGTCGCCAAAAAGGCGATGCCCGCATGGGACGCAGGCAAACACGGAGCTTCTAGATGAGCAAGCAATTCGCCTCCGCCGGCGACATGACCGAAAAAAACATTTCCTTCACCGAGATCGGCCGGGACCTATGGGCCTTTACCGCCGAGGGCGATCCGAATACAGGCGTCATCATCGGCGACGACAGCGTCATGATCGTCGAGGCGCAGGCGACCCCTGCACTCGCCAACAAGGTGATCGAGAAGGTGCGTTCCGTCACCGACAAGCCGATCAGCCACCTTGTGCTGACCCACTATCACGCCGTGCGTGTGCTGGGGGCGGCCGCCTATCAGGCACCGACCGTAATCATGAGCGAGAAGGCCCGGTCCATGGTTGTGGAACGCGGTGCGGAGGACCGGGAATCGGAATTCATGCGCTTTCCGCGTCTGTTCCTGGGCTACGACAACGTCGACGACATCCCGCCCCTGACCTGGCCGACCACCACCTTCAACGACCGCATGACCGTCTATCTCGGCAAGCGCCGGGTCGACCTGCGCTTCCTCGGCCGTGCCCACACGGCCGGCGACATCGTCATCCACGTGCCGGACGAGAACGTCATGTTCACCGGCGATATCGTCGAATACCACTCGGCCTGCTACTGCGGCGACGGCCATTTCAACGACTGGCCGACAACGCTGGAGGCGATCCGGTCCTTCGATGTGGAAGCCATCGCGCCCGGTCGTGGCGATGCGCTCGTCGGCAAGGAGATGGTTGGCAAGGCCCTGACCAACACGGCCGATTTCGTCTCCTCGACCTACCGGCCGGTGGCCCGGATCGCGCAGGGCGGAGGCTCGCTGAAGGAAGCCTGGGACGCCTGCCGTGCCGAATGCGATCCGAAGTTCAAGGACTACGCAATCTACGAACACTGCCTGCCTTTCAACGTTGCCCGCGCCTACGACGAGGCGCTCGGCATCGACACGCCGCGCATCTGGACCGCGGAACGCGACGCCAGGATGTGGGCGGACCTGCAGGGATAATCGATGAGCACCGCCCTGGATCACCTCTGCCTGATGGCCCGCAACAACGCTTATGCGAATGAGCGCCTCTATGAGGCGTGCTGCGCGCTCTCCCAAGCGGAACTCGAGGCGGAAAGGACAAACTTCTTTCCGTCGATCCGGGAGACGCTCAATCACATCCTGGAAGTCGACCGTTATTATCTCGATGCCTTGAAGGAAGAGGGGCAGGGTCTTGCCACCTACGACAGGCCGCATCTGAAAACGGCTGCGGAGCTGAAGACGGCGCAGGAAAAGCTGGATCGGGAACTGATCCAGTACTGTGATGATTTGTCGGACGCCGATCCGGGTCGAAGGATCGCACAGGACCGGGGAGAAGACGGGAGGATGGAGGAGACAGTCGCCGATACGCTGCTGCATCTGTTCCAGCACCAGATCCATCACCGCGGCCAGGTGCATGCCATGCTGGCGGCAACCAGCGTTGTGCCCCCGCAGCTGGACGAGTTCTTCCTGGAATTCGACCGTCACCCGGCCGCGCGGCGCTACCGCAATGCAGGTTAGCGCTTGGGAGCAATGACAAGCATCGCGAGCCAGGCCAGGCCGATGAACAGGACAACGAGTTCCGTCACGACGATCAAGATCCCGATCATGCTCCAGTTGTCGGCAAGGACGGTCAGAGGGCCGGCGATGAGCAGGGCAAGGGTGACCACGGACAACAGCCCCACGGTCAGCCGGAATGTCCAGCGACGTCCGGTGGTCAGCATGGTCTGGCGGGTCATCAAGGACATATCTCACCTCCTGAAGGTGGTGTGTAGGAAGAAAACGCGGAGCCCCTTTGAAGGGTTCCACAGGACTGGCAGGGGTTGTCCGCGCTGCGACGCCCCGGCAAATGGGAGAAACGCCTGTGACCAAGCTCTTTGAAGCGCCGCTTTACCCTTACAGGCGCTCGCCCGACCAGGACGCTCCGGCACCCGTCCGCCACCCGGTTGTGGTCATCGGTGCCGGTCCGGTGGGCCTTGCCATGGCCATTGATCTGGCTCAGGCCGATGTGCCGGTCGTCGTTCTGGACGACAACGACAGGGTCAGCGTCGGTTCGCGGGCAATCTGCTTTTCCAAGCGCTCGCTGGAAATCTTCGACCGGCTCGGCTGCGGCGACGAGATAACCGACAAGGGCGTCGTCTGGAATGTCGGCAAGGTCTTCTTCGGCGACCGGCAGGTGTATGATTTCAACTTGCTGCCCGAACAGGGCCACAAGCGGCCGGCCTTCATCAACCTGCAGCAATATTATTGCGAACTTTATCTGGTGGAGCGGATCCGAGCGCTGCAGGCAGAAGGCAAGCCGGTGGAAATCCGCGGCGGCAACAAGGTTGCCAATCTCGATGCACGCGCCGACCACACGCTCGTTACCGTGGAGACCGTTGAGGGCGCCTATAATGTGGAGGCCGACTGGCTGATCGCCTGCGATGGTGCCGGTTCTCCCTCCCGGCGCATGCTGGATCTCGACTTTGTCGGCCGGGTGTTCGAGGACAATTTCCTGATCGCAGACGTCATCATGAAGGCTGATTTCCCCACCGAACGCTGGTTCTGGTTTGATCCGCCGTTCAACAAGGACCAGTCCGCGCTTCTGCACAAGCAGCCGGACGGGGTCTGGCGCATCGACCTGCAACTCGGCTGGGACATCGACAAGGAAAAGGAAAAGAAGCCGGAAAACGTCATTCCGCGGCTCAAGGAAATGCTGGGGCCGGATGTCGAGTTCGATCTGGAATGGGTGTCGATCTACACCTTCCAGTGCCGGCGCATGGAAAAGTTCCGTCACGGCCGGGTCATCTTCGCAGGCGACAGCGCCCACCAGGTGTCGCCCTTCGGTGCCCGCGGCGCGAATTCCGGCTTCCAGGATGCCGACAATCTCGGCTGGAAGCTGAAGCTGGTGCTTGATGGCAAGGCACCGGACAGCCTCCTCGACAGCTATGCCTTCGAGCGGGAAATGGCAGCCGACGAAAACATTCTGCAGAGTTCGCGCTCGACCGACTTCATCACGCCGAAGTCGGAAATCAGCCGCATCTTCCGCGATGCTGTGCTGGATCTGTCCGAGCACTACGCCTTTGCCCGGCCGCTGGTGAATTCCGGCAGACTTTCCGTGCCTTGCATCTATGACCGTTCGCCTCTGAACGGCCCGGATGTTCCGGGGCTGCCGGCGCGTACCCGGCCGGGTAGCCCGGCGGTCGACGCACCGTTTGGCGGAGCCTGGCTGCTGGAAGCGCTCGGGGGCGGGTTCAAACTGCTCGGGCTCGGCATCGAGGTTCCCGAAACACTCGAACTCCAGGGGGTAACGCTCGCCGGCATCAACGCCCCGGCGGACAGCGTCAGTCAGGAGGTGAGAGACCGGTATCTGGGTGACACAGCTGCCGCGGTCTATCTGATCCGACCCGATCAGCATGTTGCCGCCCGCTGGGCGTCATTTGAAGCGGCTGCCGTCGACGCGGCACTCGCCCGCACACTCGGCAAGCAGGGAGAGACCCGATGACGGAAATAGTGACGACGCCTAATATCGACCGGCCTGACGGCTTCTATTCCGAACTGCTGGCGGCTCATGAGCCTCTCTCAAAGGCGGAGAGCGACGCCTTCAATGCACGCCTGATCCTGCTGATGGCCAACCAGATCGGCGATCGGGCGGTGCTTGCGCAGTTGCTTGACGCGGCGCGGCCGCAGGATTGAGCGGTCCGGAAAGGGCACGGGAGGAGGGCTTCTCCTGTGCAAAGGTGCCGATCGGAAACGATCATCCAAACTCTGGGTAGGTACTGCCATCGGCCTGAAACCTATGCAGGCTGTCGGAATTATTTTGGGCAAAATTATTGCCAGGGATTTCCGCCTTTATCCCGTTGCCGACAAAGACTAAAAAACCGCCGATTTAATTTGCGACGGCAAAGAAGATCCGGCCTGTGAATTCTTCATCAATTGTTCAGCTCATCGCGCTTTCAATCAATGAAAGTGCGAGGGAAACATGTCCAAGTTGCTTACACCGTTAAAGAATGCGCGCTTCTCGGCGAAGGTCGGCGGCGGCTTCGTAACCATGGTCCTGGTGGCCGCCGCGGTTGGCGCCGTCGGGACCGTTGCCATCCTCGGTCTCAGGTCGCAGTCGGACGTCAGTGCGAGGGCAACGTCGGCGATGGCGAACCTGCAACAGGTGGCGCAGGCTCAGGAAGCCTACCTTGCCGAGCGCACACCGGAGCTTGCAGATGCCGCCAGGGTTCAGATCGGCGAACTGAAAACGGCACTGGTAACCCTCGACGAGGTAACGGTCGACGGCAGCGGCGGAGCGGCCACCGCCGAGGCGATTGCGCTTGTCGGTCAGTTGAGCGCTGAATTCGACGGCGTTGTCGAGGCGGTCGGAAACCGGCAGGCGCAGGTCGACAAGCTGCTCCGCTCGGCAACCGGACTGGAATCGATCGCCGCACAGATCAACGACAAGATGTCCAAGATCCAGCGCGATGCCGGCAGTGCCGCCAAGACGGCCGGCGGAACGCGCAACCGCGCCGACAAGGTCGGCCGCATGCTGTCGGACATGGAAGACCTCACCGCCGAGTTGGAAGCTGCGATTGCGGCGGCGGGGGAAGGCAGTGACCTGCCGCCCGAAACGGTGGCACAGCTTCTGCAAGGCACGCAGGATCTGGCAAAGACCTCGGCAAAGGCGGGCAAGCTCAAGGTGGACGGCCTCGACGCCGCCAGGATCAAGGGCCTTGGCGACATGGCCGGCGCTTTGGCTGAAAAACTGCCCAAGCCGGAAGCCGAGGGTGTTCAGCCGGGACCGGTTCCGGCCGCGGACGCTGTCGAGATTGCCGCCGGACTTGCGGATCTGCACCAACAGGCGTCTGCCCTGCGCAAGGTTGTCTATGCGGCGACCGACGAGGCGAAGTCCGTTGCCGGCAAGGCGGAATCCCAGCTCGGCATTGTCGATCTGGTGAATGTCAACGTGAACAAGTACCAGAAGTCGTCGCTGGAGATCCGCTCCGCGACCATGGAGTTCTTCTCCGGCCTGGGTACGCTCGGCGCGGATGAAGTTGTCACGCGGATCGGCATCCTGCGCAATCTGGCGAACACTCTGAAGGCAGACAGCGCGGCGTTCCCGGAAATCTCCGATCTTGTTGCTTCCATCGAAGCTGAAGTCGGTAGCTACGAGACTGAATTTGCCGGAATGGTCGCGGCCAAGGACGCTTTTGACGCCAAGCGTGCCGAACTGGTGTCGATTTCCGGTGAAGTCCGCAGCGTCATTACCGCCTTGACGGAGGCCCAGTCCGCCAGCGCGTCGGTCCGGGCCGACACTGCACTGGTGTTGATCGCGATTGCCCTTGCGGCCGCTGTCGTGGTCGGCGGGCTGCTTGCCTTCGTGCTCTCGCTGGTCATCACCCGGCCGACGCGCGCGCTGACCGAGGCCATGGGGCGCCTTGCGGAAGGCGACCTTGACGTGACGATCCCTTCGACCGGCCAGCGCGACGAAATCGGTGATATGAGCCGCACGGTCCAGGTTTTCCAGGAAAACGCCCGCGAGCGTATTCGCCTCGAAGGCGAGGCAAGCGCGCGTCAGCAGGAGCAGGGCGCACGCCAGCAGGAAGTCGAACGTCTCATCCACGATTTCCGTGAGGAAATACAGGAGCTGCTCGGAGCTTTGGACGAAACCGCGGCCGGCATGTCACATACGGCCTCCGCCCTCGGCGGCATTGCCGAAAGCAGCGCCGAGCAGGCGGGCGATACGGCCCGGGTCAGCGAGGACGCCAGCATGAGCGTTGAGAACGTCGCCGGAGCAGCGGAAGAGCTTTCCGCTTCCATCGCCGAAATCGGCGAGCAGGTGCGCCGCTCCTCCGACATCGTTACCTCGGCGACCAGTGCCGTTCATGACACCAACGGCAAGGTCCAGGGTTTGGCAGAGGCAGCGTCCAAGATCGGCGAGGTTGTCACGCTCATCCAGGCGATCGCCGAACAGACCAATCTCCTGGCGCTGAATGCCACCATCGAGGCCGCGCGGGCAGGGGAAGCCGGCAAGGGCTTTGCGGTCGTTGCGGCCGAAGTGAAGGAACTGGCCACCCAGACCTCCAGGGCGACCGAAGAGATCTCCGCTCACATCCAGACCATCCAGAGCTCCACGGGAGAGGCGGTCTCGGCGATCGGTGCGATTTCCGACACGATGGAAGAGGTCAACGGCTATACGCAGGGGATTTCCGCCGCCGTTACCCAGCAGGGCGCGGCCACGAACGAAATCTCCGGCAATGTCCAGCGCGCTGCCCAGAGCACCCAGGCCGTCCAGACCAACATGGCGCGCCTTGCCCAGGCGGTCGACGAGACCCGGGAAGCCTCCGGTAATGTCCTTGCCGCGTCCGGGGATCTCTCCAACCGCAGCCAGGCGCTGAAGGAAGGCATCGAGACATTCCTCAACCGTGTTGCTGCCGCCTGACCGGGAGCGTTCAAGCGGTCCTTCAATGCATGAAATCCAGACCGCCGGCTTTCGAGCCGGCGGTTTTGTCTGCAGTCGCAACCAGCCCTGCCATCGTCATCGCACATCTCCGTTGCGCTTCGGTTTGGATAGTGTTCTGAAGGGAGAGGCAAGCTCAAACGCGCGATGGTTTCCGGCGATCGGGTAGACCTTTCCCAAGCGCCGGATGATCCTGTCGCTCTGGCTCCGCGTATGCTCTGAAAATTGTAAAAATGATATTGCAACTCATTCGCAACAAGCTTGACAGATTGCAAATGAGTTGCAATATCAATTGCAGCAAGCCAACTCCGACGGGGAAACTCCGATGCTTAGAAAACTCGTTCTATCTGCTTCCGTGACTGCGCTCGTCGCGGGCTTTGCGGCAAGCGCACTTGCGGCCGACAAGATGAAGGTGGTCACGACATTCACCGTGCTTGCGGACATGGCGCAGAACGTTGCCGGAGACGCGGCCGAGGTGGTTTCGATCACGAAACCCGGTGCGGAAATTCATGGTTATGAACCGACCCCTCAAGACATCGTGCGGGCCTCCGATGCCGATCTGATCCTGTGGAACGGCATGAACCTCGAGCTCTGGTTCGAGCAGTTCCTGTCCAACCTCGGCGAGATCCCTTCGGCAACCCTGACCGACGGCATCGACCCGATCCCGATTGCGTCCGGCTCCTATGAAGGCAAGCCTAACCCCCATGCCTGGATGGGGCTCGACAACGCGCTGATCTATATCGACAATATCGTTGAAGCATTTGCGGAGAACGATCCGGAAAATGCTGCCGTCTATGTTAAAAACGCCGGCGAATACAAGGACAAGCTGCGCGCCACAATCGAACCGCTGCGCCAGGCGGTTGCCGAAATCCCGGAGGACCGGCGCTGGCTCGTGACCTGCGAAGGGGCCTTCAGCTATCTGGCGCGCGACTTTGCAATGAAGGAACTCTACCTCTGGCCGATGAATGCCGACCAGGTCGGAACACCGCAGCAGGTGCGCTCGGTCATTGATGGCGTCAGGGAGAACAATATTCCGGTTGTCTTCTGCGAAAGCACCGTCAACACCGCTCCGGCCGAGCAGGTGGCGCGGGAGACCGGTGCAAAATATGGCGGCGTACTCTATGTGGATTCGCTGAGCGAAGCCGATGGCAGGGTGCCGACATACTTGGATCTCTTGAAGGTGACATCGGGCACGGTCGTCGAAGGACTGAAGTCCGCCACCAACTGAGTGCGCAAGAATCAATCTTTTCGGCCCCGCGGCGTCCGTGCCGCGGGGGCGCAATTGTGAACGCATTCATTGTGTTCTTTAATGGATGAAACCATGCTGCAGAGTGTCAAGGACACGGATATGGACATGACCGCTCAGGCGGATAGCGGCGGTATTGCCGCCGAAGACGTGACCGTAACCTACCGGAACGGACACACTGCACTCTGGAATGCCAGTTTTTCCATTCCGCGCGGGACCGTGACGGCGCTTGTCGGCGTCAACGGCGCCGGCAAGTCGACCCTCTTCAAGGCCATCATGGGCTTCGTGCCTGCGGCCAGGGGCAGGATCCGGATCCTCGGGCTTCCGGTTCGCGAAGCCTTGCGCAAGAACCTCGTGGCCTATGTCCCGCAGTCGGAAGAGGTCGACTGGTCCTTTCCCGTCCTGGTGGAGGACGTGGTGATGATGGGGCGCTACGGTCACATGGGCTTTCTGCGGCGCCCGAAGGCGGCCGATTACGCCGCGGTCGATCAGGCCCTGAAGCGCGTCAACATGCAGGACTTCCGCCATCGCCAGATCGGCGAGCTTTCCGGCGGCCAGCGCAAGCGGGGGTTCCTGGCCAGGGCGCTCGCCCAGGACGGCCAGGTGATCCTGCTCGACGAGCCCTTTACCGGTGTAGACGTCAAGACCGAGGAGCAGATCGTCGGGCTTTTGCGTGAACTGCGCGACGAGGGCAGGGTGATGCTGGTCTCCACCCACAATCTGGGCTCCGTTCCGGAATTCTGCGACCGGACGGTGCTGGTCAAGGGCACGGTGCTCGACTACGGCCCGACGGAAACCACCTTTACCCGCCAGAACCTCGAAAAAGCCTTTGGCGGCGTCCTGCGCCACTTCACCATTTCCGACCAGACCCTGCACACGGACGGCGACCAGCGCACGGTCACGATCCTCACCGACGACGAGCGGCCCTTCGTCCAGTATGGCGACGAAGTCCAGACCAGTGAGGCCCGCAAATAATGGAGCTTTTCAGTCTGGGCTACCTGGTGGAGCCCTTCAGTTACAGCTACATGACCAACGCCATGTGGGTCTCCGCCCTGGTTGGCGGGGTCTGCGCCTTCCTGTCGTCCTATCTGATGCTCAAAGGCTGGTCGCTGATCGGCGACGCGCTCTCCCACTCTGTCGTTCCGGGTGTTGCCGGAGCCTATATACTCGGCCTGCCGTTTTCGCTCGGGGCCTTCATCGCCGGCGGACTTGCCGCGGGCGCCATGCTGTTTCTGTCGGAGCGTTCCGGCCTGAAGGTCGATGTCATCATAGGCCTGATATTCTCCTCCTTCTTCGGCCTTGGCCTGTTCATCGTCTCGGTCAACCCGATGTCCGTCTCGATCCAGACGATCACCATGGGCAACATCCTGGCGATCACGCCGGAGGACACACTGCAACTGGCGATCATCGGCTTCGTGTCGCTCGCAATCCTGCTTGCCAAATGGAAGGACCTGATGGTCACCTTCTTCGACGAAAGCCATGCCCGCACCATCGGCTTGCGGCCGGGCCTCCTGAAGGCAATCTTCTTTGTGCTCCTGTCAGCCTCGGTCGTCGCGGCCATGCAGACGGTGGGGGCCTTTCTGGTGATCGCCATGGTGGTGACGCCCGGCGCGACAGCTTATCTGCTCTGCGACCGCTTCCCGCGCCTGATCGTGACCTCGGTCGCCATCGGCACCCTGACGAGCTTCGCCGGGGCCTATGTCAGCTATTTCCTGGACGGCGCGACCGGCGGCATCATCGTGACGCTGCAGACGCTGATCTTCCTCGCCGCCTTTTTGCTGGCGCCGAAACACGGGCTCCTGGCAGCAAGGCGCAAGGCGGCCGCGGCGCTGCTGGTCAGTCCCCCGCATCAGGGCGCAGCGACTGACAAGGCGGGAGACGTTTGATGGACTTCGTAACGCTGGCCCTGCCGTTCAAGTTTCCGTTCATGCAGAACGCCTTCCTGATCTGCATGATCGTCTCGATCCCGACCGCGTTGCTGTCCTGTTTCCTTGTCACCAAGGGCTGGGCTCTGATGGGGGATGCGGTCAGCCATGCAGTGCTGCCCGGCATCGTGCTTGCCTATATCCTCGGCATTCCGCTGATAATCGGCGCCTTTGCCGCCGGCATGGTCTGCGCGGTCCTCACCGGGTATCTTTCCGGCAACAGCCGGGTGAAGCAGGACACCGTCATGGGTGTCGTCTTTTCCGGCATGTTCGGCATCGGCATCGTGCTCTATGTCTCGGTCGAGACCAACGCGCATCTCGACCACATCCTTTTCGGCAACATGCTCGGCGTTGAACCGCACGAGCTTCTGACGGCCGGCATCATCGCCCTCGTCGTTGGCGGAGGTCTTGTCCTCAAGTGGAAGGACCTCCTGCTGCACAGTTTCGACGCAGCCCAGGCGAGGGCCTCCGGTCTTCCTGTCGGGTTCTTGCACTATGGGCTGCTGGCGGCGCTTTCGCTGACCATCGTTGCCACCCTGTCTGCCGCCGGCCTGATCCTCGCGATCGCGCTCCTGATCGCGCCGGGGGCGATCGCCTTCCTGCTGGTGCGCACGTTCCGTACCATGCTCTGGGTTTCTGTCCTGATCTGCATGGCTGCCATGGTGTCGGGCACCTATGCCAGTTTCTTCCTCGACAGTGCTCCCGCGCCGACCATTGTGCTTATCCTGACGGGTCTCTTCATTTTGGCCTTTGTCCGCCGCCAGATCGTCAACAGGCAGATGTCGATGCGCCGGTTGACGGCTGCAACGGCCGAGGCGGAACAAGGCTAGCCAATTGAAAGCCCGAAGGTCGTCAGAAAATTGCCTGCAACGACGGACAAGGCGCCGGGGCAGACCGGACCCGGCCGGTCTGAAGAACCGTCGGAGCGCGAAAAAGATGGCGCTCGAAGGTCAAATTATACCGCTTACAATTTGCTACACTAATTAGATTGTTGGACTACGGGATTTGCCGTACAGGTTTGGTTGCGGGAGGCAACCATTGGCGGCTGGTCCCCGTGCGCCCGAGCATCAGCCGTTCAACGGAACGCAGCATGCTCTCCAACATTTCTTGCAGCGATCAGGCTGGGCTGTTCAATCGGTGCCGATCGAACAGCCACTGATCTAGGTGGAGCAGTCAGTGTCGATCTGGAAGCAGCTATTGCTGACCCTCGTGGTCCTCGTCATCGCGGCCGGTCTTTGGGTCCGCTATTATCCCGGCGCCGGGGCGATGCTGGCCGATTGGGGTATCGAGGGACTGGATTTTGCCGCCGCCGACACGGCACCTGGCGAAAGCAACAGGCCCCGTCAGGGTCGCGGTGGACCGCAGGGCACGGTCGTGACGACGCCCGTTGTCGAAATCACCATCAACGACCGTCTGTCCGCCATCGGCACCAGCACGGCCCTGCAGTCGGTTGCGGTCACGCCGTTCACGAGCGGCAGGATGAACGACATCCTGGTGAAGTCCGGCGCCACCGTGAAGGCGGGCGACATAATCGCCAAGCTGGATTCCGATGCCGAGCAGATCGCCGTCGAGCGCGCCGTCAATGCCGTCAAGGACGCGGAGGCGCGCCTGCAGCGCATCCAGGTCCTGCGCAAGACCAACACTGCAACCGCGGTGCAGGAGACGGATGCGGAACTGGCACTGGAAAATGCCCGTCTTGAACAGCAGGAGGCCGAACTCGCGCTGTCCCGCCGCGCCGTCGAAACGCCGATCGGCGGTATCGTCGGCATCTTGCCGATCACGGCCGGCAACTATGTGACTTCGCAAACGGTCATCGCCACCATCGATGACCGCAGCGAGATCCTGGTCGATTTCTGGGTGCCCGAACGCTATGCCTCCGCCGTCAAGGTCGGCTCGCCGATAACGGCAACGTCGGTCGCAAGGCCGGGTGAGACCTTCGACGGTGTCATCAGCGCCGTCGACAACCGCATCGATACCGACAGCCGCACATTGCAGGTGCGAGCCCGCTTCCCGAACGAGGCGGACAAACTGCGCGCCGGCATGTCGTTCCAGGTGTCGATGAAATTCCCCGGCGACAAATACCCCGCGGTCGATCCGCTGGCGGTGCAATGGGGCTCCGACGGCGCCTATGTCTGGGCCGTGCGCGACGGCAAGGGCGAGCGCGTTGCGGTCAACATCATTCAGCGCAATACGGACAGTGTCCTGGTGGACGCCAGGCTGACCACGGAGGACGAAATCGTGACCGAAGGCCTGCATCTGGTGCGCCAGGGCGCAGATGTCACCGTCGCCGGCCGCAAGCAGGCTCCTGCTACGGACACGCCGCCGAAATCAGCCTCCGCCGAAAGCGGATCTTAAGGCAAGGAAGGTACCGATGCAGTTGGATCGTCTCAAGGAACTCGGCTTCACCGGTCTCTTTGTCCGCCGGCCCGTGCTGGCCTTCGTCATCAACATGCTGATCGTCGTTGCCGGCGCCGCGGCATTCTTCGGTGTCGAGGTGCGCGAATTGCCGGACGTCGACCGTCCGGTCATCACCGTCAGCACTGACTATCCGTCAGCCGCCGCCGAGACCATCGACCGGGAGGTGACCGGGGTGATAGAAGGCGCCGTGGCACGCGTTTCCGGCGTCAAGGCGATTTCCTCTTCCTCCTCCTTCGGTCGCAGCCGGGTAACCGTCGAATTCGACGACGATGTCGATCTTGACGTTGCCGCCTCCGACATGCGCGACGCGCTCGGGCGCATCGTCAACGACCTGCCGGAGGATGCCGAGGCCTCGCGCATCGTCAAGGCCGACGCCAATGCCCAGCCGGTCGTGCGTCTTGGCCTGACGTCCGACCGCATGAGCGTCGAGGACATGACGGTGCTGGTCGAGGACGAGATCGCCGATACGCTGGCCGCCGTGCCGGGTGTCGCCGACGTCCAGGTCTATGGCGACCGCGACAAGATCTTTCGCATCGATATCGACCAAGCCAAGATGGCGAGCCTCAACCTGACGCTCGGCGATGTTGCCAACGCGCTCTCGTCCATGGCCTTCGACACGCCCGCCGGCTCGCTCACCAGCCAGAACCAGGACCTGATCGTCCGCGCCACTGCCGCCATCGACTCGCCCGAGGAGTTCGAGAGCGTCATCATCAATCGCAGGGCCCGCCTGCGCGACTTCGTGACAGTGACGCTCGGTCCCGATCTCGGGCAGACACAACTGCGGGCCAACGGCAAGTCGGGCATCGGCCTCGGCGTCATCCGCTCCGCCCAGTCGAACACTCTGGAAATCTCCCAGGGCGTGCGCGAGGCGGTCGAGCGAATCCAGGAGACGCTTCCCGAAGGCACCACCATCGAGGTCACCAGCGACGACGCCACCTTCATCAACGGCGCCATTCACGAGGTCGAGATCGCCCTCGGCATCTCGGTCAGCATCGTGTTGCTGATCATCTTTATCTTCCTGTGGGACTGGCGGGCGACGATCATTCCGGGCGTCTCGCTGCCGGTCGCGCTGATCGGTACCCTTGCGGCGATCTATCTTGCCGGTTTCTCCATCAACATCCTGACGCTGCTCGCCCTGGTGCTCGCAACCGGTCTCGTGGTGGATGATGCGATCGTGGTGCTGGAAAACATCGTCCGGCGGCGCAATGAGGGCATGGGTCCGCGCGCGGCGGCGGTTCTGGGCACGGAGGAGGTCTTCTTCGCGGTGCTCGCGACCACCGCGACGCTGATCGCGGTCTTCGTGCCGCTGTCCTTCCTGCCCGGCCAGACCGGTGGCCTCTTCCGCGAGTTCGGCTTCGTGCTGGCGATTGCCGTGTTCCTGTCCTCCATCGTCGCGCTGTCGCTCTGTCCAATGCTGGCCTCGCGGATCCTGAAGGGCAAATCCGGTGATGCATCCGGCGGCCATGGCGCCGCGGCAGGCGGCCTCGGTCGGCTTCTGAGCGCTCTCTACCGCCGCTGCCTCCACGCTTGCCTGGATGCGCCGATGGTCGTCGTGGCGGTGTCGCTGCTTTTTGCGGCGGCCGCCGGCATTCTCTTCCCCACCATCAAGTCGGAGCTGACCCCGTCGGAAGACCGCTCGCTCGCCTTCATGCGCATTTCGGCACCCCAGGGCGTCAGCCTCGATTATCTCTCCCAGCAGATGCGCCAGATCGAAGGCCTGCTGGAGCCCTACCGCGAAAACGGCGAGGTTGTCAGCACGTTCTCCATTGCCGGCACCGGTGGCTCCAAGAACAGCGGCTTCATCGTCATGCGCCTGGCACCCTGGGACGAGCGCACCCGCTCGCAGCAGGAGATCCTGGCCGAAGTCAGCAAGCTGGTGACCGATGTGCCGGGCGTGCGCGCCTTCGCTTTCCAGCCCAACAGCCTCGGCATTCGCGGCGCCGGCTCCGGCCTGCAGTTTGCCGTCGCCGGCAGCAACGATTATGCGACGCTCGGGGCCGCGGCCGACAGGATCATCGCGGAGATGGAGCAGGATCCCCGCTTCCGCCAGGTGCGCCTGTCGACCGAGGCGACCCAGCCGCAGCTTTCTGTCTCCATTGACCGCGAACGCGCCTCCGATCTCGGCATCGACATCAACGGCCTCGGCACGGCCATGCAGGCCATGCTCGACGGGCGCAAGATCGGCCAGGTCTTCATCAACGACCAGGCCTATGACGTGAAATTCGTCTCCACCTCCAATCCCATCAACGATCCGACGGATATGGAGAACATCTTCATCAAGACCGGCGACGGCCGCTTCGTGCCGGTGTCGACGATTGCCAGCCTCGTGGAAAAGGCCGTGCCGCCGTCGCTCGCCCGCGAGCAGCAGCTGCGCTCGGTCGCCATCACTGCCGGACTTGCCGACGACTTCCCGCTCGGCAGTGCCTATGAGGAGGCCCAGAGGATTGCCGAACCGCTGCTGCCGCCCGGAGCCCGCATCGTGCCTTTGGCGGAAACGGCGACGCTCGGCGAGCAGTCCTCCTCCATGGCGCGTACCTTCGGCTTTGCCATCGTCATCATTCTTCTCGTGCTGGCGGCGCAGTTCGAAAGCTTCATCAGCGCGATCATCATCATGGCGACCGTGCCGTTGGGGCTCGCCTGTGCCGTGTTTGCCATGCTCCTGACCGGAACGACACTCAACGTCTATTCGCAGATCGGGCTGGTGCTTCTGGTCGGCATCATGGCGAAGAACGGCATTCTCATCGTCGAATTCGCCAATCAGCTGCGCGATCGCGGGCAGGGGCTGCGCGAGGCGATCGAAAACGCCTCTAACATCCGGCTGCGCCCGGTGATGATGACGATGATCTGCACCATCGTCGGCGGTGTGCCGCTGATCATGGCAAGCGGGGCAGGGGCGGAGGCCCGCATCGCCCTAGGCTTTGTCATCGTGGGCGGTCTCGGCCTTGCGACCGTATCGACCCTGTTCCTGACCCCCGTCGCCTATCTCCTTCTCGGCCGCTTCATCACGCCGGCCGTCCAGGAAGAAGAACGGCTGCACCGGGAAATGGACGCGGCGAGGACCATCGAACAGAGGTTGGCGGGTGAGTAGCTCAATGTCACCATCACGTTGAGCACTCTCACATGGGCACCGGCTTCAATTCATGGCCATGGCCCATGCGATCCGCTCCTCTTGGAAGCTCCGGTTATGAAAATCACGAAATTCACCACCTACCTGGTGCCGCCGCGCTGGCTGTTTCTGAAAATCGAAACGGATGAGGGAGTTTGCGGTTGGGGTGAGCCGGTGGTCGAAGGCCGGGCGCTGACGACCGAGGCTGCCGTCCATGAAATGGCTGACTATCTGATCGGCAAGGATCCGTTCCTGATCGAGGACCACTGGACCGTCCTTTACCGTGGAGGATTTTATCGCGGCGGTGCCATTCACATGAGTGCGATTGCGGGGATTGATCAGGCTCTTTGGGACATCAAGGGAAAGGCGCTTGGACAACCGGTCCATTCGTTGCTTGGCGGCCAGTTGCGCGACAAGGTCAAGGTCTATTCCTGGGTTGGCGGAGACCGGCCCTCGGTAACGGCCGAAACGGCGCGGGCCATGGTCGCGAGCGGGTTCAAGGCGCTCAAGATGAACGGCTGCGAGGAACTGCAGTTTCTCGATAGCAATGCCAGGTTGGACAAGGCGGTCGCTGCCGTGGCAGCTGTCCGGGAAGCTGTCGGGCCGGACATAGGTATCGGGGTGGATTTTCACGGCCGGGTGCACAAGCCGATGGCCAAAACGCTTGCAAAGGAACTTGAACCCTACCGATTGATGTTTATCGAAGAACCGGTCCTGTCCGAAAATCATGAAGCCCTGCACGAAATATCGAAGCATTGTTCGACACCCATTGCGCTGGGAGAAAGGCTGTATTCCCGTTGGGACTTCAAGGACGTGCTGGCAAGCGGATACGTAGACATCATCCAGCCCGATTTGTCACATGCAGGCGGCATCACCGAGTGCCGCAAGATCGCGGCCATGGCGGAAGCCTACGACATAGCCCTTGCGCCTCACTGTCCTCTCGGCCCTATCGCGCTTGCGGCCAGCTTGCAGTTGGACGCGGTCTCCTACAACGCGATCATCCAGGAACAGAGCCTGGGAATTCACTACAACAAGACCAACGATCTTCTGGACTACATCCTTAATCCCGAGGTTTTCTCCTTTGACGACGGCTATGTCGCCATTCCGCAAGGTGCCGGTCTCGGAATAGAAATCAACGAGGACTACGTGAAAGCCCGGGCACGTGAAGGGCACCGCTGGCGCAATCCGGTCTGGCGTCACGAAGACGGCAGCGTCGCCGAATGGTAATGGCCCGACGGGCAATGGCCGTTTAGCGATCCTCCCGGCACTTGCGTCGTTTGGCCAGGATGGCGGTGGAGAAAACAAGTTCCCGATGAAACCAGAACCGCCCGCGTTTCCACGGGCGGTTTTTTGGTCATGATCCTACCTGCCCGTGATGCCCGGCGCCGCGATCAGGATCCCGACCGCCAGGATCTGCAGCGCGATGAAAGGCAGCAGTGAGCGGAAGATGGTCGCCAGCGTTATGTCGGGCGGCGCAACACTCTTGAGATAGAACGCGGCCGGTCCGAAGGGCGGCGACAGGAACGAGACCTGCATGTTCATGCAGAACAGCACACCGAACCAGACCGGATCGTAGCCGAGATCCTTGATGATCGGCACGAAGATCGGCATCGTCAGGAGCGCGATCCCGACCCAGTCCAGGAACATGCCGAGCACGAACAGGATCAGCATCATGAAGAGCAGGATGATGGTCGGGTTTTCGGAGATGCCGGAGATCAGCGCCGAGACGAACTTGATGCCGCCCATCAGGTTGAACACACCGACCAGCGCACTGGCGCCGATGCCGATCCAGACGATCATGCCGACGGTCTGAAGCGTCTGCAGGGCCGCGCCCTTCAGGAGGCCAATCGAGAACTCGCCGCGCACGACGGTCGACAGGAGCACGCCGGCAACACCGACGGCGGATGCTTCCGTTACGCTGGCAACACCGCCATAGATCGAGCCCAGTACACCGGCGACGACCATGAGCGGCAGTATGAGGCCCTTCAACAGGCGCAGCTTTTCCGCCAGCGGTACCGGATCGCCCTCCGCCACGGGCGCCACCGCCGGATTGAGATAGGCCCGGATCAGCACATAGGCGACATAGAAGCCCGCCAGCATGAGACCCGGCAGGAAGGCTGCGGTGAAGAGATCGCCGACCGATACGTTGGCGGTGAGGCCGTAGATGATCAGGACGATCGACGGCGGCACCATGGTGCCGAGCGCACCGCCGGCACAGACCACGCCGATGGCGAGGTTCCGGTCATAGCCGAGCCGCAGCATCTGGGGCAGGGCGACGAGACCGAGCAGCACCACTTCGCCGCCGATGATGCCGCTCATGGCCGCCAGGATCACGGCCACGACGATGGTCTGGATGGCGACACCGCCGCGCAGGCGCCCGCCGAGAAGCTTCATGGCGTCGAAGAGATCGCGGGCAATGCCGGACCGGTCGAGGATCGCCGCCATCAGCACGAACATCGGAACCGACACGAAGACGAAGGAACCGACGAAGGAATAGACGCGGCTGGTGATCAGCGGCACGACCATGGGGCCGAACCAGCCGAGCGCGAAGATCAATGCGACGAGCAGCGTGACGAAGGCGAGCGGAATGCCGGAAACCAGAAGCCCCAGCAGCATCGCGAACATGAGCAGCGTACCGGCCTCGATGCCGAGGCCCTGCAGGGAGCCGAAAAAGTCTGTCACTTGCGCCCCCTGGCGTAATTGAAAGCGAGGATCAGAAACTGCACGGCCATCACGGTCATGACAATCAGCAGGAAAACCTTGATGAGACCGGGAAAGACGGGATCCCAGGCGCTGCCGGAACGTTCCAGGCGAAAGCTGCCGTCGGGCCGGAAGGCCGCCTTTTCCACCATCAGCCAGGACGCCCAGGCAAAGAAGGCGCTGGCCACCATGCAGACGAGGGAAATGACGACGTCGAAGCCGCGCCTGAGACGCGGGGAAATCGCATCATAGACCAGCACCACCCGGATGTGTCTGTTGCGGGCCGTGCAGTAGAGCCCGCCATAGAGGAAGGCGGCACCGCACAGGAAGATGGTGGTCTCGTGCGCCCAGATGGTCGGGGCATTGAAGACGTAGCGCAGCACCACCTCGTTGATCAGGACCAGCATCGAGATGACAATGCCGATGGCAAACAGCAGTCCGCCCTTGTCAATCCAGCGCCCGAGCAGGCCGGCTTCGGCAATGGCGCCGGGATCGGCTTCCCGCTCCGGGGTTTCCTTCAATTCCGCCACGGTATCCTCCCGTTGATTAAAAAACGGGCGCCCAGAGGCGCCGCGTTTCCATTTCTTGTCCGTCCGATCCACCACCTCGTCATGAGGTGCGAAGCAAAGCGGAGCCTTGAAGGATGGGCTGCAAAGTCCGCGTTTGCCGCCCGTCCTTCGAGACGGCCTCTGGCCCTCCTCAGGATGAGGAGGATCAAGCTGCCGGGCAGCTTACTGCATCAGGCCGTTTTCCTTCAGGTAGCTGGTCAGGACGTCATAGACCTTCTGGGCATTCTCGGAGCGCTCGGCGACCTTGGCCCACTCGCCGGTGGCGATGGTCCGGAACTTTGCGCGTTCTTCCGGCGACCAGTCGGTTACCGTTACTTCACCGCTGGCCTTGGCTTCCTCGACTGCCGCCTGATCGCGTTCGGCAAGCGCTGCCACCTGGGCCCTTGCGAATTCCGCGACGCTTTCTTCCAGTGCGGTCTGCAGCTCCGGTGAAAGTTCATCCCATTTTGCCTTGTTCATGGAAATCTCCACGAGCGGCATCGAATGGAAGCCGGGATAGACCGGGAACGGCGCGACCTTGTGCATGCCCTGTGCCTGGTTGGTCGAAAACACCGTGTAGTCGGCCGCGTCGATCACGCCCTTGTCGAGCGCGGTGAAGACTTCCGAACCCGGCAGGTTCACAGGAGCAGCGCCGGCCGCAGCGAAGACCTGCTGCACCAGGCCTTCCGGCGCACGCAGCTTTAGGCCCTTCAGATCGTCGACGCCTTCGAGCTTCACCTTCGAGACAAAGGCTTCAAGGCCCGGTGTGGTGGCGCCGATGAAGTGCAGGCCATAGGGCTCGACCAGCTCGTTCATCAGTTCCTTGCCGCCGCCCTCGGCCATGAAGGCGAACATCTGGTCCGGCGACGCCCACGCGCCGACCGGGTTGGCGATGAGGCCGAAGGCCGGGTCCTTGCCGGCAAAATAGGATGTGTCGGTGATATGGCCGTCAAGAATGCCGGAGGCGATGGCGTCCTGGGTTTCGTTGTGTGCAACGATCGATTCCACCGGCAGCAGCTCGATCTCGATCTTGCCGCCGGTCTTTTCCGCGACAGCCTTGGCCCAACCCTGCTGCAACTCGAAATTCGGGTTGCCGGCCGGATCGGACGACTGGAAGCGGAACGAATAGTCGGCGCCAAATGCCGATGTGGCGATTGCTCCCGCCGCAACAGCGGCAAGGGCGGCTCTGGTCAGGTGTTTCAGCATGAATTCCTCCCGTGGTTCGTTATCGCCGGTTACGATGCGGCGGTGACAGGCGGCTTGGAGCGCCGCAGTTCTTCAAGGGTCAGCCCGACGAGTTCGTCGGCAGGCCTTGAAATCTCGAGCGTGAAGCCGGCTTCGTCGGCTTCAAGCGGTTCCAGGATCGCCAGCTGGCTGTCGAGCAGCTTCTCGCCGACAAAATGACCCTGCCGGTTGCCGAGCCGCTCGGCGATCAGGGGGCGGGATCCTGTCAGATGCAGGAACCGGCAACCTGGCAGCGACGCCCGCAGACGGTCGCGATACGACCGCTTCAGGCTGGAACAGGCGATCACCGCACCGCCGGTGCAATAGATCTGCAGCCTGGCAGCTAGGGAAACCGCGTCGAGCCATGGCATGCGGTCGTCATCGCTCAAGGGTTCGCCCGCCGCCATCTTGCCCTTGTTTTCCGGACTGTGAAAGTCGTCGGCCTCAACCATGCCAACGCCCAGGCGTTCCGACAGACGGCCCGCCAGCAGGCTTTTGCCGGCTCCGCACACACCCATCACGATGAGCGCCGGTTCGCCCGTATCTGCTGGCCCTGGCCGCTGCATTTCCATCCCCGTTGGTGTCGTTGTTGATGTCAATGAAAATGGTAGCGCTAACATTTGTCAAACATTTTTTTCTGGTCTATCATTCGATTTCGGCGATCCTGTCATTTAACTATCTGTAACGGCTGAGTAATTTGAGAGCGACAATTTCCGATGTTGCCCGTGAAGCCGGTGTTAGCGCTATGACCGTATCCCGCGCCCTGCGCGATCCGGACAAGGTCTCGGCAAAAACGCTGGTGAAGATCCGGGAGGTTGTCGACCGGCTCGGCTATGTGCCGGACCCGGCTGCGAGCGCGCTGGCGGCGGGCAAGACCAATGTGATCGGCGTGATCGTTCCCTCCGTTACCAACAATGTCTTTTCCGACGTCGTGCGCGGCGTCTACGAGGCTGCGGAAGGCTCCAAATGGCAGATCCAGCTCGGCAACACCCGCTATTCGCCGCTGGAGGAAGAGAGCCTTGTGCGCACCTTTCTCAGTCAGCGACCCGCCGGCCTGATCCTCTCCGGCCTCGACCAGTCGGAGGAAACCGCCCGTCTTCTGATGTCCGCCGGCTGCCGCGTCGTGCAGATCATGGAATGCGGGCCGGACCCCTATGACATGATGATCGGCTTTTCCCATGCCGACGCGTCCGCCGCCGCGACCCGTCATCTTCTTGCGGCGGGCTACAGGCGGCCCGGCTATATAGCTGCCCGGCTCGACCCGCGCAGCCAGCGGCGTTTGTCCGGCTTCAGGGCCGCGGCGCAAAAGGCAGGCGTACTCGATCCGAACCGCATCGTCACGACGCCGCGCCCCTCGACCGTAACGCTCGGCTGCGAGCTTGTCGCCGACTTGCTCTCCAGGGCGCCGGAAACCGATGCCATCATGTGCAACAACGACGACCTGGCGCTCGGTGCCCTGTTCGAATGCCAGCGCCGCGGCCTGCGCATCCCCGAGGACATCGGCATCTGCGGCTTCAACGATCTTGAAATGATGGCGTCGGCCAACCCGCCGGTCACCAGCGTGCGCACCTTCCGCCTCGACATGGGCCGCGATGCCATGCGCATGCTGATGGACGCGCTCGCCGGGATCGAGCCGGAAGAGAAGGTGATTGACCTTGGATTCGAAGTGGTCACGCGGGGGAGTACGGCACGCGGCGGCTAGCATGTAAACGCAAAGAAGACGATGAAAGGGCAGCGAAAATGGCTTCACCCCATGTCGTCAGCGTGTTGACCGGGCAGGGAGCCTGTTCCGCGCCTGCTTCCTGACATCATGCCATTTCGCCTTCCCTTATGAGGTCCCGCATTGGGGCGGGCCTTGGCCGCCGATCCTAGTCCGACTTTGGCGGAAGGTTGAAACGGATGGTGGAAATGATGTGCCAGTTCCCCGGGCGGAGGTCGTAGATGGTCTCGATCCGGCACCAGACGCCGCCACAGGGCGTTGCCATCTTGATGACCTCGGAAGGAGCGAGGGGATAGGCTCCGGCAAAGCGCGGTTCCGTCAGGATCGCTGAAAAAAGCTGCGGCACGCCGATATAGAGGAGCTGGATCGCCTGGGCCAGGTTGTCCTCCCGGAGCGTCGCCTCCGTCTGGTCCGGTGCAGGCCCGATCGTCACCTGGCAGGACGTGAGGTTTCCGCTGTCGTCATACTTGACCTCCCAATACGGATGACCTCCGGCTGCGTCTTTCTCGCTGTCGCCGGTTATCGAGATGGCATAGTGGTCCTCCTTCCACCGGCCGCCGAACCCGAGTGCGTGGATATCACCGCGCACGATGACAAATCCCTTTGGCGCCACTTCCGCCAGTGTGTTCCTGCCCTCGTAAAGCGCGTTGCAAAGCACACGCGTGACCTGGAAAACCGTCCAGAGCCCGCCCGGGTCACGGGAGGGTTCGACGAGGGAAAGCCGGCCGAGAAACATGGAATAGTCGCCGATGCCTTCCGTTCCCGGCTGAGGCCTGTCGTTCTCTGCCCGTTTCCCGGGAACCCCAAACCCGGGCGTATCGGCGGGGACGCCGAGGTTGTCGGCGCCGAAGACAAAACCCTCTTGAGCAAGAGTGTCGGCCGGGGAAGTTGCCAGCGCGGCGGCGAAGGCAAAAGAAAGCGCAAGACGCACGGGCGATCTCTTGTTCCAGAAAGTCCTCATCACACGTAACTCCCTTGCTTGGTCGAGCTCGCCTTTAGCCTTCCCGCAATGGTGGCATAAATCAAGGTGTGTGCCGATCGGACGGCGGACGCTCAACGTCGCCCGGCAAAGTCGACGCGTTCAAAAGGGGAGGAATTTCCGGCAACCTGAACAATGTGCCTTCAACGCTTCAGCGAAATGCGTCTGCTTCCGCTATAGGCCGTGGGACCTTCTTCAAGTTCGTTCAATTGGTCCCATTCGGTTAGTCGTATTTCGGCATCAGTTTCGCGCTGCCATTCAGGACATTCATCGGTTCTCTTCCTGATCTCTAAGCAGCCGTTCGCTGCGAGTTGATAGAAACTGTGAATGGATGGAAAATTAGCGGTGTTGCGATCGCACACAGGTAGCTTGAATTCTCGCACAAGCATGTCGTCTTAACTTAGGCAGACTGCGTCGTGGCCTCGACCAGGATCGGGTCACGGCATTGGAAAATGTGCTGGCGTGGTTCAATAGCTCAATTATGCCAATGACATTCCGCTCTGTTTATCGGAACATCCCAACCTACCCAATCGCTCAGGATTTCCCGCGCATGGCCGGACCACAAGACAAGAAACCGTTCAATCCAGCTTCCGTCCGCACCCCATTCGGGAATTATAATCACGGCCTGCTGGTGCCGGCGGGTGCCAGCCTGCTGGTGACTTCCGGACAGCTCGGCATCCAGGAGGATGATACGATACCCCCGGACGTAACCGGCCAGGCAGAAATCTGTTTTGAAGCCATCGGCGCCATCCTGGCAGAAGCAGGAATGAGCTACGATGACGTCATCCGAATTTCCGGCTTCGTTACCCGTCGGGAGGATTTTCCCGACTACATGGCCGTGCGTGACCGATATACCGGCACTGTGAAGCCGGTATCCACCTTGCTTGTTGTCGGCGGGTTCACGCGTCCGGAGTTTCTGGTCGAAGTGGAAGTAACGGCTGCGAAGGTGTTCTAACGGAGGCTGGCCGGCGCAGTCTCAGAACCGCTCCATCTCCAGGCCGACCTTGTCCAGAAACGCGCCGGTCGTTTCCGGGGAGCAATTGTTCATGTCGTAATGGGCGAGGTATTTGACGGGTGCGCCGATCTTGATCTGCGCCCGGATGACCCGTTTCACGATCTTGCGGGGCGGATCGCCTACGAGGAACGCCCGCCACCGGTTGCCACCATAGGTCACGACGGCCGCCAGCTTGCGGATATGACGCAGGGTCGGTGTCAGCCTGCCGTCTTCGAGATGAAACGACACGCCCGGCAGCCAGACGCGGTCGAAATAGCCTTTCAGCATCGCCGGAAAACCGAAATTCCAGACGGGTGTGCAGATCACCAGACCTTCGGCGGCCAGAAGCCGTTCACAATAAGGGTCGACCAGCTCCCGGTTGTCCGGCACCGTATGATAGATGTCGCGGTCACGCGCCGACAGGACCGGATCGAAGCCTTCTTCGTAAAGATTGCAGCCGTCGACCTCGTGCCCGGCCTTTTTGAGACTTTCGCAGGTCTTGTGATAGAGCGCCCGGCCGAAGCTTTGCTCCTGCGGGTGGGAATGAAGAACCAGCACGCGCATCGCCTTACGCCTCTGCAAAGGCCTGGAGGCCCGGGAAGAGGTAGTTCTCGCCCGAGTTGAAATCGAAATCGGGATTGTCCCAGGCAATCATCTTGCCCGGATTGAGCAGCCCCTTGGGGTCCGTCTCCTTCTTGAAGGCAAGCTGCACCTGATCTGTCTGCTTCATGCCGCCCTCCTCCAGCGTGTAGCGGTGGGGATTGAAGATCCGGCAGCCGTTTTCTTCGTGCAGGCGGATGATCTCGTCCAGCCGTTCCTCCGTCGTAAAGCGGACCAGCGGCAGGCCGGAACACTGGACCTGACCGTCGAAACGCAGGAATTCCAGATGCCCGAAGATCTCGCCGGGGAACATCTCGGTGGTCTTGCGCACCAGGTCCACATGGTTCGGACCCGGATACTGGGTCTGAAGATAGGTGAAGGAAGGGTCGAACTTGAGCGCCCGCAGCGTGGTGTGGTTCCAGGCGAGCTCGTAGGCATGCGGAATGCCCTTCATGCTCTCAACCTGGTCGGAGCGGAAACGGATCTCACCCTTCATCCGCTCCGCAAGGGCCAGCATCGCCGACATGGAATGGGGCGCGACCATCAGCACGGTAACGGCTTCACCTTCCCGCAGCCAGGGCTTGTGCCGAGTAAAATACTCGAAGGGGATCGGCGCCGCGATCGGGGCAACCTCCTTGAGCAGAAGACCGTTGCTGCGCGCCAGCCTGTCGGAAAAAACCACCGCATCCATGAAGCTCTCGTGACCGACGATCACGTCCACCCAGTCATAGGCGGTCGCCAGAGGCATCTCGACTTCGGTGATGATGCCGTTGGTGCCATAGGCGTGGCTGACTTTCTGCAGATCCCAGGTGGAAAGCTCGATCACCCGGGGCTCCGCCTCCATGGTGACGATGCGCAGCCGTAAAATGTTGCCGAGATCGCGCAAGCCGCCCCAGTGAACAGATCCAACCCCACCGGAGCCACCGGCGATGAACCCGCCGATCGTTGCCGTCTGCGCCGTGGAGGGATGGAAGCGCAGCTCCTGTCCGGAGTGCTCCTTCGTGATCTTGTCGAGCTTGGCCATGACGATACCGGGACCGCAAACGACCCGACCCGGCGCGATTTCCTTGACCGCGTCCATCTTGGACATGTCGAGCACGATCCCGCCCGACAGCGGCATCGCCTGTCCGTAATTGCCTGTACCGGCTCCCCTCGGCGTCACCGGCACGCCATGGGCAAAGGCGGTCTTCAGGACACGGACGACTTCGTCCTCGTTCTTCGGCGAGACAAGCAGGTCGCCGGTCACGTTGTCGAGCTGGGCCTTCAGAACCGGCGAATACCAATAGAAATCCCGGCTCTTGGCTTGCACCAGACGCGGATTGTCTTCAACGGCGATGCCATCGAGATCGGCTTTGATTTTCTCGTAATCGGCCATCGTCAGCCTTTCATCAGCGGGTCAAGTTCAGAATAATCCGGCAGGCGGCGGTCGATGCCCATGCCATTCCGCATCACGATGCGGTCCGCCTGCGGACGGGACAGAAACTCGCTCCAGCTGCGAGCGTTGAAGATGACCAGATCGGCGCCAAGTCCTTCGGCAATACGTCCTGCCTCCGGAACTTTCAGGATATCGGCCGGCTGGCTGGTCACCATCCTGGGTGCGTCGTCCAGCGGATGGTCCAGATGCGCGATCCGGACCGCCTCACGGAAGACTTCCACCATGTCGAGATCGCCATAGGCGTAGAAAGGATCGCGGGTATTGTCCGAGGCGACGGCCACGGGAACTCCGGCAGCGCGCAGTTCATGCAGCAGGGTAATCCCGCGTGAGCGCGGCGTTCGGCCGGCATGCCTGTCCTGCAGATACATGTTGCACATGGGCAGCGAGACGACGGAAAGGCCCGCCTCAAGCACCTTGTCGATGGTCGCCCTCGCCCTGTCGTCATCCTGTCGCGCCAGCGAACAGCAGTGACCCACGGTGACGGCACCCTCGAACCCGTTGCGCAGCTTGGCTTCGGCGATGGAGAGCAATGTCAGGACACCGGCATCCTGCGTTTCATCCGTGTGAAGATCGATGTCGAGCCCGTTGTCTGCCGCCATGCGGAAGAGGATGTCCAGGCGTTGGTCGAGGTCCGGCATCGGGTAGGTGACGCCGCCGAGCAAGGCACCGTTTGCCCTGACCACGTCGACAAGGTCCGCGAAATAGGCCTCGTCGTCGATGGCATCTATCGGGAAGAGAGCGGCCGCCTGGAGAGCAATACGGCCCTTCCAGCGCTCGCGCATTTCAGCGAAGACCTCGAAGGAAATCCGATGCTGTGGCGCCAGGCTGTCGAGATGGGTGCGCAGCAGGCTGGTGCCGTGGGCATAGGCGCAGCGCAGGGAGAAATCCATGCGTGTTTCAACATCGCTCGCCGACCAGTTCGCCTCCCGGTCGGCCCGGACTGCGGCAAGTGCTCCGTCGAAATCGCCTGTCGGATTGGACTGGCGGTCCCAGATATGGCCTTTGTCGATATGGGTGTGCATGTCGGCAAAACAGGGCCACACCATCCGGGACTTGAGATCAAGACCTTCAAGGTCCGATGGGGCGCTGCCGGCAGGTAAAATGGCTTCGATGCGGCCATCAGAAATAATCAAGTCTGCCGGAGACAGGCCCTCACTTGTCGGGAGCCGGTCAGCTGAGATTACGGCGGCCGGCAGGGTTGCTGCGCGCAGCGCAAAGCGGCTGGCCTTGGGAAGATCCAGAGACATCAGTTTTCCCGCTTCAGGCTGCTTTCGTGCCAACGATGCAGCGTCCACCAGGAGATGAAGGACGTCAGCGCGAAGATCAGCACGCCGAGGCTCGCCAGCAGGAACAGGGCCGCGAAGAGACGCGAAATGTTGAGCCGGAACTGGGATTCCAGAAGGCGGAAGGCCAGGCCCGACCCTGCGCCGGCCGAACCGGCGGCAAATTCGGCAACCACGGCGGCGATCAGCGCAAGACCGCCGCCGATCCTGAGACCGGTCATGAAATAGGGCAGGGAGGCCGGCAGCTTCAGATAGATCAGCGTCTGCCAGCGCGACGCGCCATAGAGTTCGAAGAGGTTGAGAAGGTTATGATCGACGCTCTTGAGGCCCTGCACCATGTTGGACAGGATCGGGAAGAAGGCGACGACAAAGGCGCAGATCAGCAGGGCGGCCTGGGTGGAGGGGGCGTAGATCAGGATCAGCGGCGCGATGGCAATGATCGGCGTGACCTGCAGGATGACCGTGATCGGATAGAGCGCGGTCTCGATCCAGCGGGACTGAACCAGCAGGATCGCCACGCCGCCGCCGCCGATGAGCGCAAGCGCCAGCGAGGCGAGCGTGATCTTCGTCGTCACCCAGAGTGCAGGCAAAAGCACATGCCAGTCAGATATCAGCGACTTCACCACCAGTCCGGGCCCCGGAAGAATGTAGTGGGGAATATCGTTCACCGTGACCAGGATCTGCCAAAGGGCGATCAGGGCGATGATCACGCACAGGGGGACGATCATCGTCAGAATACGGTCCCGTCGCCGGGCAGCTGCTGCGCTTTCCCTTGTCGGCAGTCTGGCGGCAGAGTTGCTCTTTTTCCGGGACGACGCCGCGTTGTCGGTCGGGCCCTTCAGCGCTTCGGCAGGGGGGAGCGTTTCATCGGCGGATGAGATCATCAGTGCTCCTGGCCTCCCATGGCTTCGGAAAGCATGGCGGACACTTCCGCACAGGCCAGCCTGTATTCCTCGGACGTGCGATACCGCGCATCCCGCTCCAGGCTCGTACGGAGCGGAAAATCCGAATGAACGCGGCCCGGACGGGCTTTCATCACGACGATCCGGTTTGCCAGATAGGCAGATTCATAGACGGAATGGGTCACGAAGATCACCGTGATGCCGGTGGCTTTCCAGAGTGCCAGCACATCGTCGTTGAGCTTCTGGCGGGTGATTTCGTCGAGCGCAGCGAAAGGCTCGTCCATCAAGAGCAGCCTGGGCTCGGTCACCAGAGCGCGCGCAATGGAGACCCGCATCTTCATGCCGCCCGACAGTTCGCGTGGATAGGCATTTGCGAAATCCTCAAGGCCAACGCTTTCCAGCGCGGTCGTGATCCGATCCGACGCGGCCTTCCGGGAGAGACCCTTCAGGCGCAGGGGAAGGTAGACATTGCCGAACACGGTCTGCCAGGGCATCAGAGTCGGTTCCTGGAATACAAAACTGATATCGCCGTCCGGCAGGCCGCTGGAATTGATCCGGAAAATCGGCCAGTCGATCTCGCCTTCTGAGATGCCGCCGAGGCCCGCGATGATCCTGAGGGCAGTCGATTTGCCGCAACCCGACGGTCCCAGAAGACTGACGAATTCACCCTGACGAACCGTCATGGACATGCGGGACAGGGCAAGTGTTCCGTTGGAAAACACCTTCGAAACATTGTCCATTGCCACGAGTGGGCGGGACGCTTTGAGGCTGCGGGCCGACGGCGTCCTGGTTTCTGTTCTGCCCTGTTCGGCGATGACCATATTCAACTCTGCGTCTGGAGGCGGTCGCTCCGCTCGGTGGGGGCGAAGCGAGATGTTCTGGCCGGGTCCGGCCTTACTTCTTCAGGTCTAGTCCGACACCCTTGCAGACGAATTCGGTCGAGTAGGACTGCTTGTAGTCAAGGGAGGCATCGACGACGCCGATTGAGGACAGAGTGTCGAAAAAGGCCTTGAAATGCTCATCGGTCATGCAGCCGATGCCCTTCTCCTCGGTCTCACCGGAATCGACGATGCCGTATTCCTTCATCTTCGCAAGGGAATAGGCGAGCTGGCCGTCGGTCATTTCCGGATTGTCCTTCTTGATCAGCTCGTTTGCCGCAGCGTTGTCGCCGTAGAGATAGTTGTACCAGCCTTCGATGGAAGCATCGACGAAACGCTGGACCAAATCCGGGTTTTCCTCGACCAGCGCCTTCGACGTGGTGATCATCGTGGAATAGGGCGTCCAGCCCTCATCGGCCAGCAGAAACACTTTCGGTTCCCAACCGGCCTGTTTCTCGATTTCATAGGGCTCGGAGGTGAGATAACCCTGCTGCGCGGACTTGGGGTCGACGATGAAGGGGGCCGGATTGAAGGTATAGGGCTTGAACTGGGCGTCGGAGAAACCTTCGAAGTTCTTCTTCATCCATTCGAAATAGGTGACGTAGCCGTCCTTGCCCATGTAGATGGTTTCGAGCTTGGCGAGATCGGCGAATTTCTCGATGCCCTGGTCCGGATGCGCAACAAGGATTTGCGGATCCTTCTGGAAGATGCTGGCGACGTTGATCAGCGGAATACCTTCCTTGACATAGTCGAAGCCCTTGAGGGTGCCACCCATGTAGAAATCGATCTTGCCGGAGATCAGCAGCGCGTCGTTCGCAGCCTGCGGCCCACCCGGTGCGATCGTGACCTTGAGGCCGTATTTCTCGTAGGTGCCGTCGGCCACGGCTTGGTAGAAGCCGCCATGCTCCGCCTGCGCCAGCCAGTTGGTGCCGTAGCTTACTTCATCCAGCGCCATGGCCTGATGCGTAGCGATTCCGGTGAGAAGAACTGCCGCGAGAAGCGTCCTCGCAGACGGGAAAACTGTCATTTCGTACCCTCCGGTAAAACAAAACTGCCGTGAAGCCGCATATTTCCGAAAATATTTGAGACCTTGAAGTGCACGTTGAAAAGCATCAAAATTCGCCTGCAGCGATGCCTTATTGTCATCGCTGGAATTTCTGATGATCAAATGTGCCGCATGCATAAAAAGGAGGCATGAGTTGGCATTGCTCCACTCCCGCAAGCTGCTTTATCTGGATGAAATCGCCCGCGCCGGCTCCATCCGAAAGGCGGCAGACCGCCTTAACGTCTCGTCCTCCGCCATCAACCGGCAAATCCTTGCCCTGGAGGAAGAATTCGGTGCTCCGTTGTTTGAACGCCTGCCACGGGGCTTGCGGCTAACGGCAGCAGGGGAGCTGTGCGTGGAGCATATCCGTGGCGTTCTGAAGGATTATGAGCGGCTCGAAACGAGGATTAGGGCATTGAAGATGCCCCAGGTCGGAAAAGTGTCTCTGGTCACCACGGTCGGCCTGGCCTCCGGACCCCTGCCGGAAATCATCGCCAAGTTCATCGAGAAAAATCCCCGTGTTCACATCAAGCTGCGTAGCGACGGCGGTACGACGACGATCAATCCGGTGCTGACCGGCGAAGTCGATATCGGCCTCGGATTCAACATTGCGGCGACACCGGGCCTGCGGACGCTGGCAACCTTCGATATTCCGATTGGTGCTGTCGTCCCGCCAGGACACAAGCTTGCGCAGGAAACCGGACCGGTCGATCTGGTCGATGTGGTCCAGGAACGGCTGGTTTTGGCCCAGTCGGGCACCAGCCTGCGCGACGTCATCAACCTGGTGTTGTCCTCCGTCCCGATCCCTGTGGAGCCCATCCTGGAGACGAATTCGTCGGAAACCGTCCGCCAGCTCGTCCGGCGCGGGATCGGTATCAGCTTGCTCAACCCACTCGATGTTCTGGCCGAATGCCGGCGAGGCGAACTGGTGTTCCGCCCCCTCAACGTCACCCGGACCCATCACCAGCCGATGAAGCTGTTCACCCGGGCCAGAGCCTCCATGGACGCGGCAACCAGCCTCTTTGTGGAGTTCCTGCTCCAGGAACTCGTGGCCGAGGTGGAAGAACTGCAGCGTGAGGGCAGCCTGCCTGCTTGAATGCTGCCGGTCTGTTAGGGCCGATAAATATTGCCGAGCGAGTAGTTGGTGAAATCGCGCAGCATTTCGATGAAACCGGCTGCCTGATGGGCGCTTATTGCTGCGCCCTTCTGTGCCGTCCCCTTTGAGGCATCTCCGACGACGCCGGCCGGATTGAGATCATGCGCGATCCAGGCCAGCGCATGGGGTGGCGTCGGCTGGATGTATTTCGAGCTTTTCAGCATCTCTTCCGCTTTGGAGACGAAATTCTCGGCCTTCTCCATCCTGACCAGATCGGGCCGGAAGTGAAGCATAAGCGAGGTCTCGACCTCGCCGCCGTGAATCCCGAATTTCGTCTCGTGCGCGGAAATCATGCCCTCCGGATGACCGAAACGTCCCCAATGGGTGACGAGCACGGCCATGTCATATCGCACGCGCAATTCGCGCGACACGATGCTGATGATGTCGGTGTTGCCGCCATGCGAATTGACGATGACCATCTTTCGGACGCCAGCTTCGCACACTTTCCGGCCAATTGCCGTCCAGACAGGGATCAGCAGCTCCGCGCCGAGGGAGAGCGTCCCTGGGCCATGGATGTGTTCGTTCGCCTTGCCGACTTCCTGGACCGGCAGCACCAGAATATCGAGATCCTCCGGCAATTGCCTGCGTGTCTCGGCGAGCATTCCCTGGGCGATGGTGACATCGGTCGCGATCGGCAGGTGCGGGCCGTGCTGTTCAGTCGAGGCGGTCGGCAACACGGCTATGGTGCGTTCGGGGTCGAGGCCGGCAAAGTCGGCGGCGTTCAGTTCGTTCCAGTAAAAATGCTTTGCCATCTGCGTCGCCCCATCGTGTTTCATCAGAGGATCTTCATGGGTTAGGCAAGTCTGCGTCACATGAAAAGCATCATTACGTCTGCAGGCCGTTGCCTTTTTGTGATCGGTGACATTGCTGCCCCCGCGTGCGGCAAGCGCAATTCCGTGCACGATATCCGGCTCTTGCAACTTCATGCGGGATGATCGAGGCAAAATCACAATGGGATCGTCCGCCACTGTGCCCAGCCCGGGAAGTTCGGTGACAGCTCAGGGTGCTCAGCAAGACGACCAAGGAAGCCGACAAAGCAAAAAATCACGAAGGATCAAGCTGGCGGACCTGAAGGGAGAGGTCGGGATGCTCCAAGTTCACGCATTAAGAGCTCAACATTCGGGCAGTATAGAATTCTGATCTTGCTTGGCATCCCGACGGGGATTTGGTCTTCTTGGCGCCCGGTCAACTTCGAACTCGATTTCGTTTATGCATCCAAAGAACCAGCCGTGCGCAGTGTCGCATGCCATTATCGCAAAAGAGGTCTGCATGCCGGAAAGGGCGACCTTGCGCGGCATATCAGGGGGTGCAGACAGGGCAGTTGGCTCTGAGGAGCCGCGCCGATGAGTGATTTGCTCATACGCGGCATTCGGCTTCCTGAAAGAGAAGGTCTTTGGGACCTCTTGGTTTCGCAGGGTCTCATCACCGCAATCGGGTCTGACCTGCCGTCAGAAGCTCCCGAGGTTGCGGGGCACGGTACCCTGCTGACAACCGGCTTCGTCGAAAGTCATATCCATCTCGACAAGGCGTGTATCCTGGATCGCTGCCACAACGCGAGTGGCACGCTGGAGGGGGCAATCGCTTCGGTTTCCAAGGCCAAAAAGGCTTTTGGTGCCGCTGACGTCTATGCGCGCGGCAGCAAGGTTATTGAAAAGGCCATTGTGCAGGGCACGAATGCCATGCGCACCCATGTCGAGATCGATCCAGGCATCGGCCTTGCAGGTTTTGAGGCCGTGCAGCGCTTGAAAAGGGATTATTCCTGGGCCCTGGATCTGCAGATCTGCGTCTTTCCGCAGGAAGGGCTGACTAACTATCCGGGCACACTGGAGTTGCTGGAACAGGCGCTTTCAGAAGGAGCGGATCTGCTCGGTGGATGTCCTTATACCGATAGCGATCCTCATGCTCAGATCAGGATCCTGTTCGAGACCGCGCGTCGCTTTGATGTAGATCTCGATTTTCATCTCGACTTCGATCTTGATCCAGGCTGGCGTCATCTTGACGAAATCGTGCGCCAGACCCTTGCCTTCGGCTGGCAGGGGCGCGTTGCCGTGGGGCACGTCACCAAGCTGTCCGCCTTGCCGCTGGGAGAGTTGATGGAAACTGTCGCGATGATGCGGGATGCGGGCATCGCACTGACCGTCCTGCCGTCGACGGACCTCTTCCTGATGGGGCGCGATAAAGACCATCTGGTGCCGCGCGGTGTTGCGCCGGCCCATGTCTTCCATGACCACGGCGTGTGCTGCACGGTTGCCACAAACAATGTGCTCAACCCCTTCACGCCCTATGGCGACTGCTCCATGACAAGGATGGCGAACCTCTATGCCAACGTGCATCAACTGAGCAGCGTGGCCGATCTTCAGGCCTGCTTCGAAATGGTGAGTTCATCGCCGGCGCGCCTCATCAACAGGGCGCGGAAGATCACTGAGGGTGAAGAGGCGACCTTCGTGGCGTTGCCTGTTGCGAGTGGCAGCCAGGCCATCGCGGAAATCACGCGTCCGATCTGGGGCATGAAACGCGGCAGGCTGAGTTTCGAGCAGCCCAGGGCGCGGATCTTCGCGCCCTAGGGACCGTTGTTTATTGAACCCACCTCGATCCTTGGGAAAGGGGCGTCAGGTGATCGAGCCGTCGACACCTTCGATCAGGTAGTCCGTGCCCCAGAGCGCGCCGTCATAGAGACCAAGCGTTCCTTCAACGACGACCTTGCCGGTATTGTCCTTGAGCGGCCCGACGAAGATGGGTGCGCCGCCCTTCAGCTCCTCTATCGCGGCGAGCGCTGCTGCCTTTGCCTCTTCCGTGGCGCCGGCGCCGAAGGCGGTCGACGCGACCATGTCCTTGTCGTAGCCGCCCTCGTTGAGGTTCGGCAGTTTTTCGCCCTTCTGGATCAGTCCGGCATAGGCGGTATAGACCGTACCCCATTTCAGCTCGGCGCCGGTGATGAAGCCGTTCGGGGCAAGGGTCGACTGGTCGGCATTGTGGCCGCAGCTTTTTACCCCGCGGGCTTCGGCCGTTTCGACAATCACCTTGGGGCTGTCGACGTGGCAGGCGATGATGTCGCAGCCTGCATCGACAAGCGCGTTGGCGGCTTCCGCCTCGCGCACCGGCAGAGACCACTCGCCGGTGATGATGAGCTGCACCTTGACGTCCGGATTGACCTTCCTGGCGCCGACCGTGAAGGCGTTGATGTTGCGCAGGACGAGCGAAATCGGTTTGGCGGCGATGAAGCCGATCTTGTTGGTTTTTGTCGACAGTCCCGCGGCGATGCCGTTCACATAATGCGCCTGGTCGAGGTAACAGAAATAGCCGCCGAGGTTCTGCGGATGCTTGTCGGCGGACCAGAGCGAGGTCGGATGACGGAACTCGACGTCCGGGTATTTCTTGGCGGAATCGATCATGAAGGGATCGAAGTAGCCGAAGCTCGTCGGGAAGAGCAGACTTGCCCCGTCCAGCTCGATCATGGATTCCATCGACTTGGTGACGGCGTTTGTTTCCGGGACGTTTTCTTCCTCGACCACCGTAACGTCCGGAATGTCCTTGAGCGCCTTGGCCGCGACCGCGTGCGCCTGGTTCCAGCCGAAGTCGTCTCGTGGTCCGACATAGATCATGCCGATGGTGGTGGTTGCGGCGCGTGCAAGACGGCCCGTCGAAGCGGTCAGCGCCAAAGCGCCCGTGCCGGCCATGAAGGTCCGGCGATTGAAGGTGAAGCTGTTCATTTCGTTCCCCTTTTCGCATGGGCGCGCAGGTTCGTCCGCTCTCGCGGGATGTCTTCCCGCAAGACCGGCAGCCCTCCTGCCGCCGAAATCAATTTCGTGAGACGTCCGCTTTGAGCGGCTTCTGCCCGGTGCCCGTCTGCGCGGTCAGCCGGTTTGGACGGCTTGAAGCCGCCCGTTCTCCCAATCGCTGAGGCTGGGCGTTTTCAGGTCGAACTGGTCCCGGGTCCGGCTGTAGCCGTGCCCGCCCATCCGTCCGATCGCGTCCAGGCCGATCTGGTCCACATGCATCGTTTCCGCATTCACCAGGTGATCTCGCAGGAAGAGGCCCTTGACCTCGCCCAGGATGATTTCGCGGCTCTTGCCGAGCTCAAGCGTCATGTGTCGCCGGCATTCGAAGGCGGCAGGCGCCTCCGCGATGCGTGGACTGACGACATGGGTGCCGGCGATCGTGGTGAGGCCGGCTTCCCCGATTTCACTCCTGCCTGACGGGAACGAGACCGCGCAGATGTTCATGGCCTCGGCAAGCGCGTCATCGACGATGTTGACCGTGAATTCCTCGCTCATGCGGATGTTGTAGGCCGTGTCCTTGAAGCTCATGTCGGCATGGTTCTCGACACCGATCGCAAGGATTGCCGGATCCGCCGAGAGGCAGTTGAAGAAGGAATAGGGCGCGGCATTCACGACCCCCTCCGGGCTGATTGTTGTGATCAGTGCGATCGGCCGCGGAACGACCGTGCCGATCAGGAGCTTGTAGCGTTCCCGTGGCGACAGGTCGCCGAAATCGAACCGTGTGAATCGGTCAGCCGTCATTTGCCCGCCGCATCTTTCCTGGTTTCAAATGAAATCGCACCGCTGGCCTGTTCCGCCTCGATTTCGCTTGCGTGCCGACTGAGGATTTCCGCCAGTCCCGGTCCGTCCCGTTCGTCTTCGTTCAGGGCACGTGTCTCCACGAGGCTGACGTGATGATCCATGAGAAGCACGGCATCTTCGATGCGGCCTTCGCGGAGCGCGGTGACCACGTCCCGGTGCTCGTTGACCGCGCAATCCGTGCTGTGTGGTCGGCCATAAAGAGCAAGAATGAGCGAGCAGCGCGACACGAGCTGCGTGACATAGCCAAGCAGGACAGGGTTTTCGGTCAGCTCTGCAAGCAGGATGTGGAACTCGGCGGCAAGGCGCACGGAGATCCGCTCGGCGCCGGTCTTGCGGGCCGCTTCTTCCTTGCGGATATGGCCTTCAAGGACTGCGCCGAAGGAAGGCGACCAGTTTTCCGAGACAATTCGAACGACTTCCCGCTCAAGCGCCCGGCGAACGCGGAAGACGTCCTTGGATTGTTCGAGGCTCGGGCGGGCGACGGTTGCGCTTCTCTTGCCTCCCGTCTCGACAAGTCCATCTGCTTGCAGCCGGGCGAGAGCCTGTCGCACGAGCGTCCGGCTGATTCCGAACGGACCGCCGATTTCATCTTCCGGCAGCTTCGTACCGGGGCCGAGGTCCTGTTCGATAATGGCCTGCCGCAAGGCGAGGTAGACGATGTCTGCTCTGGTCGGTTTCTTCATGACTGTTCCGCTTCTCTTGCTTTCAGTTAAGTATGCAAAAATGGAATAATCAAGTATACGGAATGACTGAATTTCGGGCGACGTCTGCCCAAGATTTCAGCTTTTCAGATTTTGCCAAGCGCGATTATCCTAGGAAAATCGCACTCGAAAATGAGGCGCTCACGTCTCCATGTCGTGGGTCAGGCTCCGCGGAGCACAGATGCGGCAAGTTTACGTATACAAGAAAGGCCCGACTCATGGTGTCTGGCGAGACTGGAAAACGAAACATCAGCGTAAGGCTGAACCAGCAGCAACTGGAACTGATTGACCGGACGATCGCCCGCGGCCTCGCGGCAACCCGGGAAGATCTGATGCGCCTTGCCCTGCGGGAATATGCTGCGAACAGGGAGGGGAAAGTCGATGAGTGAAGCTGCTGCAATGATGCCGGAAGCAGCGGGGGCGAAGCGCAGGCTCGTCGACGAGCGGATCCTTGAGCCCGGAACCGGCAAGGCGTTCGAGCTCCGGCAAGGACAGATCCTCAGGATCGAGCAGGCCGTCGGCAACCAGTGCGTCGATTTCAACTGCTTCAACCTGCATGACTACAAGGAGTTCATGCATTGCGGCCGCACCCGCACGGTACATGGCTTCAATCCGACGGAAGGCGACTTTCTCTGGTCCGCGCCGCCGCGTGAAAATGCCATGCTCTATATCCTGAAGGATACGGTGAAGCGGAATGACGTACTCTTCCCCAGATGCAGTGCCTTTCTTTATGAGAGTGCCTATGGTTTCGATGTGCATACCAACTGTCACGACATCCAGGCGGAAGCGCAGCGGGAATACGGCCTGACGCCGGACGACGTGCACGACAGCTTCAATTTTTTCATGTGCACCGAAGTCTCGATGGACGGACGGGCGACGATCACCCGCCAGGACACAAGGCAGGGGGACCATGTCGACCTGCTTGCGATGATGGACGTTCTGGCGATCCCCAATGTCTGCGGCGCCGACATCATGCGCACCAGCAATTTCGCGCTGAAGCCGGTCCGCATAAGGATATTTGAGGCGACCGAGGACGATCTTGCAGCGGTTCCGTCCGTGCCTCGCATGAAGAGCCAGCGCACACCTGCGCAGTTCCGGAATGCCAGGATCAAGACGACGCGTGAATTGTCCGCCGACCCGGACTATGTGCCCGATTTCGCGAACACGCCGATCGTCGAGACGGAAATCGGCCTGGAGCTCAGCGAAGCCGAATGGGCAACCTTCGAGAAACTTGCGCGGCGCGATCTTTATGGCAGCGATGACGGGGCAGCATTCCGCGATATCCTGTTCTCCTGGTGGGAAGAGCGCTTCCTGAATGCGGCCAGCGGTGCCCCATCGACGTCCGGGACCTGACGATGACGGAAGGGGACACGAGGGCCGAGTTCCTTGTTCGCTCGCGGGCGGTGATTACAGGGGTCGACAGGAACCTTCAGGGCGAAGTGCATGAAGGGGCGGGTCTGCTTGTCAGGAGCGGCGTCATCGAAGCGATCGCACCTTTCGAGGTTCTCCAACGCGCGCACCCCGAGCTGCCCGTGGAGGGAAGTCCGGAGGCCGTCGTCTTTCCCGGCCTCGTCAACGGCCATCACCATTCCGGCCTGACGCCGTTCCAGCTCGGGGTTCCCTACGGGCCGCTCGAAACCTGGCTGCCGCAGTTCCGGGGAATGCGCTATGTCGGCCACCGCCTCGATACGCTTTATTCCGCGATCGAGATGCTGGAATCCGGGACGACCACCGTCCAGCACATCCATCCGGGACTTTCCGGAAACGCGGCCGACTGGACGGACCTGTCCGGCGAGGTGATCGGAGCCTACCGGGAAATCGGTATGCGGGTATCGTTCTCCTTCATGATCCGCAATCAAAACCAGCTTGTTCACGAGGACGAGGCGACGTTTCTGGCCCGGCTGCCTGAAGACGAGGCCGCCTACTGGCAACCACGTCTTGCCGCCACCAGAACACCGGTCGGCGAGTGCATGGAGTGGTTCGAGGCCCAGAAGCTCGGCTGGCAGCAACGGGATCCGGACGCCGTTGCCTGGCAGCTGGCACCTGCAAACCTGCACTGGTGCACCGACGAAGCCCTGGTGGCGATCTTCGACACAGCACGGCGGACCGATTCCAAGGTGCACATGCACCTGGTCGAAACCCGCTATCAGGCCGAATATGCCAAACGGCACCTCGGCAAATCCGCGGTGAGGCATCTTTCCGACCTCGGTTGCCTCGGCGGAAATCTGACACTCGGCCACGGCATCTGGGTCGATGACGAGGACCTTGACCTGATTGCCGAATGCGGTTGCACAATCTGCCACAACGCGAGTTCCGGATTGCGGCTGGCCAGCGGGATCGCGCCGGTCAACGATATGCTGAAACGCGGCATGCCGGTCTGCCTCGGGATCGACCAGGCCAACATCAACGACGACAGGGACATGCTGCAGGAAATGCGTCTGGTGTGGGCACTTCACCGCGAGCCCGGCCTGACAGCCTTCAGACCGTCGGCCGGACATGTTTTCCGGATGGCTACAGAGCACGCGGCCGCGACGACCGGCTTCGAAGGGCGGATCGGACGGCTGGAGACCGGGCGTGCCGCGGACATGGTCATGGTGGACTGGCGCGATATTGCACGGCCCTTCGTCGACGAAAAGATCCCACTGATCGACGCGCTGCTTCAGCGGACGAGACGAATGGCGGCCGATACGGTCTTCGTGGGCGGCCGGAAGGTCGTCTCTGGAGGCAAGGTCATTTCCGTCGACCGGCAGGCCGTCTTCGACGAGATTGGGGATTTTCTGTCCTCGTCGCTTTCTCCGGACGAGCAGCTTGCGCAGGAGCGAACCGGACAGCTGTTGCGCCATGTCTCTGCCTGGTTCGAGGCGGCCTATCCCGAGACCCCGCGCCAGCCCTACAGGTTCAATCCGGTTTCCGGTCGAGCCTGACGAGTTCCCCCGGCAGATTGGCGAGCGCAGCGGCCAACTGATTGGCAAATCGCGCGGAGGCCACGGAGAGCGTGCGCCCGCGCATCTGCATGAGTGTCAGGTTGCCATGGGCGACATCCCGCTTTTGCAAGGGGCGGAAGACGAGCCGGTCGTCGCCCTTGAGGTTGAGGCCGATGGGGAACTGGAACCCGACCGCCTGCTCGTGCTGGACGTAATGGCGCATGAATTCGAAAGAATCCGCCTCCGCCACCGGCTGCATCTTCTGGCTCATGTTGGCGATCGCCAGATCGAGCAGGTAGCGGATGCCGATGCGCTTTGGCGGCACGACATGGGGAAAGCCGAGGCAGTCGCGCAGGCGCAGCGTCTCCTTGGCAGCAAGCGGATGGTCCTTCGCCATGACGGCGTAGACCGGCTGCTCCAAGGTCAGGATCACGTCGAACTCGCCGAGATGGGTCGGCTCGAAGACGAGCGCGAGGTCGCTCTCGAAGGCGCGCAGGTCCTCTTCCGCCGCGTCCCTGTCGCGCACATGCACCGAAAAGGACACGCCAGGGTGTTCCGCACGGTAAGCGGCGATCTGGGCGGGCATGAAATAGGGCTGGAGCGCCTGGGAACAGGCGATGCTTACATGACCGCGCCTGAGGCCGGAGAGATCCGCGACCTGGCTGCGAACCCGGTCGAGCTCGGCCATCTGGCTGCGGATATGCTGGATGAGCAGTTCACCCGCCGGGTTCAGCCTGACGCCACGAGGCAGGCGTTCGAATATCGGGGCCCCGAATTCCTCCTCGAAATTCTGGATACGCCGGTTGAGAGCCGAGGACGTGATGTTCATGTCCTCTGCCGCCTTGCGGATGGAGCCTGCTTTCGAGACGGCTTCAATGAGCAAAAGTGTCTGAAGGTGTTTCATTTACAAGGCCTTGCAAGGAGTGCTGCAAATTTCGAAGCACAAAGCTGCAAAAATAGCAATAGAAGTACGCACTGAAGGCGCGCATCGTGTCCCCAGTGGGAAGGGCCTTCTCCCCCTTTCCTTGCAAAAGAGGGGACAGACATGACCAATCAGACTTCACGGCGCAGTTTTCTGAAGGGCGCCGGAGCAACTGCGCTCGGCGCTGCCGCCCTGCCATTCCTGCGCGTTTTGCCGGCTGCCGCCGCGGGCAAGGATGTGATCGTCACGGTGATCGGCCAGACGATCAACAGCCTCGACCTGCACCGCACAGGCACCAACCGCCCGAGTTACCAGGTTGCGGTCAATGCCTATGACCGGCTCGTCAGCTTCGGCACCAAGACCCTGCCCGACGGCAGCCTCTCCTACGACTATTCGGTCATCGAACCGGAAGTGGCGGAAAGCTGGGAATTCACCGACGACGGCATGGCGATCGTCTTCAAGCTGCGGCCGGACGGCAAGTTCCAGGACGGTTCGCCGATCACCGCGCAGGACGTCAAATGGTCCTTCGATCGCGCCGTCAGCGTCGGCGGTTTCCCGACCGTGCAGATGAAGGCCGGCTCGCTGGAGAACCCGGAGCAGTTCGAAGTCGTCGACGACCTGACATTCAAGGTCAACCTGTTGCGCAAGTCGAAGCTCACACTGCCGGATCTTGCCGTGCCGGTGCCGATGATCATCAATTCGAAGGTCGCCCTGGAACACGCGACCGAAGCCGATCCCTGGGCGATGGAATATCTTCACAAGACCCCCGCCGGGTCAGGTGCGTTCAAGGTCGCTTCCTGGAAGCCGGGCGAGCAGCTCGTCTACGAGCGCAACGACGACTGGACTTCGGGGCCGCTTCCCGCCGTGAAGCGCGTGGTCATTCGCGAAGTCCCGAGCCCGGCGACCCGGCGTGCGCTGCTGGAGCGGGGCGACATCGACATGTCCTTCGACATGCCGAACAAGGATGCCAAGGAACTATCCGGTTCCGAGGACCTCACCATTGTCACCACCCCGGTCGAGAACGCCATTTACTGCCTCTGTCCGAACCTTGCCTTCGAACCTTTCAAGGACAAGCGGGTTCGCCAGGCAATTGCCTTTGCAGTTCCCTATGAAGAGGTCTTCCAGACGGCTGCATACGGACGTGGCATTCCCATGTGGGGTGGGGAGAGTGCGTCGCCCGAGGACATCGCCTGGCCGCAGAAATTTCCGTATTCGACGGATCTGGACAAGGCCAAGGCCCTGCTCGTCGAAGCCGGATACGGCGACGGGTTCGAAGTTCCGCTGTCGATCGATCTTTCCCAGAGCGACTGGATGGAACCGGCCGCGCTGCTGATTCAGGAGAACCTTGCCAAGATCGGCATCACGGCGACCATCGAGAAGATCCCCGGCGCGAACTGGCGGACGGCCTCCCTGGTGGAAAAGCGCCTGCCTCTCGCCCTGGAAACCTTCGGTGGCTGGCTCAACTACCCCTGCTACTACTTCTTCTGGGCTTACCAGGATGGCCATCTCTTCAATTCCTCGAACTATCGCAACGAGGAGATCGAGACGCTGACGCCGGAAGCGCTGCACATGTCGGTGGAAGATCCGGACTACGCGCCGAAGATCAAGCGCATGATCGAGATCGCCTGGGACGAGGTTCCGCGCATCGCTCTCTGGCAGCCGGCGCTCAATGTCGGCACGCGGGACCTGTCGGGATACGAATACTGGTTCCACCGTCAGCCCGACGTCCGTTCCCTGTCGAAGGCGTAACAACCATGGCCGGTCGCCTCCGCACAGTCGGGTTGAGGATCACACATGCCATTCCCGTGATCCTGGGGGTCGTCGTGGTCAGCTTTCTGCTGACCCGCGCCCTTCCGGGCGACCCGGCGGTCTATTTCGCAGGGCATGCCGCAGATGAAGCGTCCATCGAGGAAGTCAGAACTGCGCTGGGGCTCGACAAGCCGCTGCCGGAACAGTTCCTGATCTATGCCGGCAACGTTCTGACGGGCGATCTCGGCCAGTCACTCTCATCCGGGCAGCCAGTCCTCCAGGATCTCGCCAACCGGCTTCCGGCCTCGCTGGAACTGACGCTGACGGCGCTGCTGCTGTCCTGTTCCATCGCAATTCCGCTTGGCGTGCTGGCAGCGACACGCCCAGGGTCGGCAGTGGATCATCTGTGCCGTGTGCTCGTTACGGCCGGTGTATCCCTGCCGACCTTTTTTACCGGCGTCATGCTGATCTACATCTTCTATTACCTGCTCGGCATTGCACCGTCGCCGCTCGGGCGTCTGGATTTCATCTATATCGAGCCCGATCGCGTCACCGGGTTCTATCTCATCGACGCGGCCATTGCCGGCGACTGGGAGACCTGGACCGGCGCACTGAAGCAACTCGTGCTTCCGGCAACGACGCTCGCGCTCTTCACGCTGGCACCGCTTGCCCGCATGACCCGCGCCGCCATGCTGGGCGCGCTGTCTTCGGATTACATCCGGACGGCGAGGGCCGCGGGCCTGACCGAGGACAAGGTGCTCTTCACCTATGCTTTCCGCAATGCGCTGCTGCCGGTCATCACGACGCTCGGGATGGTCTTTTCCTTTACCCTCGGCGCAAACGTTCTGGTCGAGAAGGTATTCGCCTGGCCCGGCATCGGATCCTACGCGGTCGAGGCGCTTGTCGTCTCGGACTACGCCGCCGTTCAGGGCTTCGTTCTCGCCATGGCGCTGCTCTTCGTGGCGCTCAATCTGGTGATCGACCTCACCTATACGCTGATTGACCCCCGGATCGGATTTGAAACCAGATGAGTGACGCCACCACCAGCCAGGTTCCGGTCAAGCAGGACGGCACCCTTGCCCATATCGGCTATGTGCTGCGCTCGAACCCGGTGACATTGCTCGCATTTGCCATGTTCGCCATCCTGCTGCTTGCGGCGGTTCTGGGGCCGGTGCTTGCGCCCTACGATCCGATGGAGTCGAATGCCGCGATCGCCCTGCAACCGCCGTCGCCGGCCCACTGGTTCGGAACGGATAATCTCGGGCGGGACGTCTTCTCAAGAGTGATCGTGGCAACGCGCCTTGATCTGGCGATTTCGGTTGCTGCCGTCGCTCTTTCCTTCCTGATCGGCTCCATACTTGGCAGCATCGCCGGATACTGGGGCGGCTGGCTCGACACGGTTCTCAACCGGCTGTTCGACACGATCATGGCCTTTCCGCTCTTTGTCCTCGCCATGGGGATCGTGGCCGCGCTCGGCAACACGGTCGAGAACATCGTCTACGCCACGGCCGTCATCAACATTCCCTTCTATGCCCGCCTGGTCCGTGCGGAAGTGAATATCCGCAGGGACGCGGGATTTGCCCAGGCCGCCAAGCTTGCAGGCAACTCGGACGTCCGGGTGCTGGCGCTCCATATTTTTCCGAACGCGTTGCCGCCGATGATGGTGCAGGTCTCGCTCAATCTCGGCTGGGCGATCCTCAACGCCGCCGGTCTCAGCTTCATCGGCCTCGGTGTGCGTCCACCGACCGCCGAATGGGGCATCATGGTTGCCGAGGGCGCGAACTTCATCGTGTCGGGCGAGTGGTGGCTGGCCTTCTTTCCCGGCTTTGCCCTGATGTTTGCCGTTTTCACCTTCAACCTGTTGGGAGACGGGCTGCGCGACATGGTCGACCCCCGGCAACGCTCATGAGTCTGCTCTCGATCGAAGTTCTGAAAGTGTCCTTCTCGACGCGCCGCGGCAGCGTGGAGGCCGTGCGCGGCATCTCGCTGAACCTCGAAAAGGGAGAGGTGCTCGGTATCGTCGGGGAATCCGGATCCGGCAAATCGGTTACGTCCTACGCGCTGATGCGGCTGCTTGAGCGCAACGGCCGTATTTCGGGCGGTAAGCTGACCTATGGCGGCATCGATTTGAGAGAGGCACGCGAAAGCACGATGCGCGACCTGCGCGGGCGGGAAATCTCCATGATCTTCCAGAACCCGCGCGCGGCGCTCAATCCCATCCGCAAGGTCGGGCACCAGATCGAGGATGTCCTTCGCCGGCATGCCAAGGCGACGCGGTCAAGCGCAAGGGCGGAAGCCATCAAGGCGCTGGAGGCGGTCCGGATCCGCGATGCGCAATCCCGCTACAACGCCTATCCGTTCGAGCTGTCCGGCGGCATGTGCCAGCGGATCGTGATTGCCATCGCGCTTGCCTGCGACCCGAAGCTTCTCATTGCGGACGAGCCGACGACAGGTCTCGACATCACGACGCAGAAGGCCGTCATGGACCTGATCGCGGAGCTGATCGCCGAGCGTGACATGAGTGCCATGGTGATCACCCATGACCTCGGTCTTGCAGCCCAGTACTGCAACCGCCTGGTCGTCATGAAGGACGGGGAGGTCGTGGAGGAGGGCAATCCGGAAGCGCTCTTTTCCAGGCCGCAGCATCCCTATACGCGCAAGCTCGTTGACGCGACCCCAAGGCCGGGGGCAAGCGTGCGCCAGCTCCTGCCTCTCGACCTGCGGCCGCCGGAACCTCGACTGCCGAAGGTCGAGGCGCCCTTGCTGGAGGTTCGCGGCCTGACAAAGACCTATCAGGGCAAATCCGGCCCGGTTCACGCGGTCAAGGGAATTTCCTTCGATGTCGGAAGGGGAGAGAGCGTCGGTCTGGTTGGCGAATCCGGTTGCGGTAAGTCGACGACGTCCTCGATGCTGGTTCGTCTGCTCGACCCGACCAGCGGCGAGATCCTTTTTAACGGCAGGGATCTGGCAAAATCACCCGCCAAAGGTTTTGCCCGTGATCCGGACAGGGCCCGGATCCAGATGGTCTTCCAGGATGCGACCGACAGCTTCAACCCGCGGCACACGGCACGCCAGTCGATCGCGGAGCCGCTGGCGCGGCTGACGGCGATACCGAAACGGGAGCGGGCAAAGCGGATCGACGAACTGGCTGAACTTGTCGGACTGCCGCAACCCCTGCTGGACCGGTTCCCACACCAGCTTTCCGGTGGTCAGAAGGCACGCGTCGGTATTGCCCGCGCAATCGCTGTCGATCCGCAGTTTCTCATTCTCGATGAGCCGACGGCGGCACTCGATGTCTCCATCCAGGCGATCGTCCTCAACCTGCTGGTCGATCTCAGGACAAAGCTCGGCATCAGCTATCTCTTTGTCAGCCATGACCTGCATGTGGTGCGACTGCTCTGCGATCGTGTCATCGTCATGCGGGACGGGGAAATCGTCGAGGAGGGAACTGCGGCCGAGGTCATGGAATCTCCCTCCCACCCCTACACCCGCGAACTGCTCGCGGCGGCGCCGAAGCCGCCGGTCACAGTCACGGCGGAGCGATCGGCCGCCGAATGAAAGACAAGATATTGAGGTCCAGGATGTTCGAACTTCCCTTTACTCTTTCCTCCCTTCAGGCGGCCTACAAGACAGGGACAAGCCCTGCGGACATTGTCGAGGAAGTATATCGTCGCATCGACAGCGTCGGCGATCCGGGCATCTTCATCTGTCTCTTCGACAAGGCGGAAGTGCTGGAGGCAGCCAAGGCGCTCGGGGAATTCGATCCGTCAAAACCGCTGTGGGGCATTCCCTTCGTCATCAAGGACAATATCGATGTTGCCGGCAAGCCCACCACGGCTGCCTGTCCCGCCTATGAATATGTTGCAGAGGAAGACGCGTTTGTCGTCGCGAGGCTCAAGGCGGCCGGTGCGCTTGCCATCGGCAAGACCAACCTCGACCAGTTCGCGACGGGCCTGGTCGGCGTTCGCTCGCCCTACCAGCCGCCAAAGAATTCCGTCGATCCCGAAATGGTGCCGGGCGGGTCCTCATCCGGATCGGCTGTTGCGGTCGGGCATGGCATCGTCAGCTTCTCCCTCGGCACGGATACTGCGGGTTCCGGCCGGGTGCCCGGCGCCCTGAACAACATCGTCGGCCTGAAGCCGACGCTCGGCGCCCTTTCCGCCTCGGGTGTTGTCCCGGCCTGCCGGACGCTGGACACGATTTCCATTTTCGCGCTGACGGTGGAAGATGCCTACACGGCCTACCAGGCCGCCGCGGGCTATGACGAGGGCGATGCCTATTCCAGGCAGATTGCCGTTCCGGCGCTTCAGCCGGTTCCGGGGAAACTCCGCATCGGAATTCCTGATTCAGGCTCCATCGAGTTCTGCGGCGATGCCGCCCAGGAAAAATCCTTTGCCGACACCGTTGCCCTGCTGAAGTCCAACGGTGCCGAGATCGTCGAAGTGGACTTCACGCCGTTCTATGATGTTGCCCACATGCTTTACGAAGGCGCCTGGGTCGCCGAGCGGCATACCGTGATCGAAGATCTGATGCGGACGAACGCGGAGGCGGTGCATCCCGTGACGCGGAAGGTCGTCGGGGCGGCGCTGAAGCTGACGGCAACGGATGCCTTCCGCGGGTTTTACCGGTTGAAGGAGCTCGCCCGTAAAACCGAACCGGTGCTTGCCGGGCTCGATCTCCTGTGTGTGCCGACCATGCCGACTTTCTACAGTATCGCGGATCTGGAAGCGGATCCGATAGGCCCAAATTCGCGAAACGGCACTTACACGAATTTCGTGAACCTCCTGGACATGTGCGGCCTCGCCGTTCCGGTCGCGCCGCGTGCGGATGGACGGCCCGGCAGCGTGACCCTGCTGGCGGCAGCTGGAAAGGACGGCTTTCTCGCGGCGCTCGGCTGCAAGCTGGAACAGCTCGCGCCACATACATTGGGCGCGACAGGATGGGACCTTCCGGCATCATCCGAAATCGCACCGCGTGTCGGAGAAGGCGAACTCGCCCTTGCGGTTTGCGGTGCGCACATGTCCGGCATGGCGCTCAATCACGAGCTGACCCAGCGCGGCGGTCGCTTCCTGGAAGCATCCGAAACCAGCGACGCCTATTCGCTGTATGCACTGGCAGGCGGTCCGCCGAAGCGCCCCGGTCTTGTCAGGAGCGAGACCGGGTCCGGTGGTCGGATCGAGGTGGAGATCTGGGCCTTGCCGCTCGATCAGGTCGGCAGCTTTCTGGCGGGCATCCCGGCGCCGCTGGGTCTTGGTACCGTCGTCCTTGCCGACGGGCGCAGCGTGACAGGCTTCATCTGTGAAGCGGCCGGCACCAAGGGGGCTGAAGACATCACATCGCTGGGGAGCTGGCGGAAATTCATGGCCGGACAGGTTGCCAGCCGTCCCGTCGCGGCAGCCGAGTGATACGGGGGAACGGGTGTTATGGCCGAACACGATCTTCCTGTAATCGATCTCGAACCGCTCGTTTCGAATGCGCCCGGTGGTCTCGAAAAGGTCGCCGCCGAAATCGGCAACGCGGCGCGGGAGATCGGTTTCTTCTATGTCCGGAACCACGGTGTCAGCGGCGAGCTGATGGAAAGCACCTTCGCCGCGGCACATCGTTTCTTCGCCGAACCGATCGCGGCCAAGATGGCCCTGACGAAGGACTTCTACAAGACCAATCGTGGATATGTGCCGATGAAGGGCGAAAGCCTCGATCCGGACAGGCCGGCGGATCTGAAGGAAGCCTTCAACATCGGTCTGGATCTGGCGCCGGACGATCCGCGCATACTTGCCGGCGAGCCCTTCCGGGCGGTCAATCAGTGGCCGGATCTCCCGGGCTGGAAGGAAACGGTGCTTTCCTACTTCAACAGTGTCTGGAGCCTGGGGCGGCTGATCCACCGGGCAGTCGCCGCCGACCTCGGCACCGACCCGGACTATTTCGAGGACAAGCTCGACGCGCCGCTCGCGACATTGCGGCTGCTGCACTATCCCCCGCAGCCGGCAGGTGCGGAGGCTGGACAGATCGGGGCCGGGACGCATACCGACTACGGCAATCTGACCGTTTTGTTGCCGGATGCGGTCGGCGGTCTGGAAGTCCGCCGGCGCGACGGGGTCTGGCTCAAGGCGCCGACCATTGAAGGTGCCTTCATCTGCAACATCGGCGATTGCCTGATGCGCTGGACCAACGATGTCTACGTCTCGACGCCCCACCGGGTGGTGAATGCCGGCGGCAGGCAACGCTATTCGATCGCCTTTTTCCTCGATCCCAATCCGGATGCGCAGGTGGTTTGTCTGCCCGGTTGCATGGGGGAGGGAGAGGCCGCCAGGTACGCGCCCATTTCCGGGGCGGACTATCTCAAATCAAAGCTGGACGCGAGCTATGCCCCTGTGAAAGCCGCCAGAACTGCACAATTCGTCGGCAAAATATAATAATGACTAATTTTTGAGCGGATAGCTCTATCGAACAAAGACCGACGGCGCATGAAATCGAATGCCACCCAAAGAAAATGAAAAAAAGACAAACAATAACAAGGGAATATCGGAAGAGAGCCAAGAGACTGAACCTGACGGGAAATTGGCACGAGGCTTGCTGACTTTACCGCTGGAGGCTGGACGGAGCTGCGGATCTTGCGTGCTCGCGTCTTAATAACGGAGGACGTAATGTCGAAATTCGAACTCTCTCGCCGGACTATCCTGAAATCTTCGGCCGCCGGTCTGGCGGCGCTCACTTCTGCCGGTCTCCCACGTTTCGCGCAGGCAGCCGGTCTCACGGTCGGTATCGTCTATGTCGGTCCGCGGGACGACTTCGGCTGGAACCAGGCTCACGCCGTCGCCGCCGCGGCCTTGAAGGACGTTCCGGGCGTGACCGTCGTCGAGGAAGAAAACGTTCCGGAGACCATCGCCGTCGAGAAGTCCATGGAATCGATGATCAACCTGGACGGCGCCAACCTGATCTTCGCGACGTCCTTCGGTTACTACAAGCCCTTCGTCCTTGATCTCGCCGCGAAATATCCGGACGTCCAGTTCCGGCATGCCGCGCCGCTCTGGACGGATGCCGACCCGAAGAATGCCGGCAGCTATTTCGGCTATCTCGACCAGGCCCATTACATCGACGGCATCGCCGCCGGGTTGTCGACAACCACCAACAAGCTTGGCTTCGTCGCCGCCAAGCCCATCGGCACGGTACTGCGGAATATCAATTCCTTCCTGCTCGGTGCCCGCAAGGTCAATCCGGATGCGACGGTGCAGGTCATCTTTACCGGCGAATGGTCGATGCCGGTGCGCGAGGCCGAGGCTGCCAACGCGCTGGTCGATGCCGGCTGCGATGTCCTGACCTGTCATGTCGACGGTCCGAAGGTGGTGATCGAGACGGCAGAATCGCGCGGCATCAAATGCTGCGGTCACAATGCGTCCCAGGCGCCGCTCGCTCCGAAAGGCTTCATCACGGGTGCCGAGTACAAGTGGGAAACGATCTACAAGATGTTTGCCACCGAGCTGGCGGAAGGCGGAAGCCTGCCGAACTTCACCGGCGGCGGCTTCGATGTCGATTTCGTGCGCAACACGCCCTACGGCGCAGGCGCAACCGAGGGGGCGATCGTCGCTGCCGACGCCGCTCGGGAAGAGGTCAAGGCCGGTCAGCCGATCTTTGTCGGCCCCATCAACAAGCAGGACGGCACACCCCTTCTGGCCGCCGGAGAGAGCTTCGGCAATTACGAGCCCGCGCTTGATCAGACCGATTACCTGATCGAGGGCGTCACCGGCTCGATCACCTGATCCTGGTGCTCGGCAGCGCCGGAGAGCCACCTTCCGGCGTAGCCGTTGCCTCGATGTTTCTGTCCGGCGCCCGCCGGAAATCAATCAACGCCAGGGGACAGGCATGGCAGATACCACGGAAACGCCCGGTCTTTCGGTCGGGACGCGCATTGGGTCGGACCTCCTTGAGAGGTTCAGGCGATCGGCGGAGTTCGTTGTCATTCCCCTGGCGGCCCTGGTCGTTTCCGGCATCCTCTTTTCGGTCTTTCTGCTTCTGCTCGGCAAGTCACCGGCCGATTTCTTTTCGCTCGTCTGGCGCGGCGGCTTCGGCACCAGCTTTTCCTGGCAGAACACGCTCGTCCGTGCGGCCCCACTCATTTTCACAGCCCTCTGCGTCGCCATACCGGCGCGCCTCGGGCTGGTGATCATCGGCGGAGAAGGGGCGCTCGTGCTTGGCGGCTTTGCTGCCGCTGCCATCGCCATTCCGATGGTCGACTGGGCTCCAACCTTTCTGCTGCTCAGCGTCATGGCAATTGCCGGCATGCTGGCAGGCGGCATCTGGATCGGCTGCGTCGGCGCGCTCCGCCACTATCGGGGCGTCAACGAGACCATTGCCTCGCTGCTGATGTTCTACATCGCCGTTTCCATCCTGAACTTCTTTGTCGAAGGCGCCTTGCGCGATCCTTCCGACCCCAACAAGCCGTCCACCCGGCCGATCGGCAGCGACAACATGATCGGTGTGATCCCTGGAACGGATGTGCACTGGGGTCTGTTTGTCGGTGTCCTGCTCTGCGGGCTGCTGTATCTGCTGATGAACCGGACCACCTTCGGCTTTGCCGCTCAGGTCGCAGGTGGAAACCTGCGCGCGGCCCAGGCACAAGGGCTGCCGGTCGGCAAGCTGATGGTCATCTCCTGCGCCATTGCCGGAGCCTGCGCGGGCCTGGCCGGTTTCTTCGAAGTGGCAGCGATCCACGGCAAGGCGAATGCCTCACTGGTTGCCGGCTACGGCTTTACCGGGATCCTCGTTTCCTTCCTTGCGCGCCACAACCCGCTCGTCATCATTCCGGTTGCCATTTTCCTCGGTGGCATCGCCGCCTCGGGCGGCCTTGTCCAGCGGCGCATGGACCTGCCGGATGCAACTGTGCTGGTGCTGCAGGGTCTGCTTTTCGTCGTGATCCTTGTCTCAGAAACCTTCTATGGGCGGCTGTCCTTCTTCAAATCCAGGGGAGAAGCGTGATGGGTGAAGATGCCGGTCTGATGACCGTTCTCCTGGCGATGTTCGCAGGCGCCATCCGCGTGTCGACGCCGTTTCTCTTCGTCAGTCTCGGTGAAATGCTGACCGAGAAATCCGGGCGCATCAATCTGGGGCTGGAAGGCACGCTGGTCTTCGGTGCAATGTCCGGCTACGCGATCTCCTACCACACGGGATCGCCCTGGCTCGGTGTGCTGGTCGCGGGTTTCTGCGGGTCCCTCTTCGGCGCCCTGCACGGTTTCCTGTGCAAGCTGCCCAAGGTGAACGACATCGCCATCGGCATTGCCCTGATGCTGTTCGGCACCGGCCTCGCCTTCTTCTTCGGCAAACCCTACATCCAGCCGTCCGCCCCGCGTCTGCCCTCCATCTCCTTCGGCGCCTGGAGCGACCATCCGGGCATCCGCCAGGCGCTGGAAATCAATCCGCTGTTCCTGCTCGGGATCGCACTGGCGGTTTTCCTCTGGTGGGCTCTGAAGAACACGCGCTTCGGCCTTGTCATCCGGACAACGGGCGACAGCGCTCCGGCCGCTCTGGCGCTGGGCATCGACGTCAACCGCGTGCGGCTGCTGTCCACCATGGCCGGCGGGTTCTTTGCCGGCATCGGCGGGTCCTTTCTCTCCCTTTATTATCCCGGAAGCTGGACCGAAGGCCTGTCCTCCGGCCAGGGGCTCATGGCGGTCGCCCTCGTGATCTTCGCAAGGTGGAACCCGCTCTACTGCTTCTGGGCAGCACTGTTGTTCGGGGCAGCCGGTGCACTTGGTCCCGCGCTTCAGTCCATCGGGATCTCCCGCGGCTACCACTTCTTCAACGCCGCGCCCTACATCCTCACTCTTTTCATCATGATCGTCAGCACATCGCCGCGCCGGTCGCTGAAAGGCGCGCCGGGCGAATTGTCGATCACAAAATAGGAGCCACATCATGAGCGGACTTGGAGGTCTCAACAAATCCCCGAACGGCGTGGTGCTCGGCATGGTGCAACTGCAGTTGCCGACCGTCTCGACGGAGATCGATCTTGCCCGGCAGACGCAGGTCATCGTCGACATGGTCGCCAAGGCACGCCGGAACATGCCGTCGATGGATCTCGTCGTCTTTCCCGAATATGCGCTTCACGGTCTCTCCATGGACACCAATCCGGAGATCATGTGCACGCTGGACGGCCCGGAAGTTACCGCTTTCAAGAAGGCCTGTGTCGACAACAACATCTGGGGCTGCTTCTCGATCATGGAACTCAATCCCGGCGGCATGCCGTACAATTCCGGTCTGATCATCGACAACAAGGGCGAACTGAAGCTCTATTACCGCAAGATGCATCCCTGGGTTCCGGTCGAACCCTGGGAGCCGGGCGACCGCGGCATTCCTGTGATCGAGGGGCCGAAGGGCTGCAAGCTGGCACTGATCATCTGCCATGACGGGATGTTCCCCGAAATGGCGCGCGAATGTGCCTACAAGGGTGCAGAGATCATGATCCGCACCGCGGGCTATACGGCTCCGATCCGGGAAAGCTGGAAATTCACCAACCAGTCCAATGCCTTCTGCAACCTCATGGTCACCGCCAACGTCTGCATGTGCGGGACCGACGGCACGTTCGATTCCATGGGGGAGGGCATGATCGTCAATTTCGACGGTACGCTCCTCGCGCACGGCACCGGTGGCCGCCCGAACGAGATCATTACCGCCGAAGTGCGGCCGGATCTCGTGCGCGAGGCGAGGATCAACTGGGGCGTTGAAAACAACATCTACCAGTTCGGTCACCGCGGCTATGTCGCCGTCAAGGGCGGGGCGCAGGATTGCCCCTACACCTACATGACGGATCTCGCCGCCGGGAAATACCGCCTGCCCTGGGAAGACGCGGTGGTCCACACCGACGGGACATCCTGCGGATTCCCGGCGCCGGATCGCGCCTACGGACAGAAGCCACTGAGCGATGCAGCGGAGTGAACGGGATGAGCCTTGCCGAAGACCTGACGACACCTTCCGCTCCAGAGGGGCCCGTTGCCGCCAATCCCTATCCCTGGCCCTATAACGGTGACCTTCGCCCGGAGAATACGGCGCTGATCATCATCGACATGCAGACCGATTTTTGCGGCAAAGGCGGTTATGTCGACAGCATGGGCTATGACATTTCGCTGACACGCGCACCGATCGAACCGATCGGCAAGGTGCTCGCAGCCATGCGCAAGGCAGGCTACCACGTCATCCATACCCGCGAGGGTCATCGGCCGGATCTGGCGGATCTGCCACCGAACAAGCGCTGGCGCTCGCGCCGGATCGGGGCCGGCATCGGTGATCCGGGGCCTTGCGGCAAGATCCTCGTGCGCGGTGAACCGGGCTGGGAAATCATCCCGGAACTGGCGCCTCTAAAAGGTGAGCCGATCATCGACAAGCCGGGCAAGGGATCCTTCTGTGCGACCGATCTTGAGCTGCTGCTGCGTATGCGCGGCATCGAGAACCTGATCCTCACCGGCATCACCACCGACGTTTGCGTTCACACCACGATGCGCGAGGCCAATGACCGCGGCTTCGAATGCCTGATCCTGGCGGATTGCTGTGCCGCGACGGACCCCGGAAACCACGAGGCGGCCCTCAAGATGGTCACCATGCAGGGCGGGGTCTTCGGCGCTGTCGCCGACACCAAGACGTTTCTTGCCGGGCTGAAAGTGGCGGCGGCGTGAGGAGTACGGGTGGAGACAGGAGCTGCACCGTTGGCCTCATCCTGAGGAAGCGCTCAAGCGCTGTCTCGAAGGATGAGCAACTTGCTCCGGAGTGCGCGGCCCGTCCTTCGAGACGGACCTGACGGTCCTCCTCGGGATGAGGTGAAAATTGTGGGTGCGGCTTCGGTTCGCGATGAAGTGAAGAGACAAAGACCATGAGCGTTGCGGAAAAACTGGATACGGCGCCAAGGGCCATCGGTGTCGAAACGATCGGCATGACCAAGATCTTCGGCAGCCTGACGGCGCTCGATGACGTGTCGATCCGGGTCGCGCCCGGCTCGTTCCACGCGCTCCTCGGCGAGAATGGCGCGGGCAAGTCGACGCTCGTCAAATGCATGATGGGCTTCTACCAGCCGACACGCGGCGAGATGCTGGTCAACGACAGAGCGGTCGCCGTGCCCAATCCGCGCGCGGCCCATGCACTCGGCATCGGCATGGTCTATCAGCATTTCACGCTTGTTCCCTCGCTGACGGCCGCGGAAAACCTGGTGATCGCCCGCGCCGACGCGCCGGCCGTCATCGACTGGGGCAAGGAGAGCAAGGCCCTCAATGCCTTTCTGGAAACGACGCCCTTCAAGGTGCCGCTGGATGTGCCCGTCTCGGGGCTCTCGGCAGGCGAAAAGCAGAAGCTGGAAATTCTCAAGCAGCTCTATCTCGACCAGCGCTTCCTGATCCTTGACGAGCCGACCTCGGTGCTGACACCCGACGAGGCGGACGAGGTCCTGGGCCTTCTGCGTGGCATGACGGAAACGGGCGAGCTGACCATCCTGATGATCACCCACAAGTTCCGGGAGGTGACGGCCTATGCTGACGATGTGACGGTGCTGCGGCGCGGCCGGGTCGTCGGTGCCGGGCGGGTGCAGGATCTTTCGGTCTCCGACATGAGCCGGATGATGATCGGGGAAACGGAAATCCGCGAAAGCGCCGCGCGGGCCACGCAGCCGGAGAAAACACTGAAGCTCGAACTTGCGGGGCTTTTTGCCGACGACGACGCCGAATTGCCCGCCATCGAGGCCATCAGTCTGAAGATCCATGCCGGCGAGATCGTCGGTATTGCCGGGGTCTCGGGCAACGGCCAGTCCGAACTGATCGAGGTCCTGTCCGGCCAGCGCCTTCTCAAGGACGGACGGATCTTCATCGACAGGCAGCCCTATGAGCCCCAGCGCGACCAGATGGACAGGTTCAAGGTCTTCGGCTTTTCGGAAGAGCCCCTGCGCAACGTTGCCGTGCCGCGCATGAGCGTTGCCGAGAACATGGCCTTCCGCACCTTCGACAAGGCGCCGATCTCGCCCTTCAGGGGCTGGCTGTCGCCCCTCCCGATGCGGCGGCGGGCGAAGGAACTGATTGCCGCCTACAGGGTCAAGACGCCGTCGACCGAGGAGCCGATCGAGAACCTGTCGGGCGGCAACGTGCAGCGCGCCATTCTGGCGCGGGAACTCTCGGGTGACGTCGACGTCCTGATCGTCGCCAATCCCTGCTTCGGCCTGGACTTCGCCTCCGTTGCCGAGATCCGGGCGCAGATCATGGACCAGCGCAACAAGGGTGCGGCGATCCTGCTGGTGTCCGAAGATCTCGACGAAATCCTGGAACTTGCCGACACCGTGGCGGTGATGTCGGAGGGGCGCATTTCCTACCAGTCGCCGATGGCGGAGACGGACCGGGCCACGATCGGCCATGCGATGGCGGGGCATCACTGATGATCACGGTCGATGCCGCTCCCTTCGAATTCAGTTTCGATCCTGACCGGACCGCGCTGGTCGTCATCGACATGCAGCGCGACTTCATCGAGCCGGGTGGCTTCGGCGAGACGCTGGGCAATGACATCTCCCACATGCAGCGGGCCATCGCGCCGGTGAGGGACCTTCTGGCACTGTTTCGTGCGCAAGGCTGGCTCGTCATCCACACCCGCGAGAACCACGCGGGCGATCTCAGCGACTGCCCGCCTGCCAAGCGCGAACGCGGCAGTCCTTCCCTGCGCATCGGGGACGACGGGCCGATGGGGAGGATCCTGATCCGGGGCGAACCCGGTGCTGAGATCATTCCCGACTGCGCCCCTGTCGAGGGAGAGATCGTGATCGACAAGCCGGGCAAGGGGGCCTTCTACGCCACCGGTCTCGGCGAGCTGCTTGCGGCGCGCGGGATCGGCACTCTCGTCTTTGCCGGCGTCACGACGGAAGTCTGCGTTCAGACGACCATGCGCGAAGCCAACGACAGGGGGTTCGAGTGCCTTCTGATCGAGGAGGCGACCGAAAGCTATTTCCCGGAATTCAAGGCGGCGACGCTCGACATGATCCGGGCACAGGGCGGGATCGTCGGCTGGACCGCTCCGCTTGCGGCGCTGAAGTCGGCACTTGAAGGATAGACCAGGCAACAGGAGGCCGGATGAGCGCAGAATTTGATGCCGGGGCCCATGTCGCGCACATGGAAAAGGACATGGGACTGACGATCGAGGACGATTGGCGTCCGGTGATCGAGGCCCATATCGCCGCGACGCAGAAGGCCGCGGAGCAGGTGTTGTCCTTTCCGCTGGAAGATCATGTCGAGGCAGCTTCGGTGTTCGAAGCATGAGCGGTATTGCCGACTTCCCGTCCTTGAAGGCGGTTGAGATTGCAGCCGCGGTTCAGGGTGGAGAGCTGACCGCGACCGAGCTGGCACAGGCAAGCCTGCAGCGCGTCGACCAGTTCAACCCGGCAATCAGGGCCTTCACCGATGTGACGGCCGAGCGTGCGTTAGCCGACGCGGCCAGGGTCGACAAGGCCATCGCCGGCGGCGCGGTTCTGCCGCTGGCCGGGGTTCCGTTTGCGGTCAAGAACCTCTTCGACATCGACGGGGTGGTGACGCGGTCCGGGTCGAGGATCAATCTGGAAAACCCGCCCGCGACATCGGATGCATTTCTTGTTTCGCGTCTTTGCGAGGCGGGCGGGCTGCTCATGGGCGGGCTCCATATGGGCGAATACGCCTACGATTTCACGGGCGAAAACGCTCATGACGGCAATTGCGTCAACCCGCATGACCTGACCCGCATGACCGGCGGTTCGTCGTCGGGCTCCGGCGCTGCGGCTGCCAGCGGCATGGTGCCGGTCACGCTCGGGTCCGATACCAACGGGTCCATCCGCGTGCCTTCGTCCTTCTGCGGACTTTTCGGCCTGAAGCCGACCTATGGAAGGCTGTCGCGGCACGGCACATTCCCCTTTGTCGGCAGCCTCGACCATCTCGGTCCGCTGGCTCGCTCGGCACGGGATCTCGCCCTGGTCTTCGACGTGTTGCAGGGCTGGGACAAGGCGGACCCGGCGCAGGCGGACCGTCCGGCGCTTGCAACGCTCAGTGATCTGGGTCGGGGGACGGACGGACTGCGCATGGTCGTTGCGGGCGGGTATTTCCGCGAGAAAGCCGAACCGGAAGCTCTCGCGGCCGTCGACACCGTCGCCAGGGCTCTCGGCACATCCGCGGAGATCGACATTCCGGAAGCGGCAAGGGCACGGGCCGCCGCCTATGTGATCACCGCTGCAGAGGGGGCCAACCTGCATCTCGACCGCATCACCCGGCGGCCCAAGGATTTCGATCCGGAAACGCGGGACAGGTTCCTCTCAGGCACGATGGTGCCCGCGGTCTGGGTGCAGCATGCGCACCGGTTCAGGAGCTGGTTCCGGTCCATGATGCGGGAAATATTCGAACATGTGGATGTCATCCTGGCGCCCGCAACGCCGTTCGCCGCGCTCCCAACCGGCACGAAGACGATCACGCTTGGCGGGGAGGTGATGCCTGCCCGGCCCAATATCGGTCTGTTCACCCAGCCGGTCTCCTTTATCGGCCTGCCGGTTGCGGCTGTTCCCGTCTGGCTGGACGGCGCGGCCCTGCCGGTCGGCGTGCAGGTGATTGCGCCCGCATGGCGGGAGGATCTGGCCCTCAGAGTGGCCTTTCAGCTGGAAAAGGAAGGCGTCTGCAGGGCGCCGGTCGCAAGCCTGTGAGGGAATTTGACAGGAGAAGCATTCGAAATGGAGGACGCACGCTGGGCAGGCCGGAACACGGCGAAGGACGGGATCCGGCAGGAGATCTGGTCCGGTCTCGAGACCGGTGGGATCGCTGTCGGACCAGCAAACAGCCGCATACCCAATTTTGTCGGCGCGGATGAGGCGGCCTTCAATCTCGCCAAGCTGCCTCAGTGGCAGGCGGCACGCGTCGTCAAGTGCAATCCGGACCCGCCCCAGATCCCGGTGCGCCTTCGGGCGCTTTATGAGGGCAAGATCGTCTACGCTCCGGTGCCGGAACTCCTGAGGCCATTTCCCTTCGTCCGGCTTGATCCGCAGGTTCTTGCGAAGAAGGGCATCCAGTTCGAGCTCGCTGCGACCTCGCAAGGCTTCGTCGAACATGGTGAGCCGGTTGAGTTCGAGGACATGGAGCCGCTGGATTTTGTTGTTGTCGGCTGCGTTGCCGTCAGCCGTGCCGGTGCGCGGACGGGAAAGGGCGGCGGCTTCGCGGATCTGGAACTCGGCATCTTCCGGGAACTGTCGAAGCTGAAACCCGGTACGCAGATCACGACCACGGTGCATTCCTCACAGGTGGTCGGCAACGACCGGCTGGTGATGATGGGGCACGACAGCGCACTGCACGCGATCGCGACCGAGAAGGAACTGATCGAGACGCACACGGCCTTCGGGCAGCCGAAAGGCGTCGCCTGGGATCAGGTCCAGCCCGACCAGTACCGGGACATTCCGTTTCTTGAAAAACTGCGCGACAGACTTGGGACAGGAAAAATCAACTGATGGACATCAACATCCCGGAGGTAAAGGCAGAGGTCGAGAAGGTCTTTGCCGAGTATGAACTGGCCCTGGTCACCAACGATGTTGACACGCTCGACCGGCTGTTCCTCGATGCACCGACAACCATCCGTTATGGCGGCGGTGAAAACCTCTATGGCTACGACGAAATCGCCGCCTTCCGCTCCGCCAGAAGCAACAAGGGGCTGGAACGCCGCCTGGAGCGTACCGTCATCACCACCTTTGGCACCTCCTTCGCCACGGCATCAACGCTGTTCTATCGCGACAGCGCTCCGGGCAAAGTGGGCCGGCAGATGCAGACCTGGATCAAGTCCGACACCGGCTGGCAGGTTGTTGCCGCCCATGTCAGCATCATTTCCGCAGTCGAATGAAACGCGAATTCAGGGACAGGCGCTGAGGTGGAGCCTCACGGGCTTTTCGTCGTCCGGAACCTGGCCCAGTGCACGAGCGATCGGGGGGCCATTGTCAAAGATGGCAAACTCGAAAGCCACAAGCTGCCAGTCCGCTCCCGGCCTCAGTTCGCAGCGCATGAGAGCATTGCAGTTCTTGCCGAGAACCGCCGAACGACCGCCCTAGGCGCAAAGCGGACGCCGAAAGAATGGCCGTTCGACCGCTGGCATAGCTGTAACGACGCCGTCTTCTGACGAACTGATTTCATTGCTGCTGCTAGGCGCGCTGCTTGAGCTTGAGTAGTTGAAACGCTGCCTCTTGTCCGGGCGGGGCGGCAGCTGTCTGCCGGCGTTCGGATAACGTGGAATATCAAGGCCCTAAGAAACTTGCTGAAACGTTGGCCCAATCATTGGCCCAAAATCCGGGCAATTCGACAGTGCTCGAGCGAACGCGAAAATCGCTTTAAAATCAGATCAGTAAGATAGAAAAAAATGGTCGGAGTGAGAGGATTCGAACCTCCGACCCCCTCGTCCCGAACGAGGTGCGCTACCAGGCTGCGCTACA
>ENA-ORCZ01000116-ORCZ01000116.1-marine-metagenome-genome-assembly--contig:-NODE-116-length-83631-cov-10.682864_pt1 | contig 83631 bp, 56 predicted proteins | sample MGYA00237785_ERZ508519 | MGnify/ENA primary metagenome ERZ508519 (study PRJEB26189, sample SAMN06268790) | marine metagenome | isolation source: Bioluminescent Bay, La Paraguera, Puerto Rico | place...
CCTTCATGGCCTTCCTGCCACAGGTTGCCGATGCTGTCGGCGGTGGTGGCGTCAGCGGTCATGTCGCCCTGGGTGGCGCCTTCGATTTTCATGTATGCGATGTTGGCCATGATAACCTCGTTTCAGAAAAATTATTGAATTCCGGAACGCCGGGGACCTGCGCCGCCGACTGCAACCGGTAAGCGCAAAGGGTGTGCCATTTTCGCGGATAAGTAAAAAAGATCATGAAATTCAACTAATTGAGAAAATAACACGAAGGATTGTCAATTATGACACTGTATGGATTTTCTCACGCTTTTCCGGAGACTGCGCGAAACTTTCCACGCCGGTCATACCACTGTCATCTCGACAGCGTGAATTGTGGCGCACAAAGTGCGTTATATTAGCCAGCTAATTAAAGAACAAACGGGAGTGCGAACGGAAATCCTCCCTGTATGACGTCGGCTGTGCAGAAATCGGAGAATTGACCCCGGGCCTTGCCTCACCCAGGTTTTTCCCATCAGGCAATCCGGATGCCGGGTTTTGCGGAAGCGTCACACAATTCCGGCAAAACTCACGATAAATGCCGACAGCCATCCGGTCAGGCCAGCGCAGGAGGAATTCTCGATGAGTGCTGAATCATCTCACGGTCACATGACAATCGAACTGCCGGGTGCGGCGGGCGAGGAAGTTTATGTTGAAAGCCTGACGGCGAACGAGGCGTTGGGGCGGACTTACCGGTTCGAGGTCTCGCTGATCTCCAAGAAGCCGGTCGATCTGGAAAGCCTGCTCGGCAAGGCGGCGAAGCTGACCCTGGGGAAGTCAGGCGAGAGCGTCTCCTTTCTGGGCGTGGTCGGTTCGGCGCGGACCGGCGACCCGACCCCGAACCGCGAATTCTGCTACGAGGTGGTGCTCGAGCCGGAACTGGCCATGCTGCGCCACAGCGCGCAGAACCAGGTCTACGGAACCGACAGGGACGTGACGGTCGTCGACATCATCCAGGGCGAGCTGGCGGATGCCAACAAGTCCGGATCGAACACCGCCTCAAGCCGGGTGGCCCGGCAGATCCAGTCGGATCTTCTCATTTCCGCATCCGATTATCCGAAACTCGACTTCGTCTTCCAGTACCGGGAAAACGATCTGAATTTCCTCTCCCGGATGTGCGAGCGCTTCGGGATCTACTTCTCTTTCGATCATTCCGGCGAGCGGGAAAAAGTGATCTTCGGCGACCGCAAGGAACATTTTTCGAAACTGGGCGGCAGCCAGATCACCGACGAACTCGCTTATCGCAGCAAGAACCAGGTGCTGGGAACGGACACCTTCGGGGTCTGGTCGTTCAACGCGCTTTACGAAACGCAGAGCGGCACCGTGGCCCTCAGGGAATATAACGAGGACACGCCCAAGGTGTCGCTCGCCGTCTCCGAAGATGCGTCTTACGCCGGCCAGGGGGTCGCAACGCTCTACGGCGAGAATTACCCTGTGGTTCCGGATGGTCAGTTTCTCGCCAAACGCCGCGTCGAACAGCTCGAGGGCCAGCGGCTGCAGTTCCGCGGCGAAAGCAACATCCCCAATCTGCGCCCGGGCCTGTTCTTCCGGCTCAAGGATCATCCGATCTCGGAGCTGGATGGCCTTTACATCGTCATTTCGGTTGCGCACGCCTGCACCGTTTCCACACCGATCGGCTTCAGTTCCTCCGAAAAGCAGCCGGAGCCCTATACCAACAGGTTCGTCTGCGTGCCCTTCGACAAGGGCTACCGACCGCCCATGGCGACCCCGAAACCGCTGGTCTCCGGATACATGATCGCCTTTATCGACGGGGAGGCCGACGGGAGCCGCGCCGAGCTCGACGACTCGGGCCGCTACAAGGTGAGAATTCCGGACGAGGAAAGCGGACTGCTCGGCGGCAAGGCGAGCCATGTCGTCCGCAAGATGGAACCCTATGGCGGCGGCGACGGCTACGGATCGCACTCGACGCTGCTCAAGGGCACGGAGGTCCTGCTCGCTTTCCTGCAGGGCGACCCGGACCGCCCGGTTGTCATGGGCGCCGTCTCCAACGGCGAACAGATTAACCCGGTGACCTCCGCGAACCAGACCGTCGCCCACCGCATGAAAACCGCATCGGGCGTCGTGTTCCAGATCAATGACGGGACATGCTGACGGATATTGGAACAAAGGAGCCGGCGGGCCCCGCCGGCTCATCGGCCCGGGATCAGGGAAATGAACCGGTTCCGCCGGTGGAATGACGAGGATTGCTATGGCAAGCTGGAAACCGGTTCAGCGCGAACCCGATGCGTTGCGCACATGCATTTACGATTACCTGAGAACGCGGGCGCACCAGGTCTATCAGTCGGGCAGGAGCGAACCGACGCCGCTCGGGCGGTCACAGGAAATCATGTGCACCGGTGAACCGCTCAACATCGATCTGACCGTGACGCCCGTCGGCCTCTCGTCGGTCAATTCACGGAGCGCGCTTGTGTTCGGCGTCACTGGTCATGCGGCCGACAGCCGGACAGGATACCAGGTGGACGGACGCATCGTGATCGACAGGCAGACGCTGGCGTTCCTGTCGATCGAAGCCGATCTTACAGTGATCAACCGGAGTTAGAAGAATGACGGGAGAAGACAAGCCCAAGGGCGGGATCAGCAGCTTTTCAATCGGTCTCGGCGACGGAACCCATCAGGCGGCGCCGGTTTCTCCCGCTCCGCCGTTCCGGGTCCTGATCGCCGGCGACTTCGGCCTCGCCGCCGGCCGCGAGCCGATGAACATCACCGGGCTCGATACGGAGGAGCTGCTGGAACCGCACCGGCCGGAATTCACCGTCAGGGCGGCAAACCTGCTCGGCTCCCATCCCGCCGAGCTGGAGGAACATGTCGCCTTCAAATCCCTGAAGGATCTCCGGCCGCGGGAAATCTTCCGGAAGTTCCGGTTCGTTACCGAGCTTGAAGGCGCCGACGCAGAAAGTCTCGCCACCCATGGCCAGACCTATGACAAGGTCGTCGCGGCGATCGAAGCGGAGCGCTCGCAGGGCCTCCCAGCGGAACGGGATCTTCCCGAGCCGGACACGAACGCTCCGTCCGGCGGCAAGGACGGTCTGGACGGGCTGTTTTCCATGATGGATACCTCCGCCAACGAAAATGAGCCGTCCGATCCGGCAAGCCGGGCGAAGTCGGCGGTCGATGCCTTTATCCAGAGAACGCTTCGGGAAGACAGCCGGGCGAGCGAGACCCGGGAGAGCGGCAAACCGGCCCAGGCGAAAGAGCTGTCGCCGGTCTCAGCGCTGGTGAACGCGCAATCCGCTCTGTTCTTCGACAGTGCCAAACTGCGCACGGTGCTGAAGAACTGGCATAGCCTCAAACTGCTCTTGAGCGAAATCCCCTTCACGCTGCCGCTGGAACTTCATCTCCTGCAACTCGATCACGATCTCGATCCGCTGACGCTTGCCGGGCTTGTCATCGGGCCCCAGGGTGCTTTGCAGGCGGAACTTTATAACGTGGTTCTGTTTGCAAATCCGACCGGACTGTCCGGCCAGGACGCGGACGCCCTCAAGGTCGTCGCCAAGGGATGCGTCGAAGCCGATACGGTCGGCATGGTCAGTCTCGACGCCGGCTTTGCCGGCGTTGCCGGGGAAGAACTCGCCTCCATGGATGCAGCCGGCCAGCTTCTGGAGGAACCCGGGTTCGAAGGATACCAGGGCCTGCGGGAAACCGATGCGGCGGCTCATCTGTCCCTGTTCTGGAACGAAGCCCGGCTGACGGAGGAAGACACCGCCTGGCCGGCGATTTTCGCATCCTCCGCCTGGATTGCTCTGGCGGAGATCCTGACCGGGCTGGAGACGGAAATCTTCCCGCGCGTGCCGGTCGGCACACCGGTCGATTTCGATGCGCTCGAAGTCGCCGAAAGCCGCGCCATGGGCAAGGCCGTCGCGACCGCGGCCCGCTTCCTGGCGGGCCCGGGCACGGCGCCTTCGCTTGCCCAGTGCGGCATCAATGTCATGGAAGGCGTTGCCAACCGGACGGCTCTCGTTTTCCGGCGCGCCGTGACCCTGCGACCCGGAAAGGAAGGCCGGGGGCCGCTGGACCAGGCACTCCTCGTTTCGCGGCTGTTCACCCTGTTCCAGGAGGCGCTCGGCGGGGCGTTGTCCCCCGGGCAGTCCCCGGAGGATCGCGAGGCGGCCGTCAGGGACAATCTGGACCGGATGAGCGGGTCTCTCGGCGGCCAGGTGTCGTTCCAGGTGAAGCGGGAGGCCGTGGAGGATCAGGACCTCATCAATGTCACTGCCGCCGTTCTCGGCGGCTGGGCCGCGGGGCAGCAGCATACGTTCTATTTGCCGGCCTCCGACGGCTGAACCGCCGTCAGGTTGCGGATAAGGCTCCGGGCCAGGGTCAGGAGACTGGGTTTGCAGAACCCTTCGGCGAATTGCGCGGCCGAAGGCGTCCTGCCGCTGTCGCTGAGCGACAGTCCGGCGCGCAAGGCCCGCCAGCGCAACCACGTGAGGTCCGCAAGCACCTCGGGAGCCAGCCCCTCCTTGCGCGCTTCCAGGGCGTTTTTCGGGCCGAACGGCCGCGCCCCGCCGAGCGCCAGATAGGCGATCACCGCGAGGGAAAAGACATCGTCGGCTTCGCAGGGCTCGGCCCCCTTCAACCGTTGCGGCGAGGCATAGGCCGGTGTGACGGCGCCGAAACGTGCCAGGATGACGACTGTGTCCTCTTCCCGTGTCTTCACGGGCCGGGCGATCGGATAGGCGATGTTGAAATCGATCAGCTTTGCGCCGCCTCCGGTCAGAATGAAGACGTTCCCCGGTTTCAGATCCGCATGGATGATGCCCATGGCATGGGCGTAAGCGAGGGCGGAGCAGAGATCCCGGACCAGCCGGTAGAGCCGCGCGGGCGGCAGGCGGTGTTCGGATGCCTCGCGCAGCACCTGGGAAAGCGGCTGTCCCTCCAGCAGCTCCATGACCATGAAATGGATATCGCCTTCCCGGTCCATGTCGTAGACACGGACGATATTCGGATGGACCAAGTCCCGGAGCCTCCGGGCTTCCCGGTGCATCAGGGAAATGACATCGGGATCGACATCGCCGGAGGCGCGGATGATCTTGACGGCGACGTTGGGATCGGAAAGGCCCGCTTTCGCGGCAACCAGGTCCCGGGCCTTGTAGACGGTGGACAGGCCGCCCCGGCCGATTTCCTTCAGGAGCAGGAACCGGTCCTTCAGAACGGTCCCCGCCTCCGCACCCGCTTCGGCATCGGAACTCTGAACCTCCGGATCCGCCCGTGCATTCTCCTGACCGGAGGCATCAAGGTCAGCCATAAGTCTCCGCCCACACCGTAATCACCGTAATGTCGTCGGCCGAACCGCCGGCGATGGACCGTGCGATCAGTCTGTCCGCAAGCCCATATGTTCCCTCCGCCGCCATGTTGGCAAGCATCGGCTCGTCCATGCCCTTCAGCAGCCCGTCCGTGCACAGGATGAAGACGTCGCCCGGAATCAGCTCGAGCGTCCTGCGGCCGAAGGTGATGGTCTCGGCAATGCCGATGGCCGACGTCAGCCGTCCTGCCTCGTCGGCATGGTCTTCAGATATCAGGAAAAGATGATGATCGCGCAAAAGGTAAAGGCGGGAATCGCCGGCCCAGATGCAGCTCGCATAGGGGCCGCTGACGACGAGCGAGAGGCTGGTCGCGCCGGAAACGTCCAGTTCGGGCGCGTCGAGATAGCTGTCGAAAAGCGTGCGGTTGACCTCCGAGAGCACGGCCTCCACAGCGATAAGCAGCTTTTCATGCGAGGTTTCGGGCAGAGGTACCAGTTGGGCGACGGCCTCGACCGAAGCCTGGCTGGCAAGGTCGCCGTCCCGGTGTCCGCCCATCCCGTCGGCCAGGGTGAAAAGACCGCTCTCGGTGTCGGCGAAATAGGAATCCTCGTTAACCGGATGGTTTGTCCCGCGCCGGGTTACGGCTTCGGCTCTCAGGGCCGGCGACGGTGTGCGCAATGTGTCCAAGCATGCTCTCCTGGATCGCCACGCCTTGCACTGAAAGCAGGGGGATCGGTTTTATTTATCGTCTTACGCTCTAAGGTCTCAGGATCCGGTCCGGGTCGATTTGCCCGCGCCGCCAGCCGAATGTTTCCCAGGCTCCGGAAAAGAAACCGCCGGTGCCTTCGCCTTTCGGCAGGCCCCTCCAGACGCACACTTCGGGTGGCCGCGCGGTTCCGCCATCCTGCCACCAGTAGGACAGGGGCTGGCCGGCAGATGCCCGGCCTGGCGCGCGCAAGGTGAGTGCGTCGTCGGCGAGGATCGCGTCGCCGTCGGTTCGGGCGAAGCTTACCCGGAGGGCCTGATCGCCCGAGGCGAGGTCGAGCCCGTTCGAGGACGGCGGCGCGCCCTGCAGCCGGGTGAGCGCACCGGCCCGGCCGGCGATCGCGGCGCCGAACTGCTTGCGTGTCACCTGGCCTTCTATGAAGGCCATGATCTGCATCTCCAGTTCGTCCAGCGTGCTTTCCGCGCTCCTGTCGAACAGCAATCGGTGGACGGGATTTTCGGCGGCGGCGAAAACAGCCAGCGGAAAACTGCGGCCGACCGCGTCGGCGGAGGCGGTCAGGAGCCCGCACCAGGCCATGTTGCCGATCAAACCGGGAGCGATGGCGAACCGCCAGGCGGGCGCCTCGAAATAGAGCCGCTGCCAGGTTTGCGGCAGGCCATGCTGAACGCTGACCAGCCAGTCGGACATCAACCCCGCCCAAAGGTCGGTCATCCCGGCGGCAAGTCCGTCGAAAACGAAGTCGCGTTCCAGGGGCCGCTTGCCGAAATATCCGCAGTGTTTCATCCCGGCCCCCGTAATCCTGATCCTAAAGCAACCCTGGTCCTAAAGCGCCGGCGGACAGCGGAAGGAGGAATAGAGCCCCAGATTGAAGGGGTTGGTGACGCTTCCGGCATTGAGCGAGAAGCTCGCTTTGGTGTCGTCCTTCGAAATGGAGAATTCGAACTGGTCGCGGCCGCGGACCGAGGAAAGCCCGGAGGCGGTCAGCAGCCGGAAGATCGCCCAGGTCCCCGTCTTGCGCACAGTGTCGGTGGAATTGTCCAGAAGCGTGATCGACAGTTCCGCGCTGCTGCCGTCCGCCTGGCTCGGCCAGGTGAAGTCCGTTGCCCGCACCGGACCGTGGCGATAGGTGATCGTGACGTCGTCGATCTTGAGGGTCGACTTCAACGCGTTCGGATCGAGCAGGGACGGCCGGATCGTGAATTTCGCCTCCGGGCTCGGCGCGTCGTTCGGGAAAAATGCGTTCTTGATCGTTTGCGCGGTCCCGATCTGGGCGAGGGAGGCTTCCGACAGGCCCAGGTTGGAACCCTGCGTCTGGGTCTCGACGATCTGCCGTCCGCGTATGTTGACGAAAGGCGAGATGTAGTCCTTGAAGAAGGTGTCGACGATGCCCGCGGGTCCGAGCAGATCGGTGAAATCCTGCAGCGAGATGTCGTCTTCCGAATCCGGAATGAACGGATAGCGGCTCGCCATGATGCTGGTGCAGGCAGGCACCACTTCGCTCTGCCAGGTCCGGTTCATGTGCACGTAGGTTGCCTGGTTGAGCAGGCCCCAGGTCCGGTTGACGATGGACAGCACCAGCGTGCGCACCGGTTCGGGCTTGGTCGCCGCTTCCGCGCGCAAGGTGGTGAAGGAATCGTTCTGCGGATTGAGCGCCCGGCCCTTCACATAGTCGAAAGCCGCCTTGTTGGGTTCCGGTGCCGACACGATGCCTGAAATGTTGCCGTAGAGATCGCCGAAGAGCTGCAGCACCCGGTCGAGCGAAGCCTGGCTGTTCGGATCGACAAGGTCGTTCAGCGGCCGAAAGGCGTCTTCGATGGCAAGGCCCGGCCAGGGGCTGTCGCCGAAGGCGGCCTCGATCGAGGCCTTCTGCGAGGCTTCTGAGGCGGAGGCGACAAGCCCGCCGCCGCCGCCAGCGTCGGCGCCCGGGTCCGCGCCGTCTTCCTGATCGCCCGGCAGGGGCAGCTGGGTGTTGTCCTTGAGGATGTTCAGGATGTTGAGCAGGGGCGAGTCCGGGCTGGAAAGTTCCTCCAGCACGATCTGCGACCGCCCGAGCGATCCGATCTCGACGACGCGGATATAGGCGACGCCTTCCCGCCAGGCCTTGATGTAGTCGTCGGTGTAGAGTTTGACGATCTCGTTGGCGAGCTGATTATAGGCCGTGTCGTTCAGGCCGCCATTGCCGAGCACCCAGTCGCTGCCGATCGAGTTGCGGATATATTCCGGCAGGCGGTCCAGGAAGAAATTGTAGAAGCCGTTTTTGGTGTAGAGGCCGGGAATGATCGTCCTGCCGCCGGCATTGGCGGTGTCGACGTAAAGCGAGCTGGAGCCGAGAGTCCTGACGATGTTGATCGGCGGTAGCCGGTAGCGCTGGGCCGCGTCGGCGACCATTCGGCGGTAGATGGACGATGCCTGCGGCGCCTGCTGGATGCGGCTGCGGGCGGCTTCGAGCACCGGAGCGGCGCCCACCGCGGAACCGCTGACCGGCAGCAGGTCCATCAGATTGTCCATATGGCGCTGCATGTCCGCGCGGTCTTCCGGGTTCAACAGGAAGGTCGCCTCGTTCTGGGCACGGAGCGCGGCACGCACCTTGGCGGGATCGTAGTTCTGCCCCGTGGTCAGCATGAGATAGGTCTCGAGCTGTTCGCGCAGCAGGGCGCTGTTGCCGTCGGACGCCGTCGAAATAAGCTGGATCTGCGCTTCGAGCCGGGAATTGACCGACGGCAGCAGGTAGTCCTTCAAGAGGTCGTTATAGGTCCGTTCCGCCGCCGGGTAGAGCACCGACTGAGCTTCGATGCTGACCGGCGTGGAGGACAGCCAGTTCGACTGGTCCCGGATATTGTCCCGCATGTGACGCGCGGCGTTCAGCGTGGGCAGCAGATTGATCAGCGAGCGGTTCTGATCGGCCTCGGTCTTGAGCAGCCGGACCCGTTCGGCGTCCTTTTCCGCCTGGTCTGCGACGCCGATCGCCTCCCCCAGACCGCCGACCCAGTAGAGCACCAGGCCGACGACGATCACCGCGAAACCTGCGACTGCGCCGCCGTAAAGCGCAGCGAGGCGGCGCTCCAGCCTGCGGTTCTTGCCGACCAGGTTCTGTTCGGGGAAGACGATGTCGGTCAGGAGTTTCTTGATGAAGAAGGCCTTGGACTGGCCGCTCATCGGCGGCTGCTGGCTTGCGGCGAGCGAGAAGCTGCGTCCCATCGCGCCGAGCAGACGGTCGAACGGCGTGCCTTCCTGGGTGCCGGAGGTGAAATAGATGCCGCGCAGGAGGGGCTGGGCTTCGTAGCGCGTCGGGCGGAAGATATCCGTGACGAAGTCCCGCAGAACGCTGCCGAGGCTGCCGAACTCGTGCGGGAACCCGAAGATGCGGCAGCGCCTGCCGTTGTTGCGCTCGTCGGCGAGCTTTTCCGGCAGGTGCCGTTCGAGCCGCGCGACCAGATCGACGAAGCCGGTCTCGAAGGCGGGGCCGATGGTGACCTGCTGGTCGTCGAAGGGAAGGGTTATCCCCCAGACCTGCTGGCGCTCCGCCTCGCGCAACGTGTCGAAATATTCGTCGAAGCCGGCGATCAGATCGCATTTGGTGAACAGCAGATAGACCGGCAGGCGCATACCGAAAGCCCGGTGCAGCTCGCGCAGGCGCTGGCGAAGGATTTCCGCCTGCTGCTTGCGGGAGGCTTCGCTGGCAAGGGCGACTTCCTCGACGCTGACGGCCAGCAGGACGCCGTTGATGGGCCGCCGCTGCCGGTGTTTCAGGAGCAGATCCAGGAAGCCGTTCCAGGCGGCGGAATCGATACCGCGGTTGACGTCCTGGGTCGTGTACCGCCCGGCGGTATCGATCAGCACGCCGTCGTTGGAAATCCACCAGTCGCAGTTCCGGGTGCCGCCCACCCCCTGGATGGCCTCGTGGCCGCCTTCGGCCAGCGGAAAGTCCAGGCCCGAGTTGCGCAGGATGGTCGTCTTGCCGGTGCCGGGCGGTCCGATGATGATGTACCAGGGCAGCTCGAAGAGATAGTTGCGCGAATGCGCGCCGTGCAGCGGATTGTCGCGCAGCGTCTTCAGCGCGCCTTCGAACCGTTCGCGGATCAGCTCGACTTCGTCCGCCGACAGATCGCTGCCCATCGAGACGAGCTCGTCGTTGGCGAGCATCGAGTTGATGAGTTTGGCGTTCGCCCGGCGCGTCAGCAGATGGCGCACGAAGGTGACCAGGAAAAAGCCGAGCAGCAGGAAGACCGCGAGGATCACGCGTGGTGCGGTGTTTTCGAACGGCGTGATACCGGCCACGGTAATCACGCCGCCCCAGAGCAGCACGAGCGCCGAGATGACGACCAGGATCAGGAGGATCAGCAGGCTCGCCGGGCGCAACAGGGAGGAGAGATAGGTCCGCAGCATCTCTTTCCCCTAAGGCCTGTTCAGCGAATTGATGGCACCGAGCGCCGGCACCAGCTCGCCGTCCAGCATGAAGTCGCTGTAGCCGCGCACGACGATCAGAAGCAGCAGGCCGACCGCCAGGAGGATCCAGAACGGCGGCAGGGTGCGGACGTTCTTGCCCTTCTGGGCGCCCCTGGCGTTTTTCGACAGCGGTTCGTCGGGCTTGTGATTGCTGTGGCGCCGGATCAGCCGGGACAGTTCGTTGCGCAGGTCTTCAAGCTGATTGCGCCCGCCTTCCAGAACCCGGTAGCGGCCTTCGAAGCCCAGCATCAGACAGGTATGGACGAGGATCAGCAGCGGCAGCCGGGCTTTCGCGTCGCCCCGGATCCGCTCCAGTATGCTGAACACCTTTTCGCCCCCCCAGGTTTCGTTGTGAAACTGGTTGAGCAGGCTGTTGGAGCTCCACTCGCTGCGGCTGCCCCAGGGCGTCATCAGCACCGTCTCATCGGGCGTCGCGCACAGGATGTAACGCGCGGCAATGATGTCGCCTGCGGCGACGCCGTTGCGCTGGGCAAGCTGCTCGAAGCGGTCGATTTCGTCGACCACCTCCTGGCGCAGGGTATGCACGTCCGCCTGCTCGATGGAATTGCGGAGCTGCGAGATGATCAGAAGGATCGGGGCCGCGGCCCTGACGATGACCCGTTCCGGGTCGGGTTCGAGCTGCCGGATGATGCCGGCCGCGGACTGCAGGTCGCCGTTGGCATCGGCGCCGGAGCTTGCCAGGGCGGTCCCGGGTCCGCCGACCGGGGAAATGAAAGCGACCGTGGGTTCGTCTTCCTCATGGCCCGCCGCGCCCTCGACCGGCGCCATCGAGGTTCGGGCTCTCGGGCTCAGTTTCTGAGCGACTGTCGGCTGGTCCAGGTCGTCATGGGTCATGGGCCGGGTCAATGTCCTTTCTGAACAGCCCAGAGTTCCAGACCGAGACCTGGATAATCACCGCTCAGATGCAGGGCGAAGGCGGCTGAGCTCTGCATCTGCGGCCAGAGCTCGTTGTCGACATCGAGGGCGAAATAGACCGCGTTCTGGACGTAGGGGATCTGCCGGGGGGCTACCGACAGCGGCGTGATGCCGACGCCCGGAAGCTGCAGGTTCACAAGCTCGCGGATCTTTTCTACCGGTCCGATCTTGATCTGGATGGGCATTTGCGTGCGCAGCACCTCCAGGCTGACATTGGCATGGGCGATCAGGACGAAACTCCGGTGCTCGGAATAGATCATCTTGTTCGTCGTCTCGCCCAGCCAGACGCCGTAATCGCGTTTCGACAGCGGAATGTTGACGGCGTTCTGCTCGATCACGAAGCTCAGCAGGCCCTCCAGGAGGCTCACCAGCTTCTGGAAGGTCAGGCGCAGGTCGAGGTGATCGTAGGCCGGCAGTTCCGGCGGCCGGCGGTTGTCCGCGCCGAAAGCGGAGAAGGTTCCGATCAGGCTGATGAATTCGCGGTAGACGTGCTCCGGCATGTGGCGGCCCGAAGCCGCAAGATGGCTGAACAGAACCTCGTAGTGGTTGGTGACGCTCAGCGCCATCAGGTCGACGATCCCGGACCGGGTGCTTTCGCCCTGGCCGGAGGTGTTGGAGGCCAGCATGTCGCCGCGCTTGCGCAGGAGGCTGCGCACCTGGTCGATCTGCTGGATCAGGCGTGGACTGGCTCCCGCGGTGAGCACTGGCGGGATGAAGCTCGTCGAGAGCTTGATCTCGCCCTGGGTCGAAACGGTTTCGATTTCCGCCACCGGCAGGTGGGTGGTCTCATCCAGGCTCTCGCCTTCGAGCACGATCCGCGCGGTCAGCGCGCCGACGGCGATTGCCGCCTGCGGCCGGTCCGCCTCGTTGGTGTTGCGCACATCGCTGGTCTTGCGCGAATAGCGGCGGGAATTCTGGCCTGTATCGCTCAGCTCGACCTGGCCGGCCGATTTGAGCGGCAGGGCGAGGAACACCTTCTTGCCCTGATCGTCGACGGTGATCTGCCGCGCGGTGGAAATCACGCCGTTCTTGGCGGTCGAAAAAACGGAACCATCCGGAAAAACCGCCTCAGCGGACGTGACCTGCAACTGGCCGATCTCAAGAGCATCGGCGCCGATTTCCAGGCTGCGCAAGCCCCAGGCGTAAGGCTCAAGATCCTGCACACGCTGCTCGAGCGTCGACTCCAGCCAGCGGTCATGCTGCTGCAGATGTTGTGGCCGGAGAAACATCCCCTCGAGCCAAAGAGGTTTCAGGCTTTCGTTCAAGGCCTATCTCCGCAGGTTTCTTCATCGTCTTGCGCGCTGAACATGTTGTCCGGCATCCACTGCATACCGGCTTTCAAAGGCAGGTACTTCAAAGAACAAGCCTCCCGCGTCTCGAGGAAAATCCAGCCATTCAGAAGACCCCGAGCCGGCGATTTCTCAGTTTCTGTATTCGGACGGCAAGACTTGTCAGGTAGATGACAAACTCGTTTTTCTTTTCTTGCCGCAACTCGATGGAGTCGCTCCATTGGGCGGAGCTTATGTCGCGGAAACTTGCGACCACTCCGATATGCGTGGCTTCCGACGAGACGTCCCGATCGTAGTCCTTGGAGCTTCCGGGCGTCAGTTCGAACTCCTGAACGCCGATCAGGTCGCCGCCGAGGACCTTCTTGTCGTCATCGGCCAGCTCGAAATAATCGGCATTTTCGAAAGCGGTGATCTCCTTGAGCTGGTAGACCCGCACGACGACCGGGGCCGGATCGCCGTTTTCGTTCGGATTGATGAACTCGTCGGCCTGAAGCTGCAGCTTGATCGGGGTCGGCGGCGGCACGCGCGAACACGCCGCCAGCGCGGCGAGCAGGCTCGCACCTGAAACCTCAAGAAAACTCCGCCGGGTAAACGTCATTTTTTTCTGTTCTCCCAAAATGCTTTCGATTGCTGCCGGGCCTGCTCTTCCTCGATCTGAGAGAAAGCTTCCGCGATCGTCTGCCTGACGACCGCATCGAAATCGGCCCGCAACCGGTCGTGCTTTTCCTTTGCCGTCTCCCATTTGCCGCGCCGGGAGCCCAGTCCCTTGAGCCGCAGGCCGCCGTCATCCTCTTCGCCCGCAAGCGCCTCCGGCGCCAGGCTTTCAAACAGCAGCCGCATGGCGCGCTGCGTGGCCGCAACGGTGGTCATGCTGTGGTTCTGCAGATCCTTGAAGGCTTCCCTGGCGGCGTCGGAAGGGGCCAGGAAGCCGCCCTTGCGGGCAAACAGCATCTCGTCCAGGGCGAGTTCGCCGACGTCGAAATGTTTGAAGGGATTGTTTTCTTCCGGCTGGATCCGGGTTTCGTACATCCGGAATTCGGTTTTCAGCGATTTGCGCGCGTTGAGAAGCGCGATCAGTCCGTTGGCCAGCTCCCGCACCATCTCACCGGCCGCGCGGGCAATCTCGGCCTGCTCTTCGTCCGGAATGCTTGCGTTGGCGAAGCCGAGACCGGAGAGAAGGGCCTGAAAGACCGCCGGATCCGTGGTTCTCGCCGGAGCGGGCGGGGAGCCCGGCACAGCCGCCGCCGCTGTCGTTCGGGTGGCCGGCGCGGCAGGGGACGGTGCCGGTTTTGCCGGAAGCGGCGGCTGGATCCGCGACTTGGCCTTTTGGGCAAGCTCGGCTTCCCGTTGCTCGCGACGTTTCTTGAGCGCTTCCAGGGGAGTGAGCGGCGTGCCGGAGCCACTTGCGCCGGAAGCAGGCGCCGCAGGGACCGCGGGTGCCGCTACGGGTGTCGGGGCGGGTCGCGGCAGCGGCGGAGAAACCGGCACCGGCGAGGCGGCTGCCTTGGTGCCGAAATCGATCCCGTCGGGAATGGCGGCGGACGGCGTCTGTCCGGCCCCGCCGGCAACAGGCGCGGTGGACTGTCCCGGCGCCGGGTCGGGCGGTAGGCTTTTGGGAGGCGCGGGCGGCACCGGTGCCGAACCGGTCAGGGCTGCGAGGAAATCCTCCGGAATGATGTCCGCGGAAGGCTGCGCGGCTCCACTCGTTGCCACGGGATGGGCTATCGCCGGGAGAGGTGCGGCAGGTACGGTGACAGGGGACGACACGCCCGTTCCGGGTGCCGGGTTTCCGGGAAGCGGTTCTCCCGGAAGCACGCTTGCTGGAAATGCACTCCCGGACACGGTTTGAGCCGGCGCCGCGGGCGGCACTGCGGGCGCGGCCGGTGCCGCGAGGCCGGCAACCGGGGGAGCAACGGGCAATCCGCCGAACGCACCGGGTCCGGGCCCGGTCTGCGGAACGGGCGGCGCAGTGGAGACGGGCGGTTCCTGGCGCGCGTGCGGGGCAGGCTGAAAGCGGGTCGCATCCTGCTGGGTCTGCGGCATGTTTTGCGGCGTGGAGGATGGCGTGGTGTACACCGGCTCCGGGATGGTTGCCGGCGGCACCTGCACGGAAGCGACCGGCTTCAGGGCTTCCGGCTGGCCGCCGCCCAGATGATCGAGCGGGTCGAGCGATGTGGTCTGCGCATGGCTTGCCCCCAGAGTGTCGAGCCGCAGCGGCACCGTGCCTGCCGGTGCCTGCTTCTGAGGTTGGGTGGTGAACGGATTGGTCTGCGCCGCCGCACCGGCACGGAGGCTCTCGATCCGGATCTGGTAAGGACCCGCGCGCAATTTCATTCCGGGGGATAGGCTGACGGCCTTGCCTCGGCCGACCGGCGCGCCCTGGCCCTCCAGGAAGGTTCCGTTGGTGCTTTCGTCCACCAGCACGAAGGCGTCGTTTTGATAAAGGATCCGGGCATGGACCGAGGACAGGTGCCGGTCCTGATCCGGCAGCACCCAGTCGCATTTCCGCGACCTGCCGAACACGCCGCCGTTCGGCCCGAATTCGTGGCGGGCTCCGATCGCGTCGCAGACAAGGATCAGGGAAGCGCTCATGACGGCACCAGGGTCCTTTCCGGGCCGGTGGCAGGGTCTACAGCGTCCGGGCTGCCGCGGCCGGACCTTGCCGGGGCCAGGTGGACGTTGTTTTCGAGTGGCCCGCCCTCTTCGTCGCAGAGCCAGAGATCGTTGCCGAGCCGGGCGCTGCCGAGCTGCCCGGCCTCTATGCCGTCGGGTTCGTAGGAAAATTCCAGATCCCAGTCGATGGGGTCGCGGACGATCATGGTGAGGAGATCGGTCAGCACGCCGTGCTGGTCTCCGCCCGGGAGAAAGTCCTGCAGAACCTCGTAAGGCGCAGGGCCGAGCCTCAGCCTGAACTTGCCGAGATCGTCTTCGACCTGCTCGCCGAGGACCATGTCCCCGCCGAGCAGGGAATTGCCGAGACCGAGCGACATGAGCGCTTCGGGCGGCACGTCGACCGTGCGGGAGACAAATTCGATGATTTCGAATGGAAGGCCGAAGAAGCTCGTCAGCATCGACGCGATGGCGTCCGGAGAATTGGCGTAATGCGCCATCAGCCCGACATGCGGAAGGATGGCCGCGCGCGGGATATTGCCGAGCGTCTCCCGGTCGTCGACCGGAAAGCCGCACAGCGCCAGCAGGCATTGCGACGTGGCATCCAGCCCGTGGCCTTCATAGCGCACGAAATGCCGGGACTTGCGCCAGATTTCATGAAGCAGTGTGATGAAGCGGTGATTGAAGAGATCCAGCAGATCTTCCACCGGAGAAGGCGTCTCGTCCTGCTCGATGATCCGCTCGGTCACATAAGGCTGCAGCGGCGAGGCGGGGCCGTAGAGCCCGAAAAAGTTGACCCGGACGTCGTACCGGCCGGATTGCGCGTCGAGGTCGATGCCCGACACGTCGCTCGGTCCGAAGCTCAGCGACCGGCTGGCGCGGAAGCGCAGCACTTCCTGCCCAGGATCGAAGCCCGGGCCCATTTCGCGCAGTTTCGGATGCAGCAGTCCGATCAGGTAAAGCGCCTGGAAGAACTGGGTGCGGTCGAGCATCTTGACAAGTGCCGCGTCTGCCGGTCTTGCCGCCGTTTCGGGGGACTTTTGGATATTCATGCCAGCTCCGCCTCCCCTGACGAGGGGGACCAGCGATGGACGACATTGGCATCCGTCCCGACGACGGTCAGCTGGTGCAGGCTGTTGATGCTGGCATAGGACTTCAGGAACCGGTTGAGCACGGTGCCGAAGAGATAGAGCTCTGCTTCGCCGCCAAGGGCTGTTTCGGCGAGCGACAGGGTGATTTCGTAGGCCCGCGTCGGACGGCCTTGCCGGAAGATGTCGACGGTCCGGCGCTCGAACTTCTGCAGGTTCTGCAGCAGCAATTCACGCTGAAGCGCGGCCTGCTTGTCGACATAGGCCCGGAAGTCATAGGCTCCGACGACCGTTTTCAGAGCTTCCACGTCGATCAGGGACGCATAGTTGCGCGACAGATTGGCGATCAGCGTCCACAGAACCTGGTTGTCCAGCGGCGGCGGCACTTCCGTCTGGATCGGCGTGATGTTGGCGAACTCCAGTTTCGCAGGCGTGGACGACGTCGGCTGGTTGACCGTCCCGACGCCGAAGCGCGCGGCATGGTCGCCGTTGGAGCATAGGAGCTTGAGGGAAATCGTCTCCGTCGGAGGCAGGCCGGTTTCATCCAGGCGCGTGACGAAGGAGATGTAGTGGTCGACACCGTTGCCGAGCACCGAGGGACGGATGGATGTGCGGTAATAAAGCGTCTTTTCGTCCCGGCTGACACCGTCATGGGTGAAGCTTTCGAAGGCCTGGTAGTCGACCCGCTTGTTGCTGCCCTGAACCCAGCCTGTGACTTCGGTGACATGATGGACGCTGAAGAGCGAGCGGTTGCCTGAGGCCCGGACCGGATATTCGGTCCGGTCATGGGCGACATGCAGCGCCTGGCCCTCGGTCTCGAAGAGATTGATTGCGGGCACCGTGTTCAGCGAAAACGCGTCCCGGGTGATCCGGTCCTGATTGGTGAACCGCTGCGAGAAATTGAAGACGAGCTGAAAGTCGTCGACGGCCTGGCCGGCGAAAGCCTCCAGCCCGTGCAGGCGCACATACATGAACTTGTCGGGACAAGCGAAATATTCCTGCATGATCCGGAAGCCGTCGAAGGCTCCGTCCGGATAGGGTAGCGTGGCCTGCGACCGTTCGAAGCCAACCGGTTCGACACTGATGCCGGAGCGGACCGCTGCTGCGCCGCCTGCGACGAAATCCACCGAGCTGAGACGCTCCATGAGCTGCAGGTATAGCTGGCGCGACAGGCTGACGTCGTTGCTTGCGCCCAGGAACAAGTGCAGGGGCGCTTCCGCCAGAACCTGCAGGTTCGTGCCGGCCAGCTTGCGGAAGCCGAGCGTGAGTTTCGCGCTGTCCCGGCGGTTTTCGAGCTCCGAGGACACGAGGTCGAGCGGCAGCACTCTCAATTCGCACCGCGTCTGGAACCGGACCGAGCTGCCTTCGAGCGGCTTCGTCTGCACGAAGGTGCCGCGCGGCACGCGGGTGGACAGGTCGGAGGTTTCCGGTGCCGGCTTGAACCGGATATGGGTAACCGGCGGAACGGGTCTGAGATAATGCGGCCAGACGAGCTTCAGGAGATTGAGCGCGACTTCCGGCATTTCGGCGTCGAGCCGCTGCCGCAGACGGCCGACGAGAAAGGCGAAGCCCTCCATCAGCCGTTCGACATCCGGGTCGAGGGGATCGTCGGCGAGAAATTTGGACAGCCGCGGATTGGCCCTGGCGAATACCCGGCCCATCTCTTTCAGATAGTTCAGCTCGTCGCGATAGTAGGTGTTGATCGCCATGATCGAAAATCGCCCTTAAGCGCTCACCCTTATCTGCCCGCTATTGTCCAGAATGGAATCGAACCGGATCCGCTTGAGGCTGCCGCCCAGAACCAGTTCCGCCTCCACGTTGAAGATGAAATCGAGCGGTCGGTCCGCATCCTCGACCGCCCGCACGACGGGATTGCGCAGCCTGGGTTCGAACCGGCGGATCTGGCGCTCGATGTCCCGGCAGATCTCCGAGGCCGTGTCCTTGTGCGATCTGGAGACCGAGTTGAAATCGGTCAGGCCGTAATCGGGGCAGGTTTCGCAGCAGCCGGCGGCGCTGTTCAAGAGGACCCGCAAGTCCTCCAGAACGCTTTCCAGAACAGCGGCTTCGAATTCATCGGCGTTCCGGTAGTGAGTACCGGTGAGGTTGTTCTCCAGCCGTTGAAACAGGCTCACAGCCATTTCGGGAAACTCTCTTCCAAGCAGCACAGGCGCCAGCCGCTGGCTGGCACCTGTCATCAGTGGGGATCCGGGAAAAGGACCGCGATCAGGCCTTGTCCAGCTTGCCTTTCAGCGACAGCGTGAAGTCGGCGCCCATGTATTTGAAGTGCGGCTGGACCGCCATGGAAACGCTGTACCAGCCCGGTTCCCCCTCGACATCCGACACGTTGATCTGAGCCTTGCGCAGCGGGCGGCGCGAGCGCACGTCGGCGGACGGGTTGTCCTGGTCGGAGACATACTGCCGGATCCAGTTGTTGAGCTCCGATTCGAGCTCGCCCCGGTCCTTCCAGCTGCCGATGTTCTCGCGCTGCAGCACCTTGATGTAATGCGCCAGGCGGTTGATGATCATCATGTAGGGAAGCTGCGTGCCGAGCTTGTAGTTCAGCTCGGCGTCCTTGCCCTCCGGCGTGTTGCCGAAGAATTTCGGCTTCTGCACGGAGTTGGCGGAGAAGAAGGCCGCATTGTCGCTGCCCTTGCGCATGGTGAGCGAAATGAAGCCCTGTTCGGCGAGCTCGTATTCCTTGCGGTCCGAAACCAGCACCTCGGTCGGGATCTTCGACTGCAGCTGGCCCATGGCCTCGAAGGTGTGCACCGGCAGGTCTTCCACCGCGCCGCCGGATTGCGGGCCGATGATGTTCGGGCACCAGCGGTATTTCGCGAAACTGTCCGTCAGCTTGGTCGCCATCGCGAAGGAAGCGTTGCCCCACAGATAGTTGTCGCTGTTGCTGCTGGCTTCTTCCTCGTAATTGAAGGCCTTGACCGGCGAGGTTTCCGGGCCGTAGGGGGTGCGCAGCATGAAACGCGGCATCGCCAGGGCGAAGTAGCGGGCGTCTTCCGATTCGCGGAACGAGTTCCACTTGGCGTATTTCGGCCCTTCGAAGATGGATTCCATGTCCTTGAGGTTCGGAATTTCCTCGAAGCTGTCGACGCCGAACATGGACGGCGCAGCGCCCGCGATGAACGGGGCGTGGGACATGGAGCCGACGCTGGCGCAGTACTGGGCCAGCTTGATGTCCGGAGCGTTCGGGCCGAAGTCGTAATTGGTGACGATGGCGCCGACGGGCTGGCCGCCGAACTGGCCGTATTCGGCCGTGTAGACGTGCTTGTAGAGGCCGGACTTGACCACCTCGGGGCTGTCTTCGAAATCCTCCAGGAGTTCGTCCTTCGAGACGCTCATCATCTCGACCTTGATATTCTGGCGGAAGTCGGTCCGGTCGACGACGAATTTCAGGCTGCGCCAGGCGGATTCCAGCGTCTTGAAGTCGTCGTGGTGGAGGATCTGGTCGACCTGCTTGGAAAGCTTCTGGTCGATTTCGGCGATCATCATGTCGATGGCCGCGCCGTTGACCTGTGTGTCTCCGGCGGCCGGCTTCAGGAGCTCGGAAATGAACGCCGCCACGCCCTTGCGGGCGACGTCGTAGCCGTCATCGGCGGGCGTCAGTTTGGTTTCCTGGAGGATCTGGTCCAGAAGAGACGCGTCGAGCTCTTCAGTCTGAGCCGCGGCACCCTGTTGTGCGTCAGTATCTGTCATGTGTCATCTCGCAATTGGAAAATCGGACTGGAGGGACCGGAACGCGGGCAGTCTTTCTGCAGCGTGCCGGATTACTCCGAACCTTCTTCGGCGTTGCCGGTCGCGTTCGTCAGTTCGCTCAGCAGCTTCTCGCGCGCGGCTTCGTCTCCCAGAACGCCCTGGATGGCCTTCCGGAACGCCGGCACGTTGCCGAGCGGCCCCTTGAGGGCGACCAGGGCTTCGCGCAATTCGAGCAGCTTGTTGAGTTCGGGGGTCTGGCGGACGATCGATTCCGGCGTGAAATCTCCCAGATTGTCGAACTTCAGCGAGACGGAAAGGTTCTCCGGCTCTTCCCCTTCCGGCGTATCGACCAGTTTGTTTTCGGTCGAAATGTCGAGGGCAAGGTCATGGCTTTTCATGACCTCGTTGAAATTGTCCTTGTTGATGTTGATCAGTGTCCGGTCTTCGATCGGCGTATCGTCGGCCCGCAACGTGTAGTCGCCGAGCATGACCATTTTCAGCGGCAGCTCGACTTCCTCTTTCGCGTCGCCGGTTGCCGGCTTGTACTTGATATTCACCCGTTCCTTAGGTGCAACCGAAGCTTCCTTCGCCATGACGTCCCCCGTAGTCAAACAGACTTGATTTGGCCGGTCGGCAGTCCTTCCGGGCCTTGGAATGCAAAATTCAAATCATTCCTACTGGCTCTATGTGTCAGTTCTATTTAGTTGGCTGAGAATTCTGATCTTTCTTCACGAAGAACTTCGGCGGCTACTTTCGCGCGGCAAGATCCGCGGCCGCGCCGACATCTAGAATTGCAAGCGTTTCCATGATCCCTGACCGCAGCTGGACGATTTCGGGCTCGGGAAGGATCTGGCGCGCGTTCTTGTGGGCAAGGCTCTGCCAGGACAGTCTGGCGAGCGAGACGGCGAGGTCGGGTTCCCAACGGGCGAGGTCACGTTCGGCCGCAATGGCGCGCAGCGATCCGAGCAGGGCGAACAGCGGCTGTATCTGATCGAAGCGGAGGCAGTATTCGCCGATCCTGAGCTGCGCCTTGAACCAGTCGCGGCCGGCGCCGCAAGCGGTGACATAGGCCTTCAGGACACCCAGTCCGTCGACGGGCTTGCCGGCAAGGGCCCGCTGAACGGCGTCCGAAAAGGCCTTGTCGAGTTCGGAGCCGGCCGCGGCCGTTCCGCCGCCGCCCGCCTGCACCTCCTGCCCGACCCAGTCCTGCGTTTCCAGGCTGGCAAAGGCCGTGCCGTCGCTGAAGGAAAGGCCGGTGATGTCCGGAAAACGCTGCAGAAAGCCGGAAAGCTCGCCGATCACCAGCCGGCGCGCGGCGTCATAGGTTGCCCCCGCCTCTTTCATGGCCTCGGCCAGGTGATACTGGGCGTCCAGCCAGAAGGGCGAGGCGACAAAGGCGGACTCGGCGGATTTGATCAGGCCTTCCTGGTTGCCGGCCGTCTTGAGCGCCGCCAGTTCGGCGATTTTGGCTTTCTGGGGCGGGGGCAGGGCGGTCTTGCCGTCCTGATGCGGCGGCAGGGTTTCGACCCTGCCCCACAGAGCGAAGCGGGCGGCGTAATAACCTCTGGCATCGCTCGGTGCCTGCTGACGAATGGTCGTCGCAGCCTTGGTGGCGGCGTTGAAAACGGCCTGGATGGCGGCAGTCGCGTTCGAGGTATCGACGGCGATTTCGGCGGCAGGCGCAGCGGCGGGCGCCGGGGCCGGTTGGGCGGGAGCAGGAGCAGCCGCAGGCGCCGGGGCGGGTTGCGGCGCGGGCGCCGCCTGAACTGCCACGCCTGCGGAGGCCACCTGTGCGGGATCAACTGGTGCCGGACCAGCACCGGAGGACCCGTTTGTGGCCTCCTCGGTGGGGGCCGCTCCCGCTGTCGCCTGGGCAGCCGCCGCCTCGGCCGTTTTCCTTGCTTCTTCCAGAGCGGCCTTCGCGTCCCTGGCATAGGGGCGGAGCGCGCGCACCAGCGGCCCGAGCGCGACCTGCGCTTTGGTCATCTTCTGCTCGAGCGTGTTGTCCAGCTCGAGCAGGGCCTCGTGCGCCACATGGACTTCGGCGTTCAGAGCACCGTCCGGCTTCTTCGCCTCGACCATCGGCGCCAGTTTTTCGGCAAGCCAGTCATAGGCGCCCGCCCGTCCGCGTTCGCGCCGCACCGGCGGGATCATCGTTTCCCAATGGGCGTCGGACATATCGCGCAAAATCACCAGGCCCGCCGCCAGCCCCTTGTATCCCTCTTCGGCGAACAGCCCGAACGCCAGACGGGTGGCCAGCACCAGGTCCTTGGATTTGGATTGAAGGACCGCAACCGTGTCTTCGTTGAGCTGTTTCCAGTTCACCGCATTGGGCCCGCCGGTTTCCATCTTCCGGAATTCGGCCTCCAGGGCCTCGAATTCGGCCGTGTCGCGAAACTCCTCCTGCGCCTCCGGATTTTCGAGCGCGACCTGCCCCACGTTCAGTCTGGGGTCGTCAAGGGTTGCCAAGGGGTCTTCGCCGGCCATCAGGGCACTCCGGATCAAGGGGAACGCGGGAAACAGCACTGAAAACTGTTCCGAGTCCCAATCTCGTAGCGGCTGCCATGTGACACCTTTATAAAACTTACAAGATAAGAGCCGAAATTGCGGTGAATGTCGTTTGGAGCGCAGCGGGAGTTTTTCGGGCGGTGCCTCAAGTCGGCTGCAAGAATCCGTATGTTCAGGGAATGGCAATGACCGCAGAGGCTTCCGAAATAACAATCGATCATCAGGCGGAAGACGGATTTGCTGTCGTACGCCCCGTCGGCAAACTGGACACGTTGAGTGCCAAGACTTTCGAGACCTATCTGAAGGAGCTCGTGGCCCAGAAGACCGGGACATTGCTGATCGACATGGAAATGGTCGACTACGTGACCAGTTTCGGACTGCGTTCGCTGCTTATCGTCGCCAAGCTGCTGGCGCCGTCAGGCGACAAGCTGGTTCTGTTCCAGGTCAATCCGTCCGTCTACGACGTCTTGAAGATATCCGGCTTCCTGAAAATCCTGAAAGTCGCGGACACCTTCGCCGAGGCCGCGGAACTGGCCGTCCGTCCGGGCTGACGGGGCATGGATTTCACCAGATCGGGCCGGGACTGAACATGGCTGCGGATGTCGATACGGTAATTGTTCGAAACGATCTCGCGGATCTTCCCGCGGTTTATGCCGCGCTAGAAGGGTTCGCCGAAACCGCCGGTCTGTCCGATGACGTCCGCCGCACGCTGCTCCTGGTCGTCGAGGAGCTGTTCAGCAACACGGTCACCCACGGCTATCCGGAGGGCGGAACCGACGAGATCGAGGTCTCGGCGGCGCTTGGTCCGGGGCATGTGGAACTGACCATGGCGGACAGGGCACAGCCGTTCGACAACGGAGTGGTGCCTGCAGGCCCGGACCGGTCCGAAAGCCTCGAGGAGATGGCGATCGGCGGTCTCGGCCTGTTCCTGGTGCATCAGCTCGCGGACAAGGTGGTCACCACCCGGACCGGCAACGTCAATCGCACCAGCGTCTTCCTGCCGACTTCGATGGACTAAGGGCACCGCAACTCGAAGCTACGCGCGGCCTCCCTTAACGGGCGTCATCCCGGCCGAGCGGTAGCGCGGAGCCGGGATCGGGGAGCCACAAGCCTGTGTTTTTCGGCGCAGGATTCCAAAACTGGGTGGGGTTCTCCGATCCCGGATTTCCGCTTCGCTGTGTCCGGGATGACGACGTCGAGGTTTCAGTCGGGATGAGGCGAAGCACCCATGCGCTCCCGCCTGATTGGCCCTAGAACCGGAACTCCATCATCGAAAAATCGTCCGGCAGGGGAGCATTGCCGTTGAAGGCGGCGAGCCAGTCGTAGACGGCTTGCGGGATGGCGTCGGTCGCCTTACGGGCTTTTGCAGCGAGCTGGTCCCAGGTGAGCGTCGCCCCGGTTTCGTCCTCGATCTCGTAGGTCCCATCGCTGATGACCAGGAGCCTGTCGCCCGGCCGCATCTGAAAGCTGCCGCCGTCGAAAGCCATGTCGGCAAGGGCACCGATGACCATGCCGTCCGGCGTGCCGAGGCCGGTCACCTCTTCGCCGCCGTCCGAGGCCCTGAGATGTATCGCCGCAGGATGCCCCCCGGAGGCATAGGACAGCGTTCCGCTCGAGCGTTGGAACACGCCGTACCAGATCGTGAAGAACATGTTGTTCTGCCGTTCCATCGGGAAGGCGTTGTTGAGTTTCGCCAGGACGTCTGGAGGGTCGCGGAAATCGGCGGCGGCGAGCGCGTTGGCCCTGAGCACGTTGATGATGGCGACCGACAGCAGCGCCGCGCCCACGCCGTGACCGCACACGTCGATGAGATAGATCGCGAAATGATCGTCGTCGAGATCGTGATAGCCGAAGGAATCACCGCCCAGCTCGGTCGACGGCACGAGCAGCCAGTCGGCCCTGGGATCGGCCGGCCGTTTGTGCGGCAGGATGGAGTAGACGTAGTTTCCCGCGTCGCGCAGCTCGGCTTCCAGGCGTTCCTGGGTCTTGGTCAGGAGGATATTGTATTCGGCAAGCTGATCCTCGACGGCCTCTCCGTGCTCGATGGTCGCCTCGTAGAGAAGCTTGAGATCCTCATGTTCCGCCTTGAGTTCCTCCAGTTCCCTGCGCAACGCTGCGGTTTCCTCTTCCTGATTCTGCAATGGGGAAACGGCGCCGGAAGGGTTGTTACTGGTCATGGTCCACTCATGATGCCTTTGAATACGCGGAGGCAACTCGAAGATTAGGACAATGCTCCGATGTCATTCGGTAAAGAAATCAGGGGAGCAATTGCTGTTGATATATCCTTGGCAATGAGCGACACCGTATTGTTAAATACATGAATTATCGATGACACGAATGATAACGGCTGTAATTTCCATGTTCATTGTAAAACCGTGATGCGCCGCGCCGACGCGCAATGGATTACGCCAACGGGGGAATAAAAATGCCTGCACCTTCTGAAGGCTTATCGTCGAAATCCGATATGCCGCAGATGCTTCAGATGGATTTGGATATAAAGGATTTTTGCTCCAACTGGTCGCATTGCGACCTCATGTCGGCGTATCTGGCCCGGATGGTCAGCCACAACCGTCTTGATTCTCTCCTGTTTTCAAATCTCTATTCGTCCGCCCTGAACGAGCTTCTGGAAACGGTGTTCCGGGTCCACGGCAGCTCCGGCAAGCTGGAATGTTCCGTCCGGCGGAACGACAGCGTGGACCGGATCGAACTGGTCTTTCCCGCCGACGAGGAAACCTACCGCACCTACCGCGATGCCATCGACAAGGTGTCCGGGGGGGAAGCCGAAACGCTTTATCTCGAGGCGCTGTTCAGCCAGGCCGAACCCGACGCGAGCCTCGGGCTTCTGGAGCTCGGCGTCGATTACGGCGCCAGGCTCGGCATCGACCGGCGCGAGGATGGCCGGATGTGCCTGGTGGCCGAACTGACGCTTGAGGAAGAAAAACAATGATTGCCGACAACATGACCCAGGCGTTCGAGTGGGCCTACAACGAGAACGATCAGGAGTTCTCGCTCCATGGCAGCCTGCGCCCCCAGAATGCCGAAGAGCTGAACGGCTGCATTTCGGCGCTCGAGCAGTCCGTTTCCAGCGTCAGCGGCAAGTTCTACGTCAATGTCCGCCGTCTGGTGCGGATGAACAACGTCGCCTTCCACGCGCTCGCGGGCAAGATCCTGGACCTGGTGCGCGGCCGCCCCGACCTGAACGTCCACGTGACGACGTCCAGCGTTGTCGGCTGGGCGACCCGCAAATTCGCGGTGCTGGAGACCATGTCCGACAAGATCACGGTCAGCGAATACGACAGCGAGTTCTATCCGGGCCAGTCCTTCGTCGAGGACAGCGAGTTCATTCACGTCCTGCGGACCCAGACCAAACTGACCTGGCAGCACGAAAAGGAGCTGCTGGGCAGGCACGGTCTGAAACCGGGCATGCAGGTCGCCGACATCTGCTGCGGCATCGGCGACTTCGCCGTGCTTCTGCAGAAGGAATACCAGCCCGACCGGCTCGTCGCGCTGGACCACAGCCGTTCCAGCCTCGACTATGCGCGCCAGGTCGCCGCGGATTTCGGCATCAGGGGCATCGACTACGTTTTCGGCGATGCCGCCGACATGCTCCTGGAGGACAACCAGTTCGATTTCGTGACCTGCCGGCATTCTCTGCAGGTGTTCGACCGGCCGGAACTGATCCTCAAGGAACTCTTCCGCATCTGCAAGCCGGGCGGCCGGGTCTACGTCACCAACGAGAAGAACTCCCACTGCCTTGGCGAACCGCGCGGCGACTCGATCCAGTGGACCTACAACGAGGTCGCCAAGCTCTGGCACCATTTCGACATGGATATCGAGATCGGACCGAAAAGCCGGCGTCTTCTGATCGAAGGCGGGTTCGAGGATGTGACCATCGGTTCCTTCATGGTGACCAGTACGGACGGCGACCCGCAGGGCTTTGCCGATGTGATCGCCTCCTGGAAAAACCTTTTTGCCGGCAAGATGGCGCAGGAGCGCGGCGACGATGCCGCCTTCATCGAGCGCTTCGCCAAGGGCTTCGACGATCATATCTTCGCAGCCCTTCACCCTAAAGGATATGCGGGCTGGCCGATCTGGGTGGCCTCGGGGCGCAAACCGCTATGACGACACCGGCAACGACCAGTCAGGCCGAAAGGCAGATCGGCCGCTTTTCCCTACGCAGCTTTCGAGCCAAGTTCATGCTCGTCGTGGGAGCGGCAGTCCTGTTCGACCTGGCGCTGGCCGGCGGGATCGGCATCTGGAACGTGCAGCGCCTGTCCAAGGACGCGACCAAGCAGGTCGGCGACGGTCTGACCCATGCGACGGAGGACTATCTCCAGACCTATATCGATACCACGGCGTTCCGGGCCGATCTCCTGATCGAACGGGTGCATTCGGAGCTGGCGACGCTCGCCACCACCATGCAGACGCTGATCGATCATCCCGACATCCAGGAAGCCGTTGGCGAGACGATCACCGACAGCCCGGAATTCTCCTCGCCGCTGGTCTACGACGCCAATGGCGGCTGGGCGCAGAACGAGGCCGGCGTGCCGTCGGCCGTCAGCGTCTGGGGCTACCTGCTCGACGAGAACAGGCAGCCCGTGCCCAAGGCGGCCGAGGAACTGGAAAAGAGTTCCTTCCTGAGCCTTGTCGGCCCGTCGATGATGGCCACCGGCGCGCCGAAACTGCAGATCTATTATGTCGGCCCGAAAGACGCCTCGATCATGCGGGCGACCCCCTATTCGGAACAAGCGCAGACCTTCGATCTGCTTTATCCGGGCCACAACGAAGGACCGAATTTCTGGGACTTCTTCTTCCCCGGCGTCTACGAGGGCTGGCAGGAGTGGATCGCGGATCCGTCGTCCAAGCCGGTCCAGTCAAACATCGTCACCACCGCGCCCTATATCGACGCGATCACCGGCAAGCTGATCGTCAGCTTCTTCCATCCGCTCTGGACGAAGGACCGCAAGGAACTGGCCGGCATGGTGGCGGTCGACATCACGCTCGAACAGCTCACTTCGCTTGTCGAGAGCCTTGAGATCTCCGCAACCGGCTTCGGCTTCCTGGCCATGTCCGACGGCAACGTGGTGGCGACCAATTCCAAGGGCGAGGAAACGCTCGGTCTGGTGTCCAGCGACGTCAGCGGCCAGGGCGTGACCGGCGTCAACCGGAACCTGAAGGAAAGCAGTCAGGCCGCGATCGCCTCGCTCGAGCTGAACGCCACCCAGGACACGGTCATCAAGCACGTCTTCCTGGAACACGGCAGCGAACTGGTGCCTTACCTGGTGGTGCTCAAGCAGCTCAATCCCACCAACCTGTGGGACGGCGAAGGCATCACCAAGGAAACGATGACGCTTGGCTTCGTGGTGTCCGAGCGGGAGATCTACCAGTCTCTGATCGACGCGACCAACAACATCTCCGCGGCTACGGCACGTATCCTGAACTACCAGATCATGGCTTTCTTCATCAGCATCGTCGTGGTCTTCCTGGCGGTTTACGCCATTTCCGGGCGCATCACCAAAGGCCTGTCGCAACTGGCGAATGCGGCGCGGGCGCTGCAGAACAAGGATTATTCCGTCCGCGTCGAAATCCCGACGCGCGATGAGGTGGCGGCCGTGGGACTGGCGTTCAACCGCATGGCCGACGAGATCAGCTACCACACCGAAAACCTGGAGAATCTGGTCGACGAGCGCACCAAGAAGCTTGAGAATGCCAACCGGGAGATCGTCGCGCTCAACACGCGGCTGAAATCGGAAAACCTCAGGCTCGGCGCCGAACTGGACGTCGCCAAACGTATTCAGGAAATGGTGCTGCCGCGCCGCAGCGAGCTGGAAATCATCCCGCAGATCGAGATCGCCGCCTTCATGGAACCTGCGGACGAGGTCGGCGGCGATTATTACGACGTGCTCTTCGACGGCGAATACATCAAGGTCGGCATCGGCGATGTGACCGGGCACGGCCTGGAAAGCGGCGTGCTGATGCTGATGGTGCAGTCGGTTGCCCGGGCGCTGCAGGAAAAGGGCGACCGGGACCCGGTCGCCTTCCTCGATGTCCTGAACCGGGCAGTCTACAAGAACATCACCCGGACAAAATCCGACAAGCACCTGACGCTGGCCTTCGTCGACTACCACGAGGGCAAGGTGACGCTTTCCGGCCAGCACGAGGAAGTGCTGATCATCCGGGCAAACGGCGAAACGGAGCGGATCGACACGATGGATCTCGGTTTCCCGGTCGGTCTGGAAGCGGATATCTCGCCCTTCGTGGCGACGCTGGATCTGGATTTCGGTCCCGAGGATATTCTCATTCTGCACACGGACGGCATCACCGAGGCGGAAAACGACACGGGCGAGATGTTCGGCCTCGACCGGCTCAGCCAGAGCGCCCACGAAAACCGGCAAAAATCCGCAAAGGGTATTGCGGAGGCGGTCATTAATGATGTCAAGTCGCATATCGGCGGGTACAAAGTATTTGACGACATCACGCTTGTTGTCCTGAAGCATAGGTAGGGCATGATTGAGGATTACGGAAATACGGCTGCTTCGAATGGTGACAGCGCCACGCGGTTTTGCCTGAAACTCATGGCGGAGCCATTGGAGCTGAGCTGGCATCATTGTGGTGTCACGTCCGATTTCATCGGTGAATATTTCAGCCGTGCCTGCGACAAGGGGATCGATCCCGTCGACGCGCGCCACAGCATCAGTTACCTGATCAACGAGATCCTGGAAAACGCCATCAAGTTCCGAAAAGGCGGAAATATCGAGATCGACAGCAGCCTGGAAGCCGATACATTCGAAATCCGGATCATGAACCGGATCGATCCGCGGACGGCGGAACGCTTTCAGGGGCACCTCACGGAATTGCTCGAGCGCGAGCCGGGGGAACTGCTGTTGGAACGCATTGAAGAAAATGCGCTTAATCCGGATTCCTCCGGGTCCGGTCTCGGCATCCTCACGCTCATGAGCGACTACGGAGCCAAATTGGGCTGGTCTTTCGCGTCGGAGCGTGTAAGTGAAGGCATAGAGTTAACAACCTATGCTTCTTTGCGACTTTCCTGATCGCTGACCCATTCCAAAAGGAAGAAACCAAAATGGAAATCAGCACGAACGATTACCGCGTTTGGACTGAAAGCTCGACCATCCACTATGAAGGAACGATGCGGCTTTCGGGAACGGACGCATACGCCCCTATTCTGGAAATCATGAATTCCATTCTGGCCTCAAAACCGGAACTCATTACCCTGGATCTGACCGGCCTGGAATTTCTCAACAGCTCCGGCATCAACCTGCTTGCCAAGTTCACCATCGAAATCAGGAAGCAGCCGGAAGTCGGCGTCCGGGTGCTGGGATCGAAAGCGATTCCCTGGCAGTCGAAATCCCTCCGCAACCTGCAGCGCCTGCATCCCGCGCTGGAACTGACCATCTCCTGACCTGACACGGCCCGCAGGCCGGCACGAGGCGTCCGGATGCAAGCAATCAGCAAAAAACTGCTGCAGGACCGCCCTTCCGGGTTCATGGCCGGTGCGCATATCCCACGGTTTATTGTCCTTTCCGCCGCGCTCCTTGCGGCTGCCTGCCAGTCCGGCGCCGAAGCGCCCCGGCTGAAGAGCGACTATGTCGGCCGCACCACGGCGGAATTCTTCACAGCCTACGGGCCGCCTGACGAGGTGATCGCCTTCGAACAGGAACTCAAGACGGATTCCACCGGCAGGGTCCTTCAGAGCGCGGACCCCAAGGAACTTGTCTACTACTGGTCTTCCGGCGGCAAGAGCGGCTCGAAGGCTCCCGCGTCCAAGGCGCAGGCCTGCAACCTCGCCATTCTTTCCAGCGCCGGCGGCAAGATCCTGCTGATCGAAGCACAGGATGAAGACGGCAATATCGAAGCCGCCAAGGCCCGCTGCGCGGCGATCGTCAGGTGACAGCAGCAGCAGCCTCAAGCCGGCGTAATTGAGGCCATGCGCCGAGACGTCTTGTACATCTTGCCCTGCACAACGACCTCATCCTGCGTGCGCCGGGACACGCCTTCCGGCTCCCCCGTGTCGGGATTGACGTCGTATTTCGGAAAATTCGGCGAGGAGATGTCCTTCTGCCGTCTTGCGCCCCGAACCGCCGCCCATGAGGAAACAATGTACGCGCCCCGCCTGGGCGGAGCCCGTTTCGGCCGGATTCGACGTGACGCTTGTCAACGAACCGATGGCGATCGACCAGAAACACCCGCCGATCATCCTGCCGCCATTCGCCGAATCCTTCACCCATTCCGTCGTCTTTGCGATGATCGAGGAGGCGCCCCCGAGCATTGCGGGCAACAATTCATCGAGAAGCCCATCGCCATGCTCGGCGGCTTTTTGAGCATGAAGATCCCTCTGGTTTGGGGGAGGGGGTATCGAATGCTGTGGCATTGATACGAGATGCCTATGCGTCCGGCACGAGAAGCAATAGAATTATGCCGCGTCATCACTGTCCTGCCGAACGAAGTGTTTGCCGACCCCGAGAGAGTGCGCCATGACCACGCTGAAACGCCCCATCGAGCCCATGCCGGATTTCGTTGACTCCGCTCTTGCGGAAGCGAAGCTCAAGGGAGCCTATGCATCCCGCCCGCCCTATCAGCGCAACGATTATCTGCGCTGGATCAACAGTGCGAAGCGGGAAGAAACGAAGCAGAAGCGGCTGCAGATCATGCTCAGCGAACTGACCGCCGGGTCGGGCTATATGGGCATGCCCTGGGCGCAGAAATGACGGTTGTCATCCGTCTCGCTTCCGCCGCTAGCCGCAATCCGGCGCGATGGGCCGGGACGTGACTTCCTCCGGCGCACAGCGCCCGTGATGTTCGGGTCTCACGCCCAACAGCCTGTCTCTCCGAAAACGGTTCCTCCCCACCGGAAGAGCGGCAACCGAGTCCACCGCCCGGCACCTGACCGGCGGATGCCCCGGCAGCCGGATCTGTCCGCCGGTCGTTTTCTTCTCCCGCATGTCCTTGCTCCACGCTCCTAAAAGCGGCCTGCTTTTCCTGCGGCGCTGCCAAGTGTTAAATTGTCACTACAGCCTCGCGAGACACGCTCTCAAACGGGAAGCGTTACCCGCACCGTCCGGACAAGCTCGGTACACCTGACCTTCAAGACTGCTTCGTCGTCTTTTCAGCCGTTACGCTTGAACTGGAACTCACACGACCGGATAGCCCTCCGAGACCGGCTTGCTTCTGCAAAAGGTAAATGAATATTTGGATTTTTCTTAACATGGGGCGTCAGTATTATTGAGAATTTCGATTGATCTCTGGGTAATTTTTGAATTTATACCAGCTATTTTCAGAGGTGTATGCGCCGAGAATTTAATCTTCCTCTAGGAATTTTGCTTTTATTATTTCTACTATGCGAGATCATTAACATTGTGAATGTGCAGAGGCGTGAGGATTTCATGACACACCTCAAAAATTATTTTTAGAAACAAGTTTTAATTGTTGAATTTACTTTTTCTTTCTTGTACCACCATCCGCATTAGTGACAATATTTCAGTCACTTGGTCGTAGCAAAGTGGCGGCATAATTCGCCAGAGAACGAATGCCGGGGACTACATATGCGTTTTGCCGTTTTCTTGATGATGGCCGTTTCGTGTTTTTCGTATTCAGCCTTGGCCCAGACCCTGACGCTCAAGGAAGCGGTCAGGATTTCTGCTGACAGTCATCCGAAGGTTCTGGAAGCGACCAGCGACTACAGGATCGCAGCCGCGCGCCTGCGCCAGTCGACCGGCCGTTACGCTCCGACCCTGGACGCGACCGGCACGATCGGCCCGCAATTCGTCGACAAGCCGAACTCGCTTGCGGTCGACGATAACAGGGAATGGAAAACCCAGCGCCAGGCGGAAGTCTCCGCGAGCCTCGTGCTTTTCGACGGGTTCAACCGGGCAAACGACGTCTATGCCCGTATCGCCAATCTGAACGCCTCGTCCTACGCCATTCTGGACCGGACCGAGCAGATCGCGCTGGCGGCCGTCGAGGCCTATGTCGACGTTCTCCGCCACCGCAACATTCTGGTCATCGCCCAGAACAACGTCGCCAATCATCAGTCCTATCTGTCGCAAATCAACAGATCCTACGAAAACGGCGGCGCGACCAGCGGCGACGTGGCCCAGGCCCGGGAACGCCTGCGTGCGGCGGAGAAGGTGATTTCGGACGTACATCAGGCCGTCGGGCTGGCCAATGCGAAATTCGCCGCGATCGTCGGGCGCGAGCCGCAGCGTCTCAAGATGCCGTCCAATCCGAAAAACCTGCCTTCCTCCGTCGGTCAGGCCATTGCCACCGCGCGGTCGAACCATCCTGCCCTGAAATCGGGTGAGATGGCCGTCGAGCAGAGTGAATTCGAGCGGCAGCAGGCCAAGAGCGCCTATCTGCCGACCCTCAGCCTCGACGGCAGCGCTTCAATCGGTGAAGACGTGGGTGGAACCTCCGGCGTGGACAATGAGTTCTTTGTCGGCATGCGCATGTCCTGGAACCTGTTCGACGGCGGCATCAAAAACGCCCGGGAGCGCGAACGGATCGAGCAGGTGGCCTTGCGCAAACACCAGCTTGACCAGGCCCGGCGCGACGTCGATCTGGCGGTTCGCGATGCCTGGGTGAAGAAAACCACCGTCGACGAGCAGGTTCGCGACCTGAGGGCCCAACTGTCCGAAGCGCAGGGCATGGTCGACGCCTTCAAGCAGGAGTATGAAGTCGGCACGCGCAGCTATTTCGACCTGATGACGGCGGAAAGCAACCGGTTCAACATCCGGATCGAACTGTCGAGTGCGCAATCGATCGCACAATTTTCGCGCTACCAACTGCTGGGCGCCACCGGCAGGCTGCTCGACTATTTCGGTATCGCGCCGCCCGAAGGCGGTGAAATCGTATCGCAGCCGGACAATGCGCTCGGTTTCGCCCTGTCCAACGGGGTTGTGATCAAACCTCTGAACTAGCCCTCTGGCTTTGCCACCTCGATGAAAACCGCACCAGGCCAGGTACAATTGACTTCCCGGTTTCAGGGAAACGGTCAGCCGGATGCCGAGAACACACCGTCCGGCGGGCCACAGGAGCAAGACGGGCGGGAGACGGTGGCGGCAATCGGCCTGCTCGAATGCCTGGTCCATGTCGCCCGGATCCACGGCCTGCCGGCCAATCCGCCGGAAATCCGGGAAGGACTGCCCGCTGCAAAGGAAGGACTCCCCTTCTCCTACATGGCCGAGGCGGCGGCGAGGATCGGGCTCGCCAGCAAGTCCGAAGCCCGCTCGCTTACCGGCATACCGGCTGTAACCTTTCCGGTCATCGTCGTTCTGAAAGACGGCAGTTGCGCCGTTTTGAAGGAAAGGCAGGGGGGCAGGCTCGTTCTTTATGTCCCGGCTCCCGTCGAAGGAACGCGAACTGTCCGGCTCAAGGATCTGGCCGCCGACTACGGCGGTGTCTGCATCTTCCTCACCCCTGACGAAGATGCCCTGCCGCCTCAGGAGCCGGGGGCACCTGCCGGCACAAGGACTGGCAAGGGGGCGGGGAACTGGTTCTGGCCGGCTGTGCGGACGTTCTGGCCAAACTATCTTCAGGTCGCCCTGTGCGGCCTTCTGGTGAATGTTCTGGCGCTGGCGACACCGCTCTTCACCATGAATGTCTACGACCGGGTCATTCCGAACCTCGCCATTCCGACGTTGTGGACCCTGACCCTCGGTGTCGGCCTTGCGCTCCTCTTCGACTTTTTCCTGAGGCTCTTGCGCACCAGTATCGTCGACCAGACCGGACGGCGGGTCGACATGGCGATTTCCGGACGTCTGTACGACCACCTGCTGAGCCTGAAGCTGCACGCGAGGCCGTCTTCTTCCGGAAATCTTTCCAACCAGATCCGGGAATTCGACTCCGTCCGGGACCTGATCACCTCCAACACGGTGATCGCCCTTCTGGACATCGTGTTTATCGGCCTGTTTCTCTATGTGATCTGGCAGCTCGTTGGCCCTCTCGCCTATGTGGTCACGGCGGCCGTGCCGCTGGTACTGTGCATCACGATCCTCTGCCAGCTGCCGCTCGACCGGGCCATGCAACGCTCCCTTCAGGACAGCGGTCGCCGCCATGGATTGCTGTTCGAGACGCTTTCGGGTCTCGAAACGGTGAAATCGACGGGTGCCGGGTCCTGGCTCCGGCGCAGATGGGACCGCAACGTCGCCCTGTCGGCACGGTCGTCGGCCAATGCGCGCTTCTGGAACGGGCTGGCCTTTTCCTTCCTCACGACGGTCCAGCAGGGCACGTCCATCATCGTGACCGTCTGGGGCGTGTTCCTGATCCTCCAGGGCGAGATCACCATGGGAGCGGTGATCGCGACGAACATCCTGTCAGGCCGCGTCCTCGCCCCCCTGGCCAACGTCGCCCAGACGATGGCCCGCCTGTCCCAGGCCCGTACAGCCATTGGCAGCCTCAACAGCTTCATGTCGCTTCCCACAGACCGGAAGGAAACCGGAGCGGCCCTGCCACGGCCGGCCGAAGGCGCCGCGCGCCTGACGGTCAAGGACGTCACGGTCGCCTATCCGGGACAGGCCGTGCCGGCGCTCGACAAGGTCTCCTTCCAGGCAGGGGCGGGCGAACGGATCGGCATCATCGGCCTGGTCGGGGCCGGCAAGTCGACGCTAGGGCGCGTCGCCTGCGGCCTGATCGATCCCTCTGAGGGCCATGTCCTGATCAACGGCATCGACAGCCGGCAGTTCGGACCGGCGACCCTCCGGCGTGCGATCGTCTATTGCGGGCAGGAGCCGGACATCTTTTCCGGAACCGTGCGGGACAACCTCATCATGGGCCGTCCCTTCGCGGACGACACCGACATCATGGAGGCGGTGCAGAAATCGGGTCTGGACCGGCATGTGGCCCAGAACCAGAAAGGTCTGGACATGCCGGTGCTGGAACGCGGCCGCAATCTGTCCGGCGGCCAGCGTCAGGCCATCGCGCTTGCGCGCATATTTCTCTCGGCACCGCCGTTCCTCTACCTCGACGAACCCTCGGCAGCCATGGACAAAGGAGCGGAAACCGCCCTGATGACCCATCTTGTGAGCCTGTCCCGCCAGGGCACAGCGCTCCTGATCGCCACGCACAAGGACAGCGTCCTGCGTCACGTCGACCGGATCCTGGTGCTCGACCGGGGCAAGCTGGCCATGGACGGCCCGAGAGACCAGGTGCTCCAGAAACTGTCTTCGCTGCCGGCGCAGGGCAAAAAGGTGCAGGCGGATGCCGGACAAGGTTGAGGAACGCTTCGCCAACGACGTCCGCCAGGCCCTGATCCGGCCTTCCGGGCGCAAGACGTGGCTGTTGCTCGCAACGCTGCTGGCCCTGCTGGCCCTGGCCTATATCTGGGCCACGACCACGGTGCTGGAGGAAGTGGCACGCGGCGACGGCAAGATCATTGCCGCGCAGAACAATCAGGTCGTTCAGTCCCTGGATCCCGGGATCATCTCGCAATTGCTCGTCAAGGAAGGCGATCTGGTCAGCCGGGACCAGGTCATGATGCGCATCGACGATACGGCGGCCCTCTCCGAACTGGGCGAAGTCGAAGAGCGCATCGGTTATCTGACCGCCCAGAAGGTGCGCATCGAGGCGGAGGTGTCCGGGTCCGAACCGGATTTCGCAGACCTGCGGGACGTTCCGGAAGCGATCATCCAGAGCGAGCGCAGCCTCCTGCAGAGCCGCCGGGATGCGCTCGCCCAGGAGGTCGGCATCGCTGAGGAACAGAAGCGCCAGCGCAGCCTGGAGCGCGAAGAGACGCTGCTGAAGATTTCCGAGGCGGAAAACGCTCTGGAGCTGTCGCAGGAGGAACTCGAGGTCGCCCGGAAGCTGAAGGAAAGCCGGGCCATGCCGGTGCTGGAGTTCATCAAGCTGGAGCGTCAGGCCCAGCAGGAAAAGCGCGAACACACCATCCTGAAGGCGACGCTGCCCCGTATCGAAGCCTCGATCCGCGAGGCCGATCAGAAAATCGCATCGCTTCACTCCTCGTTTCTTGCCAAGGCACGCGAGGAATACACGAAGATCCTGAGCGAACTGGCGGTGCTTTCCGAAACCATCCGGCAATTGCGCGACAAGGTCGGGCACACGGTTCTGCGGGCGCCGGTCGACGGGATCGTGAACGCCATTCCCCTGAAGACCATCGGTGCGGTCATCAGCCCCGGCGAAACCCTGATAGAGATCGTTCCGGTCAACGATACGCTCCTGGTGGAGGCCCGCATCCGGCCGCAGGACATTGCCTTCATCCATCCGGGTCAGGACGCGCGCGTCAAGGTCACGGCCTATGACTACACGATCTATGGAGACCTGGAAGCAAAAGTAGAACGTATCAGTGCGGACTCTATTCGAGATGAAGAAGGTCATGTGTATTACAAGGTTATACTTAAAACAAATAAAATGAATCTTGGAAAGGATACGGAAAATTTACCAATTATTCCGGGAATGATTGTTTCAACCAATATTTTAACCGGGAAGAAAACGGTTCTGGACTATTTGCTAAAGCCAATCGAAAAGGCGCGTTGGGAAGCACTGCGCGAAAGATAGTGCCCTGCCGCGCCCAAAACAGGCGTGGCAATGGTATTCGGTATTCCTTCCAAACGGCGGCTTGCCCGGGCAGGCCTGCTTGTCCTGGCGGTGTCGGCGGCGCAACCCGCGCCGGCACAACCCTTGTTCGACCCCGTCAACCTGTCGGCTCCGCTGCTGGCGATCGGGAACATGCCGTCCTTCCGCGGCAGCCCGCGGTCCCTGCCGCTGCACAGCGTTTCGCTCGGAAACCCCGCACACGCACCCGAAAAACGGACTGTCCTTGAAAAGCAGCCCGAAGGCATGTCTCTGACCCGCCTTCTGGAACGGCAGTCGGAAGGGCACGCGAAACCGCATGCGCCGGAGTTGCCGCGCCTTGCCGAAAAGTGGCGGGAGATGAATGCGCGGATCGAACACGATCTGTTCGAGCTTACCTCCTGCGAGGCCCTCTCTTGCAACGCCGGAGACTTGGCGCTCATAGCCTCCCGGATAGGCCGGCTGCGGAAGATGCCGGAGGCCGAGCGGGCCGCTCTTGTGAAACGCCTGATCGACCGCCAGGTTTCCTACCGGCCGGATGCGGACGGGGCGGATCGGTGGTCTTCGCCGTTGAGCACGCTGCTACGAGGCTACGGCGACTGCGAGGATTTCGCTTTCCTCACCTATGCACTCCTGCGTCATGCCGGCTTCCCGCCGGACGCGCTTTCCATCCACATCCTGCAGAACCGCAGCACCGGCAGCGGTCATGCCCTTCTCCAGCTGCGTCTCGGCACCGGCAGCAGCGTCGTCTTCGACAACCGGAAACGGCGCCTGACCGGTTCCATCGATCCGGTTTACCGTCAGGTCGCGCTCGTGGCGAACGGCGTTTTTTCTCCGGCGCCGGCCGGAAACTTCGCGAACCGGCCGTCGACGCCGCAATTCGGCGGCAGGACGGCGAGATCTCCGCAGCCCCGCCACTGGTCGAATCCCGCCCTCATTCCGGTCCGGGCAGCGATGATCAGCCAGCTAGCGCAATCGCGGTGACTTCATTCACGGCGGTTGCCGCATCGGCCGCCAGGGTCTCCGACGGCCCGGCAACATCCGCGTTGAAGCCGAATTCGACGAATTCCACCGTCCCGCCGCTCTCCGTCGTGGCCGTGCCGTGCGAGGCGACCTGGACACCGTCCACGGCCTCGTCCACGGCAAAAGCCGAGAGATCGATTTCGGCGATGCCATGGTCGGCCAGGCCGAGCAGTTCCCCGGCATCCGTGATCCCGTCGCTGTCGGCATCCACCCAGAGCGAAATCTCGGAGAAATTCTCGTCCGCCGCACTGATCAGGCCGTCGCCGTTGCTGTCATAGCTGGCAAGGGCTTCGAGGCCCGAGGAGAAGTGCCCGCCGCCGAAGGCGAGCGAGAACAGTTCCGTGCCGTCCTCGATCGCACCCGACCCGTCCAGGTCGACGGCCAGCAGGCCGTCTTCGGGCGAGGTCCAGGCGCTCGCCACCCCGCCATCGATCTCGAAGGCAAAGTCTTCGGACGGGGTGATGAAATAACTGCCGTCACCGTTCAGGTCGAAGGCAAGAGGATCGGATTCGATCAGGTAGTCGTAGCTATAGGTGGAGGAAATTTCCGGATCTCCGCCCAAATTGTCAACCCCATCCGTCGTGACCCGAACCTCAACATCGCTGATGAAGTAGTTCGAGTTCGAGGCGTTGTCGACCTCCGTCACGCCCGCTCCGGAAATGGCGAACTGAATTTCGAATTCGTCCGGCTCGCTGGATATATCTCCAGTGTAGTCCGTGACATAGGAACTGCTGAAATCGACCGAGACCTCCTGCGCGTCCACCGTCCCATAGGTATCGGTTTCGGCGTCGTAATAGCTGTAACTGATCTCGAAATCGATTGTCTCCGTCACATGATCGAAGTCGGCCTGCCCGTCGAAGGTCAGATAGACGGCCGTGGTCCAGTCGTCGTTGACGTCATAGGAGAAGGTTTGGTCGAAGCCGTCGTAGAAATCGCTATAACTGCCGGCATCGATCTCACCGCTACTCGTCGATGAGAAAGTACCCGCCCCCTCGACCGTCAGCGTGACTTCCGCCGTGTCCGTGCCGCCGTTGCCGTCGGAAACCGTGTAGGTAAAACTGTCCTCCAGCGTCTCGCCCTCGGACAGCATCTGAAGCGTCCTGGAGCCAGACGGATCGTATTCGACCTGGTCGACGGTGCCGTCGCCGTCGCTGTCGATCAGCGCCACCTCAGCGCCCAGATTACTGGTTGCGGAAACCGTTGTGATCGTCAGATCGTCCCCTTCGGCATCCGTATCGTTGTCAAGGAGATCGGCCATGTCGATCTGGATCGCCGTGTCTTCGTCGGTGAGCGGCTCGAAATAGCTCACGGGGTTGCCCTCGGCATCGAACCTCCGCGCCACGATGTCTTCGCCCGACGAGCCGTTGTCGGCGTCCCAGCTCTGAAAGGTGACGACGAAACCACCGTCTGCAAGCGCCGCGACGTCCGGCGCCTTTTGCGAACTCACCGTTCTCTCGTTCACCAGGAACTCGTCACCGACGGCGGTGCCGTCCGCATCGAAGATCTGCGCCTTGATGCCATTGCCCGACGTATCGGCCCCACCGTCCCAGCTTTGCCAGACGATGACGAAGCCGCCACCGGCAAGCGTGACGATACTTGGCACCTTCTGGGGACCGTTCGTTGCCGTATTGACCAGAAACTCGTCTTCGACAGGATTGCCGCTCGCATCGAAGATCTGCGCCTTGATGCTGGAGCTCGACGTGTCGACCTGATCCTCGTCGCTCTCCCAGGTGACGACGAAACCGCCGCCGACCAACCCCGCGACGCTGACAGCCGTCTGCTCACCGGAATATCCGGTGTTGACCACGAAATCGTCACCGACCGCCTCACCACTGGCATTGTAAATCCGCGCCTTGATGTCGAAGCCGGATCTGCCGTCCTGATCGGTCAGGCCGTTATCGCTCTGCCAGGTGACGACGAAACCGCCGCCGTCGAGCGCCTCGATACTGGGAGCCAGTTGCTCGCCAGTCGTTTCAGTGTTGACGGAAATCTCGCCGTCGACAGCCTCGCCGTCTGAATTGTAGATCTGCGCCTTGATGCCGCTGCCCGATGCGTCGTAGCCCTGCCAGGCGACCACGAATCCGCCGTCGTCGAGCGCCGTGATGCTGGGAACCGTTTGGCTGTCGGTCGTTTCCGTGTTGACCAGGAACTCATTGCCGACCGCAGCACCGCGGGCATCGAAGATTTGCGCCTTTATGCCGGTGCCTGAATCGTCGTCCCCGCCGTCCGCGCTCTGCCAGGCGACCACGAAGCCGCCATCGGCAAGCGCGGTGATGCTGGGAGCCTGCTGCGCCCCGGTTGTTGCCGTGTTGACCAGGAATTCCTCGCCGATGGCCAGGCCGTCGGCACTATAGACCTGTGCCTTGACGGCATAGCCCGACGCGTCGTCCGCACTGTATTGGCTCTCCCAGGTAATCACAAAGCCGCCACCGGTGAGCACCGTGATGCTGGGCTTGGTCTGATCGACGATGGTTTCCGAACTCACCAGAAATTCGGTGACCTCGTCGCCCAACAACAGATCGTCGACTGCCACCGGCGCGTCGTTCACGCCCTCGACGGTCAGCGTGACCTCCGCCGTGTCCGTGCCGCCATTGCCGTCGAAGACGGTATAGGTGAAGCTATCCTCCGCCGTTTCGCCTTCGGCGAGCGCCTGAAGCGTCTCGGAGCCGGTCGGGTCGTACCCGACCTCGTCATAGACGCCATCGCCATCGCTGTCGATCAGCGTCACCGTGGCGCCCAGGGCGCTGGTGGTTTCGACCGCCAGGACCGTCAGTGCGTCGCCCTCGGCGTCCGTATCGTCATCGAGGAGATCCGCGGTTGCGACGGTCGCGGTTTCGTCTTCGCTGACGGCAAGCGCCAGCGTGTCGTCCACCGCCACCGGCGCATCGTTTACACCCTCGACCGTTACCGTAACCTCGGCAGTATCCTCGCCGCCATTACCGTCGGAGACGGTATAGGTGAAAGTGTCCTCCGCCGTCTCGCCGGCGCCGAGCGCTGAGATCTCGTCGGAACCGGTCGGGTCGTACTCGATGTCGTCATAAACGCCGTCATTGTCATTATCGATCAGCGTCACCGTGGCGCCCAATGCGCTGAGGGCATCGACCGCAGTGACCGTCAGCTCGTCACCTTCGGCATCCGTATCGTTTTCCAGCAGATCCGCTGTATCGATGGTAGCCGTCCCGTCCTCGCTGGCGAGTTCCTGCATGAGAAGAACAGACGTGTCCGATATCTCCTGGCTCGGCCCGCTTTCGCCGTAGACCGTGCCGTCGGACCCGACGTAGAAACCGTCTTCGTTGCGGACAAAGGTGTAGGCGGCGCCGGCAAGTTCATCATCTCCATAGGACCCTACGACGATCACCGCGCCATCCCAGGATACGGAGACCGAAGCACCGAAGTAATCGTTTGCCTCGCCATCGGCGGCCGTCAGTTTGGCGACCTGGTTGCCATCGGCATCGAACACATAGACCGAGCCGGAACTGGACCCGTTGTCGTCATCGCCCGCAGCGCCGACGACAATCGTTGAGCCATCCATCGAAATTGCCACAGCACCGCCGAAGACATCGCTTGCCTGTCCGTCACTTGCCGTGAGTTTGGCGATCTCGTTGCCGTCAACATCGAAAATATAGGCCGACCCGGAATAAAGACCATTTTCGTTATCGCCGTGAGCGCTGATGACAATGGTGCCGTTCGCCGAAACCGCCACCTCGGAACCGAATCTGGAGGCTTCATAGGCGTCATCGGAGGTGAGCTTGGCGATCTGGTTGCCGCCCGCATCGAATAGATAAACCGCACCGGAGCCCTTCGTGGAAGCGCCGACAACAATGACCGAACCGTCTGCGGAAATCCCGACCGAGGCGCCGAACAAGGAACTCGATTCAGGATCGTCCGGCTGCAGTTTGGCGAGCTGGTTGCCTTCGGCATCGAACACATAGGCCGAACCGGAATTATTGCCGGCGACGTCGTCCTGGTATGCGCCGACGACTATGACCGAACCGTCCTCCGAAACCGCAATCGAGTTCCCGAAAGTATCGTAGTTACTGCCGTCATCCGCCGTCAGTTTGGCAAGCTGGTTACCGTCGGCATCGAACACATACGCCGAACCGGAAGCGTTCCCGTTGTCGTCATCGGTTACCGCTCCCACGACGATGGTCGAGCCGTCCGCGGACACGGCAACAGACCAGCCGAATGCATCGTCATCAGCTCCATCGTCTGCGGTCAGTTTGGCAATCTGATTGCCCTCTGCATCGAATACATAGACCGAGCCGGAACGATTTCCGTTATCGTTGTCGGACAGCGGGGCAGCGACGACAATCGTAGTGCCATCCGCCGAGACCACTGTCGAAGTGCCGAACCCATCGTTCTCCGCGCCATCGCTTGCCGTCAGCTTCGCAGCAGCCGCCGTCAGTTCGACGGTGAGTACCGGCATGTCGTCGGCCGCGACGGGGTCGTCGTTCACGCCGCCGACCACCACGGTGACCACCGCCGTATCCGTGCCGCCGTTCTCGTCGGAGACGGTATAGGTGAAGGTATCCTCCACTATCTCGCCCTCGCCGAGCGCCTGGATTTCGTCGGAACCGGTCGGGTCGTACTCGATTTCGTCAAAGACGTTGTCGCCATCGTTGTCGATCAGCGTCACCGTGGCGCCCAGGGCGCTGGTAGCATCGACCGCCGTCACCGTCAGCTCGTCGCCGTCGGCATCCGTGTCGTTCTCCAGAAGATCGGCCGTGTCGATTTCAAACACGCTGTCTTCGTCCGTGATGGGCTCGTAATAGCTGTAGGGATTGCCCTCGGCATCGAACATCGCCGCCTTGATGCCACTGCCGTCATCGTCTTCGCTTTCCCAGGTGACCGCAAAACCGCCATCGGCAAGCGCCGTGACCGCAGGAAGCGATTGGGCGCCATCCGTTTCCGTGTTGATCAGGAACTCGTCGCCGGCAGCAGTGCCGTCCGCAGCGAAGATCCGCGCCTTGATGCCGCTTTCCGACTCGTCCTCCTTACCGTCGAAGCTGTACCAGGTAACGACAAAGCCCCCGCCGGCAAGCGCCGTAACGCTCGGCGAGCCTTGCAATTGAAACTCTTCCGAATTGATCTGGAATTCATCGCTGGCAGGAGTGCCGTCGGCATCGAAGATCCGTGCCTGGATGCTCGAAATAGACGTGTCGCCCTGAGTGTTGTCGCTCTCCCAGGTGACGACGAAACCACCGCCGGCGAGCGCCGTGACGCCGAGACTGTATTGCGCAAAAGATGTTTCGGAATTGACCAGGACCTCCCCGCTGGCAGGAGTGCCGTCGGCCTCGAAGATCCGTGCTATTGTGCCTTTATAAGTAGAACTGCCCTCCCTGCTAATCCATGTGACGACGAATCCGCCATCGGCCAGTTCTGTAACGGTGGGAGAATATTGGCTCCCATCCGTTTCCGTGTTGACCAGGAACTCGTCGCCGGCAGCAGTGCCGTCGGCATCGAAGATCCGCGCCTTGATGCCGGATTCCGACGTGTCCACCTGACCGTCATAACTCTGCCAGATGACTACGAAGCCGCCACCGGCGAGCGCGGTAACACTGGAATCAATTTGGCTCTCATCCGTCACCGAATTGACCGGGAACTCCACGTCGGCGGCATCGCCGTTGGCATCGAAGATCCGTGCCTTGATCCCGGTTTCCGACGTGTCCACCTGACCGTCATAACTCTCCCAGGTAACGACGAAACCGCCATCGGCGAGTGCGGTGATGCTGGGGAGGCTTTGGGAATTGGACGTTTCCGTGTTGACCAGGAACTCTTCGCCGGTGGCGTTGCCGTATGCATCGTAGATCTGCGCCTTGATGTCGTTGACCGAGGTGTCGTCCGCGCTTTGCCAAACGATCACATAGCCGCCGCCTGCGAGCGTGGCGATAACCGGATAACTTTGCGCATCGCTTTGTTCCGTGTTGACCAGAAACTCGGAGACGGTGATCTCGTCTCCCGCGAACACATCGTCCACCGCCACCGGCGCGTCGTTTACCCCCGTAACCGTCAGCGTGACATCCGCAATGTCCGTGCCGCCATTGCCGTCGGAGATCTGGTAGGTGAAGCTGTCCTCCACCGTCTCGCCGGCGCCGAGCGCCTGGAGTTCGTCGGAGCCGGTCGGGTCGTAATCGATCTCGTCATAGACGCCGTCATCGTCACTGTCGATCAGCGTCACCGTGGCGCCCATCTCGCTGGTTGTCTTGACCGCCGTGATCGTCAGCGCGTCGCCATCGGGGTCGGAGTCGTTTTCGAGCAGGTCCGCCGTGTCGATCTGAAGCGCGGTGCCCTCGTCCGTGGCCAACTCGGAATAGCTGTAGGGATTGCCTTCCGCATCGAACATCGCCGCCTTGATGCTAGAACCGTCATCGTCCGCCAGCTCGTCCTCACTTTCCCAAGTGACCACAAATCCGCCATCGGCGAGCGCCGTGACCGCCGGGTCACCCTGGCTGTCATCCGTGACCGTGTTGACCAGGAACTCCTCTCCGACGGCGTTGCCGTCCGCATCGAAGATCTGCGCCTTGATGCCGGTTTCCGACGTGTCGTCCTGGCCATCCGAGCTCTTCCAGGTGACCACGAAACCGCCACCGGCAAGCGCCGTGACGACCGGATCGCGTTGGGAAGACTCGGTTTCAGAGTTGACCAGGAATTCCTCGCCGACGGCAGTGCCGTCCGCATCGTAGATCTGCGCCTTGATTCCGGAACCGGACGTGTCGTCCTGGCCGTCCAAGCTCCACCAGGCGATCACGAAACCGCCATCGGCGAGCGCCGTGATGCTGGGGCGGCTTTGGTGGCTGTTCGTCTCGGTGTTGACCAGGAATTCCTCGCCGACGGCAGTGCCGTCCGCATCGAAGATCTGCGCCTTGACGCTGGCATTCGACGTGTCGTCCTGACCGTCGTAGCTTTCCCAGGCGATAACGAAACCGCCACCGGCAAGCGCCGTGACCGACGAATTGAGCTGATCCGCTTCCGTGACCGTATTGACCAGGAATTCCTCTCCAACGGCGGTGCCGTCCGTGTTGTAGATCCGCGCCTTGACACCATACAGGAACGCGTCGTCCTGACGGTCGTTGCTTTCCCAAGTGACGACAAAACCGCCTCCGGCAAGCGCCGTGACGACCGGATCGCCCTGGGAAAACTCGGTTACGGAGTTGACCAGGAATTCCTCGCCGACGGCAGTGCCGTCCGCATCGAAGATCCGCGCCTTGATGCTACTCCTCGACGTGTCATCCTGACCGTCGTAGCTATCCCAGGCGATAACGAAACCGCCATCGGCAAGCGCCGTGATGCTTGGGGAGTTCTGATCATCATTCGTTCTTGTGTTGACCAGGAACTCCGCACCGACAGCGGTGCCGTAGGCATCGTAGATCTGCGCCTTGATGCCATTACCCGATCCGTCGTCCTGATCGTCCTCGCTCTCCCACACGATCACATAACCACCGCCTGCGAGCGCCGCGATGCTCGGCTCTTCCTGGTCATTGGCCGTTATCGTGTTGACCAGGAATTCGGAGACCGCGGTCTCGTCTCGCACAAGCAGATCGTCGACCGCCACCGGGTTATCGTTCGCGCCCTCGACCGTGACCGTGACTTCCGCCGTGTCCGTGCCGCCGTTGCCGTCGGAGACGGTGTAGGTGAAGGTGTCCTCCACCGTCTCGCCCGCGCCAAGCGCCTGTAGTTCGTCTGAGCCGGACGGGTCGTAACCGACCTGGTCATAGATGCCGTCGCCATCAGTGTCGATCAGCGTCACCGTGGCGCCCAGATCGCTGGTCGCATCGACCGCGATCACGGTCAGCGCGTCGCCCTCCGGATCCGTGTCGTTTTCCAGAAGATCCGCTGTGTCGATCGTGGCGGTCTGATCCTCGCCGACGACAAGCGCCTCTTCGAGGCCAAGCGATGGGTCGACGGTTTCGCCCGTCGGCCCGTTTTCGTCGTAGACCGTGCCGTCGGCGCCGACATAGTCGCCGTCCTCGTTGCGGATAAAGGTATAGGCCGCGCCCGCCTTGGCATCCCGTTCGCCGGCCGCGCCCACGACGATCATGGACCCGTCCCCGGACACCGAGACGGATCCCAGTCCATCGCGGGACTTGCCGTCATAGGCCGTTAGCTTGGCGATCTGGTTGCCCTCGGCGTCGAACACGTAGACCGCGCCGTCATCGAGAGCGTTGTTGTTGTTGTTGGGAGCGCTGACGACAAAGGTCGAGCCGTCCGCCGACATCGCAACAAAGGAGCCGAATTCGTCACTTCCCGTGCCGTCGCTCGCCACCAGTTTCATCTCGGTGTAACCGCCGGAGCCGTCCGCCGTGTAGACATAGACTGCGCCGGTTTCATCCCCGTCATCATCGAGACCGTCCAAAGCGCCGACGATAATGGTCGAGCCGTCCGCGGAGACCGCAACCGAATAGCCGAACTGCTCGCCTGCCGCGCCGTCTTCCGCAGTCAGCTTGGCGATCTGATTGCCATCGGCGTCGAACACATAGACCGCGCCGGTATCGTCCTCGTCGCTGTCACCTGTCTGCGCCCCGACAACGATGGTCGAGCCGTCCGCGGAGACCGCGACCGACGTGCCGAATTTATCTCCTGCCTCGGCGTCTTCCGGCACCGGTTTGGCGATCAGGTTGCCGACCGCATCGAACACGTAGACCGCTCCGAAACCGCTCTCCTTGTCTTCAGCCCCGACGACAATGGTCGAACCGTCGGCTGAGATCGCGACGGAAGAGCCGAAAAAGTCGCTTGCCTCGCCGTCGTCCGCGGTCAGTTTGGCGATCTGGTTACCCTCGGCGTCGAATACGTAGACCGACCCTGAAAAAGTACCGTTGTCGTCGTCGCCGCTGGCACCCGCAACGATGGTCGAGCCGTCCGCGGAAATCGCGACCGAACCGCCGAGAAATGCAAAATCGGTACCGTCCTCCGCCGTCAGCTTGGCAATCTGGTTGCCCTCCTCGTCGAACAGGTAGACCGAGCCGGAGGCATTGTAGGTGTCGCCTTCGCCGATAGCGCCGATGGCAATGGTCGAGCCGTCCGCGGAAATCGCGACCGACTTGCCGAATGTGTCTCTGACCGCGCCGTCGTCCGCCGTCAGTTTCGCAGCCGTCGGCACCGGGCTCACGGCAAGGACAGGTGTGTCGTCCACCGCCACCGGAGCGTCGTTCACGCCCTCGACGACCACCGTGACGGTCGCCGTGTCCGTGCCGCCGTGGCCGTCGGAGATCGTGTAGGTGAAGGTGTCCTCCACCGTCTCGCCGGCGCCGAGCGCCTGAAAGTCTTCAGAGCCGGTCGGGTCGTAATCGACCCGGTCGTAAACGCCGTTGCCGTCGGTGTCGATCAGCGTTACAGACGCGCCCAGCTCGCTGGTCGCGGAAACCTCGGTAACCGTCAGCGCGTCGCCGTCGGGATCGCTGTCGTTTGCGAGCAGGACCGCCGTGTCTCTTGAAAGAACCGTGTCTTCGTCGGTGGCGATCCCGGTCACGGCGACGGGATTACCTTCCGCATCGAAGATCCGCGCCTTGATGCTGCTTTGCGAGGTGTCCTCCTGACCGTCACCGCTTTCCCAGGTGACCACAAAGCCGCCATCGGCGAGCGCCGTGATGCTGGGGCGGCTTTGGGCGTTCTCGGTAACCGAGTTGATCAGAAATTCATCGCCGATAGCTGTGCCGTCCGCATCGAAGATCCGCGCCTTGATGCCACTGGAAGACGGATCGTCCTGACCGTCACCGCTCGCCCAGGTGACCACGAAGCCGCCACCGGAAAGCGCCGTGATGCTGGGAAGGATTTGAGCTAAACGCGTGACCGAGTTGACCAGGAACTCGTCGCCGACAGCAGTGCCGTCCGCATCGAAGATCCGTGCCTTGATGCCGCCCCCCGACGAGTCGTCCTGACCGTCGTAGCTCTGCCACACGATAACAAAACCGCCATCGGCGAGCGCCGTGATGCTGGAAGAATATTGGTCATCGTCCGTCACCGAGTTGACCAGGAACTCCTCGCCGGCAGCAGTGCCGTCCTCTTCGAAGATCCGCGCCTTGATGCCGTACCCGGACGAGTCGTCCTGATCGTCGCTACTGTCCCAGGTGACCACGAAACCGCCACCGGAAAGCGCCGTGATGCTGGGAGTATATTGGTTTCCAACCGTTACCGAGTTGACCAGAAATTCCTCGCCGGCGGCAGTGCCGTCCGCATCGAAGATCCGTGCCTTGATGCCATAGCCCGACGGATCGTCCTGACCGTCGTAGCTCTCCCAGGTGACTACGAAACCGCCACCGGAAAGCGCCGTAATGCTGGAATAAAGCTGGTAGTCATCCGTCACCGAGTTGACCAGGAACTCCTCGCCGGCAGCAGTGCCGTCCGCATCGAAGATCCGTGCCTTGATGCCATAGCCCGACGGGTCGTCCTGACCGTCGTTACTCTGCCAGGTGACTACGAAACCGCCACCGGAAAGCGCCGTTACGCTCGGACGACGCTGGTCCTCATCCGTGACCGAGTTCACCAGGATCTCCCAACCGGCGGCGTTGCCGCCGCTATCGAAGATCTGCGCCTTGATGCCGTTATCCGACGTGTCGTCCTCACCGTCGTCGCTCTGCCATACGATGACAAAACCGCCACCGGCAAGCGTCGCGATCGTGGGTGCGGTTTGAAAATAAAGCGTTTCCGTGTTGACCAGGAACTCGGACGTGTCGTCTCCCGCGGCTTGATCGTCCACCGCTACCGGCGCATCGTTTTCCCCCGTAACCGTGACCGTGACGGTCGCCGTATCGGTGCCGCCGTTGCCGTCGGTAACCGTGTAGGTGAAGGTGTCCTCTGCCGTTTCGCCTACCGCAAGGCTCTCGAACTGGCCATTCGGATCGTAGCTGAAGGTGCCGTCGCCGTTATTCGTCACCGTGCCGAGCGTACCGGTTGCACCGACCGAATAGGTCAGGGCATCGCCGTCGACGTCCGATGCGCCGGCCGCGACGACCAGGCTCCCGTTTTCCGAGACCGTTGCCGCGACGTCTTCTGCAACCGGCGCGTCGTTTTCCCCCTCGACCGTCACCGTAACCGTCGCCGTATCCGTGCCGCCATTGCCGTCGGAGATCTGGTAGGTGAAGGTATCCTCCACCGTTTCGCCGGCGCCGAGCGCCTGGAGTTCGCCGGAGCCGGTCGGATCGTAGTCGACCTCGTCATAGACACCGTCGCCGTCGCGATCGATCAGCGTCACAGTAGCGCCCATCTCGCTGGTCGCGGAAACCGCCGTCACCGTCAGGTCGTCGCCATCGGGATCCGAGTCGTTTTCAAGGAGATCGGCCGTGTCGATCGTGGCGGTTTCGTTCTCGCCGACGGCAGAGGTTTCCTCCACTGCCAGGACGATCGAGGTGTCGGCGGTTTCCAGCGTCGCTCCGTTTTCGTCATAGACCGTGCCGTCGGGCCCGACATAGTCGCCGTCCTCGTTGCGCACGAAGGTCTGGAGGGAACCCTCGTCGCCTGCCCATATGCCGATTGAGATAACCGCGCCATCTGCGGACACGGAAAGGGGCGAACCGAAAACATCGTACAGCGCATCGTCACTGGCCGTCAGCTTGGCAATCTGGTTGCCTTCGGCGTCGAACACATAGACCGAACCGGGCGCGTTGCCGTTGCCGTCATCGCCCGGCGCTCCGACGACAATGGCCGAACCGTCAGCGGAAACCGCGACCGACAAGCCGAAGAAATCTTGTGCCGCTCCGTCATTCGCCGCCAGCACCGTTTCCGAATAACTGCCGTCGCCCTGCAACGTGTAGATATAGACCGTGCCGGTCTGCTCCCCGTTCACCAATCCGCCCGGGGCACCGGCAACGATTGTCGAGCCGTCCGGCGAAATCGCGACCGAGAAGCCCAGAACGCCACCTGCGGAAACGTCGCTCGCCGTCAGTCGCGTCTGGGAATAACTGCCGTCGCTCTCCAGCCTGTAAACGTAGACGGCACCCGAAACATTGCCATACTCGTTATAAGGAGCGCCCGCGACAATCGCCGAACCGTCCGCCGACACCGCGACCGAGTGGCCGAAATAGTCATCGTCGTCAACGTAGTCCGCCGTCAGTTCTGTTTGCGAATAGCTACCGTCGGTCTGCAGGGTGAAAACGTGGATCGCACCTTCATCGCCAAGGTCGCTTGCGATGACGGTCGAACCGTCCGCCGAAACGGCAACGCTGGCGCCGAGATAGTCATATTCCTGACCGTCTTCCAGGGTCAGTTTCGTTTCGAAATAGCTGCCGCCGTCCCCCAGCCTGTAGACGTAGACCGCGCCGGTTTCGTCCTCGTTGCCGTCTTCGCCTGCCGCACCGACAACGATGACCGATCCGTCCGCGGAAACCGCGGCGGAAGTGCCGAAGACATCAGTTTCTTGGGCATCGCTCGCAGTCAGAATTGTGATTTGATTGCCGTTGGAATCGAAGACATAGACCGCGCCGGTATCGCTTTCCTCGCCATCGGACCAGGGGGCGGCGAGGACAATGGTGCTGCCATCCGCCGAGGCCGCGCTCCAATTGCCGTACAGAAAAACTTGAGTGCCATCGTCCGCTGCCAGCTTCACAGCCGCCGCCGTGTGCTCGACGGTAAGTGCCGGCGTGTCGTCCACCGCCACCGGCGCGTCGTTTTCCCCTTCGACCGTCACCGTGACGGTTGCCGTGTCGATGCCGCCGTTGCCGTCGGAGACGGTGTAGGTGAAGGTGTCTTGCGCCGTCTCTCCGACGGCAAGGCTCTCGAACTGGCCGTTCGGATTGTAGGTAAACGTGCCGTCGCCGTTGTTCGTCACGGTTCCGAGCGTGCCGGAGGTGTCGACCGCGTAGGTCAGGGCGTCGCCATCGCCGTCCGAAGCCTCGGCCGCAACGATCAGGCTCTCGCCTTCCGGGGTCGTTGCGGTGACGTCCTCGGCAACCGGCGCCGCGTTCTCCTCATCCGGAACGCCCGTGCCTGCGTCCCCTGCGCCGGAGCCGCCCGCGTCTTCTTCGATTTCCGTCGACAACCGTTCTTCCGGCACTTCGAACGGCTCTCTGTCCGGTTCCGGCAGGGATGAAAGCTGCAGGCGGTTGATGTCCACCGTCTCCAGATCCGCAACGTTCCCATCGAATTCGGTGATGACGGAATTTGCATTGGCGGACGTCTGCCGTGTGCCCTCGGCCAGCGAAAACGCGTCGTCGTTCTCTTCCAGTGCCTGTTGCAGCTCCAGGCCGTCCAACTGCCAGCCGGATCCCTCCAGAATTTTGCCGCTCTGCCCTTCGGTGTCGAAAAAACCGGTCAAGACGATCCGGAACTGGCCCGCCAGTTCCACGACCAGATCGTTTCCGTCTTTGTGGAAGACCGTTCCCTCCACCGGGAGCGACCGCAAGTCGATTACCTGCGCGTCGCGCACATCAAGCACCGGGCTTTCCCCCGCCGCCGGTTTGGTGACGGCAATCGCCTGACCGCCGGCCGATCCGTTTTCATTGCTGGACTGGGCCGGGATTTCAATAGCTTGCTGGTTTTCCATCGCAGTTGTAGAGCCTTAAACCGAAATTTTACCGCTTGTTAAGCAAGCAATATGGTGACTCTTCAAGTGCAGTCAATTTGAGTAATTAAATAATTGTTAGAGTTAACAGTAATTACTACGAATTTGAAAATAAAATACCAGTCAGTCATGAATATTTTTTACGTAAAGAAGGGCATTTAAATTATAGAAAAACATTAATTTCAGGCGGATACGCGATCTAAAGTTTAAGTTGTCATCGTCGCTTGTCAAAAATACGCAGTATGTATACCTATAAATTAATTTCAAAACTACATGCGAAGATCGCTTCTGGAGCAAAAATCCCGCCTTGCCCGACCGATAAGCGTTGGCCTTTTTCAGGACCGCAGAAACTGCCTCTGCGTCGATTTTGCAGCTCTTGGCCGGGCCTCGACCCGTTTACCTTAAATAAAATTTTATCGACCGGGACCCTAGGGGTCGTGACAGATGAACGCTTGACAGCGCCACAGAGAGGGTGGGCCACGCTTAAGGAGCGTGGAGGAAGGCACGCGGCGCATGTTCGACGACGCGCGACACGGAAGTGGCCCGGCCCTTATCGGGTTGGAGCTGGATCGCTCCTGAAGACGGAGAAACTGCGCGAAAGTGCGCCACCCTTCCCGCGACTTTGCTTCTTGATCTCAGCGGCTTTCTACAAACCACGGCCAAATCCTTATTCCCCACAGACCCTAGATGTGAATGCTCAACAGGTTGTTCTTTTCGAGAGCGGGGCGACCGAGAGGTGTTTGACCTTTTGTGCCGCCAATTGCTCTGCCGCCACTGGCACGATTGAGCGTTCCACTGCAGGAAGGCCGTTGCTTCCGCGGCGCTTCCGTGAGCCAAGCAGCTGCCTGGCACGCGAAAAGTCGCGTTCGCTAAATCGGTGGAATCTATAAGACGAAACTGGCGTGCCTGAGCGGAGAAACTTTGAACGCGGCGCGCTCGCACTCAAGTAGTCTGAAGGATGGAAGTGCAGGAGAAATGGCGCACCCGACAGGATTCGAACCTGTGACCTCTGCCTTCGGAGGGCAAAAGATTGCCTTCGCCGCGATATCCGAGAATATCCAAAACCGCGTATTTTCAATAGCTTATGAAGGATGTCTTTCGCCATCATGTCCAAATTTCGCCACTGATTTACGCTTGATTGGTTGCAATATGGTTGCAACAAAGATGAGCTCCAATGCCAAAACTCACAAAACGAGTGATCGAAGGTCTGACCTCAACCGGGGCAAGAACCGGTACAATATACTGGGACAGCGAACTTAAAGGGTTCGGCGTCAGGGTCTTTTCATCGGGCCTCAAAACCTTTGTCGTGAAGTTTCGCGCCCGAAGCGGGCGCCAGCGCTGGCTCAAGATTGGCACGTTCGGACCGCTGGCACCGGAGCGGGCTCGCGAACTCGCCAAGCTTGAGCTCGCTAAGGTCGTGGAAGGTCAGGACCCCGCCAGCGAACGGGACCAGCTTCGCGGGGCCGCAACGGTGGCCCAGCTCTGCGATCACTACATGGAAGCCGCAAGAGCCGGTCTGGTTCTTGGCCGGAAGGGGACGCCGAAGAAGGCGAGCACCCTGGCCACCGATGGTTCACGCATCGACGCCCACATCAAGCCATTGCTTGGCCACTTGAAGGCCGGCGAGGTAACACGCGCCGATATCGAGAGTTTCAAAGCCGGTGTCGTGACCGGCAAGACCGCCAGAGACAAAAAACTTGGACCACGGAGCCGGTCAATCGTCAAAGGCGGCAAAGGTGCCCTAACTCGGACGCTTGGACTACTGGGCGCAATTTTCGCCTGGGGCGTCGAGATCGGGCATGTCGATCACAATCCTGTTCGTGGCGTCCGCCGTTTCGCAGACAACCAGAAGAAGGCGCTGCTGACGGGACAGCAATACCATGCGTTGGCAGAGGCGTTGCATGCACTTGAACAAAAGCGGGACCGCCACGGGGAACCGATGCATAACCGAATGGGTATAGCTGGAATCCGCTTCATCGCGTTGAGTGGCGTCCGTCGCGGCGAATGTCAGAAACTGACCTGGGAAGAAGTTGATGCGGAAGGCACATGCCTTGCGATGGATAAAACAAAAACGGGGCAATCGTTGCGTCCGCTCAGTCGTGCAGCCTATGCCGTGATCGATGGCCTCGACCCGATCTCGGACTACGTGTTCGCTGCGGGACCGGAAGGAAATGGTTATCAAGGGTTACCCCAGCTGTGGCGTACGGTGCAGAAGACTGCGCGACAGGCTGCGGTGGTGGAAGCGAAAGCCCAAGGAGAACAGCCACCTGAGAACGGTCCGCTTGATGAAATAACGCTTCACAGCTTGAGGCACAGTTTCGCCGGCGTTGCAGAGGAGTTGGGCGCGTCAATCCCCACCATTGCGGCGTTGCTTGGTCACCGCCTCAGCGGGGTAACCGGTGGCTATATTTTGAAGCGTGTCGATGTCATGTTGATCGATGCCGTGAACCGGGTCGGCGACCACATTGCCATGATGATGCGCGGTGAGGCCCCTCAGACACAGATCATCCAGTTTCGTCCGAGGGGAAGGAAGGCGCGGTGTCCATCGACGGCGTCAGCTCGCATCCCACAAGAGAGCATCTCCGCCACTCGCACGAGCATAGCTTGAAATGTATAGCTCTAAGAACTATACTTATTGCGGAATGAGGGTGCGGGCATGACGGTCTTTGTTACAAAAGAGTTTGCCCGGTTCTCGCGCAAGGCGCAGCTCTCGGCGGAGAAACTGCTCGACGCTGCCTCTGAAATCGCCAAGGGACGGGCCGACGCCGATCTTGGCGGCGGAGTGTTCAAGCAGCGTGTGGCGCGTGATGGCGGTGGCAAGTCAGGAGGCTTTCGCACGATCATCGTGTTCCGCGCAGGTGGGCACACCTTCTTCGTCCATGGCTTCGCTAAAAAAGCCAAGGCGAATGTATCGACGAAAGAGCTGAAGGCGTTGAAGCAATTGGCCGATGTGCTGCATGGCTTCTCGCCGCAGCAGCTTGTTACTGCAGTATCAAGTGGCGAACTGGTTGAGGTATTGAGCGATGGTGACGAAGCGTAAAGCCGAAACGAGTATTCTGGGTTCCGTCCACAAGACCGTGGCCGGCCTGCGTAAGGCCGGTTTGGTTGACAAGGCTACGATGCGCGAGTTTGACGCTCTGTGCCTGACCCCTGTCGAACCGCTGACAGCCCAGGAGATCCGCGCGCTTCGCGAACGCGAGCAAGTTTCTCAGCCTGTGTTTGCTCATTATCTTAATGTGCGAAAGGACGCCGTGAGCAAATGGGAGCGCGGGGAGAAGCGCCCCAACGGTCCTTCACTTAAGTTGCTTAATCTTGTCAAGGCAAAGGGGTTGCAGGCCATCGCATGACTGTGAGCGTCTCAGCGCTGCCTACCTGCTTGGTACTGAGTTTGGATCGCTCCTCGGCTGAAATTTCTATCCGGCAATTAATATTCGTTTGAACATCGAGCCGAGCCGGTTAGGCGCACAACTTCTATTGGGTATCGAACCGTGTAAAACTTTTCTCAACGCGGTATGCGACGGGGGCAAAGGAGTGATGCACGTCAAACCAAAAAACATCACACATCGGATCTGAAATCTGATCGCGAAAAAATCTCAGTGCCTGAAAGTGCTTAATGCGCCATGTTTATTTTTCCGTCACCACTTACCATTGTCACGAATGGGTGGGGTCAACACGGTCTGTGTCGGATCATCCTGATCATCTCGCACCAAAGGCGGCTTCAGCGAACCGCGGTTTTGAGAACGAGCCCGTGTGGATACGAGGGAGAGATTTGGCAACAATTCGATGGGGGGTCGATGGAAGCTAGCTGTTACTGGTGGATGCAATTATGATCAGCGCCTAACCTACGTTTCCGAGGATTTATGCGAAACACTCCGGCGATCAATTCAGGACGAATGAATCAGTAAGGGCGTTCGCAAAGAACGCAGATCCGCTTGAAGCAACTGAACGGGCTGCCCGCTCTCTTGTTCTGAAGGTGAGGGAGAGCGGATGGGAAGGACCTCCCTTCAACAGCTTCCGCATCGACAGTGCAGGCACCCGGAAGTTCCGGCTCTGGCCGCTCCCAAGACGGGGTGCACGTCAGAGTTAACCAGAACTATGTTCTATTTGGTTCGAGTTCAGTTCGGTTGCAGGTAGCATTCCATTCTGGAACGGCAGTCGGGCAGGTTCGGATCCAGATAAAAACGTAGACCAAAAACCTTCCGGGCTTCTTCAATGATCAGTGGCACGGTCTTCAAACCCGTCGAATCAAAAAAGACGTACAACGAAGACGAACAGAGGGTGGCCATAATCGGCCTGTCAAACGTCACAAAGATGCAAGATTTTTCGACGTGATCTTCAGCTGCACCGACATATTCCCGCAACTTCGATGCCTCTTCGTTTTCCCAGGCTTTTCTGATTTCTGCCAGAGGCACAAAGGCGCGGTTTTCAAGCGCTGTATTGATGACAAATGCTCTGGTTGACCAAGTGTTCCTTTCGATGTTTTCCTGACACTCTTTTTCGTTCGTAAACTTGGTTTTCTTCAGTTTCTCTATCGGCCCCCTGATGAGATCGATATCCCCGAGTATCTGTTTTTTCCGGGCTTCGCTAGAGCCTCCCCAGTTGTTGGCTTCCTGCTTTTTCACCCAGGCGAGATATCTGTCGAGATATTGCTGACTTTTCTCGATTTCAACGCGCACTTTTTCTTTCTCGGTTGCGATCGTTTCCAGGCAATAGGTATGGGATTGTTCGGTTTCGGCGAACGCGGTGCTGACTATGCATATGAAAAAGGCGATTGCACTGAGCAGTTTGATTATCTGTCGTTCTAACAAGATTTATTTTCCTGATTCTTGTAGAAAAGGGGAAGAGTGTAACATTAACTACATATAAGAAATTCCGTTTATCTTAAATATATTTCAGTCTGTGACGTTCTATCTGGAATACATTTTCAATTTCAGGTCTTGAAGATGGGGGCTTAACGAAAAAAAACTGACGAGATGGATGTACCTATTGTTAAATCAATTGAGCGTACACAATTTATGAGTTCGCCTCACATGGCATCTGAGGATCTATTTGTTTTTGTGGGAGAAGGCATTTGTTTAGCGCTATGCGCAAACTCTCGGCGAGTTTGGCTGGGAAAATCCGGTTGCAGGTTATCTTGCTCCCGATCTGCTTGATTGCCGGTAGCCCTCCTGCTTTCGCGTGGATCAAGTCCGTCCCAGCTAATGAGTATGGCGAGTCCGGAGATGCAAAGGGCACCTATTTTCACCTTTATGCTAAGTACTCGGTAGGAGGCTCCGAAAGGCTGGTCTTCGACCTGCAGATCTCCTGCGGTACGCACACGTTCGAAGACGGTCGCTTGGTTCATGGATATCTACCCGCTCTCTATGCAAAGGAAACTGCTTCCGGAGCAGCGGTTATGTTGGCGACACCGCGGGTATGCGATGCCATCCGCTTTGCAGAGGATCGGCCGGTTGCCGACGATGAGGAGTTCCGCCAGTCCTGGAAGCAGGTTGTCGAAGGCAATTTCATCCCTTTCACGATCTGGTTCGAAGACGCCAGCAATCTCACTCATGGTTTTGGATACGCTGCAGAGAGCGCCTTCGATAATCCGGCAAGCCCGCTGACCTTTGTCGATGCATGGGTCGAACCTTCGAGCGAGAGAGCTTTTTCGCGTTGGTACAAGACCGAAAAGGACAATCTCCTGAAAGAATTTCAGATCGGGCCACGCTTTGTTACCGGTGAAGACGACAAGGCTTACTGGGCAACTTTCGATCCGGAAAAAAAACTCCTGCCTCTCAGTTGTACAGGCGTTGCCATCACGCCTTTCGGAGAGGACCAGCGGGAGGTCGAGCAATACTACCCGACAGCCCGACCCCGCTATTGGTTGGCCCCGGAAATACTCCCGGATACGCGTAATGGCGAAGGCCGCAGCAAGCTCGACCTGGTGCCCAAATTGGGCACGGAGTACTACGCATCCAGCCCATCTCAGGAATTTCCTATTGGCTACAATTACTTGCGTCTCAGCGAGCGAGATTCGAAAAGCGATAGCTTATCGTCCGATGAACTGCCTGACTATTACCCGGCGTACCGGTCTGATGATTATCCATTCGCCGGAAAAGGCACACTCAGGGAGGAGCGTTTGACAGTTTCGGTCGATTTGCGCCCTGAGAGAAAGGGGCTGTTGTCCTGCGCGTCGCCTTTCAATCCACTCGGCTACGGCATGGCCAATTTCGGGCAGATGTATGAACATTATTTTGGCCCAGGATATGGCGAAAGACTGGTGAATTTCGGCAAAGTCATCGATCTTGAGATTATCGATGAGCGCGAAAGGATTGAACTCGAGGGGATCCCGCAGCCGCTCGCCTTACCGCATTTTCTGATCGAGGACAAAGCTGCTGCGGAGTTTGTCACTTTCGATTTCTTCGGAGGTGGGCATGTCGAATAGGCGGAATGTTTGGTTTGCCCGAATCTCTTTGGTCTTTTTGGTGCTGCTTGTCTTTGCGCCGGTGCTCGCAATTTTTATATCGCTTCTGCCGTGGCTGCTCGTCGGTGTGTCGTTTGAAGCGTCTGACGGCAGATCCGCATCGCCTGAAAGTTTCGCGACCAACCGCGGCGCCTATTACAGGATAACAGCCAGATATCTGGTGGATCATGTTGAGCCTTTGGATTTCGATCTGGTGGTTGCCTGTGACGAAAATCGTCCGAAAACAGCCCTGTCTGATTGGGGATTGCTGCCGGCCGTATACGCCAAACGCACTCAGTACGATCATGCCGTTCTTGTCGCTGTTCCGGATTTTTGTGGCGACATGAAAGGACGAAATCTCGGCCAAATTGGCGGCGTCGCCGACGGTTCGTTTCTCCCCTTAACAATATGGTTCGACGAGGCCGGTATCCTTGAGTTCGGGTTGGGATATGCATCGATTCAGGCGTTTGATAGTCCCTTAGCGCGGTTGACCTTTCTCGAAGCGACTGTTCGTTATGCCAGCAGAGAGGAGTTCGAGGAGTGGTACGAGCACCAGAATCACAATCTTATTCAATCAGATTTAATGTCTTTGGACCCAGTTGAGACAAATGACCTGACTGAATTGGGTAAGGATGTGCTTCCGCAGGCTTGTCACGGGATTGGATTTGTACGGGTCAACGAACAAGCGCATAGAGTTTTGGAGAGAGTCTGGCATGAAAATCGACCGCGCTTCTGGTACACAACCCAGATCGGTAAACAAGCCTGGCAAAATCTGCAGCAGGAACTGTTTTATAGCCAAACAAAACAATTCGTGTCCTATGACCAGCCCGAGGCAAAATATCAAAAGCTAGACTGGTACTTGTCTGGTGCAGGACGCTCATTTTCCAACCTGAATCGCAGCAAGTTGAGCAACTATCTCGATTTTGAATTCGTGCCGACCGAATTTTATCCCGTCTATTTCAACGATAGTGTCCCGCTTTCACGGGAAGAGCGGGATTCCTCGTTTTTTTCTGCGAACATTGATATGCGTCCGGAAACGAAAGGATTTGTTGCTTGCTACACGCGAGTTTCAACAAAATCAGCCTCTAAGGCATCGGAACCGAAAAATACTAAACAACCAGATTCGACGAAACTGGATCTTGATTCAAGTTTTGAACTGAAGATAAACGGTGAGCCGCAATTGTTGGTCAATGGTGTTTCAAGTCTTAGCGGTTATCTCATCATTGAAGCCGAGCAGATAGGAAAGTTTTCTTCGTTTTCTTACCGAAAGTTTTCGGGGAAAGTGAATTAAGTAGGTCTATCAAAGGGTTGGTGCTGCACGAGTAAGTTTGTTGGATCGCATTCACTGATGTCCGGTTTAAATTGGATTGAGGTTTAGTGTCATCTGCCTTGTGTCAGTCTGTGTTGGTTGTCGATGAGTATTCAGTGCGTTGATCGTTCGGCGATGCATGAGGTTGAGGCGTGCGAAGGCAAGCGATTGTTTGATCGCGGTCTGGGTTGCCTGAGCGGCTCTCAGCAGGATGTAGGCGAACAGGGCAATGAAGATCTGGATGCGTACGGCATCCGCCAGATGCCTGCGCGTTCGGTGACTGGCGGTTACCCGCTCCCAGACGTCAGCGGTGCATCCGCTTGTTCGCTTGATTGGCGTGACGCACCGCTCTTTGCGGGTCTCGAGACCGCTGATGCATCTGCAAATCGGCGGCAATTTGACGGCAGGTCCGGTGCAGCCCCGAATGCAGCTGAAACAGACCAGACGGACGCCCGTTTCGAGATGGTTGGAACGCTGTTTGTCTCCAGATCTTCCGGAGAGGGTTTTCGATGAGCGCGGTCGACGGAGCCAGCACTTTGGGGTGCCCCCGCGTAGAACAGAGCGGATTGGGGCCGGCGGCGTGTGACGCGGCCGGGGGATGGCGAGATAAAAGGGCGCAAGGTGCGCTTGGGTCGGTCGGTTGTTTTTGCGGGTCTTTTTGTTGCGTGTCGCAATGTGCGGCGAAGATCCGCAAGGTGCGCCAACCGCTTATCGCTCTGACTTTGCATAGTGTTTTGCACGTTGCGGAGATGCCTCATGTCCGATGAGCACGATTTCCGCATCCGGCCCGGGCGCATCCGGTCATCGCGTGCGCAACGGGCCCGCCCGTTCATTGCCCAGGCATTGGCGGCTGCCCAGAAGGCTAGCGGGCATGTGTCGCGTACGGGCCGGATCAGCTCCGGCAGGCACTCGCGCTTCGGACGCGGAAGAAGGGCGAGCGTCCAGGCCAATAGGCTGCTGACCGGAAGATCCCGTATCGTCATCATCAAGACGCGGGTGGTTCGTCATTCGGCACGATCCGCGCCGCTTGCTGCACATCTCAAATATCTCGGCCGGGAAGGCGTGACCCGGGACGGGGAAAAGGCGCGGATGTTTGGTCCTGAAGACGATGCTGTCGATCCGAAGGAGTTCGCTGAACGCTGCCGGGACGACCGGCATCATTTCCGTTTCATCGTCTCGCCGGAAGACGCCACGGACCTCACCGATCTCAGATCCTTCAGCCGAGAGCTGATGCGTCAGATGGAAAAGGACCTCGGCACCGAACTCGACTGGGTCGGCGTCGATCATTGGAACACGGATAATCCTCATGTCCATATCATCCTGCGTGGGAAGCTTGACGACGGTTAGGACCTGGTCATCTCCCGGGATTACATCAAGGAAGGCATGCGCGCTCGCGCCCAGGATCTGGTGACGATGGAACTCGGACCGCGCACCGACCTCGATATCCGGCATCATCTGGAGCGGCAGATCGAGGCCGAGCGCTGGACCCAGCTTGACCGGCAGCTTGTTCGCAACAGTCGCAGAACCGGCATCATTGACATGGCACCCGACCCGGACCGGCAGCCGGATGCATATCACGCCCTGAAGGCTGGTCGCTTGCGCAAGCTGGAAACGCTTGGTCTGGCCGATCAGGTTGGTCCCGGTCAATGGGTGATTGGCGATGGCGCGGAAGCGACGTTGCGCGACCTGGGCGAGCGCGGCGACATCATCAAGCGGATGCACAGAGTACTAACAGAACGGGGGATCGAACGAGGATCAGCAGGCTACGTTCTCGCCGCCGAAAATCTGAACACGCCCGTCATCGGTCGGCTGGTGAAGCGAGGTCTCGACGATGAGCTGAAAGGATCTGCTTATGCTGTCGTCGACGGTGTCGACGGCCGGACGCACCACATCAGGCTTCCCGATATTGATGCCGCCGGTGACAGCCCGCCGGGTTCGATCGTTGAGCTTCGACAATTCGATGATGCGCGCGGGCAGCGCCGCGTGGCGCTTGCCGTCCGATCCGATTTTGACATCGAGCGGCAAGTCACGGCCTCTGGAGCCACCTGGCTCGACCGGCAGAACATTGCCCGTGAGCCTGTTGCGCTCTCCGAGAGTGGTTTTGGGGCGGAGGTCAGAAACGCTCTTGATCGCCGGGCGGAGCACCTGGTTGAAGAGGGCTTCGCCGAGCGTAAGGGAAGCCAGATTTCGTTCGCCCGAAGTCTCATCGAAACATTGCGACGCCGCGAGGTCGAAGCTCTTGGTGAAAAGCTGGCGACCGAGACCGGGCTGCAGCTTAGTCACTCGAGGTCAGGTGAGTATGTCGCCGGTGCCTATCACCAGCGTTTCGAGCTCGCTTCAGGCCGCTTTGCAATGATCGATGACGGGCTCGGGTTCCAGTTGGTTCCCTGGTCACCCTCGCTTGAAAAACAGCTGCACCGTCACGTTTCCGGCGTCACCCGCTCCGATGGTGGTGTCGATTGGAGTCTTGGGCGCAAGCGAGGGCTGGGACTGTAAGGTGCTTGACCGGCAAAGATGAAAAGGGAAGTTCGCTCGCCCATGCCGACATTCGTCAGGACAATTTCTGTGGTAGCTCTCGGCCCCTAACCGACATTCACCCGCTGATATGATGCTGCGGTGCAGCCCGGCAAAGCCGCCATTGGTTGCGATTGCGAAGTCCATTGCCGTAGGACGGCGGCAGTGCGGACATTGCCGTCGTTCAGTTTTTCAACTTCGCTACCGCAGAATCCATTCGCTGGTGCGTCAGGCAATTTTCTACGTCGCTACACATGTTGCCGAACCAATCGTCCAACGGTGTCGATTTGGCCATTGAGTGCATTGCTAGATAGTGTGGTTGACGTAGCTGAACCGATACGGCACCTAAGCGAAAGACAGCATTTGCTTCGTCGCTATGAAGTTGGAGTTTCGAGCATACTGTCGAGCGTGGCCACCACCTGCAGCCTTTGCCTACGCGAGCTGTCTTTAGACCAAATTCGGTTCTCTTATGGGTGACGAACGACCACAATCATCCTAATCAGAATCCTTCTAGGCGGTTGCCACCTTCCATTTAGGATTTTACAGCCTTCCGAAACGAACCCTATAGGGCGCGGCATCGAAGAAGGGTAGCCCGCGCAAGACTGCCGCGGACCCGGCGTCCTAGTGCTCGAACCGCGCTTGTGTCCCTACTCGATCTCAAGCTCGCCGAAGGGTGCGACTGGGTTGATCGGATGCAGTATGTGATAGAGCTTTGCCAGATCCTCGTTCGTGCCGTAGAGGTCGCGCAGCGACACCTCGCCTGCCTCCCGGCAGGTATCGGCAATCATTGCGGCGAAGCTGCCGCCGGGTGTGGGGCCGTTGTTGAACCAAGCGTTGAAGACGAAGCTGCCGCAGCGGAGCGGACGCCAGAACGCGCGGTCGGGCTCCGAACGGATGACGGCGGCGATCCGGCAGCCGCTGTCGGGGAAGCCCGCCCAGTACCAGGTCTGCCCGGTGTACGCCGTCCACCATGCGGTGCGCCCGGCATCGGCCGGCGTGAAGTAGTGCGTGCCATCGTAGCAACCCGCCGCGGCGCTCGCGTCGTTGGGCAGGAACGGCCGGATCAAGTTGTTCTGCGCGATGCCGGTGCAGTTCCATTCGACCCAGCGGTAGAAATAGTGGAACGGCGAGCCGAGCGGTGCGGCGGGGGAGAGCGCGTCGCAGACGTCCGAGAGCGACTCGCGGACGCCTGCGCGCGCCTCGTCGAGCCCCTCCTCAAGCAGGTCCTGCAGCGGATCCTCCAGCGCGTTGCCAAGCTCGGTGGCGTAGCGGTTCAGGCCGTAGTCGAAGATCCGCCCCTCGATCGGCGTGTCGAGATTGCCGAATACCGTGGTCAGCGCCTTCGTCTTGCCGACGACGTCCCGGACGATGACGTCGACGAGCGGCGTGAACGCGGCCCCGGCAGTGGCCGGCCCGGGAGTGAAGTCGACGCCGCTGACCCGCGCGCTGGTGATCACTAGATCGCCCACGTCGATACCAGCCGCCTGCACGTCCTCCGCGTCGATGTCCGAGGCGGCCGGATCGACGTAGAGGTCGACGGTCACACACAGATCGGCCTGTTCGAAGGCGACCGTGCCGAAGTCCACCTCCTGTATGATCGCGAAGAGCCCGTCCTCGTTCTGGTTAAGATTCCATTCACCGAGGTCAATCCGGTTGCCCGGCAGGAAGGCGCAAATCTCGGCTTCGAGCACGTCGAGCTCGCGCGCGCCTGTGTCGAGCGCGACGGATTTCGGCCCGGGCACCAGCGAAAGCCAGAACTGCATCGGATCGAGCGCGGCGCCGGTCTGTTCCTGCCGCTCAGCGCGGCTCGTCAGATCAGCGACCGAGATCGAGACCGGTCGCTGATCCCCGATACGTCCGAGACGGATCTGTGTGAAGATCGAGGGAAGCAGGCCACCCGCGCCGGTCCCAACCTTTGGGTTCGGCAACATGACCGTCTCGAGCACCTTCCAGTCGAAGTCGGGCTCGCCCCAGGCCTCGTCTCGCACGGCGGTCGACTGCGAAAAGCCGGGATGTGTCCGGCCGACCGGAATCTCTCCGCATTCGTAGTCTGCGGGGTCGCCGAACCATTTCTCGTCGGTCGGTCCCAGATAGCGCTGGCAGGCGGACGCGAAAGCGGTGTTCGCCCAGTTCTGGCAGAAATCGATGCAGTTGTTGGCGTTGCAGGTGTTGCCGTCGACCTCCAGCTCGTCGCGGCAGGCGTTGACCAACTCGGTTTCGGTCTGCCAGCCGGCATCGGACTGGCCGGTGATGTCGTACCACTCGCGGCAGTCGGCGCAGGTGCCGCTGCCGGCGCGGTTCGACGCGACGCAGAGCGACAGACCGGCCGCGGGCGGGCGCGTCGGTTGCACCCCGTTGCGGCATTCGTCGAGCGTGGCGAAGATGCAGCGCTGAAAGATCGGCTCGTCCGGCTCGAAGCCCGCGCAGGGCATCAGGTCCCGCACCACCGGGTTCTCGATCAGGCGCTCGCAGGACTGCAGCTCGGTCTCGCCGAAGCCGAGGAACTGATCGCGATAGCCAAATTCGGAGGGCCGGAAAACGATGGTATTGCCCGGATCACCGCATCCCTGCGGCGTGATCACCTCGGCGGCGAGGCTGTCCGCGAACGCCCTATTGATACGGTCGAAGCTGACCTCGAACTGCGTGGCACCGCGCTCGCCGATCGGCCTGCGCTCGAAGAGCGCGGTGAGCGGCATGTAGCCCGCGCGCCCGATGTCGTTCGAGAACACCTCCGCCCAGAGCTGCGGACAGGGCGCGGGCACGCCGAAGCAGTCGGTGATGCCATTCGGCAGGCCGACGCCGAAGGTGTCGAAGACCCAGACCTCGGTCCCCACGTCCGCGCGCTCGATGATGTTCGCGTCGAAACGTGGTGCCTGGAAGAGCTCGGTGTCCTCGCAGCAGGCGTACTTCACCACGTAGGGCCGAGCGTCAGAGCCCAGCCCGAGGCCCAGCCCCTCAGGCACGATCCCGCCGCCGTCCTCGCGCCGGCCAGCCTCGTCGAGGCGGAACGCAGCCGCCGGAACCTCGACGAAGAGTTGGAACCGCGCGTCGCGCTCCTCCAGCCGCAACATCGTGGGCATCGCGCGGGCGAGCGCGCGTTCCATCGACCCGACCTCGGTTAGCACCGACGTGTTCGACGGACGCGCTAGGGTGAAATCGGTCGGGACACCGTCATTCGACTGGGCGGACGCGGAATTGGCGGAAAGCAAAATTGCGCAAATCAGGAGCAGCCCCACCGCGAATTCGTTAATCCATTTCAAATATCCGTGAATGGAATTGGTTTGTATACGTATCTGGACAAAGTTCATCGCCCCCTCCCGCGAAGATTTCGATTGGGCCAGAAATTCAGGTCGTAAGTTGCGGGCCCAGCCAGAGCCAGTTCGATGCCCTGAGCCAGCAGGAAGCCATCTTCGACGAGGCCGAGCGCATCGTTTTCAGACATCAGTACTGGTGCAGGGCCAGTTCGATGCGCTAGGTGAGAGTTCACGTAGAAGGAAATGCTTGGAGCTTCGGAGGGTGGAAAATCGTAGACAAAGCTATATTTCGTCGTTGCGAACTGGGGAACGCCACTACGCCATATTTGGACCACCAGCTGGGGATGGGTGACGCCTTCGCCCTGGTAGACATAGGCGCAGGCCAAGTCGCGGCAAGTTAGGTGGTCGGCGTCAAAGACATCGCCTTTCGCCGGGGCACTCAGAAGCATGAGGGGGGCAACGAAGAGGATTGGGAAGGCGGTGCGAACTATTCGCGCGATGCGCCAATTGGAAGAACACTTTGAAAGAACTAAATCCCACATAACGATACTCCGTCACGGCTCCGTCACGCCCGCAACTAGACAACGCAAATCTAACTCTACGTTAGGTTGATTTAGGAAAAAGATCAACTTTTGATTTCATGAAATTTCGAGTGCAAGTAGTGGCACCTGTGTTCGCGTTCGAGTCTTCCGATCTTTGGTCCGTAGCAGCTTGATCTTTAAGACATGCGGCGCACGCATGTGGCCCTGCCAGGGCCAATCGTGGTGCACAGGTTGGGAGTACCGGCAAGCCGTGTTGACGGAACACGCTCGCACAGCCGAGCCTGCGCCTAAAAATTGGCGGCCATGAACACCGTCGGTTTCATTTCAAGCTCGAATTCCGGCCGTCCCAGGTAGAAGCCTTGCAACCGGTCGCAGCCGGCGAGGTATCAAAGCCCTGAGCCAATTGACTATGACGATCTGGAGTTGTTCATGTACACCTTCCAAGAATACTTCGAGCAAGATGGGCGACATGCGACTTGGGTTTCGTCGCTTTCTGGTTAAGGCCAATTCATTTTTGACCAACACAACTACATCTTTGCGTATGACGATATTGATCAGATGACGTCCCATCTCAGTGCTGAGAGGTATACTGAAGGTGGAGTCACGGTGCCTTCTCCTCATAGCCATCACTACCATGTGCAGTTCGACGAAACTGAAGACGAAGTTCTGGGTTATTGGTCATGGTTCAAATCGCCTCTTGAGCAATCAGACGATCCATAACTTCTCGACGAAATCAACAGCACCCTCAAAAAGTCTGTGTTCCCCGAAGTTGCCACTCGTGGACTTTGCAGCATCCGGTAATTTGGGCTCGAAGCGGTCTTGTGGCGGCGCAGCACACCTATGCCGATCTTGGCGGGTGTCTGGTCGCCGCTTTCGGCCTCTAACCGGTCATTCACTCGTTTATACGCTGCTGCGGTAAAGTCGGCCGAAGCCGCCATTAATTGCATCTGCGAAAACGGGTTCCCGCCAGATGACGGCAATGCGGACTTAGCTGCCATTTGCACCAACCACACGAATTCCGCTTTACTCCATTCAGGATGGCTTAAAGTTGCACCGAGTTCTGTGACGCCAATTGAACTTCAACCCGGACGTTTTGGCGCGTGGCCACAAAGCGCTAGCTTTAATTCTTCGCGAAATCGCCCCCTTGCCTCCAGGCGACGCGGGCCACAATGTTAGGACACGGGATATTTGATGATAGGATGCATATTTCCAGTGCTGGATTTTGGCGAGTTTGATTTCAACACGGAAAACGGGCCGCAGCGCGGAACGTTGCGCGAAGTTTTGCAGAAAATGTTTCCCAAAGAGGCCACGCTTCGGCGCTTTCTCGACGAAAATCTGAACATCAAGTACGACGATTTTCATGACGGTGAGGAAAGTCGAAAAGACCGCATGTATAGCGTGATCGTCGAGCTTTGTGCCCGCGGCCGTATGAACGATGTAATCGCGGCAATTGCGGCGAGCGACGACTATTCCCGCGCGCCCGCACTCCAGACGCTGCACGAGACCTGGCACTCACTTGCCCGGCCCGAGCAGGACGCGCGGGTCCCGCGTCCGCCGCCTGAGCCGCAGCCCGCGGTTCAACTTGAACCGGCGATTGAACCCGCGCCGCCAGCGCCCGAGCGCCCTGCGCTGACTAGAATTATCGAACGGGAGCACTCCAATCTCCGCCCGGTCGCCTGGCTCGAACGGCTATCCGAGCGTCGCCAAGCCATGGTGCTTCTGCGCGGCACGGGTCAGCCAAGGGGCACCGGGTTTTTGGTCGGTCCGAAACAGGTGCTGACCTGCGGCCATATCTTAGCACACGCCAACATGGCGGACGCGGTGTTCGACTTCGAGGGTCAGACCGATTTGACCGAGACACGGGCGGTGAAAAAGCTTCTGGCCAGTGATCCCGACCTCTCGGTCGAACACCCGCAAGAAACGTTCTGGTCTTCGCTCGACTATGCGCTCTGGGAAATCGAGGCGCCGACCAAGGTATCCCTGCCGGGTGGAAAACGGGCGCGACGCTGGCTCGATCTTAGCGCGGCGCGTTCGAGGCTCCACGAGGGGGAGTCGGTCTTTCTGCTGCATTTTCCGCGCGGACAGGGGATGCGGATATCGGAGGGCAAGATCCTCGAAAGCGAACCGACCGGCAGTCGTTTCACCCATGATGCCCCGACCATAGTGGGAAGTGGAGGCGCCCCTATCTTGGATACTCAACTCAGGCTCATTGGCCTTCACGAGGGGTCTCGTGCTGATGAGAAGCCAAAGAATGTGGCTATTCGCGTCGATCATATCGGAATGGAGCTGGAGCGCGAAGGCTTCGTCTTCCCGCCGCCACCGAGCGACGCGAACTAGGGGCTGGCTATGGATTACAACCGCCTAAACGGTCCGCAACGGGGTCTACTCCGCGAAGCGTTGAAGACGGTAATCCGCGATATCGAAACCTGGGACCGGGTATTGGACGAAGGCGGCTTTGACCGGCTCTCCGATATCGGCAGCGGCACGCTCGACAACCGGCTTTACGCCTATATCGCGCAGTATGTCGGTGCGGGGAGGATGGACGATGTGGTCGCGCATCTTCGCGCGGCCTACGAGAACGCGCCGGCGTTCCAAAGCCTCGACACCGAACTCGACTTCGCCGCCGACGAGGTCGAGGCGCGAGACGTAGTCAGGAGGCAGGGAGGGCTTGAACGCGCGGTGCGCGGAGCGGGCTATGCTGACACGTTCGTTTGGGCCTCCGAACTCATGGGCATCGGGCATAGAATGTGCCGCGTGCGATCTCGAAACGGCGCCGGCGTCGTGCTGGGCACCGGCATGCTTGTCGCACCGGACATCGTGCTGACAGCCTATCATGTCGTCGAGCACCTGATCGGAACGTCCGGCGGACGGACCGACATGACACTTACCTTTGGCTTGGCCGAAACCGGGAACGGCCCCGGGCGCCAAGAGGCCTATCGCCCTGCAGAAGACTGGGATGTGCTCCACGCGCCCTATTCGAACGCTGATCTGGCGGTCGACGCAGGCATGCCCAACCCAGGAGAACTCGACTTCGCACTTGTCCGGCTGGAGCGTCCCGCATCAGGTGATGCCACTCCATCCGGGCGGCGCGGTGTGCTTGATCTTGAAAGGGTGGGCGACCCTCCCGGGAAGGACAAGTTGGTCCTTATCTTGCAGCATCCGCGCGGCGACAACCTGAAGCAGGCCCCCGGTGAAACGATGGAGCCCGTGACGCCGCTTCGGTTGCGCTATGACGCCGATACCGACAGCGGGTCTTCCGGCGGGCTGGTACTGGACATGGCCCTCACCCCGATTGCGCTTCACCATGCAGGCGACCCCAGCTCCAAGATCAGGGCGCACTACAACCAGGGCATTCCGCTTAAGCTGATCCGCGATGCCATCAAGGCAGCGGGTGTCACTTTGGGCAGGGACGACTCGTTGGAGGGCGGCGGTGGTGGCGGCGACGGCACGCCGCCAAACGCGCCTGAGCTGCCCCCTCAGCCCGACCTTCCCGGGCCGGGCGGCGCGATTAGGCACCCCGGATGGCGGCGATGGATCGTTCCGCTTGCCTTCGGCAGTGCGCTTTTCAGTGCGGTTGTTGGCACGGTAACGGTACTATATCCATGCATCTTTACAGGCACCTGCGGCGAGGACGATCGCGTCGACTATTTGCTCCGCTTCAAGGAGGCGGGCGCGCCACTTGCCGATCACATGGTTCGCATACAGCCTGCCTCGGACGAAAGCCTAAAGCAGACCGACCGGACAAATGCCTTGGGCGAGGTGGTTTTTCAGGTCGAAACGGAACGCTTCTACCAGGGCTGGGTGAGGCTTGAGCGCACAGAACAGGAATGCCAGATCGACGCCTTTTATCCGCGTTCGAACCGCGAGTCGGAGATCGAGGCCAACCGCCTGGAAGCCTGCCAGGATCTGGTCCCGACGAGTTCCGGCCAATCGACCCCCGTCACGAACGGCTACAGTACAGCGGGGGAGCCGGGGTCGGGGTCGGTCGCGTTTACGGCGCTGGCTGATGACCGCCGTTCCGTCACGGTGGAAGAATTCGCCACCAATCGTGATCCGCTTGACTTTGCGAGACGGGTCGACGGCAATGCCACAATCAGCGTCGACAGCCTTGTGCAGGCGGTTCCGAATCCGGCCGCGCGGGCCGGTCGCGCCCCACTCGGGCTGCCGGATGCCCCGGTGGTACTCGACAGGACGTTCTACACCGTCGGCTTTGATCCGGAGATCCGGCTTTTGCGTTGGGCGGCCTTCACCATTGATGCGCGCCGTACGGTGAGCATCCGGCGCGGTCGCGACGTCTGGGATTTCGATCCGGGCATTCCGCGCGAGTGGCAGACCGGAAACGACGCCTATATTCGCAACACTTATGATCGCGGCCAGATGGTACGCCGGAGCGACAGCCATTTCACCACCGAGCCCGAGACGGCGCTGAAAGTTGCGCGTGAGGCGACCTATTACACCATCGGCGTGCCGCAGGCGGACCAGACCAATCGACAAACCTGGCGCTATGTAGAGGACCTTGGCGAGCATCTTTCCAACGAGCTCGGCCCTATACCGACGATTGCCGGGCCGATCTTTCAAAACCCCAAAGAAAATAAGGGGTACTTCGTAATTGGTCCCGACCGTACGCTGGTTCCGGTGGAACTGTTTCGCGTGCATCTGCGCGAGACCTCTGCGGGCTGGCGCGCCATCGCTTTTATCGTGCCGAACGACGGGTCCATCGACCGGGAACCGGAAAACTTCCTGACCAGCGTGGAAGAGGTCGAAGCGCGGACTGGACTGACATTTTTTCCCGACCTGTCTGACCAGGAGGCTGCAGCGCTGAAGGCTCCGACGACGCTGGCCGAATTCAGTGCGGACTGACAGACGGGAGTTCCCCACAAACGCTTGCTATGTCATACTAGTGCAACGTTCAGTTGTTTTAGGTCGAGTCATTTTTCGGAAAGAGCCCCCTTCTGCCGTGATGCGGCAATGGTCATTTAGGCCATCACGTTCATTTGAAATTTCTTTTGAGGAGGAGAAGCGATGCGCCCGATTGATAGCGTCCGTGCGAATTCATCCAAATTCGAAGCACTGGCAGAACAAGCGCGAAAGAAGTTGCGGCAATCCACGAGTTCCCCGTTGGAGGCGGCAACGGGCACTGGTGAGGCCGACCTCGAAAGGGCCATGGAGACTGTGCTCCATGGCGGCGAGAGCCCCCTCGAAGGCCGGGGTTTCCAGTTCAACAGTGCGCTTGAGGCCATCATCCTCGCCGAACTCCGTCCGGCTTACTTCATTCGGAACGACAAGATCGAAATCGCGGGCGAGTATGACCATGTCGGCCTGATTGAAAGCAACAAGGCAACGTTAGAGGCGGTCTCCACCCGGGTCGGCGCTGTCGAGATCCTGAATCACGCCTCAATGACGTATATCGGCACTGGCTGGCTGATTGAGAAGGACATCGTCGTCACCAACCGTCACGTGGCCGACGCGTTCGCGGAAAACGACTGGCCGGCGGGCTGGCGTTTCAAACCCATCGGTTATCGCGGGCGCCCGTTGTTAACCGAACTTAATCCCGGGCGGCAAGACGGCTCTGCACCGTTCGCGCCTGCCACGCTGATGGCGACAGAAGTGCTTTTTGTCGCGGGGCCACGTGAGCCCGACATCGCGTTCCTGCGCGTTCGCAACCCAGAGAATTGGGAGCCTGTACCGCTGTCCACCGCCCCTGTCGAGTTCGGGCTGCCGATCGCGGCGGTGGGCTATCCAGCCGCTGACGAACAGCGCAACGATCCCGCCATGATGGACGACATTTTCGGCGGAACGTACGAAGTGAAGCGTTTCAGCCCCGGCCTTGCCAACGCGCTGACTCACGGAGGCGTAATCGTCGAATCCGACTATTCCACGCTTGGTGGCAATTCCGGCTCGGCCGTGCTCGATCTCGCTAGTGGCGAGGCGATCGCACTTCATTTCGCGGGGATTTTTCAGGAGACCAACTTCGCGGTGGCTGCCGATATCGTCGCGGCGACGCTTCGCTCGGCGGTAAAGGGGCCTGTCGTAGCCGGCATGAGCGGCTTGCCGGACGCTGCGGAACGGCTCGCGCCGAGCCATTTCGCGGGCCGCGATGGTTACCTGTCAGATTTCCTCGGAGGCGACGATCTGGCCGTACCACTGCCCGATCTCGGGGCACGCGCCGGCGACGTGGCACCGGTCGAGGGTGCGGATGACGATATCCTTCGCTACACGCATTTCTCGGTCATCCAGTCCCGATCCCGCCGCCTACCAATACTGACGGCGGTAAATATCGATGGCGCTAGGGCTTTTCAGCTCAAGCGGAAGGGAAGCTGGCATACCGACGGGCGTGTCGCCAAGGAACACCAAGCGGACAACGTGCTTTACAAGCACAACCCGCTTGACCGGGGTCACATGGTGCGACGGAAGGATCCGGGCTGGGGGGATAGCAAGGCGGAGGCGCAGCAGGGTGAGATCGACACTTTCGTCTATACCAACTGCGCCCCGCAACACGAGGACCTGAACCAGAAGGACTGGGTTGGACTGGAGGATTACATTCTCGAGGCCGCCGACACCCGCGATTTCAAGGTCTCGGTGCTGACTGGTCCGGTACTCGATGATGAAGCCGACCGCACGTTGAAGGTTCAACCCGGCGCAGAGGACATCCAGATTCCCGGCGCCTTCTGGAAGGTTGCCGTCATGGTTCATGCCCATACCGGCGCGCTTTCGGCCACTGCCTATCTGCTGACCCAAGGCGACATGATCCGCGACATCACGGAAGCGGCCTTCGTCCTTGGGGAGTACAAGACCTATCAGGTGAAGATCGAGAAAATCGAGGCTTTGACCGGATTTGATTTCGGGGCGCTTCGGCAGCACGACCCGATGGCCGCCGAGCCCGAGGGCGTTTTCGGCCGCGATGTCGTGCCGATCACGGGGCCGGGAACACCAATACTTGCCGTCGGCGGATCTAGGCGCTTTGGAAACAGCGAAAATTAAGGATGAGACTGACTTTCGAGACAGTCATCCTGACAATTTTTTTCCTTCTCCCCGGGTTTGTTTCTACGGGTATCCGAGGGATTGTATTGGGACGTCCGAGTGAGACCAGGGCGAATTGGATCGTCTCAAGTATCTTTTTGTCATTTGTATTTCTCGCCTTAACAGCAGTAGAGTTTCTGGCCCTCGGCATCGTTTCTATCGACCTTGAATCGAGGCCTTTTCAGGATCCGATGATCTACGATGGTCTGACGTTGCGCGAGGTGTTGGTCTACCTTGCGGCTGTCTTCGTGCATGCCGTCGTTTGGGGTGTTTTCTCGGGTATTTTCAACCGCTTTTCCCCGTGCGGCCTTTTGTATTCCCTTGGGCTGTCGGACATTAGCCCCGAAGACACCGTCTTCAACGCGATCATGGCGGAAAGCTTTCCTGATATGCGAGAGAATGTACCCTGGCTTCGCATCACATCCGAGTCACGTTCAGTCATCGGAAGACTGAGCAGGGCGAGCCACCGTATTGACGCCGACAAGCCCTTTGAAGTTTTCTTGCTGAATTACAGTGTTGAATATTTTGAGCCAAGAAAATCGGTTACCTGCGCACCCCCAAAATCGGTTGGGGGTTATTTTCGAGTAGATATCGGGGATGCGGTTGAGGTTTTCTCCGCACCGGGCAGTTGGCTGCCGAACGAAACTCAAACCACCGGTGACAGAGGTAGTTTGCCCTGATGTCTCTTGAGGTTGAGGCGACGGTCGGGCGAGGGCGCCGCCATCGCAGGACCTGAGAAGGAGGAGCGGGTGATGAATGACTTGGAAAGACGGATCCCGACTGGGGGTCGGATCCGCATGATGCATGGCCAGGATCCGAGATTTGAGGAAATAAAGCGCTGGGTCTGTAGGGTCATTGCGCCTAATGGTGAAGCCGTCGGATCGGGCATTCTGGTCGCACCGGCGATGGTGCTGACCTGTCATCATGTCATCGAGACTTTTCTCGACAGTATCGAGGGAGCGCGCTTCGTGTTCGACGATATGATGTATTTCAATCCCGAGGATACGCTTCAGCCCGTTTTCGTGGCGACGAAGGGGGCCGACGCGATCCGCAAAATCTCTGAGGCATCGCCGTTCGATAAGGGCGAGGCTGACCAACCTCACGAGGAAGGGTTCCTCGATTATGCATTGATCGAACTCAGTACTGCTGTGGGCGAAGAAGCGCTGGAAGACGGGCGCAAACGCGGCTACCTCGACATGGCTTCGAACGGGGGCGTGCCCGCCGCCGGCCATGTTTCGGTGCTTTCTTTTCCAGAGGGAAGGCAACTCGGGTTCAGCAGTTCCGGTGAGTTGCAACCTGGTGACCTGCCACAGCGGTTTCACTATACCGCTGCGACTGATCCAGGCTCATCCGGCGGGCTCGTCTTTCTCGATACGATGCCGGCCCGTCCGCTCGGCATGCATATCGGCTTTCGGCGCCGGGCGGGTGCGAATTTCGGCGTCTCCTTCGATGATCTGACCGAGCACATAACGGAGGGCGGCAGTGTTGCTGCCCCAGGCGTGCCGGAAGAGCTGACACCGCTCAAGATCGCACTGGTTTGCGGGCTGCCCGATGACGACGACATACCATACCACAAAACGCTCGGCGTGTTCTTCTCGAGCGAGCGAGTACTGAGCGGCTTCGCGCGATATCGGTATCGTCCGTTCTTCTCCAAGAATGGCCCAGAGGGCCTAAGCGAGACTGATTACCTTTGCATCGACCGAAGGGCATACACGCTCAAACGGCTTCATGAAGCGGCTAAGGCCGATATCGCGGTGATCATTTTCAGCCGACGCGACACCAGGTCGCCGCTCCACCGCGACCGTTTGCTGACAGCCTACGGCTTTCTCAGCGCCCGTTTGGGCGCACGCCGCGTGCACCTGTTCTATCCCACCGACACGGATATCGACGATGCGCAATTGGGCGATGAAGACTTCGTTCATCACTACGACGAAACGATCCATGACATGGCTGCGCGCGCCAAGACGATCGCGTCGGTCACCCGGCACCCTGATGAGGACAGCTTGCAGGGTCTCTTCGAACTGGCGCAGGTGGCGCTCCCCGAACTTGACGACGACAAGATTTTTGGTGCCGACGCAGACTTCGGTGCGAAAGAGACGCTTCACATCATCGGTTTGCGCTTTGGGCGTCTTGGAAATCAGTTGGGCGAACTGTTCAACGCGCTCAAGTCGAACGAGAACAGCCCGACTTTGACGATTGCCTTTCCCGGTGCGGCTATTTCCGACGAGAACCCTTATCTTTTTGACGCTTTGCAGGCGGGCGGTGGCGATACCCTGGGATTTCTTGAGAAGATGCAAGAGCATTTGCGTCAGAACCGGTATGAAAAGGAATTCCTTCGGCGCGTGAAACTTGTTGCGTTGAATGACATTCCTACCTTCATCCTGACCGCCGCCGATCTCGATTTTTCCGATGGCCGCATGCTGATCGCGCCGGCGTTCAAGCGGGTCGCCAACGGGACCGTGCCGGGCAAACCGCGCCTCGTTGTCCACTACAAGCTGTCGACACGCGGCATCTACGAGGCCTATCGCGAGATAGTGCTTGATTTTCTTGACGAAAACAAAGAACTCGAAACCGAGCGACCGAAGGTCTGGACGATTGACCAGACCAAACGGACGGACGAGGAGATTGCTGCGATCCGCGCGTTGAGGAGCCGGAAGTGAGCGTCGTTACCTACGAACACCGTCACGAGGAGGCGGCCACGGACCGACGTTCCTATGACCGGGCACTGACCGCGATCACAACTCAACTTGCGGCACTGGGGTGGGTCGAGGCACTTGTCGTTTGCGGCTCCTATTCCAAAGGAAGCCTCGTGCCGGGTTGGAGCGACCTTGACCTCGTGGCCATCTACAGGGGATCGCTTTCCGCCGACCGGACTGCGGCCGCGAGCCTGTCCGGGAGCGGACGGGCCAACCCGGACGTACCGGTTGGAATCGATTACGTCTCTGCAGACCGCCTTCGGGAGACGCGACGCATAGTAGGCCGCCCGTTGGCGATGACCCTTGAGTTGCGTGAAACGGCCCGCCCGATTTTCGGCCGGAACCCATTTACAACGATTTCCGATGCACAGGACGACATGGCGCGAATCGAGCTGGAAAGCGAGATGCTCGTGCGCGCCGATGCTAATAGCTGGTTGCGCCGCACTGTCGCGGGCCACGCCTGCGAACGCGCCCGACTTTTCGATGCGGCGAAGACACTGCTGCGCATCGCGATGTTCGAAAGCTCTCCCTTGCCGAAGGCGGGTTTCACCGTTGCGGACTACTGCGCCGCCGTGCGTGCTGCGACCCCTTCGCCCGAGATTGCCTGTGCGCTGAGCCTGGCCGAGGAACTGCGGAAGAAATGGGGACAGGGCGGTGTTACGCCAGCTTCCACGCTCAAGACCCTCGACACTGCTTTGTTTCACTATTGCGAGAGCTGGGTCCCGCCCTGGTAGGCCGTAGGTGCGAGTAAGAGCAAGTCTTGACCCGGCACCCGGGCGAGGAAGTGGTCAAGCCTAACCCTGATCTTCCTGAAGTAACAGACCAACAGGCGCTGCGCGAGAATAAGTCCGAAGAGTGGCCTGGCTGGCCTCATGTCTGCAAGCAATAACAAGCCCTTTGCAAAACTGCCTTTCGATTTGCCTGGTTCTTGGCAACCCACGAAGAGCGGACATTGGCGCAACGCGTAGAATCGGTCGAGTTGGGCTCGGAGCGGACTTGCGGCGGCGCGGCAGGCCACCGTATCAGAACGACTTCGCTGGCGTCGCTTCCGGCCCAAAGCGGCCGTTGGCGTCTAGCGCGGTGAAGGTCCGGAACAAGCCCGAACCAGAACCATCCACTTTGTGTTGCAAGCACAGGCAGCATGTCATCGTTGCGTTGCAGGAAGTTTCTGCAACTGCGGCGCGGAATTGAGAGCAGACTTATTATCGTTGGCGCATGCAGTTTGGTGGGATGGGAACCGACCAGCTGAAAGAACTCAAGCGTCTTCAGAAAGAGAATGAACGTTTGAGGAAAGCTGTCTCTGACCTAGCCTTGGACAAGCTGATCTTGTCGGAGGCTGCAAGGGGAAACTTCTGAGGCCCGCCCGTCGTCGAGCCTGCATCAATCATATCCGTCAACATCGCGGCATGTCAGCGCGTCGAACCTGTCGTGTCTTGGGCTACCGATCACCGGCACCGGAACCATCGTCCAGATGAACCACAGCCCAGTCATATACTAACAATCAAAGTGGACCACTCAGGTGTTCTGCTTCCTTTAAATTCAAACGGCTTATCAAATCATGCCATTGGCATGATCACGCCTCGAACCTTAATATTGTCAATGAGTTAAAATCAAATTTCACTCAACCAGAATATGTAAACTAAATAGTTGACAATCCACCAACAACAAAAGCATTATGTTTCTTGTTTCAAATCATTTCTTTAGCCTACAATCATCGACGACATGCTTCGACTTTTGCTGAGTTCCTGTGAATTAGAAAATATGCGAAGAAAATTTAATGGATTTTACTTAAATATTTTCATTAGATCAACATCAAAAATCAGCAGAATCTAGATTTTCAAGTAGAGACCACTAGGAGAGGCTGATGTTACTAATCGATCCATATAACGAGTATAATCTACCAAATGATGTGGTGAAGTTTGCATCGAACCGCGGAATAGCGATTGGGACGCAAACAAGTAAGGCGCTAGAAGGTGTGGGGCTACCGCAGGACGCGCCACCTCTTCGTACGCTTGATAGATGGAATATCGTCACTCATCAATATCGCCAAGAAATCGCGGCCGAGACTAACTTCCTCGCAAACCTATTTAAGGGAACTGGAAAAAAGATTAAGGCCGGTGTTACGCAAGAAGCTAAACAATACAGGATCGAAAAGACAGGAAACAACAGAGAAGTTGAAGTCGGCGTTGCTGTGCGCTTAGCGGTAGCAGCTTCAAATTTCAACCTTGACATTGAATTGTCAGTGCCAAACCTCGCCGCAGCGTCACAGCTCCAGATGGCCGATACACGTATTGGTATCTATGTTATGGGTTTTGGAGGTCCAATTGGCGATATAATGCCGGCACCTTCTGAGCTTAACGTTGAAAAATTTAATGGCTATATGGAAGCGTTCGCCGCTATCCAACGACGAGTGTTCGATATCCAAAACGCTCACTTCTTATCTCCTACAGTGTTGGGCTACGCTGACGATCAAGCTCCTAACCCCAAGACCGAAAACTCCACGGGGAAAGGGGCATGAATCACAAAGCATTGACAGGCGCAGAGATCGAGACGCTCGCAAGGCAACTCACCAGTCGGTTGAGTGAATTTGAACTTGAGATGATCACCTATACGGTAACAGGAGATCGGCTGCACGAAGCCTACGTATCCAACAAGCTTCCAATCGGCGAACAGATTTACGAGCTGCTCAATCGTTTGGAACGATTTGGCATTACGCGGTCATTTGTAAGTGAAGTCTATCGCCGCAGCCCGGATCGGTTGGATTTGAGAACCGCGTGGCTTCGACTTTACCCTGATATTGAAGCCGAGCCACAAGAGAGAGGTACCGAACTAGCGCTTCAAGTTGGTGGCGTTGATGTGGAGGACGCACCCACCTTAGCGGCCGCACCTGGCCTCGAAAAGAATATAAGACCAAACCTTCCCTTTCTAGAGGTCCGAACGTGGCTAGAAAATCTTGCGAAATTGGAAAGTAGAGTTTGTCGAATTGAGCATTTGAATTGTAATGCGATGGGCACGGGCTTCTTAGTGGGTCCAAGCTCAGTCCTGACGAATTGGCATGTGGTAGAAAGATTGCAAAAAGCCGACAGCATAGGTGATTGTGCCTGTCGCTTCGACTACCTTCGAATACTAGGAAATACAAGGAATACTGGCTCTACAACTAAAGTGCTAGAGGTTTCGTCTTACCGTCCGTATTCTGAAGGCGAGGGCAACGGCACCCCCGACGATCCACCGCCGACGCCGGAAGAGCTTGACTATGCGTTGCTGAAGCTTGCCGATCAGCTTGGCGATCGGCGTGGTTGGGTGACATTGCCGAAAGACCAAAAGCTGCCGCTGAAGCATAATCCGCTTCTAATCATTCAGCATCCTGATGGAAGTCCCATGAAGTTGGCGCTTGATACCCAAGCAGTGTTCGGAGAAGTGCATGATGGGTTGCGGCTACGCTACGCTACCAATACGGAGCCTGGCTCGTCTGGGTCTCCCTGCTTCGACATCGAATGGAACCCCATCGCTATGCATCACATGGGCGATCCGACTTGGGCGGCAACATACAACCAAGGAATCCCTCTGTCGCTTATCCGGACTGCGATCCAATCTGACGGCAAAGCTGATTTGCTGGGGCAATAGAGTATTTCACGATGCGCCAGAATATCGATCCAAGATTCTTCGAAAGAGTTTGCAAAATACTTACAAATTCTGGTTTTGAATTCGACGAACTGGACACAATAATTCTACAATGTGTCGGTCAATATCACATGGACTGGGAAGCTAATTCATCGGATCCACGAGGTGTGGTTGTAAAAAATGCTCTTCAATTTGCCGGTAGACTTGGAATTCAATGTAGGTTTCTTGCTTTTGCGCTTAGAGCGCGTGAGGGCGACTACGAATTCAAAAAAATGCTTCTCGATTGCGTTCCCTGTCTGGACACAATAAATCCAATCGCACACCCGCCAATTGATCCATTACTTACAGGCCTCAAGCGCGTTCGTGATCTTACAAGTGATCCTTTGGTGAGAGAAAGCTTATCTACTACTCGAAAAACTATTGAAGATTGTAATAATTCAGTAATTCGCCTAAAAACTTTCAAGATGTTGCACGATGGACTTCACACAATTCTAAATGAATTTCCTGACAACTTAAAAAATTTGTTGGGCGATCTTTCAAAGAGCAGCACAGCTCTAGCGACGCTAGAAAAATATCTTGATACAATAGAAATGCGTCTGAGAGATGTTCAATACGCATGTGAGCGCTTGCGTGATTCAAAGCTTGAGACAGGCGGCGAGGACTTTACTCTCCAGAAAAGATGGATAGACCAATTGAGCGAATTCGAGACTAAGTATCGCGATGGCCTAAGTGCACGTAACGCAGGTTGCTTGTATTTCTACATCGGTTCGATCGAGGATCTCGCTAAGCACAATCTCGGTCAATTAAATTCCCGCATAGTAACAATTAGTCAAAATTTACAGCTTAATGAGCTTGGTGCATCGCTGTTGCTAGCTCAGGACGTATTGCAAAAACTTGATAAACAAGACATCGAAATTCTATCTAATGCGTCTTTAACTGCGTCCGAACTGCACAGATCCATGAAAGCACACGTAATAAAGCATAACGAATACCAAAATACTTATACCAGTATAGAAAAGGTATTCGATGAAATGAATCAACCGCCTCTGAATATATTTGAGGGCTACGCAATAAGCAATTGGGAAGAAGCAAAAGAAAAAATTCGAAGAGTTTCAACAATGCCAACAGAAGGTCACTACCATTGGAGGCAGGAGCTTAATAGATGCATCGGTGACGTTGACGAAGCCTTCAGTTACTTGGCTTACATTTTCTCTGTTTCATCTGAAGCCGAAACGGTGACTACTCCACAGACTGCTGCTGAGAATTTATATGCGTCACTTCGACAGTGTCGCAATAAATGCTTTAAACAGTTTTACATTGTCGATGTAACGCTCAAAGAAGAATGTGAATTGCTGAACCAGCTTGAAAAACCAATAGAAGAACTTCTGGAACGCTTATGAACACCGACGACAACACTATATCAACTTCGCCAAGTTTTAAAGATTTCAATTCTCTGGCCCAGCAAAACCGCGAACTGATAAGGGCGACAGCAAGCAGTTTTGAAATAACTCACAAGGAAATAGATAAGCTTCTGGAGTTTATCGATTTAGCGGTTGCAACAGGTCGCCACTTAGACGATGTCGGCGAAAGATCCTCAGCACAAACAATCATAGAAAAGTGGGTGGGTCGCCTAGCATCGACCGGCAACTGGCGAAGCGACACTTACCCTAGCCTCGCCATATTTGAAGCAAAACCTAACGATGCAAGTGTCGCTAATACTTCAGAAGAACAAAGAAGTTTGGACAGGCAAAACAACCGAGAGATTATCTCGTTGAACCTCACTGCAAAAAACTGGATAAAGAGTTCAGAAGCAAAGGAATATTTGCTACGGGGCCACGAATTAGAACGAGCCAAAGAGATTAGCAGTAAAGTTAAATTCGATTCTAACGTCAAACGCCTTATCTCGCGAAGCGTTAAAGAAGAACTTCTACGTCGAAGTAGACGACATAGATTTTATGCAAGACTAGCTGAGATATTTCTGTTTCAGATTATTTTAGTGTCAGCTTGTATAATAGTGTTTGTGTTTAGAGAAGAGATCCAAGTTAGCATTTATCGTTGGACGTTTCGCGGGGAAGTCCAAGTCCTAACTTCTGAGAATGATCAAAACTTAACTTTCTCGGAATTCGCGAGTAAGTTCCAAAGAGATGGTCAAAACCCGCTTGAAACACCGCTATTCAAAAACCAGACACTCAACAAACTCACCTTCACGGATCAGAGAATTGACATACGGGTCAATTTTGATGGTGGTGAACTTGTTAAGCCGCAGTTCCAAAGCATTCGGGGAGGGCATAATTTCATTTTTTTGAACACGGCGTTGACAGATTCACGGTTTACGAACGCCGAACTAGGCCAGGTTGATTTTTCAGGTTGTAAAATTCAGAGCACCAAAGAAATTGGCTTTCTGCCCTCTGAGGTAAGCCGCTGCTCAGATCTAAAGCTAAGAATGCCAGACGAGACTGATTCACTACCACAGTACAGTTCTTTCAGAAACGTTTCTGCTGAGGGTGCTAACTTCGCATCATGCTCGAGCATTTCCAACACAGATTTTAGTTTTGCGAGTTTAACCGACGCCGATTTTTCAAATATTCCGGAGATCCAGAACTCTGTGTTCGCGCAGGCTCAACTAAAAAATGCAGATTTTTCTGGATCAAAAATATCTCGGTCACCGTTTTGTAACGCAGATTTAACCAACGCAAATTTTCTCGGAGCTTCGCATGATCAAAATTTTCTAGACACCACGGCTTGGTGGCTCGCAAAATGGGACGAAAAAGTTGTTTTAGATTTGCTACAGAAATATCCCACCGATGCATATCGAAATACAGATTTTTACAAATCTAAGACGAGTGCAATGGAACTTAAAGCACGTGAACTAACGGAAGAACTTTTAGTAACCAGGAAGAATAATATCGGTCCGCAGGAACTAAACACGGTTAAAAATCGCGTTGCGTCAGGGTACAACAATCTCGCTTGGCACTATGCAATACATGGCGACGTAAAACAGGAAGCTGCATTAGAATATGCGCTTAAAGCAATACCGCTTTCCGAAGACTCGAATGTCATCTGTGATACAATAGCCTACATCTTGATGCAGAATGGCTACGTGGAAACTGCGTCAAATCTCTATAAGCAGATGATTGTGGTAGAAAATGACAGGGCTGTTTACAAACCAAAGATGATTTCAGTTAAAACCAAGGAAGTCTGGCCTGTACCGAGCGATGTCTTGTACCGTTACAAGCGTGCTTTGCAGGCTACAAAAAAACTAAGCGACGCACACCCAATATCGTCGATACTCAAAGAGCTACCTTATACACCTACCCACGAATTGGTTCTTTTGAAAAATCTGAAACAAGTTAAAGGCGCACCTAAACTTCCTGACAAACTCAACTGCGCGGCAGAATTTGGAAATATTGCGCCGGAGGATTCACCTTGAGATGATGGTATTCAGCGCCCCACCGAGCAACTATTGTTCGGACACGGCCCCGCATCCACAGTTGGCGAAACTGACATATACAAAAAAATCGACATCACTAACATGATCACGAACTTGTAAGATGTATGCGCTATCTTGGTCATGTGGGCACTCGCAACTCTTAACGTTGTATTAACTCTTTCCATTCGGTCATCTTAGGTTGCACTAATAATCCTGAATATAACCTGAATACCTCGTTTCTCAAGTCAATTCCAAACATTTTTCACTTTCATGCCCTATTGATCTGTTCCATCTGAGTGGTCCAGTTCCACTCCCGAACCTAAAACCGGACATTAGTTCAACCGGCAGCGAACGCCCGCTTCCCGCCCTCTATAGACCTTCGCAAGTCACGCAACGAATGGCAGCTTTATAGATCGGCCCGAAATCCTGCGAACGTCGGACTTGGGCCACGGAACTGCCGCTCGCTTCGACGAGGTGTGTGCGAACCGTGGGCTCGGAACCGGCCTTCGTATTACTCGGTCTGAATTACGGCTTTGGACCATCTACGCTTTTCCCTGTAATTCTACGCTCCGATACACTGTCTCTCGATTTTCGTTGTTCTGCGCTTGAAATCCGCCAACCAATTATCCGACCTATTCTCCAAAAGGAGATCGGCAGGTGTCTGGAACGAAAATCCTGTGGGGGCAGATTGGTGTCGTCACGCTGATCGCAGTGATCGCGGTCTGGGTCGCCACGCAGTACGTTGCCTGGTGCCTCGGATATCAGACGCAACTCGGCCCGCCATGGTTCGAATTGAGTGAATGGCCGGTCTACTATCCGCCAGCCTTGTTCTGGTGGTGGTATTTCTATGACGCTTATGCGCCCGGCGTCTTCTTTCGCGGAGCCTTGATAGCGTCTTCCGGAGGGTTTCTGTCCATCGCGATTGCTGTCGGCATGTCGGTCTTGCGCGCGAGAGAGGCAAAGCGTGTCGAGACGTATGGTTCAGCTCGATGGGCTGACACCGAAGAGGTCAGGGCTGCTGGGCTTCTCGAACCCGATGGTGTTGTTCTCGGCCGTTATGAGCAGGATGTTGATTTCCATTGAGAAGTGACCCGGCATTTCCACCGAGAATTGACCCGCCTTTTAGGTATGTTTCGGGTCTGTG